>JAEEGI010003346.1_pt1 | contig 38218 bp, 52 predicted proteins | sample 8958751 | NCBI WGS metagenome assembly JAEEGI01 (sample SAMN16246545, study PRJNA631951) | gut metagenome | biome: gut microbiome; feature: rumen; material: KS-attached | host: Bos | place: Iran: Karaj | collected 2018-10 | reverse complement strand
GTCGAAGAGTTAAACAACAAACAATAATCAAGTAACATTATGACAGAAGAACAAAGATTGCGTTTCATTCTGCTGATGAAGGCGGAAAACGTCGACAAAGCGAGAGAGAGTTATGACTTCATCATGGGCGGCAAGGCAAAAACCGCTCCGTGTGGGGAGTGCGAGTTGGAAGACGGTGTTTATCTCGTCTATAAGGACGGCCGCCGCGAGCTGTTCACCGGCGAGAACCCCAAGGACGATGTTGACCGTGTTGGCCTCAAGGTCGGCGACAAGACCGTCGGCATCAGGCTTCGAGACTTTGGAGACCAGCGGTTGCCCTACAACAGCGATCTCGATGAAGACGACTACTGCTACCAAAGGCAGGAGCTCCACGCCCTTGACGACTTTGACGGCAAGGACAACACCAGGCACCTCAAGCGTCACGGCGACTTCGCCTTTAAGCTTGAAGACGACGAGTGGATTCCCTCGCTCGGTGAGCTCGCCCTCATCTTCAAGCACAAGGACTCCCTGAACAAAGCCCTCGCCTATATCGGTGCAGACGAGTTTGCCGACGACGATTTCTATTGGTCCTCGACTGAGCACGGCGCGGATAACGCTTGGGGCGTCAGCTTCAGCAATGGCGGCGTGAACTACTACAGCCGTACCGGCACTAACAGGGTTCGGCCCGTGGCAGCATTTTAACTTTGGCCTTTGACCTTTACGCGGGCTGGTCTTCCAGCCCGCAGAGGCCAATCAAAGCGCGAGAGATGGACAATTACAATTACCCTGCTGGAGCCGACAACGACTCCGCTCCCTGGAACCAAAGGGACAATGCAGAGATCGAGGTGGAGGTTGGTGTGAGTGTGCAGCTTATCAAAGACATGACGCTCCACACCACCGACTACACCACCGAGACCGACTTGAACGGTGACGACCTTGAGGACTTCCATACCGTCAATCCCGGCCACGACTGGGAAGACGACTACGAGTCGGAGTGTTTCACCATTCCCGAAATGCTCGACGAGTTGAAGCACATGATTGAGAAAGAGCTGCCCATGACTACCGGAGACCGCCGCACCAGGCTGCGTGGCATGCTCGCCGACTGCCAGGGCTGGACACAGGAAGAGTTCTATGCAGAAACATTATGACACCAAACATGATTTTCGGGTTCGTCGTTGGCTTCGTCATCGGCATGGTGTTCTATCTGGGCGCAAAGACCGAGCTCAGAGAGCGCAAAGAAGAGTACGAGAAGCAGCGGCAGCAGATGAACCAGCAGCTTGACGCCGACGCAGAGCGCATCGCCGAGCTGGAGCAGGATCTTGTCATCAAGAAGAACGTCATCAAGATGCTTGACGACAAGTGCAAGAGAAACGATAAGATTGCTAAACGCCTAAAGAAATGATATATGTTACCGAACGAATTGAGTTTTAACCACAACGGCCGCCATTACCACCTTGTCAAAGTCGAAGGTTCGGACGACTATTCAGTCATCCGCGACAACAGGAACGTGAGGAGAATCAGCAAGGAAACCCTCAGCCACGGAAACATCGAACAAGTCGTTGAAGACCTTTTCAGCGTCAAGAAAGGAGGCCAATGATGAACCAGCCGACCAAAGAAGAATTGAACGCCCTGCGTGACGAGTGCTACAAGATAGCCTGCGAGCACGGATTCCACGACGAAGTGCATAGCGAACGCCATCTCCTGTGTTTAGTAATCAGTGAACTCATGGAGGCGGTGGAGGCTGACCGCAAAGGTCGTCATGCCGACCTTGAAGGCTTTAATCGAGCAGTGGAAGTTGCCTGCGATGTCTGCCATAAACCAATAAATGTTGTCTTTGAGGGCTACATCAAGGACACCGTGGAGGATGAGTTGGCAGATGCCGCTATCCGCATCCTGGATCTTGCCGGTGTGCAGGACTGCGACATCGGTGAAGCGGTCACAGTCAGGCTAAAGTCTGCAGATGACTACATCCTTATGCGTGCTTATTTCAAGGCCAGCACATTCACCGAGGCGGTATATACTATTGTTGAAAATCTATTCTTCGACGGCTATGAACTCGCATTGCTCAACGTGTTCAATCTGTCCTACGTCATGGGTTTCGACTTGATGGAGCACATCAAACTCAAGATGGAGTACAACCGCACCTGTAAAAGACTCCACGGCAAAAAGTATTGAATTATGGGCAGCAAAGAATACACATCCCTGGTTATTGCCATTGTCGGTGTTCTCATCCAATTAGTAATCGCCTATATTGCCGTGCGCCGAGCCAGAAAGCTCAGAGCGGAAGCATTGGATTTGTGCGAACGCGCCGACGCCAAAAGAAAGGCCGCTGTTACTATCCTTGAGTTCACCAACCTATGGAAACAAGATTTGACTGACGACCAGCGCGTTAACCTGGTTATCGAATGGCATGACAAGCTCATGGAAGCCAATGTCAACATTCATTTTGGCCAAGAAGGAGGTTGCGATGAGTAAACCCTACCGCCGATGGAAAATTACCATCAAGGAAATCTGGGGCGACATCCTTACCCCCGAACTCCACGGCCCCTATGACCTTGAGGACGTAAAGAAGCACTTCGGACTCGAAGAGAACGATGTCCTATGGTATAACATCGAAGAAATAAAAAACTGAAAGTATAAAATGACGGAAAACATCAAGTTGCTATACATCGACCTTTTCTGCGGTGCTGGCGGTACATCAACAGGTGTCGAGCACGCCAAACTCGGTGACGAAAAATGTGCCAAAGTAATCGCCTGTGTCAATCACGATCCCAACGCTATCGCCAGCCATGCGTCCAACCACCCTGACGCACTGCATTTCACGGAAGACATCAGGACACTGGAATTAGGGCCGTTGAAACATCATATTGGCTTGTGCCGCCAAGAATACCGCCACGCAAGGCTCGTGTTGTGGGCATCGTTGGAATGCACGAATTTCAGCAGGGCAAAAGGCGGTATGCCACGTGACGCAGATAGTCGCACGTTGGCGGAACACCTATATCGCTATATTGACGCAATCGGTCCTGAATACATTCAGATCGAGAACGTGGAGGAGTTCATGTGTTGGGGAGACTTGGATGAAAACGGAAAGCCTATCTCTAAGTACAGCGGTCGCTGCTACATGAAATGGGTAAATAACATCTGTAAACGAGGGTACAACTTTGATTGGCGAATCCTCAACGCTGCCGACTATGGAGCATACACGTCACGCAAGCGGTTCTTTGGTGTCTAAACAGCGTGACTCCAGCCAGACTTTCTACTATCTCGACCCGCCTTATCCCGACTGTTGCCAGCAACATTACAAGGGATATGACACGAACGACTTTCAAGAACTTCTTGAACTCTTAGAAACCATTGAGGGCAAATTCCTGCTCAGCAACTATATGTCGCCGATGTTGGATAGGTTTATCAAGGCCAACAAGCTCCTTCGTTTCATTGATAAAATATCCTTGTGCTGTGACGAGATCCGTGTGAGTAACATCATCCCGAAGGACAGTTTCTCGGTCAATCCCGTCAACCGGGAAGACAATGACCTGATTTTGCCTGACGAGGAGTACATTGACCTATTTAATGATGTCATTGAATATTACTCGCTCCAGGGTTATGCCATCTTCGAGAACCCCAAGACATTGGGATTTGTCCGCTACCTGCTGATACCCGCCGTTAAGCCCATCATCATCAACTGGAATATCGGCAGCACCGTCAGCAAACAGGTATGCGAGAATGACATCGAGAAGCGCCAAGTCAACACGTTCAAGTGTCTTGTCAATGGCGAGATCTCATTGAGTTGGAACACTGATAATATCATCAAGCTTTAATATGAACTACTATATTTTAGGTTCAAAAGAAAACGCCGAGAAAATCAGCGCGGCGTTTAAGGAGAAGGGATATAGCCCAGAAGGGTGGACTTTAGACGGTGGACTATACTACACTTGTGATGAGTCCGATAAAGTTCAACTCGCAACCCGGCCCTGCATTATTGAAATCATCAAGACCCATCCCGACTATCAGGAGCTACCACTACCTGTTGAGTCTAAAGCAAAGTTCAAGGTAGGCGACAGGTTGAAGCGCAAAAATAATGGCACCATTTGGACTATTGTTGCGGTTAGTAAAAGAAAAGACTTTTATTATTTAACAAGCGATTTGATTTTAGATGTAGCGCTTTTCACCGAATTGGATGAATACGAGCTCGTTGAACCGAAGCCTAAGTTCGCAGTCGGCGACATCATTGTCAGCAAAGAGAATCAAGACATCAAGTATAAGATTCTTGAGGTTGACATCCCTAACAAAGCAGGAGGCCACGACTACAGGCTTGAGCTGCTGAGTACTGAGTTCAAGGGAGCGAAGCGCTATATCAGCGCAGAAAAGGTGGACTCATGGGGAGAACTTATTGCATCCATGTGTGATTTACGTCCAAAACCCAAGTTCAAGGTCGGCGCTATTGTCGTGTGGTGTGGCGGCCTGCATCGCATACAGGCCGTTCAAGAAGGCGATGGCGGTCCCGAATACATGGTCGGAGAAGGCCTTAAAGGACAGCAATACTGGGCCAGCGAAGACCAGCTTGTCGCCGCTGACCACCGCGATGAAATCCGCATTTTGAGAAGGGGTTGACTATGAGTTACGAAATTAAACGATATACGCAGTGTTTACAGGCACCCTGGTGCAAGCGTCGAGATCCCGAGCTTGACCAGTGTTATTACGGGCACCGCGTATGGAAGGAGGAAAACAACGATGCCGAATGAGATAGACTGGCTCGCTTACCGAGCCGAGGTAGCCAAGAACGTGCTGCCTGTAATCCTCAACCGCACGTGGAACGAGCATCAGCCGCAGCAGTTCCGCAGTGCCGAGGATGTGGCGATTGACAAGACCATTGAAATCGCCGCCGAGATTGCCAAGCGGCTGGAACGCAAACTAAAAGGAGAACGCTGATGGAAACAAAGGTATTCACTACCCACTGGCCGGACTGCGACCACTCCACCATCGTGTATATTGATGGAGACCAGATTGTGGCCACCTGCATGGTAAGCTACGAAGGTAAAAACAAGAAAGAGGCAGTGCTTTGGAACTTGCAGGTAAAGAAAGACTATCGTAATGGCGGATTAGGCAAGCTGTTGCTGAAAGCCGCTATTTACGATGCGGTGCTGCATAAGTGTCCGAGCATAGACCTTGAATGGTCGGCACACGAGGCCGAAGGCTGGGTACTCGACTGGTACAAGCGCGAAGGCTTCAAAGTCGATAGCTGTTACAACAAAGTGAGAATGAAAAAAGACATCAAGAAATGAGCGAACAATATCCGTTAATCATGGTCGAGGAATACTGGGCCAACACCCAGTTGTCCGTCGTCCGCCACTACGGCCAGATAAGGTTTATGGGCAAAGAGTACTGGATTGTCAACAAAGAAGGCATCGACATCTTCGCCCTGTCCATCAAGGCCGAGAAAGAAGGTCGCCAGAAAGCCATCGAACCTGGCGAGCCGTGCGACCTGTGTCTGCGCTCCCTCATCCCCGCTTATCGAACGCTGGGGCGCGACCGCATCATCGAGCTTGTCAAACAAGGCAAGAACGAGCGTGAAATCAAGGAAATTGCAAAAATTGCAAAGAAGGAACACAAGAAATGAGACCCATCATCACCGTCACCGACCACATGCGTGAACAAGGTGCCACATCAAAGAGAGTCAAGACCGTGGCTCTGTTTGGCATCCCGCTCTTTCGCCGCGACGAGAGTTATGCTGGCGAGAGGCAGAAAAACCGTGCGGTCGGTTACACGGACATGGGAGTCAGTTTAACCCAAGTGAAAGACGATGAAGACGACGACGAAGAGTGACGTTGAACCCATGTACCGGGAAATCCCCGACCACCTCAACGTCGCCAACACCTCGGACGAGGAGCACAAGACGCAGTTGGCCGAGCTTGCCGAGTAAAGGGCGAAGCATCCCAGGCCATGGTATCTGAAATGATTACAAGCCGGAGGCTTGCACTACTTAAACAACACGTTATGAAAATCAATTATGTTTCACTGCATGTCCCAGTGAGGGTGGCTCATGCCGACCAAATCGAAGATGCGGAGTTTGAAGATATCGAAGATGAACAAAAACGAGATTAAATATTTCTGCGACGAACTCGCCAAGAAACAACAGGAGATTGACTACGCGGTGCAGTTCATGGGTAACATCATGGCTATGCTGCGTGACAGCAAGTATAAACCCGCCATTCTCGCCCAGGTAAACCCCGACAGCGAGGTGTATCAGATTTGCGATTTCCTGTGGGCGGAGATAGAGAAGTGGCACGAAAAACATGGAGAAGATGGACAACAACAAAGCGATAGAGATACTGAAAGACTTTAACGACTACCGTCGCAATGAAGGCGCGTATGATGTTGACAAGCCCTGTGAGCCGAAGTTCACGGCGGCGGAGATCGGCGAGGCCATCGACTGCGCCATCGACGCGCTCATCGGGCACGACAAAGCCGACATGACCATCCTTGACGCCGTTGTCGCCGAGTCCGGGTTAAGCCTCAGAGCCATCAGAGGGCACGGCCGCAACCGCAACCTTGTCGTTGCCAGGAACGTCGCCGCCTGGCTGATGCGTGATGACGGCCACACCTTGACCGAGATCGGCAAGACCTTCAACCGCAGTCATGCCGCCATCATCCACATGTGTGACGAAGTGAGTTATTGGCTCGCGTCTCCCCTTGTTTACCGCAGGGAGTTGCGGCTGTTTGAACGTGTAAAGAAAAGGACAGGGAGGAAATGATACGGGCTGATAGTCCGCACTACCGCAACAGCGTGTCCGCTACTTGATGTCCTGTCCGTTAGGCGCCAAGTCCATTATCATGGCGACATCCCTGATGCACTGGATGCTGTCGCGCTCAAGTCCGGAGTCTTCCTTAAGACTTCTCCTGTATTCTTCGGCCCTTGCCACCACCGACCCTCTCTCGTCGATGTCGAACACGAAGTCACGGAGGCGGCCGTCGGCGTCAATGCCGTAGATATACTCCACCCGCATGTCGATGTGTTTGCCGAAATACCCCACGCCGCTGAGTGTGCCGTCGATTATCACCAGCGAGTCGCTGCTGAACACCGTCTCCACGTCATGCAGCCGTGCGTTTGGGTCGCTTGCCGTCGCCTTCAATGTCTTCACCATCTGGCGTTCGGCATCCTTCTGGAAGTTGTGGCATGATGCGAGCAAGAGCGTCAATACCGCTAAACAAAGTACCTTTTTCATATCATTCACTGTTAACATTTGGTACTTTTTTAACGGAATTTCAGACAATTTATTGCAAAGAAAAACGGGCTACGCAGGGTTGGCAGCCAACGTAGCCCGAAATTAAATGTGTGCGTGATAGTTAGTCCTCGACGAGCGTGATGCTGCCGAAAATGAAAGTCGTCTCGCCGAAGTGCTCGCGCTCCAGGAAGGCGAGCAGGTTGGGCAGCGTGACAGGATTTGTCCTGTCGTAGCCGACGAAGAACAAATCATCCATGAAGTAAAGCGTGTTCAATGCCTGCCAAGAGCTCATCACCGATCCCGAGAACCCGCTGAACAGCACGTCGTAGGCGTGCGCTATCAGTTGGTCGGAATAATCCTCGGCGCAGGCTTTTGTGCTGCCGTGGTAGGTTATCGTCTCTCCCTCGACGGAGAAGCACTCCTTGGGCAGCAGCGAGCGCAGCCGCTCTATCGCCCTCTTGCGTTCCGTGTCGTCGATGTCGAACGCCTGTCCGTAGGGATTGAACGCCCAGTTGGTGATTTCGCTTGAGTCGCGGTACTCGCTCTTGTCAAGCATCAGTTGATAGATGATTTTCTCTTTACTCATAAATTTAGTTATTTAGTTTGATTGATTAAGGGGCGGTGTGATTGCCGCCCCTTGTCAGTTAAAGAAGCGCAACGTGTGGTCGTCGAGCTGCCGCTCGGCGCAGATGTAGTTGCGCCATGTGATCTGCGGGTCGCTGTGTCCCATCAGAGCGGCAATTGTCGTCACGTCGGAGCCGTGGAGGAACAAGAGCGTGGCGAACGTGCGCCGCCCCGTGTGTGACGACACGAACTGCCACTTGGGTCCTTGTTGCTCCTCGCCGCGCCGCGTCAGCGTCACCATGCCGTTGATGCCCGCACGGCAGCACAGCGAGCGCAGCAGGTCGTTGAACGTCGCCAGCCGTGTCACCGGCTGACTGTCGTCCGCGTCAAGATATGCCGCCAGCCACTTGTGGACAGGCACGACTACCGGTCGTCCCGTCTTCTCGGCGCGGTAGGTCAGCGAGCCGCCATTGCAGTGCCTTGCCGTGATGCGCTCCGCGTCGATGTGTCGAGCTCCTGTAAGCGCCTCGACCATAAACACCCGCTTCACATAGCGCTCGGCGTCGCTTATCGTGTTCACGCCGTGCAGCCGCTCCAGCTCCTCTTGCGTGAGATATACTGCGTCGGAGGTGTTGCGTTTCACCTTGAGCGAACCCGAGATGTCGCAGATGGCGAGCGGGTCTTTGCCGCTGTGCACCTCGTAGGTGTTGGCGTTGATCACCGCCTTGAGCTGTGCGCACATCGTCTTTACCGACGACGGGCAGCGTCCCTGCGAGAGCGCTTCACGCAGGTCCCGCAGGTTCGTGTCCGTGATGTCGTCCCATGTGGGCACGTGTCCGAGTAGTGATGTGAAGACGTCGATTGTCTTGGCACATCTGGGCCACCGTGCAAGAAAGCGACCGACAAACGAGTTTTTCCACACGTTGATGTCGTCGCTTTCCATGTTGAAGTAGCCGCGTTTTGCCGCGACCTCTACCGCCCTCATCACCTCGATGGTGTAGAACGTATTTCCCATTACCACCCCCTCTTTTCGCGTATTTTCTTAAACTTGCGTTCCTCGTACCATCCGTAGCCGAAGAACCAAAGCACGCACAAGACGATCCAGGCACCGAGAATTATCAGGCTGTACCATCCGAGGAGCATAGCTACCAGTGTCATCCAAAGAATTGTCGCTAATCTCATTGATTTTCCGTTTTTCTTGAACTATTGTTTTGCAAAGTTAGTAAAAATCTTCACACAAGCGTGTGAAATCCAGTTAAAAAAGGTTGTTACATGGTTCCGGCAGCAGCTCAATGTCGTCACCGAAGCTATAGACATTGTAGTCGATGTCGATTTCGTGGACATAGATGTAATTCTCGCAGTCCTCGTTCTCTTCGTTCCACTTCTCGATGTCCTCGTCGGAGCTGATGTCGAGTTTCCAGTACTCGCGCAGCCACTTGAAGAGTTCCTCTTTCTCGCAGAAATACTCGTTCTCGCAGTTGTCATTGATGCAGACCTCCACTGCGAACCGCTCCGGGAAGTGTTTTCCGAGGTCGTCGTTGGTGGAATAGAGTTCGCATCCTGTCTCCTCGGCATACCAATAGACGCTGATGTCCTTGAAGCGGATTTGCAGCGCCTCGGCAAAGTTTGTCCTCGCCCACGCCTCCTCGCATGAGAATGCGAGATAGTCATCCTCCCAATGCGGTTTCTCGTAGAAGAATCCGCGCATCGACCCGCAGAGACGGCCTTTCATCTGCAACACGGGTATGCGCAGTGCCTGTAGTACGTTGCCCTGCCACTCTTGCGACGATTTTTCTGTCACAGGCAGTTTCCCGTCGATGCAGTCGCAGATGGCCTTGTTGATGATTTCGAGGTCGTTTTTCGGTCCCTCGATCACATAGTCAGTTAAGCACCAGTTTGGCATAGTCTTGATTGATTTATGGTTAGTAAAAGTGAATTGTCTCAGACCCCCTCTGCACGAGAGGGAGTTTCGTATCAATTTTCAGATACTCGTCAGAGGAATTTAGCCTTTCGGCGCGATAGCCCTTGCGTAGTCCAGGTTTTTGCGGCATTCCCGTTCGTCGGCCTTACGGATGGAAGGAGCGCAGCAAGGAATCGGATAGCACATCTCGTTGATGACGTAGCCACCGAAGAACTCCATGCTCAGCGCATCACGCCTCTCGACGATGCCGAACATGCCGTGCAGCATCATGTTCAGCGCGCTCATCTTGCAGCTCATCGGGTCGATGTCGCCCAGCACGAAGTAGTGGAACCTGTCTTTGTCGAGCTGTCCCCACATGGCCAGCGGTAGCCTGCCGCTTCCGCACGCAGGGTCATAGATAAAGGTGCGGTTCTCGTCGGTTTTCAGCATCTTGGCCATGCCGTCGCACAGGCTCTCGGGCGTGAAGAACTGTCCCATCTGGGAAGCCTTGTAGCCGCTCTTGACTTTTTCCTCGTAGAGTGAGCCGAAAGCGTCGTGCCAGCCCTTGCTGTCGATACCAAGTGCCGTCGCCTGGGTGACGAGGCTGAAACAGTTGAAGAATGTCGCGTTGTCGGCCTTCATTTCGTCGGTGATGGCGGCGAAGTTACACTTTTGGGACACGATGTACTGCGTGTCGAACCAGCCGATGATCCAATCCAGCCAACCATCGAACACCTGCGCGAAGTCCGCGCCGTTTTTATAGGCATAAGCCGTCAAAAGCCTGTCTATTTCTTTCACTTCGTTCATACAGATTGAAGATTAAAAGGTTAGTAAAAGCGAATTGTTCTGGACACCGCCAACGCGTAGCGGTGTTTCGCCCATTGAGGGCTCGTCAGCAGAACTTTATGGTTCAAAGTTTGCAATACGTTCGTTCTTAGCTATCTCAGATAAAATCTCTGCCTTGAATGTTGGCCAGCGTACAATAATCTCTTCAAATCGCTCGGCAACGAAGTTGACCCTGTGAGTGCTGGCAGCGGAAATCTGTTCTTCGGAGAAATTCGGGCTATTAACCGTTTTGACTTTGCTGGACATAAATCTGCCGTTCGTTGTTCCATAGATGTTATCCTTTGTGCATACATACTCAGGATTGTCCGAGCCGTGTGAGCCCCAATAGATGCGAGCCTCTCCTGCCTCGTTGATAACAAGGTCACTCCAATGATAAACATGGTGTTGGCAATGGAACCGGTGACCTCCTGGGAATTTCCCTGCGGTGTTCTCTTTTGTCCACGTGCAGATTTTCTTCCATGCAGACAATAAATTCTGTTTTTTTGTTTCTTCTAATGTCGTCATAATAATGATTGAATTTATAGATTAGTAAAAGTTAGTTATTCCTAACCCGCGTAACACGTACACAGGTTTCGTCTTAATTTTCAAAGACTCGTCAGAGGAATTTAGGAGTTGCAGTAGAGCATCCACTCGTTGGGCTTCTCTTTGTAGTTGTCGATTTTGCTCAACGTGCCTGGCTTGATGTAGATTTTGTATGTCTTATCCCACGAGAATCCGTCAGACACCTCAAAACCGACAGCGGTGAACTCCTTGCCGTACCAACCCATGCCAGGCTGAAACTGGAAATTGGCTTTGATGTCGTATTCGTCGCGGACGTTGAAGTTGCGGTAACGCCACTCCTCGTGGCTTGTTTCTTCGTTCCACTTCGACTCCCTGCCGCCTGTTTTCTCCATAAATGCGTCAACGATTTTTTGACGTTCTGCAAGCATCTCGGCTTTCAGTTGTTCGTACTGTTCTACGCTGTCGCAGAGATAGTAGATGTGCTCAGACCTGTCGTTGTTGTTGAACCCACGGCTGTGCCAGTCGTAACGATAGATGATTTCCATAATTGAATTGATTTTATTGGTTGATAAAAGTTGATTGTTCACAATCTCCGCTCCCTTTTTGGGGAGTGGAACGCTCGCGGCTTAATGTGCTGTTTATAGTCGCCGCGACGACTTGGCCGATTTCGCGAGGAAACAGCCCTGTGCTGCGGTTTTCCGCCGCAGATGATAAGTAGTACGTTTGAAGGGATTTTTGCGCTCAGAATTGAAAACAGCCCCGCGTCTCCCGACGCAGAGCTGTCATAACGTTTTTAATATTATACAAAGTTGAAAACTCAACTTGTGGCGCAAAGTTAGTGCTTAGTTTTGGATTGGGCAAATCATTCCTCCTCGATCTGGCCGATGTCGCGGTAGCCCGTGCGCGCGTACAGCACGTCGTTGAGCGTGTCCACGCTGTAGCCGTTGATGTCGGTGACAAGCTGCAGTTCGTCCTCGGTGGCGATGCCGTTGTTGATGATGTAATCCCAAACCCTTGCTGCATCGTTGTTGTTGTAAATCATGTTACACATAGCTGATTGATTTTAATTGTTAGTAGATGTTAGTTGTTGCCCGTCGAATGTCCGACATTCGCTGCGCTCTGTTTTCAAGCGCATAAACGGGCAGACCGAACTTTAATCAGTGAAACAGGTTGTTGTCCACAAAAGACCTTGACTTGATGGCCGTGAGTAGCGTATAGAGATAGTCGGTCATGCAACCAGTGATACTACATTCATTGTTAGCGACGTTTGTATTCAAAATGTTCCTGCGGAATTTCTTGATTCCACCGAAATCAGTGAAGTCGTACAGCAAATGGGTCTTGTGGTTGTAGGTCATTTTAACGATTTTTCCACGAAGCTGTCCGCTGTCGTAGAGTTTGAAGATTTCTTCGATGATCATGATTCTTGTCATATTGATTAAGTTTTAGATAGTTAGACATTGTGGTTCGGTGGGCGGTCTCGCTCCGCCATGTCCGGTCGTACCAGTCACACCGAATCGTTGCGTCAGCCGATGGAGACTGGCTGCTCCTCGTCGTCCTCCTCTATGCAGAGGAGTTCGTCGTAGGCGTCATCGTAGTCGTGGGCGTCCAGCGCCGGGAACTCCAGCTTCCATGCATCGTAGAACGCATAGAGGTCAAAGCCGTTGAAGTCGAAGCTCAGTTCGTCGTACATCAAGCTCTGCATCTCGCTGTACTGCTTGGCAACCTCCTCCACGTCGAACTCATCCTCGAGGTCTCGTGTGCGGATGTCGCGTTTTGTGTCCTTGTGCGTGCTGGGCCATGGGTCGTCATACCAGTCGTCCAAGGCACAGCCGAACCACCCGCCGAAGCCACGTCCGCTGTAGGATGTGGAGCGGCTGCGTGAGGCTGCGTGAGGGACGACGTCGGTAACGCTGTCGATGATGTGGAACACCAGGTCGCGGCAGTTGCACAGCTCGGAGAAGACTGTCGTCTCGGTGCAGGTGTGCGGATTGTAGTAACCGCAGGAGATGTTGCAGGCGGCGACTTTCAGTCCGCGCGCCTTGAGTTCCATGACGTCGGTCATCATGCCGCTGGCGGGCTTGTAACCGAAGCGTGCCATATCGAACTGCGACGTGAAGCGCTCGTCGCATAGCTGCCAGCCGCTGGCCGACGTGATGAAATCACTGCCGCCTCGCCGGTCGCACTGCACGACAAAGCGCACATCGTCGAAAAACTTCATGTCGGCCATGCCGCTGCCGACGCAGCCTGTCTCCTCGCCCACGAACAGGGCCACCTTGACGGCGTCGTAGCGCAAGAGGCACTGCATGGCGATCCAGATGCCGTTCTTGTCGTCGGCACCGATGCCGTACTGTTCCTTGTTTGCCGTGTTGTAGCCGAAGATGTAGTCCTCGTGCGTGATGACGCGGTAGTCCTTGTTGCGCTCGCGGTGCACCTCGTCGATGTGCGCCACCACGCAGGGGTAGGTCTCGCTGTTGCCCTTGGTGACGTAGATGCCGCTCTTGTCGGCGAACGTCTGAGCGTCGGGCACATTGTCCTTGAGCCACTGCTTGAGAAACTTGCGCATACGTTTTTCTTTACCGCTTGGACTACTCACATAGTACAAATTGATTAAATCTTCCATTGTGTTACACTGATTAAAAAGTTCATAAAAGTTCGTTTTGTTCCCGTGGCGGGAATCGAACCCGCCATAGAACCATTCGGGATCAGGCGAGGCACATGAGATAGTACGTGCCGCTGATGAGGACGCAGTCCTCGGGAAGAGCGTACACCATGCGCCTGAAACGCCTGTCGGCGGCGAGCACGACGTCGTCCTTGTGGTAGATACAGCCGTTGACTTCGGCGGAATCCTTCATGAGTATGAGGTTCCCGTCCTCGGTCTCCACGGTCTCGTCGGTGATGGCGTAGGCGTCGGTGCCGTAGTGGAGCGCGGCAAGGACTTCGATTTCGTCCTCTGGCGCGATGCTGCCCGGGTACTGACCGCAGGTGATCTCCATGCAGTCCTGACGCAGCACGTAGCGGCTGGCGTAGTCCTGCACGAGGTTGCTGTCGTCGGTGTAGGCATATTCGCCATAGTGTTCGCCCGCCTCAATTTCCACGGCATTGTTGTCGTGGCAGTAGTCGCCGTTGTACAGACGTGTCGTGTCACCTGCCAGCAGGTCGCGTTCTTCGCACTCGCTGTAGCGGCAGTCATCGTTGTGGCGGTACTCATTGCGGTAATCCAGCCAGCAGACGTCATCTTCGTTGTACCACTCGCCGTCATGCTCCACATAGATCTCGCCATCGTGATCGTCCTCGTCGCTATCATCGTCGTTCTCGTTCACGTAGGGATTCGTGCAGGCCATGTCGGCGTCATATCCGTCGCCCTCCCAGTTGCGCGCCACCCCTTCACAAGTGTCGAGATAGCGGAAACTGTCCTGGAACGACTGGACGTCGCCGTCGCAGGCCGTACACTTCACCGAGAGATGCGCGTTCTTGAGCGACGTGCCGTCGAGCAGCACGAAGTTGCGGTTGTCCCAGCAGGACGCCTCGAGCTGCTTGTAGCCGTCGATCTTGTTCTGCTCGATGAGCAGGTAGATGAGTTGGCGGCGCACTTCGCTGTTGCCGCCGTACTGGCGTTCGGCCAGGCGGTAGGTCTTTCCCGTTTCGTCATCGGTCGCGAGATACACGACGCAACGCGCGACGAGGTTGTCGCCGTCCCAGAGGCCGGCTGCCAGCGTGTCGGGCGAGGAGTCGCGGTAGAACTTCCACTGTCCCTTGCCGGCCATGCACGAGCCGAAATGATGGCCCGAGTAGATGGTCTCGAAGTCACGGTCCAAGGTGAGGCGGTACCGTCCGTCCTGGGCGTGTCCCGCGCGGTACATCGCCGAGAGTTGCTCGGAGAAATACACGCGTCCGCTCTCGGGCAGTTCGGGGTGCGTCTCATCGACGAGTCGACGGAAAAACTTGCCGCACTTCATCTTGAAGACGCGTCCGTTGTCGATGCGGCGGTAGCGCACGCTGAGCGGGTCTCCGTCGGCGCACACGCCGTTGTTGTCGTCGGTGGCGTACACCGCAGACACAAAATAGACGTACTTGTCGGTCAGATCGCTGGCTTTGCCCTTGACATGGATTTTGATATTGGGCTCGCTGTCCCACGCGTCGCTGCGGAAACGCTTGCCGATGAAAGCCGTCACGTCTTCGAGTGTGTCGATTTTCACCGCGTCCTCGCAGTCGTTCTCGAATCCCCACCGCCACATGGCGACGATGATGTTGGAATACTGGCGCTGTCCTTTGCGCTCTTCGATCCGTTGATTGTTTTCTTGCTGTTCCATAATGAAAACACTGATTAAAGTTGATAAACGTTAGTTACTCGTGTTCCCGGGCAGGGAATCGAACCCTGCCGAAAACCGTTCGGGAAAATTCAGGCGGCGAACAGGTTGTGGTCGCGTTGCCGCACGCGCTGATCGTGGCGCTGCCGGATTGCCGCCAGCACGACGTCAAGCTCTTCGTTGACGAACTCCAGGCCAGTGATTGCGTCATACCACGTCCAGTTGCGCTGGACGATGTTCGCTCCCAATGCGTTGAGGCGTGAGCGCGTCGTCACCGTTCTCCACCCGCAGTGGCTGTAGTGCCACATGTTCGTGCGGTAGTCCTTGATGGCGATGAGGTTGCCGTGGAGATATACACAGGCGCAGTCGCCGCCGGCCTCGATTCTCACTCGCGTGTTGGATTTTTGCCAGTCGCAGCCCATGGCTACGGCATGGCACATTTCTTGTTCAATGATTCTCATGATTTCCAATGATTAAAAGTCCGTAAATGTTCACCGGCATTTATGCCACGCTCTGGGCTTAAGAACCTGTTTTTGGCCGCCCAGACGGCCTGGATTGTTCATCGTACTTGAAATCCACTCGCACGATAAATCGTACTCTCGAAAAAATTACAGGCACAATTTCGAGCAGAAAAAGGGGCTTTTTGGGCCCCTTTTCTCACTCTGTCGTACTCTGTGGATCGTCAATTGTTCATCGTGGCTGCAGCGGCCGCAGTGAAGACCGGCGGCGCGGCGGCAGCGGCTTGTAGCGGATCTGGTCGCCCGCGAAATTGACTTTGTAGGTCACAGGCTCCCAGCCGCTGTCAACGGTGATGTGGAACGTACACGCGCCGATCTGCTGGTAGTCAACGACCGGCTTTCCCGTCAATTCGGCAAACTGCTGGAGTTTGCGTTGCATTTGGTAGTCGCTCATGGTTCATCGTACTTTAACGATTGTACAATTGCCGCCGTCAACGCTCATCCAGTTGCAGGCACATTTGCAGTGTCGCAGCAGCCAGACGATTTTGGTGACGATGGAGACGGGGACGTTTTCTACGCTTCCGTTGTTCAACACGTTTTCGCGGATCTGTGCGAATTGTTCGATTGTCATTGATGTAGTCATAGTCGTAAAGTTTTTGATTGTTAGTAAAATTGGTTGTTCGTTGCGCCCTGGGGCGGAGTCGAACCGCCGTCGTACTGCTCCACGGCAGCCAGGGCATGAAAAAGAGCGGCAACAAGTGTCACCGCTCGTCTTGAACTAACTAAACTTTTCTCTTTAGAAAAATCAATCAATCCGGGTTTGGCTTGGCTCTTGTTCGGCCGTGCCCCGTCTGGGATTATCCATGACACAAATTCCCGCCTGCAACAGCCAACCGTCGTTTCCCCGGGCGGTTACAACCGCAATGGAAAACGTCACGCTTTTGACGTGTTGCGGACCGAGACGAAAACAACGAATTGTAATCGCTCAGTCCGCGTGTCGTGACTGATGGGAGCGGGGTTTGCTGGCTGCAACCCTCGCAGCCGGAAAACTCAACGGCTAAAACGGGATCGGGAAAAATTCCTGAAAACCGTTCACTCCGTGTGTCGTTCCCGCCGTCGTTCGGCTGCGTTCCCCTCTGGGAACCGTTCAACCGAGTTTCGGCAGTTCCATACGGGAAAACCCGGATCGCTCGCCCGTTGTTCGGGCATCGTTCGGGTTTGACCGTGGCTTTTGTCCTCTCTGTGTTTACCTGGACTTGAGACCAGCGCCGCAATAATGCGGTGGTCACATTAGACAAATTGAAAAGACACACTAACAACAAACCCCGCCAAATTGACGGGGTTTAATTGTCGGTGTAATGTGGTCTTTACTTGCTTGCTTGCTTTGCGGCAATAATTGCCTGCAATTGTTCAATTGTCAATGATTCGGCTAATGAAACGGCCCTTTCAGCGCGCGCCGTTTCTCTCTCTCTCTCTTGTTGTGCAATTCGATACTCTTTCAATGCCAGACGGGCGGCCGAAACAACTTCAATTAATTGCTCTACTGATGTGGGGTAATACTCCAAAACTCCAAAGGTTTTGCGGCCGATTGTAATATGCTGTTTGCACTTGTTTTCGGTCTCGTTTTCCGAAACAAGTAACAAACGTAGGCCGTTTGTCCAATTCTCAATTAATGCGGTTTCGCTGGGTTTCTCTTGTTTTGCGTTTTCGATTGTACGACGCAAAGAGACAATTAAACGAATAAAAGCGGTTTTTCTTTCAGCGTCACACACATAGACCAAATTAGATGCTGTTTCTTTGCCGGTTGTTTTGTCGGTTGTGGTCTTAAATTTGCGGCTAATTTTGCCGCTCCCGGTCTCCAGTTTATAGACTTGCTGCAGGTCTTTTGTTGAAGTTTTCATTTTGTATAAATATTAAAAACGTTATACGTTGGGGTATTCCAACGCATTACAAAGTTACAACTTATTTACATAATAACCAAATATTTAGCTAAAAAAGACACTACCGAAAACAGTAGTTTTATAGTGTTCTAAATTACCGCTTTTAGTGTTCTATTTGGGAATAATAAATAACTGACAAATTGGCATCTTTGCGAATGTGGGTGCAATGAGTTGAAAAGGACATCAAAAGGGCGAAAAGGGGTGCAAAGGAAGTGACTAACAATATAGGTAGTGTTTCGTTTTGTGGTTGTAAGTCGCTGAAAATCAAAGAAATAGTATCTTATTTATAGTAATATTCGCGTAACAACTTGATAATCAGACAGTTAGCCCTATACCCCTTTTTATAGATAGTCTTTTCTTGACAGTGACCGTTCCCTCAAATTTTTTCTTCCCCTCCGATTTTTTCCTGATTTCCCCCGTCCATACTGTTAAAATGTGTTAACAATGAATATTACTGAATAATCAGTTGAACGATGTCGTTTTCAAGAATGATAACTATCAATCATAGTCTCTTAAATAATATCATCCCATGAATGAATGTGTATATCGTTGATTTATAGATAGTTTTACTTATTTGAATGATATAGGGAAAAATGTAGGAGTTCTTGAATACCTTTGCACCGCATTTTTTATCAAGGGGGGTAAAAGGGGTTCCGTTTGAAAAGTCCGCCTATTATGTGCAACTTTTTCGGTTTAATCTGTTGTGTGATAATAACTTTGCAATATCCGATTGGAATCGGCGTATTTATCATTTTTCGAGGTCAAATAATCATATATTAAGCAAGTGTCTGCAAATGAGCGTTTTACAAGAGGGTTAAAAAAGTTGGCCCAAAAGAGCGGTTTATCTGAGGATAAACTGGCTATGGCCGACTTGGTCGCAGTAGGCTGGGAACCCGTAGATGCCTGGAACATGTGTGTCAGGTTGGGATTGACTTGGGACAAGAAGGCCTTTATGGCGGAGATCGAGAAGACGAGCCAGAGCGAGGCCTTCCAAGAGAGGGTCAATGCCGTAAGGGGGTCGCTAACTGCGGCCCAAGTCGAAAAGTTCGTTTCCGAGAGGGAGAACATCAAGAAGAAAGACATTAAGAAGAAGACGAGTAAAGACTCTTTGTTGACCGACTTGTTGACTGCGAGAGAGAGTGTCAAGCCGGGTTCTCCCGACTATGCCAGGATAACCATGCAAATCGCCGATTTGACCAATGCGAAAAAGGAAGAGACCGTCAAAGAAGACACGACGATACATTATCACCTTCCGTTGAAGTGTTCGTCGTGCGAGTTATATCAAAAATTCAAAAAAGGACAAGAAGATGGAGAATAGAAAAGGTTTGCCTTTCGGTAAAAAGTTACGTTGCGGTAACTTTTTCGTAGAAAAGGTGTCGAGAGCGTTAAGTAAGCAAGAAGCCAAGTCGTTAAAAAAAGAATTGTTATCCAAGATGCCGAAAGGCTACAAGGGCGCTCAAAGGGCGTCGTTACCGGTAATCAGGTGTTCTGATGTGGGGGGTGTCTGGAGAATCGAATGGGGAATCGCGTCAGCTATGTTCCATATATTCGATAACTTCGATTGGGATTTCTTTGATGGCGGTTATTTTATCAAAGACGAGACTTGCAATAGGTTGCTTACGATGCTGTTCTGCGACACGACGGTGTTGGGTGACAGAGAGTATGTCGAAGCCCGCGTGAAAGCGATGAATGACTTTGTAGGCAGAGTCAAGGCTCCCGAAGTGAGCGATGGTGAAGAACAAGACACCTTAGAGGCGTTAAAGGCTTTACAAGCCGTAAAAGAGATAAACGATGGCGACGAATGAAGAAGTACGAGTCAGTAAAGAACTGAGAGGCCAAGCGCGGAATCTCGGTTTGTGCGACGAGTGGTACACCGCATGGCGCGACCATACTCCGTATAGCGGCCTCATCATGAAGATGGTCGACGGTTACGACTTCTGCGTAGAAAACGACTGGCCGTCCCCGAAATACGTGTGTGACAATTTCCCTACGCCCGTATTGAGGGAAAACGGTGTATTCTGTAATGACAAGTCGTCTGCGCGCAATATGCGAAACGTAATCGTCATGGGCGAGAGCGACGTTAAACTTGAGTATAATGATTTCTCTTTCGGCGATGTCAGAGTCAGGCACTCGTCGAAAGCCGAAATCCATGCCGAGAGCCTTGCCATCGTACATATCCACGCTTATGAACACGCCGATGTCGCCGTATTTGCCGACGAAGGAGCCAAAGTGACGCTGTATGTCCACAACAAGAGCGTCAAACACGTTGTTGAAGGCGATGTCGATGTCGTAGGTCCCAAATACAAGAAGAGCGATGAAAACGGTTGAAAACAACAGGATTTCCGCAGTTGACAGTATCTTCAAGTCCATGATCGGGGTCATTGACGACCCCGAAAACGGTTTTACCGGTTTCCAAGGCGTGTATTTCAAGCCGTGGGGAAGCCGTTTGAGCCTCGGTTATCAAGAACAGTTGCTGAAGTTCATCGCCGATGCCGAAAGGATCGCTAAACTGTGCCCGTTAAGGTACGGTGAAGGCGGTTACAGGTTCTTCAACGGAAAAATCTATGAACCCGTCACGGAAGACGAGATACGCATGGCTTGGGTGAAGTTCTTGAGATATTATCATATTGTCGAAATGCTCAAAGACCGCCAAGTCTATCGAGAGAGTTTCCTAAAGACCATTGAGTACTACAACGTATTGAACGTAAGATTGGATTTAGTGGCTTTCTCCAATGGTGTATTGGACTTGTCGACGATGAAGTTCAACAAATTCTCGCCGAAGTACCACGTCACTTACTTCCACCCTTACCGTTATGACCCGAAAGCCGAGTGCCCGAAGTGGATGTCCTTCCTCAAAGAAGTGTTGCCCGACAAGACCGCGAGAGTCATCTTACAAATGTTCCTTGGTCTTGGTTTGATAGAAAGGGGTACGGCGTTCAATGCGTGCGAAGGCACCGAAAAAGCCAAGATTGAGTTGTGCCTCATCCTCATAGGAAGGGGCGGCAACGGCAAGAGCGTCGTCTATGAAGCCGCCAGAGGCATCTTCGGTCCTCAACGCATCAGTGGAGTCGATTACGACGACTTGACGGCTACCGGCGACGAAGGTATGAGGGCGAGAAGATTGTTGCGTGACGCCATCTTCAACTGGACCAGCGACAGTGACTCTCGCACGTTCGGGCGCAGGCGCAGCGGCATGTTCAAGCGCATCGTCAGCGGAGAGCCCGTCACCGACAGGGCCATCGGCCATGACGTGACCGAAAACTACCGTATGCCCTATCTCGTCTTCAACCTCAACGCCATGCCGGGTACCGACGACGACAGTCTCGGTTTCATCCGCAGACTCCAGTTCATCCCCTTTGACGTCGCCATTCCCAAAGAGCGCCAAAACAAGACTTTGTCTGCCGAACTCGTCAAAGAGTACCCAGGCATCTTCAATTGGATCATCCGTGGCATGAAAGAACTCAAGCGCCGCAAGTTCGTCTTCCCGTCGTGTGAAGCCTCTCAACGCAAAGTCCTTTTGATGCAGATGGAGTCCAACGTAGTCGTCGGTTTCGTCAATGCCTACAATATGCGCCCTTATCCCGACTTTGACGGAGAAGTGTGCGCTGAAATCAGCGCGACGCGTCTCTTGTCCGCCGCCGAGAAGTTCTGTAAAGACAACGACTTCCCGCCTCCTTCGGGCCAACTCTTCGGTGCCGCCATGCGCAAGATGGGCTTTAACAAGCGCCGCAAAGCCGACGGTCCCGTTTACAGCATCTACGGATGTGACCTCAAACGCCTCGGCCAAGGTTTCGTCATCAACGAAGAAGAAGCCAGAGGCCCGTATGTAGAAGACAGAAACTCATTCATTTCAAAAGACGATTAAATATGACAGTTGAAGAAATTGCACTTGTCCGCAACCTCGTCGCATACGAGCGTTTCCTTGAAGACCTCGTCAGGTTGCTGGAAGAAAAGAAGGTTCCCGACACCTTCATGCACCAAGACAAAGAGATTGCGTTGAAGATGTTCCACGCCGTTGACATGATCTGCGCCCTTATGGGCATAGAAGACGATGAACAAGAGGAACTCGACTAAACTGGCCAAACAGTATGCCCTCAAGCGCACACAGGCGCAGCGTAACGCCGTTTCCCGTGTACGCAAAGACATCGACCGTCTCGCCGCTAAAGCCGTCCGTGATGGAGGTATCAGCCAAAAAGAAGGCCTCGGTTTTATTGAAGCCGCCATCCTTGCCGGTTACGAATATGCCGAAGCCGCAGGAAAGTACCTCTATGACGAAGACAACGGCATCACCGAGTATATGGATGCCGTACACTTCGGAAAGACCTTCCAAGAGCGCGTAAACGAACAGTCTGGGAACCTTATTGCCGACATCGGCAAAATCCTCCTCGCCGCAGACGTCCTCAGTATGTCGCCCCGTGTCGTCGAGACCGAGTGTTTCAGGCCGTATGCTGTCGGAGGGGTCATCTACAGGGCCAACCTCCGAGGTGCCGGCATAGAAATCCCCTCGTACGGCCGAGGCATACCTGTCTGCGGTGCCGACCAGTTGTTGAGAAACATCGACAACACCGTCGGCCTTGCCTGGGGTTTTGAAGACTATGACTGTGCTTTGCGTTCCGGCGCCAAAGGTTTCTATGTTTACCGAGGTTCATCTTATCCGTGCGACACCTGCCAGCAGGAGTGCGGTGTGTTCCACCCCATGGAAGATGCCGCCTTCTCTCACCCTCCGTTCCACGGCAACTGCGTATGCTATGCCGTGTATGTGTACTGACGATTAACGTTTTCTTGAACTATATACTTTTGGTTTCAGGCCTTGTCGCGAGACACGGCCTGTTTCTATACACAAAAAATAGGCGGCACAGCCTCACGGCCCTCCGCCTAAGATTCATAGTCAAGTAACTAAGCCATTACTAAATACGTGAAAATCAATGTTTCTTGTTCCAGCCCTCCCAATTGTTTTCGTCGGGCCAGTTTCCGTTCTCGTCCGTGTGGCGGATTTTCGATCCGTGGCCAGTGTTCACATCCTGGCCGCCTTGTCCGTTTTTCGCCGCCGCTGTCTGTTCACGGATGTCGTTGTCCGTCTGGTTGTCCTGTTTTTCGAGTTCGACAAGCAGGTCCATCTCCTGTTCTTTCTTGCGCTCGCGCATGATGCGTTCATATTCATCATTCTTCGCGTACATGGACACGCGCTCGCTGGCCGTCTGCCGCGACATGAACTCGTTCTGTACGGCAGTCGCCATGTTCGTGAACAATTCCGTCTCGTTCTGATGGATGTACGGCTTGATCCATGCGTTGATTTTCAGGTTCACCATGTCTGGTTCCATGTTCATCTCATGTCCGTATCCATGTTTGACGATGAGGATGAGCGTGTCGAGGAAGTCCTGCAGCTCCTCCGCATCCCTTATAGCCTTCTCGATAGCCGGTGAGTACAGCAGCTTCACCGCTACGCCGGGCAGGTCTCCCGACTTGAGCTCCGGAGGCTGTACGGCGAAGGCCTGTTCATAGATGAGTTTGTATAGCGTCGAGAGTTCCGTGTTGAACGCCTCGCTCACATCCTGTCGGTTGAGGAATCCAGCTTCGTCGTCCTCGCCCATCGTGATGGCCTTCACGCTGCCGTTCATATCACCCTTTATCTCCACCTCGCTGCCTTTCAGGTACATGATGGGGAAGGCAAACGCCTTGTTGTTCTCGCAGAAGTATGAGAAGGCCTCTTCGTAGAGTTCTATCGTGCGCTGTGCGGCACGCCAACATGCGCCATCATCGCATCGCGCATAGGCCACGGGCACGAAGTTGAATCCATGTTTCTTCTTCGAGACGATTTCCCATCCGTCTTCGGGCGTGGAAGCTCCTTCGAGCTTACCGCGTTTCGCCCTATAGAGGAATGTGTCGTCCCATACTTCCAGCCATTCCATCGTCTCCTGGCCGTCGTCGTTAAGACTGCTGTAGCGGCGCACGAAGCAGTTGAGTTCACCTGTAAGCGCGTCATAGTGCGGATAGAGCTTGTCGCCGTTGAGGAAAGACAGTGTCTTCGCTCCGAATTTCCCGTCTTTCCTGTAATAGCCCACGATTGCCGCGTCGCCCGTTATCTTGTATGAGCGCACAGCTTCATAGAAGCGTTCTTCCATGTTTTTCTCCATCCATCCTGTGCGGAACTTGACGAGCTTGTCGCCGTTGGCTTTTTCTATCGCGGCGTCCTTGCTTTTCTCCGCCAGCTCCATCTGCACGTCGTTGCCGGTGATGTGTATCACCTGCTTCGTGGCGATGATCTGCTGGAAGGCGAAGGCGCAGCGTGTCACCGGCTGTTCATACCATTTCCCCGTCTCAGGGTCTTTCTTGATGACGTTCGGGAAGTGTATCTCGTTGTTGATATGGTGTCCCGAAGGATAGTATTCGCGCAAGAAGTCAGCCTGTGTCACAGGTCTCAGCATCACAGGGTCGTCAGGTTCCGGCATCAGTTTGTCGGAAGTATAGTGGGTGTGGTCCATGTAGCCGTCGGGCAGAATGTCCGTCCACGGCCTACGCAACAGAAGCTCGTTAAAATTCAGATCAGCCATAGTCCTTTTGGTTTCTTATGTCGTTTTGTATTCAGTTCAAATATCTCGTGGTAATACAGTGATTCTATAAAGTCGGGCGAGTGGCCTACATAGCGTTTCGCCAGTTTCTTCGTTATCACGCGGAAGCCCTTGTCCGAGCTGTCCTCATGTCGCCGTATGGCCTTGCGTTCTTTCTGCAGTATTTGCGAAAGCGTGACACCTTTGTAGCCGTCACCGCTGAACTTCTGGTCCAGCAGATGCTGATCGATGGAAAGCCTTCCGTTCTTGATGTCCTGGTAGAACAGGTACGCGCACTGGCTCTTTAGGTCGTGGTACAGTGCCTTGATACCCTTCTGCTCTTTCGTCGTGACAGCCATCGGCGCCGCGCAGTTGTTGAACGGTACCGCATCCGGGAAGAATCCTTTGAGCGACTGTCCGAGTCCGTTGAGGTCATAGGTGAAGTTCTCTTCCTTTACGCCCCATTCAGCCAGCTTCTCCTTGATGGCGGCAATCACCGTCCGGCTGTCGAAGCGTGCAACGAACAAGTCCTTGACGTGTTTTCCTTTCAGGTGCCACATCACCAGGTTATCGCCTCCCGTGAACGCCACGTCGCACGAAGCGCGGTCCACGCCGTCGCCTTCCTGCTGCGCGTTTGAGAAGAAGCTGTCCATGTCCTCCATCTTTATCATGTCGTCACCCATCGCCTTGAAGTTCCAGTTGCCCTCAAGGTCGCGCATGCGCTGTTCTTCGCCCTGTTGTGCCAGGTTCGCCACGTATGACGGGTCTGACGAGATAAGTTTGATGTTCTCGGCCACCGTCGCGCGGACGTATGTCACCGACTTGACGAACATGCGTTCCTTGTCATAACCCAGGCGCTCGTATTCCTCGTTCCACAGCTTGTCTATGATGCCCTTGCATTGCAGATACACCTCATGCGGCGTGTCGCCCCAGTATATCGTGTCCACGCTGTCGCCATCCATGAAGCAGTACCGTATCTTCCCGTCCCTTTCCGGTATCGGGTACCCGTCCTCGTCTATCCACCAGTCGATGAACTTGCGGAGCCACGAGTCAGGGTCAGGGTTGCATGTTCCCCAGAAGCGGTTCGGTATGCCGTATGCGTTACGGTTACAGGTGATGAGGTACTTGAATTTCTTGTACTCCATGTGGGTTATCTCGTCCACGCCGATGTAGCAGAACTGTTTTCCCTGGAAGCGCTTGACGAACTCCTCATAGTTGTCGCCGTAGTAGTTGAACTTGAGGTGTCCGCCACGGTAGAAGTTCCACGTCATGTCCGTCAGCGATCGGTTGTAGGTGCCGAACTGCGAATACAGGTTGTAGCTCTCCAGGACGAGACCGTCAAGGTCAGGTTTCTCGTTACGCAGAAGGAGCGCGTTGAACTGCGGGTGCTTGATATGGTAAAGCGCCTGCATCAAGAGCGAGAACGACTTGGCGCCGCCACGGTTTCCGCCGCCGATCATAATATCCGCGTCGGCCATAAGCATGTGTTCCTGGCCGCCTGACTGGTCTATGATGACAAGCGGGTTCGCCTTCTTGCGGTCGGCGTCCCTTATCGACTGGGCGTATTCGTTGGTAAACACCCTTTCGCCCGTCGTTGTCCTGAATCCGGTGTATTTCTCCACGTTCTGTATATTTTTCCGCAAATTTATGCAATTTTTATGTATATAGGAGACATTTTTGTATATATTTGCAGAGTTTATAAACTATGTAATATGGAACGAGAAGAACTCAGAACCAAAATCGACGCAGCGCTTGGAAGCACCAAGCTGACGTTGAGCGAACGCACCATCAATGATTTTCTCGATGACGCGCTTGTCGGAATTACCGACGATGCCGACGTCACGGAAGATTTCGTGACCCGTAAAGCCAACGTGCTCAAGAGCATGGACGGCAATCTCCATTCCGACGTGTCGGAAGAAGTGAAGAAGTACAAAGACAGCCTTCAATATCCTCCGAAGGACAAAAAAAAGCACGACGATGACGATGATTCAGACGATGATTCGCACAAGGGTAAAGGCGATGACGATGGCTCTGCCAAAGAAATCGAAGACCTCAAGAAGCGCTTGAAGACCATCGAGGATGAGCGCCAAAAGGCTGCCGAGGAAAAACAGCGGGAAGCTGACCGCAAGGAACTGCATGATGCGTTCAAAACCAACTTCGATAAAGCCGGTGTGAGAATCAACGACTACATCCTCAGGCAGACCATCCGTGATTTCGACGGAAAGGGAAGCATCGAGGAGAAGGTCAAGGCTTTGGAAAGCAAGTATTACGAAAACCTGAAAGAAGCAGGTTTCGACTTTGACGGACCACACGCAGGCGGCATCGACACCAACAAGAGCAGCGTCAAGACCAGGCGCGAAGCCCTCAAAGAGGAGCTGCGCAGCCGTGGCATGCTGCCCAAGAAAGAGAGTTAAACGAATAAAACTACAAATCTATGTCTTTAGGAACATTTAACACCATCGGCTCTGGTTCAGAACAGTTTGGCGGTTCCACCCATATCTGGGCACGTGTTGACCGTGTCATCCACGGAGGTCGCAAGATCAACGTGAGTGGCATGACAGCAGGTACCGTCATTCCCGCTGGCACGCTTGTCGAGTATACCTACGACAGCGAATATGCCACCATCAAGCAGAGCAGCGACAGTTTGACCGACGGACACCACTACGGCTTGATTTTCAATGACGTGTGTGTTCCCGGCAACTGCATCTTCGCTTCTTGCGCCATCGTTATCCACGGTGTTGTATGGGCCGACGCTATTGACGTGGCAGAGAGCCAGCAGGTTCACATGCCCGGCATCGAGTTCATCCGCAACCACATGGGTAATGTCATCGCCAGTGTTACCAAGACCGTCACTCACGCCAAACTGATTGGTGCACCTGCGAACGTCCTCAAGGGCAGTTCCTTCCGTGCCACCATCCAGTATGACGACAACTACGATCCCAGCACTGTGACCGTCACTATGGGCGGTTCTAACATCACCTCTACCGCTGTGAACACCGCAAAGGACACCATCACCATCGACAACGTGACCGGCGACATCGCCATCACCGTTACGCCGACCAACACCGTTGCCGCGCCCACCTTCTCGCCTTCGGGTTGGGAGAGTGGTGCAGACACCCAGGTAGTTGAGATTTCCTGTACCACCAAGGGTGCAAGCATCTACTACACCGACAACGGCAACAATCCTACGAGCTCGTCCACGCTGTACGACCCTGAGACCAAGATCACCTTGAGTGCCACCAAGACCATCAAGGCCATCGCCATCAAGACGGGTATGACCAACAGTTCCGTAGTCAGCAAGACTTACACCAAGGCTTAAAAAGAAAGGAGATTGAGTTATGTTTACGAGAGATTCCAAATTTTACGACCTTGTCGGTAAAGGTCTTGCCTCTTTAGGCTACACTGGAAACGAGGCTTTACAGGCCTTCGTCAATGATTTCTTCAAGGAGAAGTACGACGCAGAGAAGACCTTCTCCGAAGTCGGATTTCCCCTGAATCCCGACCTGCCCTTCCGTCCCACCTACGAGCAGATTGAGGCCACCATCCGTCCCTACACGATGGCAGCTTACGTTGACATTGACTCGGACGGCCCCAGCAAGAGCACGGATGGCATGTCGCTCAAGAGCGGCGGTCTTCCCACGTTCAAGCATGAGGTAACGCTTGACCGCAAGATCCTGCGCGAGAAGATGATGCTTGCCGAGGCGCTTCGCGGCACCAACAGCGAGATCAACAGCGTCATCGTGAAGCTGTTGTTCAAGGGCCTTGATGACCTGCTCGGCGGTAACTACAACACCATGCTGTATCAGCGCCACCAGGTTGTCTCCAACCTCGGTCGTCTGGTCATCGACGCCAAGAACAACCCCTACGGTCTGCCCATCGAGTTGGACTTCGGTGTTGATGTCACTCACATCTACAAGAGCGACTGGTATGCTGTCGGTTCTGACGGTACCGTTACCGAGGACAGCGGCGTCACCAACGGTGACGTTGTACCCCTCAAGGTTCTGCGCGACATCAAGCGTAAGGCAGAAACCCTTGACGGCCTCGGTGCCTGCCACTGGGAGGTCAGCAAGAACACCTATGAGGCCATCCTCCAGATGCCTTACTTCCGCAACATGTATGTCCTCGCTGCGCGTCCCGACATCAATGCCGAGAACCGTGCGGCTTACGCCAGCATCATCGACGACGAGGCCCTGTGGAACTTCATCCAGCAGCGTATCGGCCGCGTAGTTGTTGTTGACGCAGTCGCCACCGTTGAGCGCATCAACCCCACCACCCACAAGACGATGTTCACCACCCTGAACTCGTTCAAGGACGGTGTGTTCGTGCTCGTTCCCGACGGCGAGATTGGCGATGTCCAGTGCGGACGTCCTGTTTACATGGAGACTCCGGGTTCGCGCGTTGCCCTGTATGACGGCGGCCGCACGCTCATCCGTCAAGTCTTCAATGACGAGAACATGATCCAGACCATCAAGTCCGAGGTCACTGGTCTCTGCGTTCCCAACAAGACCCGCTGGTTCTACTACGTTTGCGTAGGCACCGGAGCCACCGTCACGGGCACTTCTTCGAGCGCAGGCGCCATGAGCTACCTTGTTGGTGACTACATCAGCGATGCCGGGAGCAAGGCTCAAGGCTCGCTCTAAACTGAAAAGCCATGTGTAATAACTGCCAGGCAAGCGACTACAGCATCTCCGGAATGACCCTTTTGGGTTATTTCGGGGGGCTTGTCAACGCTCCCGTCTCGCCCGAAGGCATCCGTAGCATCCTCGCCCGGCGCGGTCTCGACCCAGCCGACGCGTACGCAGGTGCCGACGAGCGCAGTGTCGAGCTGGCCACTGCCGACCTCTACAAGTGGATAGCCACATCCCCTTACAGGGTCGGTTCCACCGGCGACAGCGACAACGGCTGGGAACACACTTCCGCAGGCTGGACTCTCACCGAGGCCGACCGCAAGTATTTCCTCGGCCTTGCCGACGAGATTTACGAGAAGTACGACGAGCCCACCGTTGGCAAGTCGAAGATACGGATTACCAACCACGGCATCCGTCACGCCGACTTCCCGTTGTCCGGTTGCCACGGCAGGAACCATCACAGCAGTTGAAGTCATGCTCGAAGTCAAGCCCAATAACCCGCGCTATCCGCACCAAGTGACCATCACGAGATCAGAGGCCGCTTCGCCGTTTGACGAAGTGACTTCCCGCGTGCTGTATCAGGGTTGTGGCCGCGCGTACACCGACACGACGACCACTGGCGACAACAATGTTGATTTGAACCGCCGCAAGTGCTCCATTCCCATGCGTTTCGACAAATGGACGGAGCCCGTGCTGGACGGCGACATCATCACCGTTGTCAAAGGCGTGTTGACCGAGACGGGCAGAGTGCGAGATTTCGAGCCTGACAACGACCGCACAGTCATCTACTGGGAACTTGTAAGGGTTTGATGGATTATGGCATCACAAGGCGGAACCACGTTGTTGGAACAGTTCCAGGAAATGCTCAGGCGCAACCGTTCCAAGCTGCAGGCAAAGACCATTGCCGCTGTCAACGGCATGATACCCGACTGGATGGGCATGCTGATTGACACCGTAGCCGGATTTGAAAATGTTACAGGTAACACTATAACAGGTTTCTTCGTTGGCGCCTACATTCCCATCAACGGAAAGATGACCCTCGTGGGCACCGCTATCTCAGGGGACTTCATGGCAGAGCCGACAAGGCCTTGGCTGAAGAAAGGAGAGGTTTACAACCGGCCCTATTACTACGGCGGAGTGCCTGTTTACGGCAAGCCATACGTCGGAAAGACAGGAGACCGCAACGAAGACTCTTATGACGAAGCCATGCGTTTCCTCCAGTCCCATGCCCCGAGTCACGCCCCGCTTGCCTTTCTTGTTGGCAACAGCGTTGATTATGCCAGCTACCTTGAGGTCCACAACAAGGCAAACCTCATCACTAAGTTCGCGGATGACCGCAAAGCGGAAGGTTGGATTGTTAAGATGCACGGTAAAAACTGATGTTGAGTGTCAAGGAAATACTGCAAAGCATGTACACGGCCGTCAACGGCATTGCCGACGCCGTGTTCCTCCAGGACAGGCCGAAATCGGTCTCAAGCCGGTATGACAGCTACATTGTCGTGGAGCTGCCGTCAGGTATGTCGAGCGGTGTCCTTGATACCGGCAACAGTGACTACGACGACTACGTGTCCACATGCCGTTTCATCCTGTTCGTCAGGAACCGCACCCGTGCGGGCGACATCAATGAAATCGACATCAACAAAGTTGACAACCTGATGTCGCAGCTTATGGAGATTTTCCCCATCAGCGACGGCCACGTTCAGATTACCAATCCTTCCATCCTGCTCAGCGGCGATGACGAAAGCGGGTTCCACTATGTCTTTATACATGCGCGATTAAGAACGATTTAACAATCTGTAAACAAATAAATTGATTTTTTGTTATGGCTTACACAGAGAAAAAGAATTTGAAGCTCGTCATTGACGACCTTTCCATGCTGCTCGTCCAGAAGACGCCTATCACCGTTGCTTCCGGCAGTACGCCTGCAATCACCATTGCTCCCGACTACGAGCTGCCTGTCACCGTTGACACCCTGCAGACCACCGGTGGTGAGCCCACCATCAACCACTACAAGGTCATCGGCCAGGATGGCGACTGGACTTCCAGTTCCACCCCCGGCGAGTGGACCGTGCAGTTCACCGTTCCCACCATGCACACCGATGTCTTGAAGTTTGCCTTCGGCGAAGACAACGTCAAGGTTCTCGGTACCATCACTGCTGAGGACTTCACAGAAGCCGGCAAGCACTGGGAAGGTGTCGGTGTTGGTCTTGAGTCCAAGAAGATCACCTGCTCTCTCGTCATCATGAACGGCGCGAAGGACAAGATGGTCATCTTACGCAATGTTGACCTTTGGGCCCACGTCATGAAGGAAGCCAACGGTGATCCTTACTGCGTGCAGTTCAACGGCACCGTTGTCAGCGACGGCTCCGATGACATGATGATTCTCCAGAAGGTTGTTACCCAGGGCTAACATTCAACCTTGAGATTCTAAACAGCTAACGTAGGGTGCGTTTCGGGGTTTCACCCTTAGACGCACCCTTTTCATTTCGATTTATGGCAAACATTGAACAACCGGCGGACGAATACCGCAGACTTCTCGACAGCGTCATCCAAGCCGAACCCGAAGAGTTCGAGTTTTGCGGCAAGACGCGCAAGATGGGATGGCTCCACAAAGGCACCATCCGCAGAATCAGCCATGTCAGCCAAAAAGAGCAGAGCCCGTACAAGCAACACTGCAAGATCTGCGCCCTGATGCTGTTGAACAACATCTGGAAGATACGCGCCTTCTACTGGCTGTTGTGGCGTTGGTGGTATTTTGTCAAAGACCTTGACGAAGTCGATATTCTCAAAGTCATGGACGCTGGTAAAAAAAAAGTACAGCGGGAAGCGTTCTTTCTGAATACCATGTTACTGACCGCGATGACGGATCTGATGATGACGATGACGAAGAAAGAAGCAGAGTCTATCCAAGCCGAACAAGCTGGGGAGGCGCCTTCTCGTTAGCCGAGAAATTCCCGTTCCTTTTCGCCGCGCGTTACGGCATCAAGGCGTATGACTACTGGTGGGGCTACACTGCGGCACAGATAGAGCTGATGGCCGTTGACCAGCCCATTGTCGTGCAACCCCGCAACAAGAGTAAAAAGCCCAGTGTGTCGAAGATGAAGCGCCTTGCCGAAGAGTGGGCGAAGCGCAAGGAGCACGAGGAAAGCCTCGTCGGCAAAAAGATTAACTTAAACGATTTTCTGAACTCAAAACAATAACAAAGCGATGGCAGACGACTTAGGGCAGTTGTGGGCGGAACTGATGATGCAGAACAAGGTATCTCCCCAACTGAAACAAATCATAGAAGACTTGAAGCTCGCCGACGGTTCTATCCGCAAGACGAGAGAGGAGCTTGAGCGTTTCAGCGACGTGAAGCTGACCGACGGCATGACCGATGTCGAGAAAAACTGGCGCAACATGCGAGGTGCCATTTCCGATGTCCAGAGAGAAATCAACAAAGTCACCGGCAAGATGGCCGAGATGAACAGTCTCGGCCTTGGTGACACGGCGCAGTACAACAAATACAAAGACATCCTCATGAGGCTCATTGGCCTCAAAAAAGAACTCACCGACTCTTCGTCACGCTCCACCATCCTCGGCAGCGAAGACATTTCGCGCTTCAAGTCCGAGTTCCAGCTTGCCTCCAAGGAAATCTCGAACACTGATGCCCAGTCAAAGCGCCTCGTCGAGACGCAGAAGCAGAACATCAGTGCCGTCGAGAAGATGGTCGAGATGTATGACAAGATGGCCACGTCGCTTGCCAAGGCCCGAAAAGGTGCCCACGACAGCGGTATGACGCCGCAAGGCACCTTCTTTGCCGAATCCACCATCAGGAACATCAGGCAGGCCATGGACGCTCTTAGCCGCGCATTGTCTGACCCGTCATCCCTAACGACGAAGATGGTCCAGAACTTCCAGAACACGTTCGACCAAATCTCCAAAAAGGCCAAAGACACCGGTGACAGGATCCGCACCGAGATGGATGCCCGCAAACTCATCGTCAACGGCGCTGCGTCGATTTCCGACATGGAAGTCAAGCTTGAGCGCATCAAGAACAAGCTGCAAGAAATCCGTAGCAACAAGAAAATCGCCGTTGACACCTCCGACCTCGAAAAGGCACATCGCGAGCTGTCTCAGTTTGTTGAAAAATACCGTACTAAACTCAGCAGTGGCACCATCAGCAAAGGCGAGGCTACGCAGCTTGCCGAATCCCTCCGTCAACTGTATAAGAACGCAGAGATTGCAGAAGCCAAGCTCAACAGAATGGTGTCCGCACAGCTTCGCGCCTCGTCCTCGGCGAGGCAGACCGCATCCGCCTATGACCCCATCATCCAGAAGATGCAGCAGTTGCAGAGCGCCACGACGCGCACAGGCCGCATCTGGGACCAGTTCAAGACACAGATTGCTTTCACCGCGTTCTCGGTCTATGGCATTGAGCATTTCCTCAAGAGTGTCATCACCATCGGTGGTGAGTTTGAGCGCCAGCGTGTAGCTTTGCAGAACATGCTCGGCGATATGCGAGAGGCCAGCGAAATCTTCGGCCAATTGAAGAACCTTGCCCTTCAGTCGCCTTTCACCTTCCGTCAGTTGTCAACTTACACCAAGCAGTTGGCCGCTTTCTCCATCCCTTACGAAGAATTGTATGACACCAACCGCAGGCTTTCTGATATGTCCGCCGGTCTCGGTGTTGACATGAGCCGACTTATCCTTGCTTATGGCCAGGTGCGTGCTGCCACCGTCCTCCGTGGCCAGGAGTTACGCCAGTTCACCGAGGCTGGCGTGCCCATGGTAGAGAAACTTGCCGACTACTTCACCAAACTCAACGGCCAGCTTGTCACCACCAAGGACATCTTCGCCATGATTTCCAAAAAGCAGGTGCCGTTTGAAGCCGTGCGTGCCGTCATGCAGGAGATGACCGATGAAGGCGGCATGTTCTACAACATGCAGGCCAAAATCGCAGATACGTTGAGTGGTCGCTGGGGTAACTTGAAAGACGCTTGGGAAATCATGTTGGGCACGCTTGCTGACAGTGAATCCTTAATGGGTAAGTCTCTTAAATGGCTTGTCGAGCTGCTGACATCCGTCATTCGCCACCTCACCACTGTTGCCGGTATTGTCGGCGGTCTTGGTATAGGCAGGCTCATGCGCTCGCTTGGTGTACTCACAGCAACAAGCTACGGTTCGACAGGTTCTACGACCGACGTCCTTTTCAAACGCTCAAAAAACCAGTATGCCATCGAGCTGCAGCGCGCCGCGCTTAGCAGAAAGCTGAGCCAAACCGAGCTTGACATCCTTACGACAAAAAACAAGATCACCACGGTTGACCGCATGACGATGCTCCGTACAGGACAAATTGACAAATATCAGGCGGCTATTCTTCTGAAAACTGCGAATTTGTCAAAAACAGAACTTATGCGTGCTGCCCTTGCCAGCGGGATGACAAAAGAGCAAATCAGGCAGTTGGCTACAGAGATGCAGCAGCTTTCGGTAGAGACCAAGCGCTCCCTTGTATGGCAACACATGAAGGCTCAGGCAGGCAACTTCTTCGGAGGCATGAACTGGGCAGGCATCGGATGGACTGTCGGCTTGATGGCAGTCATGGGAATAGTCGGGCATCTTGTCCAGAAATACAACGAACTGAAAGAGGCGAAGAAGACCGCAGAGGAAGAGTTGTCGAGTACCAATTCAAACCTCTACGATTTCCTTGTCACAAACAAGCCGAAAGGCAATATGAGCGACGAAGAAGCTCGCCGTGCCATAGAAAAATATGACGCCGAACTCAAGAAAGTCGCTCCCAATTATATCGAAATCAAATCCCGCATCGTGGGCGAGCATGGCGAAAGTCCTCAAGAACAGGCTATGGCCTATTACGAAGCCCTTCAAAATGCCATGGAGGGCGCCTATATGGCAAGCGAAAAAGGCACATCAGACAGGGTTATCGAGATGTTTGACCTGCCTGGTTGGGAAAACGCTGGAGACCTGTTGAACAAAGAGGCTCAAAGCGTGAGAGAGCTCAGTGGTGCCATCGCTGGTCTTGCACCGCAAAAATTCAACGAAGTGGCGGAAGAAATGGTGAAGATGGGCCAAATCACGGAGTCCACCAGGCAAGCCGTTAATGCCCTCGTGAAAGAAGGCAAGAAAGTCGAAGCCCTTAAATTGATTTCTGACGAGTCAGAGTTGGGCCTCTACGAGCTTTCGAGAGGCGTGTATTTCGGCCTCCCCGACCAAGCTGTCGAACTACAGGTACAAGAGTTTGTTGAAAACGTTGTCAAGCAGATTCGCGTTGAATGGGGTAATTTCTTTGACGGCAACAAGTTTGACGAAAATAACGAGATGGCCGACAAGGCCAAGTCCGGTATCGAACAGGTGCTAAGAAATGCCGCCTCGACTCAAGGTCTTGACTCAAAAGCCGCCGAGACTTTCTACAGCATGGCCCAGGATATGCTGTTCGGCTATAGCGAAAACGCCATGGACCGTCTCATCACGCAGTACACAAAGAAGTATGCCGACCAAAAAGACGCCATTGTCGCCGCGCTTAGGGACGGCAATTTGCCGGAAAGCATAAAGAATCAGCTTCAAAACGAAGCACAGTTGATAGGATATATTGATTATCGCTTCGGTCAGCAGATAGACAACATTCTCAGCCACAAGAAAGAGATTGTCCGCAATATCCTTCTGCGTTTTGATGTAGATACAGACATCTCGCCATGGCAGCAAAAACTGATTGAAGACTTCGGCGAACAATATGCCGTGACCATCAAAGCTGCGCCGGATATTCCTTCGGCACTTGAAGCCATCACTAAGCTTTACAAAGAGAGCAAGGAGAAAGTCGAGGCCCTTAAACCGTTGATGCTGAGAATGGGTATCAGTTTTAACGGCAACAAGCTCCCTGACAACGCGCCGTTGACGCTCAAGCCAGAGTACCAATCTATGTATAACGACCTTAAAAAGCAGGTCAATCCGTTGGTAGAGACTTTGGAAGGTTGGAGCTCCGGTAAAGACAAATACGGCCTCAAAGAGCCCAAGACCAAAGGCGAGAAGAACAAAAGCAAGGGTGGTGGTCGCAAAGAAGACAAGGAGTTGCAGGCTTGGCAGCGCCATGTCGAGCTATACAAGAAGTTCCTCGACCAGTACCGCGAACTCACCAAGATGTACGGCGAGAAAGAGGCTCTTGACAGGCTACGCAAGTCCAGCGCATACACCTGGATCATGGAGTTTGCCAAAGGCCGCAATCTCAGCGTCACCGACATTGACGCGATGAACGCCGCTTTATCCGGCAGCCTCGACGTGAACAAAGGCGACAAGCAGAAGCGCAAGGACGCCATCGCCAAGCGTCAGGCCGACCTTGAAGCCGAAGGTTACAAGCGTGAAGGCGAGGAACTTAAACGTCTCAACGACACCCTCAACGAACATCTGAAAATCCTCAACGACCAATACGACGCTTATCAGAAGATTTACCGCATCACCGGCGACAAAGAAGGAGCCATGCTACTTGCTTTCGGCAATAAAGTCTCCAACAAGCGCTATATTGACGAACTCACCGACCAGCTTGAACAAGCCCTCAAAAAAGAAGGATCCAAGTTCTCCATCGACCAAGCTCTCGGCCTCACCAAAGAGCAGGTCAACGAGACTTTCGGCGAAGAGAGTGTAGCCGCCAACCTCATCAACAAGCTCAAGGAAGAGCGCAACAAGCTGGAGAAAGAATACATCGACATCCTTGCCAACGCTCTCACGTCTGACATGTCGCTTGAAGACAAGCGTGCCGAGGCCGTCAGGAAACACAACGAAGCCATCGAGAAACTCATTGAGCTTCGTGAAAAAGAGTCCTCATTGGAGGCCAAAGCCGCCGCACAGGAAGCCATCAATGCCGAGAACAATGCCAAGCGACGTACCGAGACCAGTTATAACCAGCAGATCTATGAGCGCGACATGAACCTCGGCGCCCTTATCAACAACGCCAGCATGTTGAGCGAAGGCATGATACAAGGCATCCTCGTGAGGTTGAAGGCTTTCCGTGCCTCGTACGCCAACGACAATACGCCCGAGGCTATCCAAGCCATGCAGAAGCTTGATGAGCAGATAGCGAAACTCACCGACGCCCTCAGTGAGCGCAACCTCGGCAGCATCTTCAAAGAAGCCTTCTCCAACAAGAACGACGATATTTATCAGGGCAGTGACGGCAAGTGGCGCATCAAAGGCACTACTGCGACTCGGTATAATTTCAACCAAGACCAGGAGATTGACAAAAAAACAGCCGAGAACATCAAGGCCACCGAGAAGATGCGGAAATTATCAGTTGCGATAAGCGCCGCAGAAAAAGCCTTCAAAGACATCGAGTCGATTTTGAAGCCTGTCATCGACCTGTTTGACGCCCTCGGCAAAGAAGACACGCCTCTTGGTAAAGGTCTGCAGATCGGCAGTAATGCCCTGTCTGCCGCAAGCTCCACCGCAGGTGCCTTCTCCAGTCTCGCCCAAGCCGCAGGTCCCGACAGCGGACTCGGCAAGTTGCTTGGCAACGCCGGTCCTTATGGCGCTGCCGCAGCCGCCGCGCTGAGTGTCGCCACGACTATCTTCCAACTGCACGACAAAGCCCTGCAGAAAGAAATCGAGGCCAGCGAGGCCAGACAAAAAGAGATGGAAAACCTCGCCAGCAACCTTGAAACCGTCCTTGACAGAACCATCGGCGACATCTATGCCGCAAGGATGGACGACAAGACCAGGAAGCGTTACGAAACGATTGTGTCAGGTCGTGACAGCCTGCAGGGAAACAAGCTCGGTTTCTGGGATTGGATCAAGGCCCAGAAAGAGTATGCCCACTACACCAAAGAGACCATCCAGGCGATGAGGGAGGCTTTGAGTTCCGGTTCGTACTACGACGCAGAATTTGCCGCCCTGCGCGCTCAGCGTGACGAGATGCAGAAGCAGCTTGACCTTGAAAAGAAGAAAAAGAAAAGCGACGACAGCGTCATCAAAGACCTTGAACAGAAGCTCATCGAAGCCGACGACAAAATCAAATACTATGCGACGGACATGGCCAAGGAGCTTTACAGCATCGACATCAAGTCATGGTCTGAAAGCCTTGCCGACACCATCATCGACGCATGGGCCAAAGGCGAGGACGCTGTAGAGGCCTACAAGAACAAGGTCAACGACATCATGCGCGACATCGTCAAGAACATCGTCGCCAAGAAATTCATCCAAGACGCCCTTGAGCGCGCCAACCTTGAAGGCATCATCAAGGACGAGATGGACACGAAAGACGGCAAACTTGACGAGTTCTCCGTCAAGAAAATCGGCGACGCTTTGATGACGGCATCTGATAGCACCATCAGCAACACCACC
>JAEEGI010003345.1_pt1 | contig 38232 bp, 58 predicted proteins | sample 8958751 | NCBI WGS metagenome assembly JAEEGI01 (sample SAMN16246545, study PRJNA631951) | gut metagenome | biome: gut microbiome; feature: rumen; material: KS-attached | host: Bos | place: Iran: Karaj | collected 2018-10 | reverse complement strand
AGGGCTTCCGGCCGGGGGGTAGGGTGGTACCCCACCCACCCGACCACACGCGCCATCGGGAGGTCGCGTGCGAGGTCGCCCACGAGGTGGCGCGCAAGGTATCGCTACGGCTCAACGGGTGACACGCTCAGGCTGTGTGCAAAGTCACATGTCCCACGGGTGTGGCAAAGGCATGTCCTGTGTGCGCTGTGGCGTTGTTGCTGTGGCGTTGCCGCGACGCGCGTTGCAGATCCAGTGGGCGGGTTGGGTGTTGGCGAAGTCGAGCGGCGAGCCACCCTTGCTCACCGGCACGATCTCGTCAACGACGAAGCTCATGGGATGGGCACGCCTCTTACCGGTGCGCAGGTCGAGCACCATGCCAAGACTGTAGTCGATGGGCCTGCCGCACAGGGCGCATGGCGCTCCGATTGCGCGCCACCGCTTGCGGATGGCGTCGCGTCTTGCGCCGTTTGCTCGGCGCGGGTTTTGCTTGGCCATGCCGCCCTCATTCGAAATGTAATGAAAAAGCCCGAGGCTCATCCACCTCGGGCTTAATCAACTGCTCGCATCCCCACCCAGAAGACGCTTGCATGGCTAACGCCACGTTAGTCATGCTAACACAAACGTGCGTCATGGCGCTACACCACAACATCACATTCCTCGTCAATCCAATCCAGCGCCCGGTCTCGGTCTCGTTGGACCGTGCTCCGAGAGATACCAAGCTCCTCGCCTACCTCACTCCACGTCGGCAGGCGGTCCACGTAGTAGAGGTCGAGCACGTTGGCGGCCCTCTCGCCCACGTGGTGGCGGACGGACTCTATGGCCTTGAGGCCCTTGCCTATCGTGTGCTCGAGCACATAGTACTCGGCGCGCTTGGCCTCGATGTCCTTGGCCAGACCCTCGATGCGCGCCACTGCGAGCGATGCGGTAGGATCCCCGCACCCGCCGCCTCCTGCATTGCCGTGCGACCTTGGCTGCCACGGTGTCACGTCACGCTCCGCTGCCTCGAGCAAGGCGAGGTCACGCGTGCATCCCCCGATGCGCGCGCATGCGTAGCGGACGGACTCCATGAGCCGAGTCGCCGCAGTGGGTCTCCTCACCACGGCCGGCGCGCTTGCTCGGCTCACTGCAGGATGTCGAAAATCGTGGTCTGGTTGGGATCCTTGCACTCTAGGTCCTCCTCACGAGGCTGATGCCCCGGCCGATGCTTGCGCAGTGCATCGATGGGGTTGTAGGCATAGAGCGCACAGTCGTTGGTGTGCGCCAGATGGTCGAGCGAATAGAACTTGTTTTTGATGTCGCAGTATCCGAAGCCAGTGACGTGCACGTGGTCGCAGTACCTGCAAAACTGAGCCATGGGTCAACCCCCCCCCGCAACAATCGCGGGCTCATAATCAACCTAGGTCTTTCGCCAGCTCACCATCGCACTCGACGGGCAATGCCAGCCATTCCAGCCCGCCGTTTGAGGCGGGCATCTGCACGAGCCACCACATGCAGCCGTGCGCGCGGTCGTACATCAGATAGCACCACTTACCGCCACTCATGGTCGGTGCCTCGTAGCGCACAGCATCAAGCGGACGGCCCGGCGACGTGGCGACATTGGCGCCATCGCCTGTCGCGACATTGTCGCCTGTCGCGACGTTGTCAGCACGTGCGAGGGACGCCAAACCTATGGCGACTGTCAGCGCAACGACAACGATAGCCAGTGCCGCGAGGGCTTTATCCTTCCTGCTCTCACTCATGTTTGGTGTCCTTTCTTGCCGTCATCGCCACCTTGATGGCGCAGATCCGACACAGCTCGGTACGACGGCAAATCGTCTGCTCTCGCACCGTCTTGGGTCCACCCCTGTGATCGATGCGATGCACATATGGCTCACCCACGATGGGCCTACCGCACCTGTCACACGTGACCAGTCTCGCCATCGTCCACCTCGATTCCCAGCTCGCTCATGCGAATCGGAATGTCGCACCAAACCTCATCGCTTTCCACTATGTAGTGCGGGCACTTCTTACAATCGTCCTCGTCAACTGGACAGCTGCGCCATACCTCGCGCACCAGCTCCCGCAGCTTGGCGTTCTCGGCGTCAAGCTGAACAGAACGCATGCTGAACACTTGCAAGTCGTGCTTCGCCGCTTCTATTTCTTCCCGCAGCTTGGAGTTTTCATCAAATAAGGCATTCATCGCACGTGGTTTCATGCGGAAGATGCGCTTGTACCGTTTCAGCTCAGTGAAGAGATGTTCGTTTGCTTCTCTTGATTCCAGTAATCGCTCGCGGAGCATGGCGTTCTCAGCCTCAAGCTTGCGGATCTTTTCCGTGTACCATCTTGCAGCCTTATCGGCACCGCGTGCCTGTCTCAGCCACTCGGCCAGCTGTGCATGGTCGGCAGCGCACTGCCTGTCGTCGCACGTGTTGGCAAGCTCCTTGGCATGCTCTATAGCCTCGTCGAGGGTCATGTCGTCACCTCCCCGCTCGGAAGACTCACGTCGAGTACGTTTTCGCGGAGACGCGTCACGCAGTTGTCATACATCGCGCAAGTCTCGTCCGAGACAATTGCTTTGCTCTGCATCTCGCACAGTGCCCAAAGCGTTGCACCGAAACCCTCAAGCCATCCTATGTCGCGCGCCACCTGCGCCATGCGCGCCGCGCCCTCATCACGCGGCACGTCCACGAAGGCGAAGTGGTCAAGATCCAGCGCAAGTGCCATGAGTCACCTCCTGGCTTGCGGTGACCGTATCAGTCAGCTCGATGGCCTTGTTATCTACGACCCTGGCGACGATCTGCTCTATGGGCACTGGATAGAGGACGTCCTCCAGCCTGTACTCAAACCACACCTGACCGGTTGCTGCCGAGTGGATCGCGAGAATGTCAACGACCTTGTGAGCCGAGAGCCTGGGAGCCACGCTGCTCCCTGTGAGGTAGAGCACCTCGTCACCGACTTCGAGCGGCGACTTCGCCTGGAACATGTAGCCCTTCACGTGAACGCCACCTCCTTGCCGCAGTAGTCGCGGAACCACTCGCGGATGACCCTGCGATGGCACGCGACGTTGCCCTTGATCCGGTGGATCGCGGGGCCGTGTGCGTCGAGTCGGAAGCCGTAGACTGTGAGATAAGCCGTGGTTGCGCCGTCTTCGTAGGCAGTCACAATCTCCGTCCAGTCACGCCCGCAGGACGTGACGCGGAAGCCGGTGTAGAGCCTTGTGCACTCGTCGGCCCACTCGGGCTTGCGCCCTGCCGGCCAGTTCTTGGCTGGAATAGTCTCCGTGATCTGTAGTGCACTCATCAGTCGCACACCCCCCAATCGGTTAGTAACTGCAGGCTATCCTCGAGATTGCGGCAAAGCTTGCGGTATCGCTCGTAGTCCAGCCCGCAGTCCAACATGTCGGCGAACTTGTCGATGTCGTACTTGCGCCACTCGCCACTACCGAGCGTAAAGAGGATCGTGTCATAGCCCTGTTGCTTGAGGCCTTCGATATCGACGCAGATCTTGTGCCCGGTGATAGGAGGTGAGTCGAGGTGCTTGGTGTGGCCGGCGCTCATGACACACCCCCGAGCAGCCTAATCAGCTCATACCGCAGACGCTCGCAAGCGTCCCTAGTCCAGCCAAAGAAAGGCTTTACGCCGAGGATGGCCGTACCGATGGCAGAGAGATTGCCCAGGGTGCCCTTTTCGAGGTCAACGGCTCTTAGGCGGTCGATGACCTCCTCGCCGTCGATGAACAGGCTGAGCCGCTCCCGTGCCTGGGCCTGCTCAATCCGGTCGCAAATCTCGTCGAACATCCCCGCAAGCGAATCGCCCTTGCCACGGCCCATCAAGACGCGGAGGTTGCCGGGCACGTCGCCGACGGCCCCCTCGAAGTCGCCAGCTGCCGCACGGCGCAGAATGAGCAGCACGTCGTTGACGCTCTCTTCGCCTGTGTTCGAATCATCTTGCATTGTCTTGCTCCTTTTTTCTGGGCAGCTCACGACGCTGCCGCCTCCTTGAGCTTGCGCTGCGCCGCAGCGCGCGCCCTCATCAGCCGTGCATGTGCAATTGATAGCTCCAGGCTCTGCCTGTCGTGGTAGGGCAGGGCGTGGCCATGCCCGCCGCTCATCACGAGGGGTAGCAGCTCCATGGGCACGGGCACGATGTTTTCCGGGTCGAAGTTGTGGTCGTCATGGTCGGCGAACGCAGCATGGTGGCCCTCCGGCCAATCTTGCCCGTTTGCCTGCATCCAGACGAATTGGGCGTAGCCTATCCAGCGCTGCGCCGAGTAGGCCGCATTGCACGGCGCGACGTAGATTTGCACACGGCCGTTGGCATCCTCGTGGAGGTCGAGCAGGTTCCTGCGCATTGCCTCCGAGTGCTCGCTGCACTCGCCCTTGCGGAAGAGCGTGCCGCCCTCGCGGAGCTTGCGTTGGGTCTCGGGAGCCATGTAGTCATCCCACTTCTTGCCCTTGGTCCATGGCACATGGCCGGGCTTGAATTTGACTGGGTTGCAGCCCACCTTGACGCAGGCCTTTTTGCACGCGTACTTGACCTGTCCTCTCGTGAGGGACCGTCCGTACCGCTGCTCGAACGCCGCTGAGGTCTCGCGCCACGTGTGGCCTGGCACGTGGCTGCGGATGAAGTCCAGCTCATCTGAGGTCATGCCCCCCATGCCCTCAGAGACGGCACGGTTATGCGTCCTCGCATCCTTGTGCCAGTGGCTCTTGGCTGCGATGTTGCGGAGCTGTGCCAGGGTGAGGGTGACGCCGAGCTCCACGCGCAATGCGTCGAGCAGCTCGGCGTTGGTCATCTGCGGGTAGTGCTCGGCCAGCCATGCCCGCTGGCCGTCGGTGAGGATCTTCCTGCGGGTCACGACAGCAGCTCCCTGGGCACGTGAACCTTTTCGCTCGCCATGAACTCGGCCCGAAGCCGGACGGTCTCAAGCGTGGTGTTTGCCACCTCGACCTGCGCCTTTACGAGCTTTTCCACCGCCTTAGCCCTCGCAATCTCGACCTTGAGGGCGTCGGCGTCGCTCGTCTCCATGGCATCCAAGCGGTCGAGCTCGCTGAAGACGTAGCCGCCAAGGCGGCCTAGGGTGTTGTCACGCTGTGCGCTCATGACAGCACCACCACACTTTTCGACAATGTAGAAAACTTGCCTCTAACCAGCAACGTTATCCCTCTCTCTTGGTTATTTCTATTTCTCTTCTATTTATAAGGACGTGGGTTTCTGTTGGGTTCCAGTTGGGTTTTGTCCCAGAAACCCACGTGGGTTTTGGTTGGGTTTCTGCGCCGCTGCCGCGAAGCCGAATCCGACGGGGTTTCTGTCCCCCACGACGAGTACCGTGCCAGGTTGTGATTTGGGCCTGCCACCGCGCTTTCCGTTGGATCGGTTCGCACGGCACTTCGTTTCGTAGCGCTGCCGTGCGTTCCAGGCTTCCATGATCATCACCCAGCTCTTCTCGGTCCACGCGTCCTGGTCGATGGCCCCGGCCAGCGCCAGACGGTCCATCAGGTCCAGGCAAGCATTGGCGCTCAGGCGGAGCTCGTCCCTGATGGCACGCAGCTCCGCCGGGTTGCTGAGGTCGAGGTAGCCGCGCTCATCGAGCGCGCACAGGTCCTTGAGCACGTCATAGCGCCCAAGGTCGGCCCATTCCTTGGCAGTCTTGGTGCCGACGATGCGGCGGCCCACCCCATGCAGGTGCTCGTGGATATCCAGCTGGATCCACTTGATGCCTGCCATCACACGTCATCCTCTATGTCGCATAGGTCGATGCACTTGATGCCGCAGGCACGGGCAACCTCGTACTCGGTCTTTGCGCCGGCGCTGTCCGCCCAGCCCGGTAGGAGCACGACGACTTCATACAAAGCCTCGCCGAAGTCGCGCCTCGTGAGCTCGCAAATGGTCGTGGCAAGGTAGTCCTCGTGAGTCTTGAGCGCGCTCTCCGCCGCGGTCTCGCGCAGCCACCTGTCCGCGGGGTTGTAGACGCGCTTGGCCCCGTGCTCCTTGCAGATCGCCTGCGCGATGGCGAAGGCACCCACGTTGTAGTGCTCGATGCCCGTCATGGGGCCGGCCAAAAAGACGTACTTTCCTTCGATGTGGTTCATTTTTTCCCTTTCATCTGTGAGTACCAGTACCGAAGCAGGCCGAGGATGGCCTTGGCCTGCTCTTGCGTGACCAGGCACGCTTTTAGGCGCTCCGCCGGGTCTTGGACGTTGCGCACTGGCTTGATGCCCGCAGCCTTCGCCGTGTCAGACGCAAGCGCGAGCGTCGTGAGATTCGTGGCCCGCACCCCGCTCATGCCCGACAAGGTCTTGATGCCCTTGGAGATGGCCGTTAACGTCTCCGCATCTGGCGGTCGGTCACCCATGGCTGCATGCCAGATCTAGGGCGATTCCCAGCGCGGTCTCGCGGCTGAGACTCGCGCCGCACACAAAGTGCCGCTCCCCGCCATGCTCGAGGAGCCAGCCGTACACGGTGCTCACGAGCACCCATCCAGCCGGCAGCCTGCCGCCGCTGCGCGGCTCCGAGCCGCTCCGGCTAGCCTTGCTGCTTCGCATCGCTCATCACCTCCTAATGCAGCGAGCCATACGCACGCACGGCTGGCTCCTCGATGAGCAGCTCCCACGCATGTACGATGCGACCGCGCACGAGCTGGGGCCTGCTGCGCATCTGGGCCGCGATGGTGGCCACTGGCGCGTGATCCAAAAAGTGTGCCTTCGCCAGCTCCCAGTTATCGGACAGCCAGACCTTTTGCAGGTCGTCGAGCCTCGTCCGCATGGGCCTTCCTCCCTCCGAAATTGAGAACTCCGTATTCTTTGTGGCCCGCCTTGGGCGGGCCGTCAGTCTTGCGTGTTGACCTGCGGTTTCTTCGCATTGCGAAAATCGGTCGAAAATCGGTCGTGCAAGCCAAGTGCAAGCCGACAAAAGCATGCTTGCGCGTCCTAGAGGTCTCGCAAGGCAGCTCCGAAGGCCGCTGCCGCAGCCTGGTCACGTCCTGGCATGACGTGGGCATAGTTGTCCACGGTGGTCGAGACGCGCGAGTGACCGAGACGCTCGGCCACGGTCTGCGGCTCCACCCTCTCTTCCATGAGCACGGTGGCGTGCGTGTGGCGGAGCGCATGGAACTTGTAGTGGCGCGCCAGTCCGTACTTGGTTTTGGCCTGCGAGCCGAACCAGCTAGACAGTGCGCTCGGTCGCGGCAGCGCCCCCGGCTCGCCCACGAGGGCCGTGGTCCTCTTGCACTCGGGCCAGCGCTCCTTCTGCCAGGCGAGGTAGCGCCTGAGCACCTCCGCGTTGTCCTCGGTCATGGCCAAGTTGCGGCCCGTGTTGGTCTTGGTGCCCTCCTCCCTATGGAGCTTCGGCACCTCGACCACCTTGCCACGCACGCAGAGCTGCATCCTGCGCAGATCCACGTCACGCCGCTGCAGCCCGCAGACCTCTCCGACTCGCAGTCCGAAGTACAGGCCGAGGTAGACCGCCATCGCATGCACGTGGTCGGCGGCCACGTCTCCCGCGCCCTCAAGCTCCTCGGCGAGGTGGTTCTTCAGCTCGGCAATATCGTCGTCTTCCAGCATGGTTACCTCCTTCCTCGTTGTCCTGAGCGGCCTTCCCAGCTTCACCGGGTTCGTGACCGCATAGCCCTCCGTGACAAACCAGTCGTATGCCTGGCTCAGAAAGGACCTCGTCCTGCGCACGGTGCGCGAGCCCAAAGGCCCGCGCCTAGCGGATCCGGACTCGCGCAGTGCGGGCCACAGGTTGTCCATGTCATGCGGAGTGAGGTCGCGCACCCGCACGGCGCCCACGGCACGGCCCAGGCGCTTGGCGTCGTTGCGGTAAGCAGCCAGGGTGCGGGCGTTGTACTCCTCGCGCTCGAGCTGTGCCAGGAACTTTGCCAGCGCGACGGAGAGCTTGGGGTCGCTCTGCCAGTGGTCAAGCCACGTCTGTGCCCTCTCGAGCGCCTGCGCCTTGGTGTCGGCGGAGATCGTGCACTGGTGCTGCTCCGGCTTGCCAGTCACAGGGTTGGTCCCGAAGCTCATGCGGTAGACCCACGTGCCATCGGTCCGGCGCTTGAGGTTGTCGGCCTTCGCCCTCAGACGGCGCGGCTTGGCCATGACTAGCCCTTGAACTCGACGGACACGTGCACGCCAGGCTTTTGGGCCTGAGCGCCGGTGTCCTCGGCATTGACCACAAAGTGGTGATGGGCTCCGACAGCCGTTGTCATAATCCCCTCCGCAATTTTGGCGGAGCCTGCCTGCCATGCACTGTTACGGTTTTCCGCGCCAAAGGCACCGAACATGGCCCGCACCATTGTGATGGCGGCTATCGCGCCAGTCCCGAGCGCCTCGAGTTCCTCGTCGGCAAGCGCGTCGGCACCGTCAAGCTTGGTCCAATCCTCGGCCTCAATCGCATGCGCGACGTTGTCTAGCACGATGTTCATACACCGCGCGCCAAAGCCGCTTGGCTGCTTGCACTCAGTCTTCTTCTTGCCCATGGTCCTCCCATTCAATCGTCACCGTGGCGACCTCCCTGCCGCCACGCAGTTGCGGATCCTTGTAGATGTGCGCCTCGGTCACCTGGGCGTCGTCGTGGTAGGCCACGCCGTTGAGTGCGTCGGAGTGCTCCTTGGCGATGTTGTCATAGTCTGGGGTGCGCACGAATGGGATGCCGCCCAGGGCATCCCACAGGAACTTGGGGCACCACTTTGGCCGCTGCCTTGGTGCCGGGATGGTGCAGTGGATGGTCAGCGTGACGGGCACGTGCTGCGGGGCGCAGACGATGCGCCTGTGCTCGCGGAGTGATGCGCCCTTGTAGGCGTAGGCTATCTCGTCCTCGTTTGCTGCCGTCACGTCCGAAGTGCGCGTAACGCCCCCTCCGAAGCGGGGGCGTTCCTTGCCGTGGACGAACGGCACCGAGTAGGTGACCTTCATCGCTAGATGGCCGCCAGGAACAGCCCGACGAGCGCGAGCGTGGGTATGGTCAACGCGGCGAGCGCGGTGGCGGCCAGCATCTTCATGGCCATCAGAAGATCACCTCGTTCCAAAGGAAAGCGCCGAGGGCGATCATGAAGACGAGCATCCTCGTCATGAGCGCCGCGACGAGGGTCACGGTCAGGCAATCGGTGATGCTGCGGAGCATCGGGTGGTTTTGCTGCATTTTTCGCTCCTGTCCTTTGTGCTGCCGGGCCGCCCCATGCACGCGACGCAGGGACGGGTCTCTATGGATGGCAGCGCCTCAAACTGCTACATGCCCGTTGATCAGGTTTCCCCATCCCTTACCGGGGCCCGTGAGGGCGCTTGGGCGCGAAAGGAGGTGACGCCGACGTCGCGTGCATGGGTTGGCATTTCAGGCCCTGTTCGTCAGCCGTGGCCGGGCCAGCCACGTGCCGGGTGCCTTGGTGGTGGCGCGTGGCCACCTGCTTGGCACCAAAGCTATTTAGCTCTCAAGGTTCTTCTGGGTGGTGGTGCGCCCACCGAGGGCCAGCCGTAGTTTTGGGGGGTTTCAGCAAAGAGGAGAGAACGCCGGTGGGATTTGCCGGCCATGCTGTGCGGCTGCCCCTCGATGCGCGCACCTGTCTAGGCGCGCGTGGTGCTCAGCCGTTTCGGCGTTGCCTGGCTGCGCGGCGGCGGTCGGCACGGTTGGGCAAGTGCTCCGGGTACCCGCTCATGCTGAGACGCGCACCGTAGTTGGTCTGCCTGGCCACCAGATCGACGAAGGCGGCGAGGCCTTTCCGTCCTCTCCGGCGGAGCATTAGACTAGTGTGGTTCGGGTTCATCCTTCTTCCTCCTTCTTCTCGTCGTGTCGCTTGATGCGGACTGCGACGTACCTGACTCCGCGGCTTCCCGGTGTGCCGCAACGCTTGTTGAGCCTGAGCGCCGCGTTCTTGGCCTCCGCCTCGGTCCTCTGCAAAGAGATCGTCTGGCTTCGGCTGCGCTCGACGCGCCGCACTGCGTACTTGGCCCACGGATAGAGCTTCTCCAAGGTCATAGCGATCAAAGTGGTCTCCTTGCCCTGCATGTCTGGTTCCACTCGTCGATTGCGACCTGAGCCGAACGCTCATCGCGCACGTCGAGGTGTTTGGGATCGCGCGCGCAACACACCTGATAGGTCCAGCGGTTCGCGCGCTTTGGGTTGTGGAAAATGCCCGGCGCTTCGCACACGGGACAGGTCTCAAGCTCAGCCATCTACGAGACCTCCTGCAGTGTTACCGCGGGACGGTCCCGAAGTACCTGAGGCACCTTCGCGCCGCTCGGGTACGACCTCATGAGCGCATCCAGATCGTCCACGTGCACGAAGGTTGCGTTGGCACTACGCTTGTGGGACTCGACCCTTCCGGCATCCACGAGACGCTTGAAGTCCTTGTAGTCCTGGTGCATGTACTGCGCTGCAGCCGGGATGTTGAGCCATGGAGAGTTCACGCGATTCAGGCGCGAGACACAATCCAGCAGCTTCTGCAGGAGCTCGACCACTCGATCCATCTCACGCCCCCTTCCCGAGCCCGAAGCCAATCGTCCTGGACGGCTGGGCGTCGGTCAGGTCATAGCGGATCAGGCCGGTGTACTTGACCGGCATCGGCATCATGCGCACGGCGTACTCGGTCTGCGCCAGTGCCAGTAGCCTGCGGGCTCCGACAGTCATGCTCACCATGTTCATCGCGCCGGGGTAAACCTCAACGGTGTCGATCGCGGTGTGACTGACCCTGTCATGCTCGTCCGCCTGATGTGATCCGAGCGCTGCGAGTCCCGCGTCCTGGCCGAAGCCCAGCGCCGCGACCACCGCCTGTACGGCGTCCTCGATGGGGATGTGCACTGACCTCGGATAGCCGGTGTCCGGCATTGGTGTTGTGGTTGGGTCTGCCATCGTGCTATCCTTTCAATGTCTTCCGGGCCGCCTAGTGCGGCCCTCTCTTTTTTGGGCCTGATGTGCGCTAGGCCACGGCCAGAGGCACGATGCCTAGGAGCACATCGGTCGTACAGCCGAGAGCGTTTGCTAGAGCCACGACTTTCACTGCGTTGGGCATTCCTCGGCCAACTTCGTAATTGGCAATAGCAGCTTCGGTTAGTCCAGCGGCACGACTCAATTCCTTCTGGTTCAGGCCACGCTCCTCACGCAGCGCCTTGAGTCTTCGAGCAAACGTCATTGAATCGAACTCACTCATGGCTGCACCTCCTTGATTACATCCAGACTGTAACTGTGTCAAAGATAGTACATGCTCACTGTACTTGTCAATGTTAAAGTTACATTGTGCTTGTACTGTGTACAGCGTAGATGTAACCTAGACATTGACGGGAGGAGGAGGTCTTACGGTGAAGCTGAACTTATCGAGCGTCCGAATCCGTGCTGGACTCAGCCAGCAGGACATGGCCGACGCACTTGGTATCAAGAAGAGAACGTATGGATCGTGGGAAAGAGGTGAGGTGACCTTCAATGCAGCGCAGCTCGTGGAATGTGCCCGCATTCTCGACTGCTCGACTGACGAAATCCTTGGCCGCGAGATACCAGTCAACTTCTCCGATCCGCGCGAGGCAGAGCTTCACCGAGTGTGGCGCGGGCTCGACGTCGAGAGGCAAGACAGGCTCCTCGCGAACGCGCACGACATGGAGAAAGCCCTCGACTGGGGAGGCGAGCTGGAAACGCAGCCACCTGCAGCTGATTTGAGGGAGCAAGGCCCAGCCATCGCCAGCGCTTGAGTGTGAGCATGCGGGAAAGAACACGGACTAGTCGAAAGGACTGATCGAGGTGCTTATTAGTCGCGCAAAGTATCAAAGCCTAACAGACGAAATCGATTCTCTACGCAAGCAGAACTCTGCGCTACAGGAAGACGTCAACCGCTTAGAGCCTCTCATTGCTCCAGACATCCAAAAGCTCAATGAAGCGATAGCCGAACGAGCGACGTTGGAGCAAGCTTGTGAAAAGAGCGCCTCCGAGCTCCGCGCATTATACGAAAGCAAACAAGCGCTAACAGCCGAACTGAATGAAGCCAGGGCCGCCATAGAAGCGGCGCAGGCCAAAGCGAAGGAAGTACAAAGTCAAATAGACACATTCGAGGAAGAAGTGCTGGTCCAAGAATTTGGCCTCTATCAGCCGCGATTCGAGTTCGCCAACTCCCTGGCCTACAAAAAAGCTCTCATAGATGTTCGCGCGTTGCAAAAAACAGCAATCGCGGACTTTAACGAATCATTTGAACATACGACTTGGACAGTCAATCAAAGCGCTTCGCAAGGAAGGCGAATGGTTAGGAGCGTTGCAAAGCTCCTTATGCGTGCGTACAACAGTGAATGCGATGACATTATTCGAAAGGTGAAATACTCGAACATAGAAACGTCTATTACGCAGATTCGCAAGCGCGCACGAACCATCAGCAACTATGGGAGCGTTCTATACATTGCAATACCGGATGGATATGTAGAACTCAAGGTGAGGGAAGCACAGCTTGCGTTTGAATGGGCCGTCCAAAAGGAAAAGGAGAAGGAGGAACTGCGCGAAGAGCGCGAACGTAGACGCGAGGAAGCAAAGCTCAAGAAAGAGATAGAAGCGGAACGCAGAAAACTAAAGAAGGAGCGTGACCACTACCTCCATGCCTACAGGGATATAACTACACGGCTTCGCACGGCTACAGATGATGAGAAGGCTTCGCTCGAGCAGCGTGCAGCCGAAATACAAGACCATCTGTCTGACGTTGACAAGGCATTTGAGAACATCGACTACCGTGAGGCAAATCAGCGTGCTGGATTCGTGTATGTCATTTCAAACATCGGTTCATTTGGCGACAACGTATACAAAATCGGCATGACCAGGCGGTTGGATCCCTACGAACGCGTGAGGGAACTGAGCGATGCGTCCGTTCCATTCAACTTTGACGTACATGCAATGATATTCTGCGATGATGCACCTGCGCTAGAAGCAGCCCTTCACAGAGAGTTTGAAGAACGCAAGATAAACCTCGTCAATAAGAGAAGGGAATTCTTCTCCTGCAGCCTGGAGGAAATCGAAGACGTTGTCCTCAAGAACTATGACAAGACTGTCGAATTCTTGACCGTGCCCGATGCTGAGCAGTTTCGCATCAGTCGCGAGATGCGGCAAAGAGCTGGCAATGCTTTGCCAACAGATTCAACCGAGCGCGGTGGAAACGCAGACGCCAGAGGTAACTGATGTATTGCGTTAACCAGCTTTAGTCCGAAAAAAGCCCTGCAGGTGCGCCAACACCTGCAGGGCAAGGATTAGCAACAGCCGGAAGGAGCCAATCCATGGCAAATGGTAGCAGAAGAAGGCGTGTCGGCAACATCAGGAAGCTTCCAAGCGGGAAGTGGCTGTGCGAGGTCTCGTGCGGGGTGACGTCCGACGGCGGCAGAAGGCGTCAGTCCAAGACGTTCGACTCCGAGGCCGAGGCGGAGCGATGGGCCTTCGCGCAAGCGGCGCTCATGTCGGGCAGGCCCGATCTGGGCCGTGGTGTCACCCTCGCTGACGCTTGGGCCCTTTACGAAGAGTCCAGGCTGCCACAGCTCGCGGGCAAGACCGCAGTCACCTATCGATGGTACATGTCCGGCACGACGAGCGCCAAGGGCAAGACCGACACGGCGAGCGCCAAGGGCAAGAGCAAAGCGTCTAAGCACGTCCCATGGATCGACGCCCTGGGCAAGCTCGATGTGGCATCTATTGACGCCTCCGACGTACAGAGGCACCTCGACACCATGTCATGCGAAAAGGCGAAGCACGCCAAGGCATCCATCTCGGCAGTACTGACGTGGTGCGTCTCGGTGGGCATCCTCGCCAAAAACCCACTCGTTGGACACCGCTTTAGGTATGCCAAGCGCGAAGAGCCTAACTACGATGACGACCCGTTTGCGGCGATCGAGGGAGTGAGGCAGGTGTGGGGCGTGACCGAGGTCTTGGATTGCTTCGAGCGAATCCGTGGGCTCCCGCTCGAGCCGTGCTGGCTTGCCTGCGCCGGGGCGGGGTTGCGCGTGGAGGAGGCGCTTGCCCTGCGCGGCATGGACGTGCGCCGGATTGCCGTCGGTGAGAGGGAGGTGACGCAGCTTGCGATCCACGCCGCTCGCACGGACGCCGACGAGCGCAAGACAACCAAGACTCGTCAGAGCGTGCGCATCGTCGCGATGATGGAGCCTTTAGGGGAGCGCTACTGGGAGCTTGCCCAGGCGGTGGGACGCGACGAGCTGGTCTGCAAGCTCTCGGCGACCAGGCAGAACAAGGCGTGGCGAAGCTACTTCGCCGAAAGGTCGAAGTCCAAGCATGCGCCACGCAAGGAGGGCTGCAACAACCTGGGAAGGCTGCGCAATCTTCCCTATGTGCCGCTGAGCAAGATGCGCAACACCCACGTCACCCTCATGCAGGCCGCCGGAGTGCCCGATACCCTAAACGCGCTGATGCACGGTCACTCAGAATCGGTCGAGCGCAGGCACTACATGAGGCCCGATCATGTGGCGGTGGCGACCGGCGCTGCTCTGCAGCTCGTTAGCTAGTTTCTATTTATATACGGAGACGTTCGGAACAACCGCCCCCGAACGCCCCCAAAACGCCCCAAATTGCACATGATTGATAAACAAAACCGCAGGTAGTTGGCTTGTTTACAATAATATTCTTAAACTTCTAATCCGAAGGTCGGGGGTTCGAGTCCCTCAGGGCGCACCAGAGTTTCCACAGGTCAGACGCTTGTCTGGCCTGCTTTTTGTTGAGTAACTGATTTGTCAATTCGGCAGCATTCGGCAAAGCTATCTAAAACTCTGCACGTTAACCATCTGCATGCACAGTTATTTGGACACAAGCCGCCAGTCGTGCTATGCTTTCTGTGTCGCGAGTGATCGCGTGGATTGAAATAGTTTCTCGTTATGGGCCTTGCCTGGGCGCGCCCCCTTCGGGGGGCACCACCTTTCGTCGTACATGATGCGTGGGTTGAAACTTTTTCTCTTTCTGGCCTCGGCCACGGTATGCCCCCGTTCGGGGGCATTTCCTTGCCGCTCAAAAAACTTTGCATACATCGGCATTTTTATATTGCTTTGTATGCAAGGGCATGTTATAATGTCCTTGCAAGCAAGGAAAGCAACACCACCCAGAAAGGACAAGACCATGACCACCACCAAGAACACCACCGCCCTCACCGACAGCCAGATCGCCGCCTACGAGGCCAAGGGCGCAAAGCGCTGGATCAAGCGCGACATGGACCGCCTCTACATCGACATGAGGATTATCGGTCTTGAGGTCAGCTACTACAAGACCGGCAACGTCTCCGACGCAAAGTGGTGCGGCGAGCACATCAGCAACGCCGACGGTCGCCGCTTCCTAGCATCCAAGGTCTTCGTGGACGTCAAGACGGGCGAGCTGGTAGTCCAGGACAAGAGCAACTGGACGTGGAGCTACTACGAGGTCCCCAGCATCGAGGACAAGGCCCGTGAGTTCGTGGCCGAGGTCGAGGCCAGCATGGTCGAGGCCGAGCCCGCAAAGTCCGAGAAGACCAAGGCCGAGGAGCGCCGTGAGGAGCTCGTGCAGGTGGTTCAGGACTTCATCGCCGAGCGCATCGAAGCCGCTGCCAGTCTGCCCGAGAACAGGCGTGCCCACGGGATCGCAAGGCTCAAGACTGTCGCGAGCAAGACGATCGACGCGATTCGCAACCTTCCGGACGAGTACGTGATGTACCAGAAGCTCGACGGCAACTGGCTCGTCCAGACCTACGCGTTCTGCTAGTCAGCACCAACGGCCAAGGGCGGGAGCCGACAGAATCCCCGCCCACTGTGAGTCAGGCAGAGAAAGGAAACCACCATGAAAAAGATTATCAACGGTCGCAAGTACGACACGGATACCGCCAACACCATCGCGGAGTGGGACAACGGCCGCCCCATCAACGATTTCAAGTATGAGATGGAGACCTTATTCCTCAAGCGCAATGGCGAGTACTTCTTGTTTGGCGAGGGCGGCGCCATGAGCAAGTACGCGGTTTCTGAGGGCGACAACTCATGGTCAGGTGGCGGGGCGATAATCCCGCTCAGCTACGAGAGCGCGAGGCAATGGGCCGAGGAGCACCTCGACGCGGACGACTACGAGGAGGCCTTTGGCGAGGTTAGCGAGGACGGCGAGGGTGACGTTCCCCTGTCCGTGAGGGTGCCGACGAGCACACGCGCCCTGCTCGACCGTCTTGCAGCCAAGACGGGCAGGGCCAAAGGTGACCTGCTCACCGAGGCCATCTCCCTGCTGCGGGAAAAGGTCGAATCTGCCTAAAATCAATGGGTAAATACTCATCGGCAACTTAAATCGGCCCTTAGACGCGCTTACAATAAGCCGTCTACCTGCGGAAACGCAAAAGCTCCCCCGGCCGCAAAGGCCGGGGGAGCAACTTATGGGCAACTAAGAAAGTTGTGTATCAAAGCGTATCAGGGCCAGCTCCCGACGATGATAGCGCACACCATGGCCACCCAGCCAAGGACGAGGAGCACCACGAGCCCGGCGCAGCCCATGGCAACGTCACGATCCCTCACTCGAACCACACCCTAATCGCCTCGAGCCTGCGCGACTCGCCCAAGGTGCCGGCCCACTGGTCATCGCCCACGACGTCAAGCCATCCCAGTTCCTTTACATGAGCCTGCACGTGGATGGTCTTGCCCTTGAGCGCCTTGGGCAGCTTGCGCACATGAATGCGGATGGCCTCTGCCCTGCGCGACTGGCCCGTGGTCCCCAGAATCATCTCACCCGTCACGTGCTCGTAGAAGAGCGAGCCCAGATCCTTGACGTGGACAATCACGTCGGCATCCACGCCCTTTGGGAACCAGATTCGGAAGGCTTCGGCACGACACGAGAAGCCCGTGGTTCCCGCCACCTGACCGTCATGCACAGGCTCCTGCCAGTCGATGTCTCGGCAGTGGGCGCAGTAGCGCACGCCAAGGTCGTTGACGGCATCCCCCGGCACCTGCACGGGCTTGGGCGCGTCGTCCTCGTAGATGTCGTAGTCCGCCTTGCCGTTGTAATGGAGCGTGGTCGCCCACGCCTCGTAGAAGGGTTGGATGCGGGCCTCGTCGCCGGTCTGGTCGCCCACCTCACCGTTGTAAAACCCTCCCCACTCGTTGCCGCGGAAGTGGCTCAGGCAGTCGTAGCCGAAAGGCCCGTCGCCCATGCCGCCATCTTGGCACATGGCAGTGTGGTGGCCATCGTTGAGGTACACGTCGCCGCGCTTGGCCGGAGTGCGATCCGCATAGAAAAGCCCGCTTGCCAAGAAGACTTCGCGCATGTCACTCGTGCAGGTCGCCGCGTCGAGCGCGCCCTCGAATGGCGTGCCCACGAGCGCGAGCTGCCAGGCCTTGATGTCACTCGACGAGCAGTCGTACGACCCTAGGTCGTACTCCACGGCCCCGCCCGGCAGCTCAACGCGCTTCTTCCCATCCGGGTGGTCGCCACCCCAGCGGACTGGCGCCTGGGAGTAGCCGTTGCGGTCGTCGGTGACCATGTCGTAGTGGATCAGAGCCGCACGCTCCGCCGCACTGACGTGGATCACCTTGCGCGGAGGCGTGCCCTGTCCGCACCAAGCCAGCCACTGCTCGCGCGTGACGTAGGCCTTGTCGGCATCGAGCTGCTTGTAGCCCCCGTTATTTGGCTTGGGGTTGACGTAGCCGTACTGGTGGATCGACACGTCGCGGCCCCAAGCGCCCCACTGGTGCGAGGACTGCCACGGGTCAGCCTGGTATCCCTGATAGACCTTGTCCGCATAGGCGTACTCCGCTCCCCAGAGCGGATAGTCCTGGGCGGTGTATGCCCAGTCCCACTGCATGCACACGCCCTTGCTCGTGTAGATGAGCGGCGTGCCGCCGAAGCGCTCGCGGATCCGGTCGAGGAACTTTCGGCACCATGCCGTGTCCTGCCCAGAGCCGAACAACGGATTGCCCTGCAGCTCCCAATCCAAGCATGCGACTGCACGGCCCTTGTAGTCCTTGATTGCGTTGTAGAAGCAGTCGGCCTCCGCGACGGGGTCTTGACCGTTGGCGTAGTGGTAGAAGCCTATGAGCTTGCCCGAAGCCTCCGCATCGTCGGCCATGCGCCTGTAGTCCGGGTTGTAGACCGTGCCTTGCAGACCCTCGGTGGCCTTGATGATGACGAAATCTGCGGTCAGGGCGCGCGTGTTGATGCCGTCCTGATACCCGGCGATATCCACTCCATCCATGCTACTTGCCCTTCAGGCTGTCGAGCAGGGTTTGCGCCTGCGCCGCCTCGGGAGTGAAGTTATGGTTCTTCCAGATGCCATAGATGTCCGCAATAACCGCGGCGATGCCGAAGGCCGCGCTCATGAGCGTGTCCTGGCTAACGTTGACGCCATAGAGCGCCGCGACGTTGACCACGAGGATCACCGTCGCCGAGATGATCGCCTTTGTGCGCTCGTCCATGTTTGCCTCCTTACGAAAAAAGCCCCACCCCGAAAAACGGGGCAGGGCCGACTGATTAAATGACTGCTACGCCGCACTCGGCTCAATCGGCAGCTTGCGGATACGCGGCGCTATCTCATCGATGACCGAGTTGCCGCCATCGCTCTTGTAGGCTTCGTAGAGTTTGTGATACACCTCGCGCTCCTCGACCGTGTAGCAGCCCTTCTTGACACATTTCTCGTAGTTGTCAAGCAGCATCGTGCGGGACATGGCGAGGATGATGGTGCGCTCCGCCTCGCGCTGCTGTCTGGCAATGCGCTCGGACTCGGCCTGCTCAAGGCGTGCCTCTTCGCGCTTGCCGTCGAACTTCTCGAGCTTGTGCTTTATCAGCCAAAGCAGCAGCGGGAACGCCAGCAGGTTCACGGCGCCGACTGCGAAAAGCGCGGGCGTGATGGCCTCCACTACGCGCCCTCCGTGACGGCCGGCACATCCGCGTGATGGTAGCACCGGGGCGGCTCGCAGAGGAAACCCTCGTCGGTCATCAGCATGACCGTGTGCGTGGCAATCGGCGACTTGACCGCCTCCGACGCGGCCGAGAGGAACCGCTCCTCCGCGTCCGCCTTCTGCTCGTACGGCCAGGCGCGGTTTTCGACGTACCCGTTTTGCATGTCAACAACTACATAACCCATTGCTTACTCCTCACTGTCTTCTTCCTTATCGCTGATGGTGTTGATAATCTCCGCGAGGTCGGCCGCCTGCGCGTTGATGCCCTCGGCCACCTCCTCGCCGCGCGCGATGGCTCGGAGCGCCCGATACCAGCGCCCGTCGGCCTCGAAGTACGTACCCGCGGGGATGTTGCCACTGACCCCGAGCCACTTGGGCTCGCCGTTGGTGATGGCCACGCCCTGCCCGGGGTGGTCAGCCAGCCCGGAAAAGAGGCTCGCGAAGGTGCCTTCGCTCATTCGGTAGCGGCCTCGGTCGGGGTTGCAGACGGACACGCGCCCGTCCTCGTCGCGGCCGCAGAAGACGCACCAATGGTTGCATCGCCAGTTCACGATGGCCGGCCGGTCCTGCCTGACCAGCTCGTCTGCGTCCATGCTCCAGCACTGCATGTCGAGCCCATGCAGGCGGCCCGCCCTCAGCAGGTCGGCCCCGGTGCAGCCCGCGACGGTGACGTTGCACTCCTTGATGAGGGTGTCGAGGTCAACCTCGACACCGTAATATGCTAGCAGCATCTGCAGGCACGTCGGGCCGCAGTCGAGCTGCTTTGGCGACGTGATTGGTTGTACGTCAAACATTCCCGCCCCCTATCGCAAGGGGTCAGTCGGGATGTCGATGACGTCGAAGGTAAAGCGCTTGTGCTCGGCGAGCCGCTTGGTCTCGTCGTCCATCTCAGGCTGGCCTTCTCGCTCGATGTCGCGAGACTTCTGCGCCATGATGTCGGCCATCGTCTCTAGGTCCCTGCTCATGCCTACATCTCCTCCCCGCCGAAGAACATGATCCCGCCGTCGGAGAATCCGAAGCTGTTCGAGCTCTCGGCTACCTCCTCCATAAGGAGCATTTCCTCGGACTTGTCCATGACGTGATACACGTCTTCGATGGTGTGCTCGTCAATCTGTCGGGTCGAGGGCGCGAGGAACTGGGTCTGGCGGTTCCACCCGCCTACCTGCTCGGCTATCTCGTCCTTGTTGTATTTGATGTGCTTGACCCATCCGAGCCTGATGCGCTCCTCCGGGTTCTCGTCAAAGTAGGCCGGGACGTTGACCACGATCTTCCCGGTGATAGACCCGTCGTAGTCGTAGGTCGGGCAGTGCTCCAGGTCGCCATCCTCCTTGAGGCGCTCATATACGTGGTACATCTCTACTCACCTCCCTCTTCCTCGGGCCCCTGCGCCTCCGTGACGGTAAGAGGCGTGGTGGCGGTCGCCGTGACGTCGCCGACGGTGAGCGACGCGACGAGCTCGGTGTCCTCCGCCGTGAGCGTCGCGCCGTTCGCTGGCGCGTAGCTTGGCGTGACTATCTTGGTGTGGCCGTCCTCGTAGGTGGCGACCACGACAGCACCCGTGGTGTCGAGCGTGCCGCCGACCTCGTACTCCGTGATGGTCGGAGGCGTGCGGAAAGCGATGGAGACGAGCGGCGAGGTCACCTTGGTAAACGTGCTGTGGGTGTTCATGAAGCGCCAGACCTTGTGGCCTGCGACTGCGGAGTAATGCAGGTCAATCATGTTGATGCCCTCGGTCTCCGCCTGCGTGTGCTGCGTGGCCACGACCACGTCCGGCGCCGACGGCGTGAGGACGGAGCTGTAGGAGCCGGTGTGCATGAACCGCATCTCGTACCAGCAGCCGTGCTCATCGTCCTCCACCTCGGGGAGGATGAACTCGCTCGGGCAGTCGACCGGCACGTCGAGCCGGTACGTCACGTTGCGTGTGAGGCCGCTACCCACAACCATCTTCGAATGGACGTAGTAGACGGTCGGCACCTCCTCACCCTCCGTCACCTCGGCTGTGCTGTAGGTCGTGCCGCTCTTGGTGTGGTAGGTCTTGCCCCCTTGGAACGTGACATCCTCGGTGACGGCGTAGGTGATGGTTTGTGCGTAGTAGGTGTCGGGAGTAACCTCCTCGCCCTCCGTCACCTCGGCGGCGACGTACTCACCTTCCGCGAGCACGTAGTAGGTCTTGCCGCTCACGAACGTCGCGTCGGTCGTGAGGTCATAGCTAACGTGCTGCTCGTAGTAGACGGTGGGCACAGTGTCCCCCGCTGTCGGAACAACGAGAGCGTAGGAGTCGCCGTCCCTCACGTAGTACTGCTTTCCCTCCACGAACGTGACGTCTGTCGCGGCGGTGTACTCCCATGTCACGAACGGCGCCAAGTCGTAGATGTAGAACGTGGTGCGGTAGTCGAGGTTGCGCACGGCGAGGTCCGTGGCGCGGAAGACGATCGTCTCGTCGAAGTCGCCCCAGTGGATCGTCACGGGGCAGGACTGCGCAGCGACCTCGAAGCGCACGGCGAGGTCTATGTGGTCGGCACCGATGACGTACCCCGCGACGCCATCGACGGTCACGGCCTGGGAGACGGTCGTGCCCGTCCTGGCAAGGATTCGCGCGAAGGCATACCACCCGGTCTCCGTCAGGTTGTATGCCTCGTACTGGCTTACGTCGGAGACGTATGCCGGAACGCCCACGACCTCCACGATGGGCGCGACCACGAGACTCGTGTTGTCGAGGGACGATACCCGCGATGTCGCATCGGGTATGACCCCGTAGGCGCTCATGAGGTAGATGCCCTCGGCAATGCGCCGGAGGTAGTCGTTGTTGGTCGGCAGGTTGCCGATCTGAGTACTGCTCATAGGCAGCCTCCCTTCGTTGGGTGCGGTCTTTGCAAGTGCATGGTGACTCCCTTCCCCTCGTGCGAGGATCGATGCCTGCTCACTCGGCCCAGCTCACGGTGAATGCGATTGGGTACGACGTCGCCCAGCTCGCGCCCGAGCGGTTGTAGAAGGTGATGGCCCCGTTCGTGGCGATGGTCACGTAGCCCTTGCCCGTGGCGGTGGCGTTGGTGCTCATCACGGCCGCCCAGATGGTCGTGGGCGGTTTTGGCACGTTTGACGGTATCGACAGAATTGGCACGCTCGACCCTGTCGCGAGGGCCGCCACGAGCGTCAGGCCCGTTGCCGCGAGCGTGACCATGACGCCGTTCCGCCAGGATAGGGCGCTGCCAGCGCTCGACGAGATGTTGGTCGCCCTCGTTAGCCCATACTGTATGCGCCCGTCCGCGCCCGTGCCGCCTACTCCGCGCCCAAAGACGCCCGAGCTTGCGCCGATGGCATTGCGGAAGCCGGCCGCATCCGAGATGTAGTAGGTGGAACCACTAGTGGTCCGCTTGAGGCTAAAGAGCGTGTAGCTGGTCGTAGACATATAAACGACGAGCGACATGATCAGTTCGCCGGCCGCATTCTTGGACATGTAGATGCGCCCGATCTGGTTGCCGGCCGAGTCCACGAATTTGATCTGGCCGTTGCCCTCCACGGTCGAGCTGTAGGCGCTATTGCGTGCCAGGTTGTCTGACTGCACGTCGATGCCGCCGCCGACCACGTCCACGTCACCGTCAATCTCAGTATCCCACCCGATGCGTAGGCCGTCTGCAGGTGCCGCCGCGCCGATGCCCAGGCCGGTCCCGCCGGCGCGGAAGTCCAAGAAGAAGTTGACGCTCGTGACGATCGTCGCGCGCGAGGTCGTGCGCTGGGCACCCGTGATGTCGTCGGCCTTGTCCGTGACGCTCACGACGACGATGTAGGCATCGTCGATAGTGATTCCGCTGACGATGGCGGTTGCCGTGCCGCTCGTCACGCCCGAGCCACCGCCGCCACTCGACCACGTGATGGTGCGCGTGTTCGCGGTGCCGTACACGGTCAAGGTGCCCGTCACAGTGCCGTAGTTGCTCGTGACCGTCTGCGACGTGGTATCCACCTTCCACGCGCAGGTCACCTTGCAGTAGGTCCCCTCGTCGTCCGCCGTGCCGCTCGAGTTGCAGCGCAGCGCGACGAGCGACGTGATGGTGGGTGCCAGGCAGGTCTTCTTCCAGATCGCGTAGAGCGTGATCGCCACGTTGTTAATGTAGCGCTCGCCGGGTTGATACGTGTGCAGTGCCGATGAGCCCGAGGGATCGCTGTTCCACCCAATGAAGGTGTAGCCTGCGCGCACGGGCACGTCCGTGCTGAGCGTCAGGTCCTCGTAGAAAACCTTCGTCTGCGACGCCGGCGCTCCGCTGCCGCCGTTGGCGTTGTAGGCGACGGTGCACCCCCAGATGGCGTAGAGGATCGCGTCAGCGTCCGCCGTGTACATGCTGCCCGAGTCGTACGGCGTGCCGTTGTTCGTGACGCTGGTGTTCCAGCGGACGAAGGTGTAGCCGGTGCGCGTGGGCTTGGTCGAGCTGAGGCGGAGCGTCTCGTACTGCCACTTCGTCTGCGCCGCCGGCGCGCCGGTTCCGCCGTTGGCGTTGTAGGTGACCGTCCAAGACGACTTGGCAGCGATGGTGTGCACGTGGCTGCCGGTGGCGCTCTTCGTGAGTTTGGTGGCGTACTCGTTGCCGCAGTAGTCATCAAGCCTGTCGTCGAGGATGGCCTCGATGGTCGAGGTCTGGGCCACGTGGCTCTTCGCGTAGACCTTCGAGCTGCTCACGCTCAGCACTTGCTCGGAGGCGTTGTATGCCACCTTGCGATTGCTGGTGCTCCAGACCTTGCTACCGTCAATCTTAAGCGTGACGCCTATCGTGTGACCGTAGTTTGCCGAGTGCGTGTAGCGCGCGCCAGTGATCTGCACGGTGCAGGTGTCGGCAGAGTTGTTGCTGTAGGTGACGGAGTAGTCGACCGTCAGGGTTCCGCGGTTGCTGTTGCTGTTGTTGAAGTCGACGATGACGCTAAAGCTAGGCATGCTGTTCCACCCACTTCCACGTCAGGTTCCCGTTGGATCGAGGTATGCACGCGAAGAAGCCCGTGCCCTCGGCGCGCGAGTTGAAGTGCAGCATGTCGGTTATCTGCACGACGGGGGCAAAGACCTTCCACTGCTCGCCGGCCTTGCCCATGTACATCACGTCTGTGCCGTCAGCGCGGAAGACCTGTCGCTCGTTGGTCATGATGTTGAGCACGGCCGAGTCGGCCGCGCCAAGCATGAGCCCGATGCCTACGTCGTAGCGGAGCCAGTTGGTCGCAACCTTGCGGGCATCGTCCACGGCTGCCGTCAGGTCGCTCACCGCAGTCTCGAGGTCATCGGAAATGGCGGCGAAGTTCGCGGCGTTCGCCGCGGTTTCGTCGAGCAGTTCGTCGACCGACTTGGTGCCAATCATGGACTCCCCGCCGATCTGCACGATCCCGTTGTCCAGGTTGAGGTAAAAGCTCCCGTCAGGGCTGCCGATGAATCCAGCGGTTATGGCCACGGCAGTGACGAGCGCCGCAGCGATGCTGTTGCCGTCAAAGACGCTCGTCCACTCCCAGTCCCCCGCCTGGTCGCGGGAGTTGGCTATGCGGATGGTGCCGCCGCGGGTCTCCACGACCTGGCTGGCCTCATCGCCTTCGGCAGGGTCGCTCACCTCCACGTCGTAGGTGCGTGTGCCCATGCCGGGCACCACATAAAACCACCCGCCGAGGGCGTTGATCTCCTCGTTGATGTGGTCGAGCAGGTTGGTCAGGTATTGCTCGGTGGTCGTGTAGGTGACGTTGAGCGCCGTCCCCACGCGCTCGACCTGCCGCGACACGGCATTGATCTGGTCTGCGAGGGTCTGGCGCGGGCTTCCTACCGTCAACCTCGTTGCCGATGGGTCCCTCAAGTCACCCTCGATGCGGGTGACTCGCAGCTGAAATCTGAGTCCTTCGTCGCCGAAGGTCTTATCCACCATCAGGATTTCGTCGCCCTCGGCCACGCCGTGCGGGTGCATGCCCGCCACCTCGTGCTGCGCGAGGTCGATTGTGTAGGTGACGTCTGGCGTGGTCAGCTCGTCGAGGTGCTCGAGCGCCCACGCCTTGATGTCGGCCGGTTCCTCGTAGGTGTCGTTCTCGATGATGGCCATGGGGTACTCGTACCCACCCTGCCCGTCGGGCACGCGCACGTAGGGCGCAACCGCGTCGTTCTGCAACCACTCGACCCCGTCGTTCACGCTGGCGATGCCGGGGCGTCGCGTGTAGCCGCCCGCCTCGGTCTCGCTCGACTTGCCCAGCGGCACGATTCGGCATGCCCAGGGGTCCTCGCCGAAGTCGCGCGTAATGCCGCGCACGTCATGGCCGAAGTCGAATCGCCTGGTCGGGGTCTCGGTGCCCACGTGGGCCAGCAGGTCGACGGAGCGCGATAAGACGCCGTCTGAGTCCACGGCAATCGTGGCGCCCAGCTCGCCGCCCCAGCGCTCCACGACGGTGCCCAGGGCCTTCCACCCGTTCCGGCGGTAGAAGCTCGCTGCGGCGCGCGTGGTCACGGTCACCGTGCCCACCTGCCACCGCGCGGTGCCCTGCAGCGCGCACTCGAGCGCGGTCACCGCAGCCTGCGGCACCGACTCGTGGCCGGGCACGATGCCGCAGCCGTACTCGTCGTTGACGTAGGTGCCAGACAGGTCGTATTGCAAAGACCAGACGCAGTAGTGCTCGTACATGACCAGGGCACCGTCCGCATGGGCGGCTCCGGGTGCAGTTACCACGTATTCGTGGTAACTGCCCATCTCGTCGCGCAGCAGGATGCGGTCAGTCTTCTTGAGTTCCTGCGTGGTGTGGATCGTGATGGAGTGCTCGCCGTTGACCTCGGCCACGTAGGGCACGCTCAGCACCTGCCATGGGTCGATCTCGCACAGAAAGACGTCGTTGCGGTCGTACACGAGCATGCGCGTGATCTGCCGCATCAGATCCACCTCTCCGGATAGGTCACGGTTGCCGCGCCGGTGCCCGTCATGACGAGCTCGTGCGTCCCTGGCGTGAGCACGAGCCAGTCACCGTCAAGCTCGAGCACCCTGGTTGCGCCGGCGACCTTGAGCGTGCGCGCGTAGCAGTCGGCCTCCAGGCGTGCCGCGCTCGCGACGTTCGCGATGAGGTAGTCCCCTCCGTCGAGGATGAGCTTCCAGCGACCGGCTGATGAGTCGTTCTGCGCCTGCGTGGCCACGACCGCCGGCATGGTCGGGTAGGTGCCGCCCACCTCAAACGTCACGCTGCCACCACTCGGCACGGTGACGGTCCTGGTCGTGCCGTAGGCTGCCGGATCCAACACCTCGAAGGCCACGTCGAAGCTCGTGTGGTTGAGGTACCTCGTCGCGTCGCCGTCGGAGGTCGGGACGGCCATGTGGTACAGCCCCCCGTCGATGCTGAGCACGAGTGGCTTTGGCTCGTCAACCGCCAGCACCGCCGCGAGGGCACGCGCCGCCTGCTGACGCTCCGCAGGGTCCTGTGCGTGCACGGTCAGGCGCAGGGTTATCGTCTTCGCCGTATGCCGCACGCCCAGGAACACGTCCCCGTCGCGCCCTGCCACCTGCTCGCGGTAGATCTCCCTCGGCAGGAGCGGACCTCGGTACTCGCCCACGAAGCCGAGCGCGGTGAGGTCCACGCCGTCAAACGTAACCGTGGTCCTCATCGCTTCTTCGCCCACCTCTCACGTCTGCTCTTGCGCGCAAGGGCGTCCGCCACGCGGTCTATGTCGGCCTCCTCGCGCACCACGAAGGTGTTGCCGGTCACCAGCACGCTCACGCCGTCCTCGTCACCCATCTCGTCGCGGATGTCGCGGGCTATCTCCCGGTAGGTCGACGGGTTGAGCGGCAGCACGGCCTCTCGGCCAGCCTCGCCAACGCCGATGATGGTCGGGTTGTCAAAGATGCCGCCCTTGGCGTACCACTCGACTCCGTCAAAGACGGGGATGTTGACGATGCCCGCAATGTTTTGGGTGTGCCACGTGATGTGCGGCAGCTTCGGCGCCGGCAGGCTCCACTCGAAGTTGAAGAGGCCTTTGATGGTCTCGATGATGTTGCTCAGGGTGTTCTTGGCATCTTCGATCTTGCCCACGATGCCGTCGCGGATGCTCTCGAAGATACCCAGTGCGGTTTCCTTCGCACTGCTAAACGCGTCGGTGATGTTCGTTTTGATGTCCTCGACGGTGTTGCCGATTCCGGACTGGATATCGCTCCACTTCTGGGTGACGTCGGTCTTGAGGTCTTCTACGGTGTCCCCGACTCCCGACTGGATGTCGCTCCATTTCTGCGTGACGTCGGTCTTGATATTTTCGACGGTTTCGGTGACGCTCGTCTTGATGTCGCTCCACTTCTGCGATGCCGCAGACTTGATGTTGTCGATGGTGTTGCCCACGCTAGTCTTGATTTCGGTCCACTTGTTGGTGATGTTCAAGTAGATTTCCCCGAGCTTGGGCACGAGGTCTTTCTTGAGGCCTTCCCAGGCATCGAGCGCGCCCGCCGCGAGGTCGCTCACGATGGGGATGCCCGAGTCCTTGGCCGCCTGCAGGTGGTCGGTGATGGAGCTGTCGATGGTTCCCCACACGTTCTCCGCGTGCTCCGCCATCCCGTCCCAGTCACCCTGGAGCATCGAGGAGAGGAGCCCCATGGTCTCGCCGCCGATGGTGGCCGCGTCGCTCAGGTTGCGCTGGATGTCTTGCGATATCGCGACGAACGCCTCGCCGGCCTTGGCCTTGAGGGCATCGACGTCAATACCAAGGGCCGAGAACACGGCCTGCGCCGGCGCGGTCAATGAGTCGAACACGCCCGTCCACATGGTCTGCAAGCCCTCGAGGAACATGGACCAGTCGCCGGTCATGAAGCCGTTGAGGATGCCCGCCACCATCTGCAGGGCGCCAGAGACGAAGTCGACAGCACCGCCGAGCTGCCGGGCAACCGTGTCTATGGCAGCTACGATGGCCGGCGCTATCGCGTCGCAGATGAGCTTCCACAGGTCGCCAAGCTGAGACAGAAGCCCGCCGAAGTACTGCCCGAACGTGCCCGCGAGCTCGCCCAAGAAGCTTCCCACCTTGCCGAAGAACTCCCCGAACACGCCGAGCGCCTGGCCAATCCGCTCGCCCGCCGCGCTGAACTTCTCGACGATGCCGTTCCAGATGTTGGTCACGGCATTTCGGAACCCCTCATTGTTGTCCCAAAGCGTCTTGATGGCCAGAGCGAGGGCCGCGACGACCGCGATGGCGATGCCGACGGGGCCGGTGGCCACGGCTGCAATCGATGTGCCGAAGCCCGAGAACGCGCTGGTTATGGATGGGATGATGTCACCAACCCCGCCGATGCCAGCTGCGAAGTACTTGAACTGAGCGACGGCGCCCTCGGCACCTCCCGCAACCTTGGTGAACACGCCAGAGAGGGGACCACCGCCCTGCATGACCTTGGTGAACCCATCGAGCACGCCCTTCGAGTTGCCCGCGAGATTCTTGAACACGCCCGCGAGCGGCCCGCCCTGCTGCGAGATGTACGAGAAAAGCTGAGGAATCTCCTTCGCTCCGTCGAGCAGCGGGAGGACTCGGCCAAGCGTGTCGAAGTTGTGTATGACGTCACCGAGCGCGCCGGTCACGCCAGAGATGGCGCCCGCGACGCCCTTGAACACCAGCCCTGCGGCAATCGCCTTGATGGTGCCCGCCACGAGGTCTCCGTGGTTAAGGAGCCACTCGAGTCCCTTGGCCACCCAGTCACCCATCACGTTAACGAACGACTCAAAGGCAGAGCCCGCTACCTTGGCTATGTCGCCGATGGCGTCACCGATCTTGCCGACAAACTCGCCGATCTGGTCACCGTGGTCCACGAGCCATTGGAGCGCCTTGTCAATCCACGCCACCATCTTGTCGGTGATGTCTTGGATGACAGGCCCGGCCTTGGCCTGCAGGTCGTTGGCAGCATTGCTCACTGCCTCCATGATCTTGCCGAAGTTCTCACCAATGGCAGTCTCGCCAATCTTGTCCTTGGCGTACTGCAGCCACCCGGCAAACTCCTTCATGCCCGCCTCTGCGGTCTTGCCCAGATTCGTGATAGCCGAGCTTATGTTGTCTCGACCGAACACCTCCATAATGGCGACCCAACCACGGCCCACCGCGTTTGTGACGTTCCTGATGGCCGTGTCGATGCCGCCGGTCATGTCTCGCGCCTGCTGTTCGACGCTCGCGCACTGTTCACCGAACTGGTTGACGTAGCCGGATTCGTCAAGCTCCGCGATAGCTCGCAAAAAATCGTCCCAGCTAACGGTTCCGTCATTCAGCGCGTCGCGGAGTTCCTCCGAGCTGTGTCCAGCCCCAAGCATGTGCTCGGCGATTGCTGTCAGATGAGCAGGGATGTGCTGCTGGATGCTAGCCCACTGCGCGGTGGTTGCACTGTGCTTGCCCAGGATGCGGTTGAAGATTTCGGTTGCGCTTGTAACGTCAGCAGTGGTAGCCCCAGACGCCAAGAGCATATCGTTGAATCCAAGAGCAGCCTTGGTAGCAAGATCGAGGTCTCCGGTTGAGTCAGCGATGGACGTAGTCAGCCGCACCATCTCGTCGGTCGATGTTGGCAGCCCGTCAAGGTGCTCTTGAATCGTCTTGATAGACTTTGCAGCCTCATCGGTGCTGTATCCAAGATTCTCCATGACCTTGGGATAGTTGCTTAAGGTGTCGTAGCGCTTGATGCCTGCGTCGAGTCCCTCCGAGAGGAAGCCCGCGGCCTTCGACGCCAGGCCCGCGAGGGCAGTGCCGACGGCACTGCCAAGGAGGGTCGCCTTAAACCTGTCGGCGAAGCTCTCGCCGCCACCGACGCCGGCCGCCCCAAGCTCTTCCTTGCACTTCTTGGTAAAGGAGTTCATGGACGGCAGGATGGTGATGTAGTAGGCACCGACTTCGGCCATCTCGCACCTCCTATAGGTCTAGACCTAGCCTTTCTGCGAGGCGCAGCGCCTCGTGCTCTGCCTTCTCCACGATCTTCTCGTGGCGCTCGTCCTCGCCGGGCAGCCATATGGGATCTGGCCGCGTGTCCTTGTTCTTTGCCTTCTCGCTCATGGACCACAGCAACACGTGCAGCTCGTGCTCCATGCGACGCAGCAGCAGCACGTCGTAGCCATGCGAGCCCGCCTCGTCGGTCGCCGAACGCGTGCGCGACGATGGCGCAAGCTGCCAGGCGAGCGCCGCGAGGTGCGCCAACACGTCTTCGCTGAGTCGGTCCCAAGAGATGCGCCACAGGTCGATGTGGTAAGTCTCCTGGAAGTCGGCGAGCAGCTCGTATGGGTGCGCGGCAATGGCCACGGCGAGGAACGCTAGTTTTTTGCCTGCTGGTCCTTGCTCTCGGCCATGATGGCGAGGATGAGGTCTTGCATGTCCTCCATCTCGCCGCCGATCTGCTCGGCAACCTCGTCGGACTTGCCGCAGAGCAGCTCGTCAAACGCGGCGAACGTCCTGGTCATGTCGCCGGATGCCACGGCACGCTGCCAGCGCCACTTGGTGAGGACCGATGGGTCGTATTCGACCGTAGTACCCTTGTGCTCGATGGTGCTCATTGCGTCTCCTTCTGACTAGGCGGGCCACGCCCCAGGCGTGGCCCGTGGGTGCTCTCATTGCCTGGCGATTAGGATGCGCTCGTCTCGGTGGAGTCGATCCAGTCGTAGCAGCCGTTTCCGTTGGCGTCCTTGATGTAGGTGACGGTCACCTCGCGCTGCGCGGCGGTCGTCTTGTTGCCCTGGAACTCGCCCACCTCGGTCACTTTGCCGTCCGGGATGTACTTGACCCAGAGACGGTCGTTCTTGAGCAGCAGCAGGAACACGTACTGGTAATGCTCCTCGAGGTTGCTCCAGTCGTGCTTGACCTCGAGGACTCCGCCCGCGTCCGTGACGTTAGCGGATCCGTACTGGACTGCCAGCGCATCCTTCTTCATCTCCATGAGGGCAAACGCGATGGTCTCGGTCGCGGCACCCGTCGCCTCGTCAAGCGTGTCGAGGTTGATGTCGCGCAGGGTGGTGCCGGAGTCGATGTCCACGCTCTCCGTGAAACCGTCCTCCGGGATGTAGCCCAGGTTCACGAATCCCGCCGGGATGGACTGCGACCACGTCTTGTAGGTGGCCTTTGTGGGCGCACCTTCGGTGTTGAGCGGCGCGCGGAAGACGTAGCCACCCTTGACGCCGCGAGTCGTGCTTACGTTTTGCTTGTTGTTTGCGCCCATGCGGGCTCCTTACTCTTCGTCGGTATTAATTACTAGATCCATCTCGACCAGGTAGCGCGCCTGTCCGGTGCGCGTCCACTCCTCGCGGCTCATCGTCTCGAGCTGCGCGGCGGATAGATACGGGTGGTCGAGTGATGCGTCGCGCAGGGCGTCCACGCAGCTCATCGCCAGCGTGTGCGCTGCGCGGTCGGTCTCGCCCCACACGGTCATCCCGATGCGGGGACGGAGCAGAAATTCGTCTGAGTAGTCGCCTACGAGCGCCACGAGAACGAACGTCTGCGGGCGCTCGCGCGGGTGCTCCGTCGAGACAGGCACCTCGAGCGCTTCGGCGAGTATCCCAACGGCAAGCTCGATGCAATCCATGGGCGGCTCCTCACAGGTGCGGCCGAGCGTGCTTGATCCGCTCGTCCTTGTCGTAAATGCGCGCCTTCTGGCGGTCGTGGTACATGTACTGCCTGATGCTTCGGCCATTGCCGCCCACGCTCTTCGCGGCGCGCTCACAGAGGTTGGCGGCCAGCTCCGACTTGAGGATCTGGCGGTAGGTGGCGCGGTTGGGCTTGTACCGCCCTCCGGAGGGGATGTCAGCCAAGCCAGGCCACCCCCTCGATGAGCCAGCTGTAGTCGCCTGGCGTGTTCTCGCGCTGGTAGCTCATCGGGTCGCCCACGACGCGATAGCGCCGCGCGCTCATCAGCCTGTCATCCTCCGGATAGCAGGCGATGAGGGCGTCCCGCAGGTCATGGGTCGGCCAGAAGTCCTTCGGCAGGAAGAACGTCATCGTCGCGCGGTCGCCGTAAGGGCGTCCCTCCGCGATGTCGTCTGCCGTGTCCGGAGCGGATCTGCCTGGTGCGTAGACGCACGTGGTGGTCACGTCGGGCTCGACCGAGTAGGCTGGCGTGGCGTTGCCGTACGGATCCGGCTCGCCCTCGTGGGCGTACCAGACAGCGCACGGCACCGAGCGGAAGGGCATGGGGAAGCTAGTCAAGGTCATCGCCCCCGTAGGCGGGGTGCAGGATGCGCCCCCTACCGCCCCCGATGCCCAGCAGCTTGCGCTCGAACTTTGTCAGGTATAGGTCGGCGTTTGGGTTTGCCCACTCCACACCCTGCGAGAAAGGACCCATCGTGGCATCCGTCTTGGCCACGCCGAACGCGCCGGCGCTCGCCGCTGCCATGGCACGCACCACCATGTCGGCGCAGACGATGCGCAGGTTCTGCGCCTGCGCATCGTCTTCTGGGTCCACCCGCACCAGTGTGGAGAGTATGGCCGTGGCGTCCTCGAGCAGCGCTTCCGCGTAGGTCGTCTCGTCTGCGGAAAGCGCCCTCATGCGACGCCGGCCTACGTCCTCGGCTGTCGCGAATGCCATGGCGTTGACTAGGCAGCGGCGCCGAAGTGCAGGATTCCGAACGCAGCCGGGTCGATGACCGCCCAGGCGAGCACCGCCTCAGAGCGGAAGGCGATCTGGTTGTATCGCTTGAGGTCGCCCTGGCCGTCCGGGTCGCCGAACTCAATGACCTCAGCGGTTATGTCGCGCACGAAGCCCCAGCGAATGAGGGAGAAGTCGCCCATGATGGCAAGGACGTCGGTGCCGTAGGTCGTGACCGCCGGCGAAACGGTCTCGTCCACGTTCTTCACGAGGCGGCCGTTGACGGTGCCGGAGCACGCCGCGTTGATGCCCTCGAGCTTGCCCAGCTGCAGGTTGAGCGGGATTTCCGGGTAGAGGCGCGCAAAGGTCTGCTCCACGCGCACCCGACGGAGCGCGTTGGCGTACGGGCGGGCAAGGGCGAAGCCGTTGATGTCGTAGCCGTCGTTGACGGACTCGGCAAGCGTGTCGATGGAGCGCACGATCTCCTTGTCGCTCGCCGCAGCAAGCGCCTTGCCGAGGTACACGTCGTTGATGCCGGAAGCATCGGTGAGCGCGGTGTAGCCGCTGAGCTTCTCGCCGCTCTTGGGGTTGACAGCGTGGTAGGTGAGGTAGTCGATGGCGCGGCCCATGGCGCGAGCCTGGTCATCCTGGATGGAGGAGACGATCTCCAGCTGGTCGTCCTCGTCGGCCCACTGGAGCTGCTTGCTCACGCGGGTCGTGGTCTGGATGGTCGCGCGGTTGGCCACGACCGGGGTAATCGGCTGCTCGTAGTAGCCCTTGGCCTCGCCTTCGGCCACTACCTCAGCCTCGCTCGCGCCCTCGAAGACGAGGTAGGTCTCGTCCTGGAAGAGCTTGCCCTCGCGCGGGGAGAGGGCCGCGATGGTGGAGTCGTCCTTGACCTTGGTGCGGATGGCTGCCGCCACGCTCCTGGGCAGGACGATGCTTTGGGTGGTCATCGCTCCGTTAGGCATTTGTGCCTCCTTACGTGTTTGTGTATTTCACTCGCTAATCTCGTCCGAAGAGCTGACGGACGAACGTGCGCATGTCGTCACCCTCTCCGGTTTGCTTTCCGCGGGGAAACTGGCCGGCCTCGGGCACGCGTGGCGCGCCGCCCGGGGTCTTGTAGGCCTCGGCGATGGCCGTTGCGGCCGCGCTGAGCGCCTTTTCGTCGTTCCCGCTAAGGCTGGAGACGATCGCCTCTGGTACGCCGGTCGCCTTTGCGACCTTGGCCACGACCTTGCGGCGCTCGGCTGCCGCCTTGAGCGAGCTGTTCTCGCTCTCGATGGAGCCTAGGCGCTCGTTGAGGTCGCTGAGCTGCTGCAAGGCACCCTCTAGGTCCTTGGCGGCACCTGCGTTGTGCTTCGCGCGGCTCTCCTGCTTGCGAGACTGTTCCTTCCACTTGGCCGCTTCGGCCTGCGCCTGCTCGTAGAGCGCCTTGTAGTCGACGTCATCCGTTCCGGTCTCGTCGACTTCGGGATCCTCCACTGGCTGGCTCGTGTTTGGGTCCATGTCGCCTCCAATCCGCGCCGTTCCGGCGCATCTCTTGCCCGTTGCGGGCAACCTTCATATGACAAAGGCCCCGTTCCGGGGCCCTCGTTCACAACTGATCAGTCTGGGATGGTCACGTTTTCCCACTTGCGGTAGGCGTCCATGTACGTCCGTCCCTTGTCGCCGTCGTAGGTGAGCTCGTAATACATCAGGTCGGGCACGGTGGTGCTGAGCAGGGCCTTCCAGTTCTGCAAGGTCTTGCAGGACCACACCACATACACGTCATCAACCGTGAGGTGCTTCGCGCAAGTCGCATCTGCGTGCTCGTTGTAGTAGTCGGCAACCATCTGTCTGAATCGCTCGAGCATTTCCTTCTCCTTAGCTGTTTTCGTAGATCTGCGAGAGCTTGGCGGTGAACGCGTCCCACAGCCGGTCCCACCTGAGCTGGGTCATGCCGTCCGTGGCCGAGAGCGCCTGGCGTGCCTCGCGCATGATGGCGTTGAGCTCGTCGAGCGTCGTTGCCGCATACATGCGCTCCGCGTACTGCTGCACGCGCCAGTCCGTGCCGTCGCCCCTGTTCTTGCCGCCTCGCTCGCCGTTTGAGCCTGTCCTGCCGTGGCGCTCGTGCGCCCTGTCTGCGGCGCGGGCCATGGCATCCCGAAACGCCGGGTCGCGGTTGACTCGGTCGAGGTATTGCTCGTAGAGGGCGTCTGGGTCGTAGCCCTCGATGCTCGTGGCGCCGGCGCGCCGGCTCGGGCCGATTTCGAAGGTTCCCCAGAAGGGTACGATCCTGCAGTCGCAGTGCGCGTGGTAGTGGTCGTACATGCCGGCAGTCTCTGGCGTGTGGTAGACCGGGCCACGACTGGCCAACATCAGGCAGAACGCACAGGTCTCGGTGCCGGTGGGCACCCTCGCATAGCGCGTGTCGCCGTAGCGGTCGCGCCCCACGTTGTACTTGACGCACTCTCCCGCGGCGCGGCGCACCTCGTAGTCGATGCGCTCCATGCAAAGCCGCTCGAACTCGTCGGGGTCACCCTCGAAGAGCTTCTTGAGGAACGCCCGCACGGCTTGCTCCGTGGCTGCCGGGATCCGCTCGCTTCGGGCCACGGCAGCAAAGGTGCCGTCCGTGATGTAGGAGCGCATGCCGTCGTAGAAGGCGGCAGCGGTGCGGGCGCTCATCTCGGATGCGGCGCCGCATGCCTGCTGCATCGCCGCGACCGTCTGCGCGCGCACCGTCGCGGGGTCGGCCGTGTAGTCGATGGCCGCGAGCGCTCGCCCCAAAGACGCCTTGCTCTGGTCGGCTATCTGCGAGAGAGCCGAGGTGTAGTTGTCAAGAAACTCACGCGGTACCTCCATCGTCCACCTCCGGCACCTCGCTCGTCGGTTCCTGCTGCGGCGCTCCGCCGAAGATGGCCGTTATGGCCGCGTTGGTGGCCTCGCGCGACTCCACTTCCTCGATCTGCCGCATGATGTCGGCTGCCTCGTCCTTGCCGAATCCGTTCATGGCCCAAAATGCCGTGGTCTGGGCGAACGCTGGCTTGACCGATGCGATCTTCACGCTCGCGTCTGTCTGCTGACCCTGCGTGGGCATGGCAGGATTCGGGAAGTTGGGACGGATCCCGAGGTCCAGCGAGTCGATGGCGTCAAACGTCGTGCCGCGCTCGGTGGCGAGCATGGCCGTGGCCACGTCCACCAGCACGTCACCAACATCCTCGTTCCAGTCCTTGACCTTGAGGATGAGTGGTTCGTTTTCCTGGTAGATGGCTTCGCCGCTCGCGGGGTTGTCGTGCACCTGCCCAAACTGGCTCACGTGGATGCCCGTCGCGGCGCTTATGCGTCCGCAAAGCAGGCGCCAGTGGTCTGCGAGCGGCTGCATCGAGGGCTGCGGGAGCTGGCCGAATTGCGGCACGTCGCCGTCCTCGTCCTTGTCGATGTTGAAGATGGAGCCGATGTAGGCATTCCATCGGCTTACTTCCTCGAAGGGGTCACCGTCCGTCCCCAAGAGGTACTTCTGGGTGCTCGCGGCGAAGGCGGCCGCAATCTCCTCGTTGACGTTGGCGCGCACGGCGGAGTCGATGTAGCCCATGACCTCGCGCGTGATTCGCGACGTGCCGAAGGGCCTCATAAGTGTGGACTGATACGCGGCGAGAAACACGGGCATGTGCCCGAGGCCGTGGGGCTCGTACTCGGCAGTCCAGCCACCGTCGATGAGACGGATGCGGATGAGGTGTTCCTGCGTGACCACGTTGACCCAATCGGGCTGGTACTGGTTGCGCCCCACCTTGCGCATGCGCACCACGAATGCAGCCGCCTCAAGGCAGGCATGCACGTCATCCCAAGTGCAACCGCAGACGGCCGCAGGATAGGCGTTCGCACGGGCGTGACCAGCCTCGTCGCGCGTCACGAGATACAGGACGAAGCACTGCTCAAGGGCAGATGTCATTGCCATGCGATATAGCTTGCGCATGCGATTGCGACGCATGATGCGGTCGAGCTCGCCCTGAGCCGAGGTGTCATCCACGTAAAACCCGTCGAGCTTGGAGTGCTCCACCATCACGTCGACGCACTTCTGGCCCCAGCCGCACGCCGCCTCGAGGTTGCGCAGCTCCGGTGGCACGGAGATGCCGAGATCCTTCAGGCGGTTGTGCATCGTGTAGTACATGTGGCGCAGCTCGTTCCGCGCATGATGCTCGTCCCACTCGCGGACGAGCCGATAGATGAGATTGCGATCCTCTGGTCGCAGGCCGACGGCCGACGCAATCTGCCCAGGCAAAGTGATCATCTCACGACCGCCTTCCTGCCAGGCTTTCGCTTGGCGTTCTTTGCTCCCCAAAGCGCCCAGCAACAGGCTTCGATGAGCGAGGCGTCAACATCCTCGCCGCCCTCGAAGCCCCAGCCGCCCGCTTTGCCTATGTATCGCCGCTCGCAGCATGTCGCGCTCCGGTCGAGCGCGGGCTGCCCGTAGTGGCACAGCCTGCCCTCGCGCACGTCGTGCACGAGGCCCGAGTAGGCCGCCGTCGCGTCGCCCGGCTTCGCCAGCACGAGCACACGCTTGCTCACGTGCTCCTTGACCAATCGCTCATAGAGCGCCTTCGCGTTGCTCTGGCCGTCGATGACTATGGCGCCGGCCTTCCGCCAGTTGTCGGCGAGAGGTCCCACGAGCCATTCGATGCCATGGTCGAGCGAGCGGTTTTCGATGACGTAGACAAAGGGCTTGCCGTCCGTCGGGTTGTGGCACGCGGCGAGCGTGCCCCTCTTCCCGTCAGCCGAGAACCGCACCGCATACGACACAAGCCCTTCCCTGCGCGGGTGCTTGACCTTGCATGCGTTCCACTCGCCCTCATGGATGACCGCGTTGACGTTGGCGGCAGTGCTCACCCACCACCCCAGGAACTCCCTGGCGAATCCGTCAGGCGAGGTGGCGGAGCGAATCACGTCGAGCATGACGTCTTCGCGGATTCGGTAGCCCAGCGCTGGGTTGGTCATGTAGGCAAGCTCGAGCACTGCTTCGACGTCGCTCATGTCAGGCACGCCGTCTGCCGCCCACTCGATCCACCAGATTCCGTCCGAGGAACCCTCGTGCACCTTGTCATGCATCGCGCGGAACACCGTTCCCTGGCACTTCGGGCCCGGGGGCGTTCCGAGGTAGATCTTCTGGGGGTCGCCAGTCTCGGATGCGATGGTGGTGGGCACCACCGCGTCATACTGCTCGTCGGTCAGCTCCTGTGCCTCGTCGAAGATGATGAGGTCGTAGGTCTCGCCACGTCCGCCACCGTCGGTGCGGGTGGCGAACTCTATCATCCCACCGTTGGCGAAGTAGACGCCCTCGGAGCCCGCGGCGCGGTAGATGCCGTCAGCCCCAGGCAAGAGCTTCTCCGCCAGATCTGGCACACGCAAGACGAAAGCTCGGATGAATTTGAACATCTTGCGCACGGTCTTGCCACGGTGCGCAGTGAAGAGCACGTTCCTGCCCTCGACGGCTGCCATCCAAATCGCGTAGAAGCGCACGCCAAAGCTCTTGCCGTTCTGGCGCGGCTTCGTGATGCAGATGGTGCGGCAGGCGAATCGGTTGTTCCGGTCGCGAGCCAGGAACAAATCAAGCTCGTGCTCCTGGCACGGGTAGTACCTGATTCCCCAGCCCGTGAAGAGTCTGACCGCCTGCGGCCCGAAGGTGTGATGGTATGCGCCGATGCGCTCGAAGGTAGGTTCCTGGTTGCCGAGTCGGATGCGCGGCTTGTTCCGCGCCTTGACCATCGACTGGGCTGGTCTCAGCCTCTGGCTACTCCTCGTCGTCGTCATCGTCGTATGGCTCGCCGTCGAACTCCTTAACCAGGGCGGCCATATCGTCGACGGGGTTGGTGTCATCTGGGTTCGGCAGGGCGTCTATCCTGTCGCAGATCTCGATGAGTCGCTTCGACAGCGCGGCAAGGT
>JAEEGI010003338.1_pt1 | contig 38296 bp, 20 predicted proteins | sample 8958751 | NCBI WGS metagenome assembly JAEEGI01 (sample SAMN16246545, study PRJNA631951) | gut metagenome | biome: gut microbiome; feature: rumen; material: KS-attached | host: Bos | place: Iran: Karaj | collected 2018-10 | reverse complement strand
CTTTCAAAGAACGCTTCTTCGATGCTCCCGTTTTGACTTTTCAAGTCGAGAATCCGCTACGCTCGGCATTGCTCAAGTAAACTTGGCACTGCTCTCACTTGCAGGATTTTTGCGAAAGCGGGTGCAAAGGTACGACTATTTTCCGAACCAACAAAACTTTTTGAGGAAAATTTTTGGGTTTTATATGCATTTTTCTTTCTTTTTGATATTTGTCAAGCCCATCAAAGAATTCACACCTTATTTATTATATATAGCAAGTTCCACTCGGCTTGCCGTTTTGTTTGCCAAGGACTTATTATGGAGCAAGGGGCATGGTGCCAGGAACAATTGGGGATAAATAGGGAGCTGTCAGAAAAATAAACGCGAAAAATTTTGGCGTTGTGCTCGTTTTTCCTTACCTTTGTGCCCAAATACACTAAAAAAGGAAAAAACGAAACGAAAATAACTAAAACAATAATCAATTATGAAATTCAAAAATTACTTATTAAGAACATTGCTCTTCTGCGTGGCTGTGCTCACGGGAGGAGGAGAGTTATGGGCTGACACAACTATCTACTCTTGGGAGTCGCCCAGCGGAACCGTACAGGAGAGTGGCGGAACAGCATCAGCTGACGACGGAGTTCTTAACCAGCAAACGAACACTATTGCTGGTAACTTCTATGTCATGAAGCTCGCTAACAAAATTGCGAACATTCCTACTGGAGCAGTAATTATCACATTGAACAGTCCCCTACAAGAAGGAGACGTCATTAAGGTTACAGGTTTCCAAAGCAAGAATGCCACAGATAAGGTTGTGTCGTTATATATAGGATATTACAATGGCTCAACAAAGAAGGACGAGAAGAAAGATGGCAACAATTGGGTCAATTTATACAACGATGCAGCATATGCCAACGCATCCGCCCCAGAAACCAAGACATACGAGGTAAGTTCGTCTGGAGCAGGCAGCAACATCATTTACCTTACCCGTAATTCTGCTGGGACAAATTTATGGATTAATAAAGTCGTGATTACTCGTCCCAGTGCCGATACGCGTGCCGAGTCATCACTTGCCTTCACTACCGCTACTGGCACGGCAGACATCAACGACGGCACATCGTTTACGCTGCCGACGCTGACGAAGACCCCGAGCAATGCGACGGTCACCTTTACGGGCAACAACTCGGCTGTAGCCGATGTGGATGAACAGACCGGTGCAGTGACGCTGAAGAAGAGCGGCACTGTAGAGATTACTGCCTCGTTTGCCGGTGACGATAACTACAAGCCCTCTTCGGCCAAGTTCACGCTGACGGTAGAGGACTCTAACGACAAGATATTCTTGAACGCCGGCGGTGAAGGCAACATCATCAACAGCGGTATGGCTACCGTAACGCACAAGGTCTGGGACTTCACGAACTGGAGCACAGCAACGATTGACAATCTTACTGCCGATGCCGCCACCTCAGCAAGCAAAGGCTGGAGCGACATTGAGAAGGCAGCCAACGTCAATGACCCGACGAAGGCCGTCGAAGGCTACTTCTGGTCGGTTGCCAATGCCACAGTGGGCGGTGAGCTGACCGCCAACGGCACAGTTATTGAGGAACTGAAGGGGCTGGTGTTCCACAACGCCTATTCGACGGCTCGCTCACTCTCCATCATCAATCTGAGCAACATGAAATGTCTCTGGCTCGGTGGCAGTAAAAAGTCGTGCTTCACCATCAAGAACGTCAAGGTTGGTTCTCAGCTGACCATGGAGGTTGAGTCGCACAAGACATCTGAGGCTCGCGGTGTACAACTCTACTACAACAGTGTCGCCGACAACAACAAGATTGGGGATGCTTTTACGCCTAAGACTAAAGCCAGCAATACCTGGACCGTTACCGGCCCCAGCGGTGCTGAGACTGTCGATGTCATTGTCTACAACACCAACGGCTGTCACATCTACAAGATTGTGGCCGACGTGGCCGAGGCGAAGACGGTGAAGCTTCAGATGAAGAAAGACATTGTCGTTGCTTCCGGCTACACGGCTACGCTAGGCAACGGCTCCATTGCGCTGACATTTGGCGAGACCGACGGTGCCGACTTCAAAGCAGCCAAAGCAGCTACATCAGGTACGGGCGCTATTGATGGTTATGTCGCCTACACCGAAGGCAATGGCGAAAATGGCAATTTGCCTGGTGGAACCTTCTACATCTTTGAGCCCAAATATGCCGGTACCATTGAGGTTGGACTTGTCCAGAACGCGAATACTCATTTCTATATTGAGGAAGACGGAACGGCATTGTCCGACTTCAACGGCATCACTGTCGCCGAGAAATTCTACGGCAAGCGCACCTTCAATGTTCAGGGTGGCAAGACCTATAAGGTATATGTTTCCGGCTCTAAGATGGGCTTCTATGGTTTTGAGTACAAAGCCAGCGTAGCTGCTAACATCGCGGAGTTCAAGACATACGATAACGGCAGCGAGGTATTGCTGACGCTGACGGATGCTAAGGTTACCGCGTATAAGTCTGCAGGCATCCCCTATTACGTTATCGAGGACGTCTCGGGTGCCATGCCCGTCATCGCTTCGGACCTGGGGCTGGCCGTTGGCAAGGTGCTGAACGGCACGATCATGCTGAAGCGTAACAGAACCCAGGGCAACGGTGCTGAGTCGTACGCCAGCAGCAACATGAGCCAGGTGACGATGGTCGACGGCACGGTGGAGCCCACCCTCGTCAGCGACATGAGCTACTTCGACCAGGACGAGAACGACTTCCGCTACGTGAAGCTGGAGAGTGTGACGACGAATCCCAAGTCGAGCACCGTTCCCGGCGTCACGAACTACGTTGTCAACAAAGACGGCCAGACGCTGTATATCTCCAACAGCTACTATTCTAATTCCGTCAACGACATCAAGGGCAAGAACAAGCTGGCCAGCATCGCCGGTATCTTCCGCAGGATTAACGGTTTCGACCCGACAAAGGCTGAGGACATCGTTGCCGGCGAAGATCAGTCGCTGAACGAGGTGACTATCGCTGAGTTCAAGCAGCTGGCTCAAGAGGAGAAGGCCATCATCGCCGAGACCGCATCGATCACATTCGTCAACGGCGACTACCGCTACATCCAGAACGACCAAACGGACGCCATCGTCGTGAAGAGTGGCGAGTTCCTCATTTCCAATGCCGGCACGACACTGGAGGGCATGAAACTGGAGGCTAAGCTTGACAAGGAAGGCGACAACGCTCCCGTCGCAGACAACACACCTGACCTTCAGGTTTCTTACACCGACAGTGAGGGAGCATTCACGGCTCCGCGCTTCGGAAGTGCTGCCGACGTAAAGAATGACAACATGATCCACGCCATGGTACGTCTGGGCCGTTCGAAGTACGTTGACGGTATGCTGTCGGCTCCCGCCGGTACGACGAACACCATCAAGGTGGTTGACAAGTTCCATAAGAACATCAACATCCCCGAGGACCTTGCATATATTACAGGTATCATCGGCAAGGAAAACGACGAATACGTGTTCTATCCCGTCCACAGGGACTCGCTGAAGCAGTACACTAACATCGTGACCGATTACCTCGTAGGCGATATCCAGGACCTGGACGAGGAGGGCAAGGTCGTGGAGGCTATCCCCGCCGGTGACGAGCGCTTTGTCACGGGTGCCGTGATGACCGCCGCCGAAGACTTGACCATCAGCGAGGATGCTGTAACGGTGAGCGAGGGTCTGGCAAAGGAGAAGATCTTCACCCATAAGGCCGAGGGCGACAGCTTCACCTTCGACGCCACGCGCAAGGGTACGCTGACGGTATACCTCGAGATGCAGCCCAAGCAGAGGCTGAGTGTTACCGAGGACGGAGCCGCCATCAAGGCGCTGACTAACGTCGCCCAGACGCTCGACTCCCTGGAGATTCCCGTTCTGGCCGCCCGTCAGTACGTGCTTACCGGTACACAGACACCGCTGCAGCTGCGCGGCTACACGTTCCGCGACGCTAACAGCGACGCTCTGGACAACGCTGCCAACATTGCCCTGTTCAAGAGTCTCTACCGCGACAATATCGCCACCGAGGACACGCTGCAGCTGAAGGACGCCGTGGTCACCTACATCAAGGGCGACAACGTGTTCGTTGAGGATGCCAGCGGTGCCATCGACTTCTACCGCACAAGGATTCAGTACTACGTTGGTCAGAAGCTGAACGGCTACATCGTCGGCAAGAGCGGCATCATCAGTGCAGAGACCCCGCTGCCCGCCCTACTGCGCACCGACGCTACGAAGTACGGTCAGTTCAAGGCCGTCAACGGCGCGGCTCCCGCTCCGGCTGTTGTCACCATCGGTGAGATGCTCCAGAAGAAGGCGCTCGCCCGCTTCGTCAAGGCCGAGAACGTGATGATGCAGTACGACCGTATGGGCTTCAAGATGCTTGTTGACACCATCACCGGCGAGAGCATCCACGTTACCGATAAATTCCAGGTGTTCTACGAGCTGAACGACACCGTCCAGAGCATCGAGGGCATCGTCGGCATCGATGCCGATGGCAACCACGTGCTGTGGCCCACCTCCAGCGAGGGTGTCGTCTCGACAAAGACCTTCCGTCCCTACGTGCCGGAGCCGGAGCCCCAGGCCACGGAGACCGTCGTTGCCACACTGACGCTGAACGGTTCGGCCGTTGCCGACCCCGAGGACTTCTTCGCCGTCGAGGGTTCGTTCAATAACAAGTTCAACGGTGCCAGCTACGAGGGCGTCGACTACACCAGCGGTCTGAAGCTTGACAGCAAGGGTAAGGTATCGTTCACGACGCCCGAGGGTGTCACCGCTACGGTCACCATCGTCCAGTCTACATGGAGCGATAAGACCATCAAGTTCGACGATGGCAGTCTGTCCGTGGAAAATGCTGCCGACGGCACTGGCTGTAATATTCACACGTTCACCGTTGAGGGTGGCGAGCACTCCATCGGCAAGGGTAGCGGCGAGAGCGGTATCTTCTTCGTCAAGGTCGAGTACGAGATGGCTGTCGAGGAAGAGCGTGCTCCCGAGACCTGGGACTTCCAGGAGCTCTGCATGAAGCTCGGTAAGGGCGGTCCCTGGGCTGTCAACGACGGCGGTGACGCCGGCTTCACCGTTGGCGACGCCACGATGCACTTCCTCGGCGACTACACCGACGAGGGCTTCGAGTGGAACAAGCACATCGCCTACGAGTATGTTGCCGACCGCGGCAAGTTCACCATGCGTAACAAGAACAACAAGAAGGACAGCAACTGCGGTATGTTCTCTTGGGACTACAGCCACTACGTCTCGCTGCCCGACCTGAAGAAGGGCGACAAGGTGACCATCACCATCCCCACCGGCACGGTGACGTTCGTCTCCGACAATGTCGAGGGCGTAGCTGCCGGCGACCAGGTGGTGAGCAACACCGCCTACACCATCAAGGGCGACGGTGCCCAGCGTCTCGACATCCAGATGGCCAAGGCCACGCTGATTGCCAAGATCGTCATTGAGCCCGCCGGCTCCGAGATCATCCCCGTCATCGCCATTGACAAGCAGACGCTGGCCCTGATTCCCGAGGCCACGACGAAGCTGAAGGCCACCTCTACTCCCGCTGCCGCCAAGAAGCAGTGGAAGAGTGCCAACGAGGCTGTTGCCACCGTCGATGAGGACGGCACCGTCACCGCAGTCAGCGCCGGTACCGCCAAGATCATCTGCTACTGGGAGTCCGACAAGTCCAGCAAGACCTCTGGCGACACCTGTGTCGTCACCGTCGCCGCTGTCGACCTCAGCCAGTATGGCATCGTAAAGAGCTACGACTTCAAGTCCATGGAGGCCACGACGCTCGAGATTGGCAGTGAGGCTGCCGGCAAGATCTGGAACGCCGCAAACAACGTGAACAACAACGTCTTCTTCTGCACCAACGCCGGTCTCGAGGACATCGCCATCCAGGCCGTGATGGGCAGCGACAACAAGGGCTGGACCATCAACGAGAACGGCTTCTTCCTGGGCACTGGTGCCGGCCGCTGTGCTGCTGTCGGCAACGTGAAGAGCGGTCAGATTGTGGAGATCATCTACACGGGTGACAACTTCTACACCACCTCTGCCGACGACGGTATCGAGAAGACCGCCCTCAACGAGGGCAAGGGCAGCGCCATCTACCAGGCTGACGCCGACGGTATGCTGGGCTTCGAGCTCGACAAGGGCAACGCCATCGAGAAGATTGTTATCTACGACCTCGGCACCGCCATCAGCGACCGTCTCGCCCGTGTCTACGAGCCTGGCGCCGTCTACAACCTGCGCGGTCAGAAGGTGGAAGGCACGCTGAAGCCTGGCCTGTACATTAAGAACGGACAGAAGTTCGTGGTTAAGTAAGGAATAAGGCCGAAAGACTATCTTATTTATTAATAATTCTTAAAAAATGTGGGAATATGTTCTAGTATTCCCACATTTTGTGTACATTTGCTCCGTATTGTGCACCATCTATGCCCTTGATGGGTATTTTGGCGCACCGTTATGGTGTCTACACCTATTATATAATTAGCAACCTAAAAAACGAGAAATTGACATAAACAACAAATATTATTAACTAAAAACAAAAAAGTATGAGAAGAAGACTAACAAAACTTCTGCTTTTGGCGGTAGTAATGGTAGTTGGATTAGTTCAGGCGAAAGCCGGTGCTTATTCCATTAACGACCTTACCGCCGCTGGTTGGACGAAGATAACGTCCATCAGCCAGTCAGACATTGGCAGCAATTACTACATTTTCCTCTCGGAAGATGAAGAGTTGATGCTGGGTCTTTCTGACAGCGAGAAACAGGGCACCAAATCAGCCTTTTACCAGGCTCTTGCAGACCCTGCAACAGATGACAGTAAGATTTGGTTGATTGAGGCCAATGGTGCCAACTTCGCCATGCGCAATCTCAGCTACACCAGCTTGCAGTTGCAGACGGAATGGTCTGGCAGCAGTAACGATTTAAGGTGGCGTACTAATGACCAACCTAATTCCATTTCATGGACAGGCCTTGGCATTACAGCAATTCCCGAAGGTAAATTCACTTTGACGAGCACCCAGTACAATCGCCCGCTCGGTATCTACAACAACGGTACAGGTACTCCTGTCGAAGGCGATGAGATTGGTGCGAACGACGCCGACAACGGACAGAACTTCTGCATCTATGCCATTCCCAAGTCAGCCCTTGCGCCCCATGCAGGCGTTGCCTATTACCTTTATAATGTTGAGACAGGGTTATTCCTGAGCCGTGGTGCCGGCTATGGTACTGCAGCATGGGCCGATAACTTCGGTATTCCTGTTAAACTTATTGCCAATGGAAACGGTTACCGTCTACAATATTTAGACCAAAGCAGCTGTTATGTAGGTGAAGCTTATTGGTCATGGGCAGACTCAGGTGAAGACAAAGCCCAAACGTACACGTTGACACAGCTTGAAGACGGATACAAACTTGTCAATACTGCTCATGGTAGCCAGAATCTGACACTGTATATCAATTCTGGTGCCGCACAAGCAGGCTATACTCATCAAATAGCTTCTAACGGTTCTTATGAGATTGGCGGAGAGAACATTGGTAACACCTGGAGATTCCTGACAACAGCAGAGCGCGATGCCATTGTTGCCAAGAACAAGGCACAGTCTGAAGCAGCAATTGCTGAAAAGTTTAGCTACACTCTTACCGAAGGACAGTCTCTGAATGATTTAGTTTCAGATGCTGACGTGTTTGCTTCTGAAAACAAGACGAGTTCTGTCACCAATGCAGCTCTTTCAGAGAACATCAATGGATGGACATATACCTCAACAAATGGTGGCAACCCTGGTGCTCAGGCTGGCGTTCTTGAAGTGTATCAAGGCAGTGGTTATCTGAAGCAGACCATTTCCGACTTGGCACCCGGCATCTATAAGGTGACTCTTAATGCCTACTATCGTGATGGTTCAAATGGCAACTGCTCTTCTTTGAGTAATGTCGGTTGGAAACTTTCCAATGCCTATTTGGAGGCCAATGGCAATCAGACCATGATTGCCGACTGGGCTAGTGACCGTGCGTCAGATTCAAAGCCTAACAGCCGTAGTGAGGCCAAGGAACTTTTCGACCAAGGCAAATATCTCAATGAGGTCTATGCCGTTGTAGGTAATGACGGTAAGCTTGACATTGTCATCGGACAGCCTGGAGCAGCTGTTAATAGCCGCTGGTTCTGCTATAGCAAGCTCACCCTGACCTACTACACCGATCAGGTTTCTGAAGAGCAAGCAAATGAGATTAGTCAGCAGGCTAGTAATTTGTTGGAGCAACAGATGAAGGGAACTGTCAAGGAAGCCCTTACCACAGCATATGGTGATTTCAGTGACAACCAGTCTATTGCATACTACAACGTTCTGAGCAGTGCCGTTGAGGCCGCCGAAGCCTCTGCTGAAAAGTATGCCGCTATGAAGAGCCTGATTGATGAGGCTACAGGCATTATCGAGAGCGACGTTCTGACGAATGGCAAAGACGATTTAACTACTGCACTTCAGACGGCTCAAAGTGCATACAATACTGCTGAGACGGACATGAATACTGAGCCTGCTGCTTTGCAGGAAGCCATCAACGCCTGCAGACTCCAGAACGTGACGGTGATTACCGGCAAGTACTATGTCCAGAACGTGGAGAGCGGCCTTCTGATGGCAGCCGGCCACAATTGGGGTACGAGAGGTATCGTCAACGAGCTTGGCCTTGACCTGATGCTGGAAGAGCAGAGTGGCAATACCGTTAGCTTCGACAGCCGTGTAGCCAACAGTTCCACCAATCATTATTTGGGCAACGGCGACACCTACATGGATGCCCCCAGATTCGGCTGGTATATTATTCCGATGGACGAAGAGACCTATTGCATCAGTAATGGTACGAAATACATCGGTGTTGACAATGACAACAACCTGACCCTGTCAGAAAAGGCAGTAGCATGGGCATTCCTGGAGGCAGACGAGTTCGAGGAAGAGCGCTATGCTGCCAACATGGAAAAGCTTGAAAGTGGCGAGAGTAATGACGCTACGTTCCTGATTAAGCAGCAGAACTTTAACCGTAACGACCAGCGTAACTACGACTCTTGGTCTGTCAGCAAAGACTGTACGAACAGGAATCTTGCTGGTGGCGGTGACAATGGCAACGGCTGCGCCGAGTCCTTCCATTCTAAGTTTGTCATCAGCCAGAAGCTGTCCGACATCCCCAATGGTATCTATGAGCTTACCGCTCAGGGTTTCTATCGCCAGGACGATAACGCCACCGAGGACGCCCCTGTATTCTTCGCCAACGACATGACAGCGGAGGTTCCCGTGAAGGATGGCTCCGAGGGAGACATGACCGCAGCCGGTGCCAGCTTCTTAAAGGGCACATATACCATTGATCCTATCCAGGTAACCGTCATCGACGGCACGCTGGAAGTTGGTGTGAAGACAGCTGGCACTCATCAGTGGGTCATCTTCGACAACTTCACCCTGAAGTTCATCAGCCCGCTGGATGTTGCCTACAGCATTGAAGGCCTTGAAGAGAATGCTGACAAGCAGATTATCTTCAATGGCTCCCTGGAGGTTCTTAACAATGCCGACGGCGAGATTATTGCCCAGGATGCTTCTATTCCTCAGGGTATCAAGATCAAGGACGCCAGCAGCCTCAACGACCGTGCTGACTATGGCAATAGCATCGACTGTCTGCTGTTAGGCTCTTACAATGCTGAGTCTCACGAGTTCACCATCGAGGAGAATGGCACTAACAAGATTTCGACTGTCGACGGCAGCGCTACCGTTCTCAACATGGCTGTAGCCGAGGCTACCGATCCCGCCAAGACCTATCTGCTGGTGAAGATTGAGAACGCCACGATTACCGAGCAGGAGGGCGAGTTCTTCGCTACGGTTGACGGCGACGAGATCAAGATTGACAAGCGCCTTGACGAGGGTATCAAGGTCAACGACGGTGACCTTGTCTACGAGATTACCGGTATCACCTTCATGGACGGTGAGGTCAACGTGCTGGCTCCTCTGTCCAGAGAGGCTGTTGTCGACAACAAGGCTGAGGCACTCGACGGCGAGAGCTTCGCTCAGGGCGACAAGGTGACCGAGGTGGAAGGCATGTTGATGACTTACGGCGGCAACGACCCCGAGGGTGCTCAGTATGAGTTTGCCGCTGTCGATCCCGAGGTTGCCAACTTCGGTGCTGTGACCGAGGGTATCGACCAGCTCCCCGTCGACGACGAGGGCAATGCCTACGACAAGGATAAGAAGAACGTGCCCACGCAGGGTACCTATTATGAGTTCCTTGCCACGAAGGACGGTCAGCTCGTTGCTACCATCGGTCTTGAGGAGGGTAAGACCGTCATCATGACCGAGGATGGCGAGCAGATTCTTAAGAAGAAGGTGGATGAAGACTTCGAGGGCAGCCTGAACGCTATTCCCGTTGAGGCCACGAAGACCTATCTCCTCTTCTCGCCTGACTCCAACCTGAAGTTCTTCGGCTTCACGTTCACACCGAACGACATCAACGCCAATAACATTGCCAAGGACATCGCTACCTTCAAACTGCTGGCTAACCCCGAGGTCAACGAGGGTGACACGCTGCTGCTGAAGGACGCTATCGTCACTTACATCAAGGGCGACAACGTGTATGTTGAGGACGCCAGCGGCGCCATCGACTTCTACCGCACAAAGATTCAGTACTATGTCGGCCAGAAGCTGAACGGCTACATCATCGGCAAGAACGACAATCTGGAGTATATGCCCGTGCTGCTGCGTACCGACGCTACGAAGCACGGCCAGTTCAAGGTGACTGAGAATGTGAAGCCCGAGGCTACCGCTGCCACCATCGCCGACGTGACGAATGAGGCAAACCTGGCCCGCTTCATGAAGCTCGAGTTCGTCGAGCTGACGAACGACGCCCAGGGCTTCAAGGTGCTCGCCAACCCGGAGACGGGCGAGAGCGTGCTGCTTGAGGACCGCTTCGGTGTGTTCTACACTACTGGCGACCTGTTCGAGAAGGTCGAGGGTATCGTTGGCATGAACAAGGAGGGCAACTTCGCCTTCTGGCCCACCTCTCAGGAGGGCATCGTCATCAGCGACGGCTTCACGAAGAATGTGGAGACCGAGCTTGACGTGACCAACAAGGAAGAGGCCAAGGATAAGGACAAAGCCGTTAAGGGTATCAGCGTCACGCTGGTCAGCAACTGCAACGCCGGTAGCGGCAACGGTAAGGTCAAGACTGCCGACATGACCAGCAACGGCTACAAGCTGCGCACCAACAACGGTAGTGGCGACAAGAAGAACAACGTCACGTTCACCGTCAACGAGGGCCAGAAGGTCTTCGACATGAAACTCATCGGTATCGCCAACTACGCCGCCAAGGACGCTGAGAAGCCGTGCATCACGGTGACGAAGGTCGAGGTCGACGGTCAGGAGGTGAGCTTCGAGGGTGGCGAGTTCCTCCACAAGGACGCCGGCCAGAGCGCTACACTTACTCTGAAGGGCATCAACGCCGAGAAGGAGATTACCATCTGGTTCGACAACTCGAACGCCGAGGGTACTCAGATCAACGCTTGCTGGGAGATCGTCTGCCGCGGTGAGAAGGTCTACACCACGAAGGAGAAGGATCTGCTGGCTGAGGCCAAGAAGCTCGCTGAGGACCGTGAGGCTGTTGCCGTCGGTTGTCTCGACGATGCCATCGCTGAGGCCGAGGCTGGTAACACCAGCGGTCTGAAGAAGGCTGTCGACCAGTTCAAGGCCGACAATGCTGAGAGCAGCATCGACTACACTGACAAGGTTGGTATGAAGGTCGAGAACTGGGTGAACGTCCAGGGAGGCGAAGACTTCAAGACCTATGACGGTAATGGCGTCACCCTCGTTCAGGTGTTCGGCGTAACTGGTGAGGGTAACGTGCTGACTCAGGATGTTGAGGTCGAGAACGGTACCTACTACATCGGTCTGTATGCCACCTCTCACAACGCTTGGGAAGGCAAGTACGGCAAGAACACGGCCGGCAAGCCCACTCTGCAGGAGGATAACGGCAGCGTCGCTTACGTATTCGGTACTTCTGGTGACAACACCGTGAAGACCATGATCGTTGCCCGTCGCAACAGCGGTCTCATCGAAAAGGAGCCCGAGATTTACAACGTCAATGGTCTGCAGGTCAACAACGGTAAGATTACCTTAGGTCTGGCCCTTGCACAGGCTGCCATGACCGAATGGCACTGCATCCAGATTGCAAGTCTGAAGAAGATTACCAACGCCAAGGCTGCCTACGCTGCTGAGAAGGCAAAGCTCGTGGCACTCCTCGAGCAGGCTAACGAGCTGCTGTCTGGCGACCAGTTCGGCGGCCGTGCCAAGCTGGAGGCTGCTGTTGCCGATGCCAACGAGGCTAAGGAGAGCATCCGTCTGAACATTGAGGGTATGGCTGAGGAGGTCGCCAAGCTGAGCGCTGCCATTGAGAAGTTCAAGGCTGCCGGTAAGGTGTTCATCCAGAACGTTGCTACCGGCAAGTACTTGGCTGCCGGTGCCAACTGGGGCACCCACGCCGTACTGAACAACACTGGCCTCGACTTCGAGATCACCACCAACTCTGACGGCACGAAGAACTTCGACTCACAGGTGAGCAACGGTGGCAACAGCCACTTCCTGAACGGCGAGTTCGTTGACGGCGCAAGCTTCGGATGGACTCTCGCTGAACAGTCGAACGGCAACTTCACCATCAGCAACGGCACACAGTATCTGATGGCTGGCGATGACGACCTCGTCGTACTGGGCGACAACGCTGACGAGTGGCGTTTCATCACCGTCGACGAGCGCACCGAGGCCCTGGCCGCTGCTACGAGCAGTGCACCTGTCGACGCTACGTTCCTCATCAAGGGTGCTAACTTCGGCCGTAACGACCAGCGCAACAGCGCATGGGAGGTCAGCAAAGACTGCACGAACAAGAACCTCTCCGGCGGTGAGAAGAGCGACGGCAGCATGGGTAACAACTGTGCCGAGTCCTATCACTCTACGTTCACCATCAGCCAGTTGGTGGCCGACGCACCTGCCGGTACCTACGTACTCACTGTCCAGGGCTTCTACCGTCAGGACGGCGACAGCGCCGAGGATCTCCCCGTCTACTTCGCTAACGACGAGAAGCAGGAGTTCGGTCCTCTGACGGGCACCGAGAACTCTATGACCGACGCTGGTTACAGCTTCAAGGATGGTAACTACGCCATGGAGCCGATCACCGTCATCGTTGAGGAAGGCGGCACGCTGACCATCGGTGTCACGGGAACTGCCAAGAACCAGTGGGTCATCTGGGATAACTTCCAGCTGAAGTACTACGGTGTTGGTGGCACTCCGACCTTCATCGACGAGGCTAAGGTAGAGCCTGCACGTTCGTTCGAGCAGGGCGCCGTCTACAACCTCCGTGGTCAGAAGGTGGCCAACTCGACCGAGGGTCTGAAGAAGGGGCTGTACATTGTCAACGGCAAGAAGGTCGTGATTAAGTGAGAGTAAAGCTGAGCTTGCTCATGCTTTACCGATTTTAATACACAACAGAGTAAACTGGCGAGGCGACCGATTGGTCGCCTCGCTTGTTTTTGGATGTAGGTTAGGTGCGGGATAAGTGAGACATCCTACACTTAACCTGGGACTTTGGCGGGCCTTTAGCGGCTTTTAGCGTATGCGCGTGTACGCGCGCACGTGTATTATATAGGGAAAGCGGAAATTATCCCGCTTATCCCGCTTATCTTACACCTAAATCAATGCTTAATGCTCAATGCTTAATGCTTAATGATATACCCGTAGGTGTGGGATAAGCGGGATAAGCGGGTTATTTTCTTGTTTCAGTAGTATATATGCATACGCGCGCGTAAATGCTCCAGGAAACAAATGAGACGTTTTTCGAGGAAACGATTTTTTTTGAAACGAATGGATTGTCTTTTTTGAAACGAATGGGGTGGTTTCTCAAAATGAATAGAAATTTTGTGTTCGTTTCCCTGTTTCCCGAAAAGGTGACCTTTAGCCACGAAAGGATGACCTTTACGATTCTAAAGGTGACCTTTAGCGATGAAAGGGTGACCTTTAGCGCGCTAAAGGTGGTCTTTTCGTACATAAATATACGGATAAATATGCATTTCCGTTCACAGTAGAAAGTGAAGAAAATGTATCAGAAAAATTTGGGCGTTTGCCCGACTTTTCGTACCTTTGCAGCCACGACGACAATGACCGAGGATTTCGACATTCACGAGGAGCGCTTCCAGAACGGCGAGAAGGAGTTCGAGAACGCGCTGCGCCCGCTGAGCTTTAGTGACTTCAGCGGCCAGCAGAAGATTGTGGAAAACCTGCGGGTCTTCGTCGAGGCGGCGAAGTACCGCGGCGAGCCGTTGGACCACACGCTGCTCCACGGCCCCCCGGGTCTGGGTAAGACGACGCTGAGCAACATCATTGCCAACGAGCTGGGCGTGGGGTTCAAGATCACCAGCGGACCGGTGCTCGACAAGCCGGGTGACCTGGCGGGCATCCTGACGTCGCTGGAGAAGAACGACGTGCTGTTCATCGACGAGATACACCGTCTGTCGCCCGTCGTCGAGGAGTACTTGTACTCGGCGATGGAGGACTACCGCATCGACATCATGATCGACAAAGGCCCGTCGGCACGAAGCATACAGATAGACCTGAACCCCTTCACGCTGGTGGGTGCCACGACGCGCAGCGGTCTGCTGACGGCTCCCCTGCGTGCCCGCTTCGGCATCAACATGCACCTGGAGTACTACGACCCGCAGACGCTGCAGCGCATCATCGAGCGCTCGAGCAGCATCCTCGGCGTACCCATCACCGAGGACGCCGCCCTGGAGATTGCCGGGCGCAGCCGCGGCACGCCACGTATAGCCAACGCCCTGCTGCGCCGTGTGCGCGACTTCGCGCAGGTACGCGGGGACGGGCGCATAGATACAAAGATTACGCGCGTAGCTTTGGAGGCGCTGAATATCGATAAGTTCGGACTTGACGAGATCGACAACAAGATTCTGTTGACGATTATCGACAAGTTCCGCGGCGGACCCGTGGGCATCACGACCATCGCCACCGCCATCGGCGAGGATAGCGGCACCATCGAGGAGGTCTACGAGCCGTTCCTCATTATGGAAGGCTTCATCAAGCGCACCCCGCGCGGCCGCATGGTGACCGAACTGGCTTATCGTCATTTCGGACGAAATCCGTATTCAGGAAACATCATGGAGCCCACGCTCTTCGAATAACAAAGCGTTGTTTAAGGCGGAAAATCGCCTATTTTATTGAAAAAGTGGCACTTGTACAAATAGTTTCACGGATTTTCTCTTGTGTGACCCGTTTTTTTTCTTATCTTTGCCGACGATTAAAAGCATTAAGAAGTAAAAACTAAACAAACCCTACAAGCAATGCACATCGGAGAGAGAATCAAACAGGTGCTGGAAGAAAGACGGAAGCCAGTGACTTGGCTCGCTAAGGAGATTAACTGCGAGCGCACCAACGTCTATAACATCTTCAGTCGCAGGGACATTTCGACGGGCTTGCTGCAGAAGATTAGTGTGATCCTGAACCACGACTTCTTCAAGGAGTTGTCGGTCGACACGTTCAAGAAAAAGTAATCATCTCATTCCAACGACAGACATCTTAGGGAAAAGAAGCATTACATAAACGGACGGAAATCTTCAAGAATCGGACAAGAATGGCCATCAGAAGGCATATTTTTGTAAGATTTTTGAAGATTTTTGTTTTTTGACGCCTCCTTTCTCCACGTTTTTTCGTACCTTTGCCCCACGAGAATAAACATACTACACGCGAACATGAAAAAGCTACTACTACTGACCGCTGCACTCGCGGCACTCACCATCACGACGACACACGCGCAGAACCCGCAGATGGGCGACTACGGCTACCTCTACTGCCACATGAACGGCAACGGACGGGCATGGACGGCCTATGCCCTGAGCCGCGACGGACTGCACTACCACGACCTGCTCGGGGGCGACTCCGTGTTCAGCGACACGGAACATGCACGCATAGAGGGTGCCACGCGAGACGCCTATATCCTGCGCCGCCACGACTGCTCGGGCTACCTGATGGTGTGTACGGACATGAACGTCGGCGCCTTCAAGCGGCTGAAGAAGGAGCAGGAGTGGGACAACTACGGCATCACCCTGCTGCGCTCCGACGACCTCATACACTGGGAGTCCGTGTCGCTCGACTACCGTCAGGGACCTGCCATCTTCAGCGACCCCAACAGCAAGAGCGTCTACCGCAACTGGAAGACCGTCAACCGCGTGTGGGCGCCACAGGCCGTCTGGGACCCCACGTACCGCTGGCCCGACGGCCGTCAGGGCGGCTACTTCGTCTACTACTCCATGTGGAACCGCGCCGAGGAGAAGTACGACCGTATGTACTACTCCTACGCCAACGAGGACTTCACCCAGCTGACGCAGCCGAAGCTGCTCTTCGACTGGGGCTACGCCACCATCGATGCCGACATCAACTGGCTCGAGAGCGACCGCCAGTGGCACATGATGATCAAGAAGGAGGGCGGACAGCCGGGACTCTTCACGTCGACGGCGAAGAAGCTCACCGGACCGTGGTCGCTGCCCGTGGAGGACGACTACGTCAGCTTCGAGGGCAAGAAGAAGTGCGAGGGCGTCTCGGCGTTCCAGCTGGCTGGCGACGACGAGTGGACCATCGGCTACATCGAGTACTCATCGCGACCGAAGAACTACCGCCTGTGCAAGGCTGACAAGTATATGCGCAACTTCCGCGAGCCCCGTAACATCGAGGGCGTCAGCGGACCGCAGCACGGCTCGTTCCTCCGCCTGACGAAGACGGAGTACGACCGTCTGGAACAGTGGAGCAATGCTCAATGTTCAATGCTTAATGCACAATGCTCAATGCTTAATGGTCGATATACGATGGAACTTACCGACGACTGGCTCTTCTCGCGCGACAAGCGGTCGTGGCAGCAGGTCAGCGTGCCCCACGACTGGGCCATCAGCGGACCGTTCGACAAGAAGTGGGACCTGCAATGCGTGGCCATCGAGCAGAACGGCGAGACGATACCCACGGAGAAGAGCGGCCGCTCAGGGTCGCTGCCCTGGATCGGCGAGGGCCACTATAAGCGTAACATCTTCATCCCCCGGAGCTTCTTCGAGGGTGAGAAGGGACACGTGGAACTGCTCTTCGACGGCGCCATGAGCGAGCCGACGGTCTACGTCAACGGCCAGAAGGCGGGCTACTGGGCCTACGGTTACAACACCTTCCGCATGGACATCACCCAGCTGGTAAAGCCCGGCGCAAACCTTGTGGAGGTAGACCTGCAGAACGTCGAGGAGAGCTCGCGCTGGTACCCCGGCGCCGGCATCTACCGTCCCGTGAAGCTCATCGTGACCGGCCGCAACTGGATAGACCCCTGGCAGACATACATCCGCACCACCGCCATCAGCAAGACGGAGGCTACGCTCGAGGTGACCGTCGGCGCAGAGCCGTCGCCGCTCGTCACCAAGCAGAGCAACGAGGGCATCGCCTACGAGGTGGAGCTGCGCGACAACAAGGGGCGGCTGGTGGACCACCGCCACTTCTCGCCGCAGTCGGACCTCGGCTCACCCCTCACCACCGTCACCATGGCGGTCAAGAACCCGCAGCTGTGGACGCCCGAGACACCTTATTTATATAAGGCCCGCATCATCCTGATGAAAAACGGGAAAAAGCTCGATGAAATCGAGGAAAATGTAGGCATACGCACCGTCAAGGTCAGCAAGGAGGGCGGCTTCCAGCTGAATGGCGTGACGCGCAAGATCAAGGGTGTCTGCCTGCACCACGACCTCGGCCCGCTGGGCGCTGCCCTGAACAAGGCCGCCCTCATCCGTCAGGTGAAGACGATGAAGGCGATGGGCTGCGACGCCATCCGCACCAGCCACAACATGCCGAGCCAGTGGCAGATGGACATCTGCGACTCGCTGGGTATGATGGTCATGGCCGAGTCGTTTGATATGTGGAAATACCCGAAGTGCAAGAACGGCTATGCCCGTTTCTTCGACGAGTGGAGCGACCGCGACATCGAGAACCTTGTGCGTGCCAACCGCAACCACCCGTCCATCGTCATGTGGAGCATCGGCAACGAGATTCCCGAGCAGGGCGACAAGAAGGCCATCGCTATCATCGACCGTCTGCAGGGACTCTGCCACCAGCTGGACCCGTCGCGTCCCGTCACACAGGGCCTGGACCGTGTGGACAACGCCCTTGCCAGCGGCTTCGTTCAGGCCATGGACATCCCCGGCCTGAACTACCGACTGCCTAAATACGAGCAGGCTTACAAGACCCTGACGCACGGTTTCCTGCTGGGATCGGAGACGACGTCGACGGTCAGCTCGCGCGGCGTCTATAAGTTCCCCGTCGAGACCAACGACTACTCGAAGTTCTCGTCGTGGATGCCTACCTACGACGCCACGGCCGTCCGCGATGCCGACGGCCAGTGCTCGGGCTACGACGTGGAGTACTGTGCGTGGTCGAACCTGCCCGACGACGACTGGCGCCGTCAGGAGGACTACCCGTGGGTCATCGGTGAGTTCGTCTGGACGGGCTACGACTATCTGGGTGAGCCCACGCCCTTCGATGAGTACTGGCCGTCGCGCTCGAGTTACTTCGGCATCTGCGACCTCGCCGGACTGCCGAAGGACCGCTACTTCCTCTACCGCTCACATTGGAATACGCAGGAGCACACCATCCACCTGCTGCCGCACTGGTCGTGGGGCAACACGAAGAAGGACAAGGGCAACCGCATCGGCCAGGTGACGCCCGTCTACTGCTATACCGACTACCCCGAGGGCGAGCTCTTCGTCAACGGCAAGAGTCAGGGACGCGTGCGCAAGGTGAAGGAGGAACCGGGCGTGTGGAAGGACGAAAACCGACTGGACCGCTACCGCCTGCGCTGGAACAATGTCAAGTATGAGCCGGGTGAGCTGAAGGTGGTTTTATACGATGAAATGGGCAAAAATTGCGGTGAGAAGGTCATCAAGACCGCCGGCAAGCCCGCCAAACTACAGCTTAATGTATGGACCCAGCAAAGCGACCTCTCTCCTCTTTCCTCTCTCCTCTCTCCTCTAAAGGCCGACGGCCAAGACCTGGCCTTCGTCACCGTCTCGCTCGTCGACAAGGACGGCACGCTCATTCCCGATGCTGCCGACCAGCTGACGTTCGACGTTGAGGGAGCCGGAACGTTCCGCGCTGTCTGCAACGGCGACGCCACCTCGCTCGAGCCGTTCACCGAGCCCACGATGCGCCTGTTCAACGGACAGCTCGTGGTCATCGTCCAGGCCTCCAGCGAGCCGGGTACCGTCACGCTGAAAGTCAACGATGCACGCCGGGGACTCACGGAGTCTGTCGCCATCGCCGTCAAGTAAGGTATTTGGGTTAAAGACGTCTACTTCCCGAGGAATCGGGTTTCCAGATAAGCTTGGAAGGCTTCCTTGTAGAGGTCGCCGATGGGGAGGTAGGTGTCGGCATCCAGGATGATGCGGTTCTTGTTCACCTCCTGAATCTTGTCCAGATTGACGATGTAGGAACGGTGGATGCGCATGAAATTGCTGGGCAGGGCTTCCTCCATCTTCTTCATCGAGAGCAGGGTGATGATGGGCTTCGTCTCGCCCTCGAGCCACACTTTCAGGTACTCACTCATGCCTTCGACATAACGGATGTCGGAGATGTGAACCTTCACGATACGGTAGTCGGTCTTGAGGAAAAGTTGAGAAGTGGGAGATGAGAGATGAGAGGTATGATTACCTTGCACGCCATTGTTCTCGCCCTGAGAGTAATCATATCTTTCATTTCTCATTTCTAATCTCTCCCTTACCCGGTTCGCCGCCCGCTGGAAGTCCTGCAGGCCGAAGGGCTTCAGCAGGTAGTCGACGGCATTGACGCGAAAGCCCTCGACGGCATACTCCGAATAGGCCGTGGTGAAGACGACGAGGGGCGGCACGACGAGCGACTTCACGAAGTCCATACCGTTGAGGTCGGGCATGTTGATGTCGCAGAAGATGGCGTCGACGGTGTCGTGCTCCAGGAATGCGCGGGCCTCCAGCGCACTCTGGCACTGGGCGGCCAGCTCGAGGAACGGCACCTTACTGATATACGTGACGAGCTGCTTCAGAGCCAGCGGCTCGTCATCGATGGCGAGACAGCGTATCATGATAATGAAATGTTGAGTTCAACAGAATACTCAGCGGCATCATTGTGGATGCGAAGAGCGTAGTTATTGCCATAAAGCAGATGGAGGCGCTTTCGGACGTTTTCAAGTCCAACGCCGCCCATCTTCCCTCCTTCGGGGGGATTGAGGGGGGCCTCCGATTTAGAGTTACGGCACGAGAAGCGCAGCTGGCCGTCTTCCACGACGACCGTCACCTCAACGAACGACGCCTGCTGGTAGCTGACACCATGCTTGAAGGCGTTCTCGATGAAGGTGATGAGTATCAGCGGGGGAAGCTGACAGTCGGGCACCTCCGTGGGCAGGTTCAGCGTGATGCGCACCTTGTCGGTATAGCGCAGCTGCATCAGCGCGACATAGTGGCGGACAAAGTCCAGCTCGCGCGACAGCGGCACACTCTGCTTATTGCCCTCGTAGAGCACGAAGCGCATCATCTTCGACAGTTCCAAAATGGTGTCCTTGGCCTGTTCGGGGGCAATGTCGACAAGGGCGTGGATGTTGTTGAGCGTGTTCATGAAGAAGTGCGGATTAATCTGGTAGCGCAGATACTCCAGCTGCTGCTCCAGGTTCTCGCGCTCCAATGCGGCCAGACGCTTACGGTCGTCGCGGCTACGGAAGTAGCCCTTGATGCCGAGATTCGCGCCAAACATCAGCAGGAGCACCACGATGGCCAGAATGTCGCGCTCGCCGACAATGGGAGGCGGAAGACCCGCCCCCGGCCCCTCCCTGTGAGGGCGGGGAGTAATTACTTCATCCCCATCCATCCTGCCATGGGGTCTTTCTCCATCCATTCTTTCATGGGGTCTTTCCCTATGCATCCCGTCATGTGGCGGTCTCTCCGGCCCCATTCCATCATGGGGAGGCCTCCTTGGCATCATACCGTCATGTGGTCCATCCGGCCTCATACCGTCATGTTGTCTGCCGTGAGCGTATTCACTCCCCTCCCTCTCAGGGAGGGGCCGGGGGCGGGTCTTACACTGGTAGAACGTAAAGACGCCGATGACCACCGCCATGATCGTGAAGTAGGCCACACGCCGGTGGTGGTGCACCAGCAACGGCGCCAGCAGGAAATTGTGGACGAGGAACAAGGCGAGGAAGATGGCAAACTTGCGCCACACCAGGAATACCTCTGCCCAGTCGAACGTAACAGGAGAATCGCTGATGGTGCGCACATAAAGACTAAGTAGCGGAGCCACGAAGAGCAGGCCCCACACCACCAAATACGTGATATTCTCCTGACGCGATTGCTTCATCAAGTATCTTCTTATCTTTATAACGTAAGAACCGCGTTGATATTGTTTCACCTTTCTCGTTTTCTAAATGTTTTCGTCGCTTTGCTAAAAAATCTGGTGCAAAGTTACACAAACCACCACGCCCCGCCAAAAGCAATCAACGAAGCCCCCGTTCCATTCAACGAAAACTAGAAAACGAAACCTCCCCCTAATCACCAAAAGGGACAGGAAAAGGCAAAGCAATGCCATAGGACGGCACTCTAGATACTTTTCATGGCACTCTGGCGTTTTATGGGTGATCACGGGATCAATTTCTCCGATTGTTTGGATGTGTGGAATAATATTTGTACCTTTGCAGGCATGAAGCGTACGATAGGCTGTCTACAGACATTTTTGCTGCTGCTCCTGCTCGTCGCTTGCGATAGCGGACGGCGGGAGCGACTCCAGTTAGAGGAACTGGAACGACAGAACCGTGCCGACAGTCTGATGACCAACGACTCGCTGGCCCTGGCGCTCACCAACTATTTCGACCGCCACGGCACCCCTAACGAGCAGCTTCGTGCCTACTATATCCTTGGCCGCACCTATGCCGATGTTGGTGAGGCACCGCGAGCCATCGAAGCCTACAATACAGCAGCCGACCGTGCCGATACCACGGCAGCCGACTGAAGCATTATACCCCTTCTAACGTGACACATATCCGAGAGAGAATCTTCAAGACGCTCTTCAGAAAGAAAGGAAGGGCCGACGAACTGGACGAATATATCATGTCCCTGACGTAAGTGCGAAAATTGCCGAATTCATCGGCACTTTTCTTCTTTTCGGCATAGTCGTTGTAGTTTGTTGAAACCTTGGCAAAACCTCTTCAAATCACTTTTTCAATACATTTGAATAGCATTTTTTTGATTGCTATTACTCATTATACTAATTTTGCATAGTAAATACGGGGACTCTCCCGATTGCTTTCAATTAATCTGAAATGATTATTTTTCAACACAATGTGAACAACGTATTGAAATAATTTGTATCTTTGCCGACAAATATCGAAAGTAATAACTAAAGAATATTCAATATGAAAAAGTATCGTACAAGTATTCTGATGACAGTTGTCGCCATCTCGGTGGCATGCTTTGGACTGTCCTGCTCTGAGAGCAACGACGACAATGTGGAAAAGCCGGAGGTGCCTGTGGTAACTCCGGCTGAGGAAGAGAAGCCCTCAGAGGAACCTGTAGAGAAGCCTGAAGAGAAACCGTTGGAAGTGGCCGATGTGTGGAACTCAGGCTGTACGGACAAGACGCGCGCAGACTCCTCGTCAGGCCTTGTGCTGACGAAGGATGGTGATGTCGTTACCTGTGAACTGCACGGTATTGTCGCAAACTGTGGCGTGGAGTATTTCGATATAAAGTCTGATTATAAGAAAGGCAAGGACGTTCCTGATACACTGTTTGTCAACGTGATACCAGTCATCCCCTCCGAGATGGACTGCACGTGTCCCTACAACGTGACGTTCTCCATCCGCAATGTGAAGGCAGACAGTTTCTTCCTGGACTGCTGGCGGTACACGGGCATTGTGTCGTTCAAGGAGTCGAACAAGATTAGTATTGACATTAGTACTGCGGACTTGACCGTGGATGGTTGGCGGTATAAGATATACAAGCCAGGCCAGCAGGCTATGCTCTATAGGATGCCTTCCGACCTTCAGGGCGAAGTGCGTATTCCTTCATCCGTCAGCAATGAGGGTCAAGACTACTGTGTAGAGTCAATCAACACGGACGGAATAGGAGGGGCTGGTGTCACGAGACTAATTCTGCCAAATACCATTTACAAGACTGCCGATAATAGAGAATTCTACAATTGCTTCAGTGGAAGTTTTCCTAATCTGGAGTCAATCGAGGTGGAGCCTGGCAGTCGTCTGCTGAATTCCGTCGACGGTGTGCTCTATTCCCATGACCTTAAAACCTTCTATTGCTTGCCAGAGAGTAATAATCGAACAGAATACACGGTGATGGAAGGGGTGGAAACGATTGGCAAATATGCTTTCGCAGGTTGCTTGAACTTGAAGGAAATCCGTCTGCCGGAGTCGGTGAAAACCATTAGGCCCTATGCTTTTATCGGTTGCAAGAACCTGGAGGCGGTCTATATCTCTGGCAAACTGGAACGAAACAGCTATAGCTCATACAGCGCCTTTGTAAATATGCCCCTTACTGTCACACTCTATGTGCCTGAGTCGGAAGTGGAGTACTTCAAGGCCCTGTATCAAGGCCCCGTGATCAATTTGTAGGGGAACTTGTGATCACTAGGCCCCCTGATCACCCGATTATGGGGGCGGTTCTTCCCGATTATGTCTAAACGATAAGAATCTGAATGGTATGAATAGAAAGCTCATCACTATCTTTCTCGCTGTCATCCTCCCTTACACTTCTACAGCGCAGTTGCTCTGCCCTCTCGGCAATGGCTGGATACTTAAGTCCTAACGGGCGGATGGGGATGAGTGCACAGCGGAACCGACCCCGTTGTGCACTCGGGGTCTAGTGATCAACAAGATCATGCAGAAGCGTGAACTACCTAAAAAGAAATAAGAAATAAAGCTATGAGAAGATTTTGGTTAACGATGTTGCTGTGCGTTACGCTTGTACCGTGCGCAACAGCACAGACGACGGCGCAGGAGGATGCCGTGGGGCACTTCACGTATAGCCCGTACCTGACGGTGCTCTATAGTCCTTATTCCCTGAAGGGCGACAAGTCAAATGGGCATAGGGTGCAGGCGGGCTTCGGCTTCGAGGCGGAATACCGTGTCAGGAAGGATGTGGGCGTGTCGGCAGGTATTGAGCTGGAGAACTTCGGCGTGAAGGAGAGCGGCTCGGTGTCGTTCAGTTTGCCTGGCGGCGGTACCTATCCAGTATTTGATTACGAGAAGGAGTATGACGTGAAGACGCTCAACCTTCCCGTGATGCTCAATATCCATCCGCTGAAGAGCGACCGTCTGGCTTTGCGGGTTGGCATACAGCCGGGTTTAGTTCTGAACACCCATCCTGACGGGCTGAAGTCAAGGAAGTCGTCACTGGTCATGCCTCTGGGTGTGGCCGTCAGCTTGGGCGACCGTGTGCAGGCGGAGCTGCGCTATCACCTCGGCTTCACGAACTATTTGGAGACGAAGGATACCCCCGTCAGACAACGCACCCTGGCTTTGAATGTGGCGTATGTTATAAGGTGAGTGATCACGGGGTCGGTTCTCCCGATCATTTTTGAGTTGTAAAAGTTTGGAGGTTATATAATATGTTAGTATCTTTGTTCCCACGAACCGACAAGAAAGGTAAAAGAATGAATAGCTTAATGAAAAAACAAAGAGGTGGCATATCCTTAATGATTATCGTTCTTGCATGGCTGACAGCTTCCATCTTGATTGCATGCAGCGATGATGAAAGAGACGATGAGGTTTCTGCAATACGAGTAGAGGACTCAACCGAAGTCCTGTACTCTGATGGGACACTATATTACAGGATAACGTCTACTTCACCTTTGGAAGTGGCGGTAGCTAAAGCCGATAGAAATGTGGTCAATGTGAGGATTCCCGATTATGTGAGAATAGATAACACGAAATACAAATGCACAAGTATTGGTGCACAGGCCTTTTACAAAAGTGAATTTCTAAAGAGTGTCTATATACCAAACACCGTGGAAAGCATCGGTTCTACAGCATTCGGTTATTGTTTTCAGGCCTGCATCAATATACCTGATTCTTTGAAAAGCATTGGCTCTTGGGCTTTTTGGGGGTGCTCTAAACTAACAAGCATCACTATTCCCAAAAACGTAACTACCATTGCCGATGGAGTGTTTTCGCAAACCGGTCTGGCGAGCATCAACATCCCTAATTCTGTGGATAGTCTTGGCAGTTTTGTGTTTGAGGGCTGTGCTCATTTAAGTGACATAACCATCCCCAATACTGTGACAAGCATCGGCAAAGAAACCTTCTCATGGTGTTCTGAACTTACAAACATAGACATCCCAAACTCTGTAACAAGCATCGGCGAGAGGGCATTCTTAAATTGCTCAGGTCTTACAAGCGTAACCATCCCCAATTCTGTGAAGAGTCTCGGTGTTTATGCATTCGAGGGGTGCGCTAATCTAGAAGATGCGACTATTGGCGACTCCATGACCACCATTGGAGAAGGAGCGTTCTATAAATGCTCAAAATTAAAGAGCGTAGCCATCGGCAAATCTATGACTTCTATTGGAAGGCTTGCATTCCAAGGTTGCTCAAGTCTGACGAACATCACCATTCCTTGTTCTGTGACAGACATTAACCGCGAAACATTTAGGGACTGCCCAAACTTGACGAGTATAATTATCCATGCCAAGGAAATCGGATCATGGTTTGAAGACCTTCCAAGTATCAAGGAGGTCATATTGGGTAATGAAGTAACTTCTATTGGCCAAAATGCATTCTCGGGCTGCACAGGCCTGACGAATATCATGATTCCCAGCTCGGTGACAAAAATTGGAAGAAGTGCTTTCTCTGGATGCACTGGTCTTAAAAGTGTAACTATCGGCGACTTAGTAACCACTATTGACGATAATGCATTTTATGAGTGTAGCAATCTTGAAAGTATAGCCATCCCCAACTCTGTCATTTCAATTGGCAATGGAGTTTTCTCTCGCTGCTATGGACTGACCAAAATCACGTTAGGCAACTCATTAACCAGCATAGGCTCTTCAGCCTTTTATTTGTGTCGTGGGCTAAAGGACATCACCGTCCCAGACCATGTGACTACTATCGGAACTATGGCGTTTGAAGATTGTTATGAACTTGTGAACATCACTCTTGGCAGTTCTGTAACTAATATCGGCAGCTATATTTTTACAGGTTGTGAAAAACTATCTTCCATACATTGCAGGAATGCCATTCCTGTATATGAGACTTTATTCAGTTTGGGCTTGTCAAAAATTGGATTCGCAACCTTGTATGTCCCTAAGGGGTCTCGTGATGCATATTTGAATACAGAGCCTTGGAGTTACTTCAAAACCATTGTTGAAGAATAATAATTGAAAGGTGATAGTTGATCACGGGGTCGGTTCTAGTGATCATTTTTGGGTTGTAAAAATTGGAGGTTATATGATATGTTTATACCTTTGTCCCCGCAAACCGAGAAGATGGGTGAGAGAATGAATAGTGCAATGAATCATCGAAGAGGTGGCGTGCTCCGGAAAATGCTTGGGAAGAACCGTGATAGCGATAGTTTTCTCGTGTTGATGCTAGCCGCAATGCTCTGCTCGTCGTGCGCAACGATCATATCAGGCAGTACTGCACAGATTCAAATTGACGGTAACGTCGATGAGCCTGTGACTGTAGTCACTTCCATGGGCGAGTATCATGATTTGTCGCTACCGGCAACGGTCAAGGTCAGACGCCGCAGCCTTGATGGTCAACACATACAAATCAATTCTGAGAGCTATGCCTTTAGTGACATCATCCTTAGGAAATCTGTCAATCCATGGGCTGTCCTGGATGCCGTACCCTATGGAATCCCTCTCGTCGTCGACCTACTGACGAATGCCGCCAGCGAGCCGGAACAGAGTCGTTTTTTCATCACCCCCGATGCGCCGCGTGCTCAGGCAGACTCATTGCATCGGGCCGACTCATTGCGATTGGTCAAGGAGGAAGAAGAGCAGAGGCAGGTACGGCTAAGGGCACGTCAGCTGCCAAAGCATTACTACCGGCATGAATGGCGGGGTTGCTTGGGATTTGGACGCTGTCAAGCTGAGCACGACAGGGACAGGATGCTGGACAGCTATATGCGTCGCTATGAGTTGGAGACTTCGGGTGAGTGCTTCGACATCGTAGGCGATGCTTATTTGCAGGCTGGCGTGGAATACCACTACCGGCTCAACAGGAAATGGGATATAGGAGTTCTAGCCAACTGGGGTATTTCAAGAGAAGGGGATTATGATTATTATCCCCTTTCTGATCCTGTCGATTATGTCGATGCAGATGAGCTTTGCCGTTTTTTCGTCGTTGCCCCATCGTTGAGGTACACCTGGTACGAAATTAGTGGCTATCGTTGTTACTCCCGCATTGCCTTAGGCCTCCTGCGCCACCATCTCACTTTCAGCTATGCGCGTTATCCGTGGGTTGACAACAATTCTCCCGATTATGTCTCGCGCGACAAACCAGAGCCACTCTTTATTGATGGTACGGACAAGATAAAATGGCGCATGGCCTACCAGCTGACAGCATTGGGCGTTTCCCTTGGCAGCGACAACTTCCATCTTTTCGGAGAATTGGGCTATGGCAGTCTGGGAATCGTTCGCGTCGGGCTTGGTATCGCTCTGTGAATCAGTGATTTCGGGGTGACAACCGCATGTCCGTTCTTCTCGTCGCCTGCAGCCCCGACGGTTACAATGCCGCAAAAGGCGAGTGCTACAGTCAATAGTATAGCTTTTTTCATAGTCATATTATTTATTTGTCTGGGCATATTGCTTGTTGTAAGTTGCACCAAAGGTACATAAATATTGTAAGATATCGGCAAACTCCGTAACCTTTTAATAATTTGTAACAGATTGGGGCGCCGTCGGCAAAAAAAAGAATAATTCTTTTTGTTTTGCCCTCGACTTTTCGTCACTTTGGCTTCGCCGAAGTTCTTGGACGAGCCAAGCGAAACAAGTTTCGAGTCCTTGGCACTCGGAAATGAAAAGAAAAACATAGTTTTCCTTTTGCATTTCTCTCGTTTTTTCGTAACTTTGCGACTAAAGTCGCGAACTTACTCCGTCTCGGAAGAAAAAACAAACGTGTTTGTTTTGTTCTTCGCTCGACTTTTCGTAACTTTGCACCCACTATGAAGAAATGGACCATTGACGACGCCCGCGAGCTGTACAACATCGGCGGCTGGGGCACAAGCTACTTCGGCATCAACGAGGCCGGAAACGTGTTTGTCACACCATGTAAGGACTCCACGCAGATTGACCTGCGCGAGGTGATGGACGAGCTGGCGCTGCGCGACGTGACAGCGCCGGTGCTGCTGCGTTTCCCCGACATCCTGGACAATCGTATCGAGAAGACGTGGAGCTGCTTCAAGAAGGCGGCCAAGGAGTACGACTACCAGGGCGAGAACTACGTCATCTACCCCATCAAGGTGAACCAGATGCAGCCCGTCGTTGACGAGATCATCTCGCACGGCCGTAAGTTCAACCTCGGACTGGAGGCTGGCTCGAAGCCCGAGCTGCACGCCGTGCTGGCCGTTCAGAGCCAGAGCGACTCGATCATCGTCTGCAACGGCTACAAGGACCAGTCGTACATCGAGCTGGCGCTGCTGGCGCAGAAGATGGGCAAGCGCATCTTCATCGTGGTGGAGAAGCAGAACGAGCTGGACATCATCGCCAAGATAGCCAAGAAACTGGACGTCCGTCCGAACATTGGCATCCGCATCAAGCTGGCGTCGAGCGGCAGCGGCAAGTGGGAGGAGAGCGGCGGCGACGCCTCGAAGTTCGGCCTGACGAGTGCCGAGCTGCTGGAGGCGCTGGACGTGCTCGACAAGAAGGATATGCGCGACTGCTTGAAACTGATCCACTTCCACATAGGCTCGCAGATCACGAAGATACGCCGCATACAGACGGCCCTGCGCGAGGCCTCGCAGTTCTACATCCAGCTCCACAAGATGGGCTACGCCGTGGAGTTCGTGGACTGTGGTGGCGGCCTGGGTGTCGACTACGACGGCACCCGTTCGCCGTCGTCGGAGAGTTCCGTGAACTACAGCATCCAGGAGTATGTCAACGACTGCATCTACACCTTTGTCGAGGCGGCCAACAAGAACGGTCTGCCCCATCCGAACCTGATTACCGAGAGCGGCCGCTCGCTGGCTGCCCACCACTCCGTGCTGGTCATCAATGTGCTGGAGACGGCCTCGCTGCCCGAGATGCCCGAGGAGTTCGAGCCCGACGAGAACTCGCACCAGCTGGTGAAGGACCTCTATGATATCTGGGACAACCTGTCGCCACGCAATGTGCTGGAGGACTGGCACGACGCCGAGCAGATTCGCGAGGAGGTGCTCGACCTCTTCTCGCACGGCATCGTCGACCTGAAGACGAGGGCCGAGATCGAGGCGATGTACTGGAGTGTCTGTCACGAGATCAACGCGCTGACGAAGAACCTGAAGCACGTACCCGAGGAGCTGATGAACATCGATAAGCTGCTGGCCGACAAGTACTTCTGCAACTTCTCGCTGTTCCAGAGCCTGCCTGACTCATGGGCTATCGACCAGATGTTCCCCATCATGCCCCTGCAGCGCCTGAACGAACGACCGACACGTAACGCCACTATACAGGACATCACGTGCGACTCAGACGGCAAGATAGCCAGCTTCGTGACCAATCGCCACAACTCGCACTCGCTGCCCGTCCACTCGCTGAAGAAGAACGAGGACTACTACCTCGGCGTGTTCCTCGTGGGTGCCTACCAGGAGATTCTGGGCGACATGCACAACCTCTTCGGCGACACCACGGCCGTCCACATCTCCGTCAAGGACGGTCAGTACCACATTGACCAGGTCATCGACGGCGAGACCGTCGCCGAGGTGCTCGACTACGTGCAGTACGACCCGAAGAAACTGGTGCGCCAGCTGGAAATCTGGGTGACGAAGAGCGTCAAGGCCGGCAAGATTACGCTGGAGGAGGGCAAGGAGTTCCTGTCCACCTACCGCTCGGGACTTTATGGATATACGTATTTGGAATAAATGAAGGAGAAACTAACTATTGTCAAGGTGGGCGGAGCCGTCGTCGAGGACGAGGCCCAGCTCACGGAACTGCTGAAGGCGTTCGCGGCCATCAAGGGCGCCAAGATACTGGTACATGGTGGCGGACGGCGTGCCACGAAGGTGGCCGAGCGCCTGGGTATAGAGACGAAGATGGTCGACGGCCGGCGCATCACCGATGCTGCGATGCTCGAGGTGGTGACGATGGTCTACGGCGGTCTGGTGAACAAGCACGTGGTCGCCATGTTGCAGTCCCAGGGTGTCGACGCCATTGGCCTCACGGGTGCTGACGGCGACATCATACGCTCCGTGAAACGGCCGTTGAAGAGCGGCATTGACTACGGCTTCGTGGGCGACGTCAAGAAGGCGGACGGTGCAAAAATCGCCCATTTCATCGATAAAAACCTCGTTCCCGTGATTGCTCCGCTGACGCACGACGGCGCGGGAAACATCCTGAACACCAATGCCGACACGATGGCCTCGGAGACCGCCAAGGCGCTGGCCTCGCTCTACGACGTGACGCTCATCTACTCGTTTGAGAAGAAGGGTGTGCTGAGCAACCCCGACGATGACGACTCCGTCATCCCCGTCATCACGCACGAGGACTTCGAACGCTACCGGGCGGACGGCACCATCAGCGGCGGTATGCTGCCGAAGATTGAGAACGCCCTGGCTGCCGTCGATGCTGGCGTCGGCCGCGTCATCATCACCCTGGCAACGGCGCTCGACGGTGAACAGGGAACGGTGATACGTAAGGCTTAATGCTTAATGCACAATTCATAATTCACAATTCACAATTGAATGACTGATGGTCAGTTTCCAGAAAGACATCCTGCCGCTGAAGAACGAACTCTACAGGCTGGCACTACGCATCACGCTGAACGCTGCTGATGCGGAGGACGTCGTTCAGGAAACCATGCTGAAGGTGTGGAACCGTCGCCATCAATGGGACGAGATTGAGTCGATAGAGGCGTTCTGCCTGACTATCTGCCGCAACCAGGCGCTGGACAAGACGCGCCGCATGGGCCGTCAGGACGAGTCGCTCAACGAGGACCACCACCAGCAGGCCGACCACAGCTACAACGCGAACCCCGAAGAACAGGCCATCCATCAGGACCGGCTCCGATTGTTGAGCCGCCTGATGGATGGTCTGCCCGAAAAGCAACGCACGGTCATGCAGCTGCGCGAGCGCGAGGGTAAGTCGTACAAGGAGATTGCCGACGTGATGGGCATCACGGAAGACCAGGTGAAGATTAACCTTTTCCGTGCCCGCCAGGCCCTCAAACAGCAGTTTATCGAAGCCGAGGGCTTCAGTTCATAAGACGTGGATATAGATAAACGTCTTCAAAGATTCGTAGAGACCAACAAAAATCTTCAAAAAACTAACATCAATAAGCCTGTCGAAAAGCCATTTCTGTCAGATTTTTGAAGATTCTTGTCTTATATATTTCCTGTTTGTTTTTGTAGGAAAACGTGGATTACAGCTTCTGCTCCACCTCAATCTCGGTGAACGTCTCGATGATGTCGCCCACCTGGATGTCGTTGAAGTTGACGAGCGAGATACCGCACTCTAGACCCGTGGCCACTTCCTTGGCGTCGTCTTTGTAACGCTTCAGGGCGTCAATGGGGGCTGTGTGGATGACGATACCGTCGCGGATGACGCGGGCCTTGTCCTTGTTGTGGACCTTGCCCTCGATGACCAGACCACCGGCAACGGTGCCGACCTTCGAGATCTTGAACACCTGCTTCACCTCGATCTCGCCAGAGACGACCTCCTTCTTCACCTTGTCGAGCATACCCTGCATGGTGGACTTCACCTCGTCGATAGCGTCGTAGATGATAGAGTAGGTATTGATTTCAACACCTTCGCGCTCAGCCAGACGACGGGCATCGGCCGACGGGCGCACCTGGAAGCCGACGATGATTGCCTCGGAAGCCGAAGCCAGCATGACGTCGTTCTCGCTGATCTGACCGACGGCCTTCGAGATGACGTTCACCTGCACCTTCTCCGTCGAGAGCTTGATGAACGAGTCGCTCAGAGCCTCGATGGAACCGTCGGTATCACCCTTGACGATGATGTTCAGCTCGTGGAACTCACCCAGGGCGAAGCGGTGTGACAGCTCGTCGAGACCCAGGGTCTTCGTCGTGCGGAGCGACTGCTCACGCTGCAGCTGCACACGCTTGTTGGCGATGTCGCGTGCCTCCTGCTCGGTCTCCATCACGTGGAAGGAGTCGCCGGCCGTCGGTGCACCGTTCAGTCCGAGGATGATGGCGGGCTCGGCAGGTCCTGCACTCTCTATGCGCTGGTTACGCTCGTTGAACATAGCCTTGATACGTCCGAAGGCTGTACCGGCGATGACGACGTCGCCCTGCTTCAGGGTACCGTTGCTGACGAGCACCGTCGACACGTAGCCGCGGCCCTTGTCGAGACTGGACTCGATGATGGAGCCCGTCGCCTTGCGGTTCGGGTTGGCCTTCAGGTCGAGCATCTCGGCCTCGAGCAGCACCTTCTCCAGCAGCTCGTCGACGCCAATGCCCTTCTTGGCCGAAATCTCCTGACACTGGTACTTACCGCCCCATTCCTCGACGAGGAGGTTCATCTGTGCCAGGTCCTCACGGATCTTGTCGGGGTTGGCGCCCGGCTTGTCTATCTTGTTGATGGCGAACACCATCGGTACGTTGGCAGCCTGTGCGTGGGCGATGGCCTCCTTGGTGGTGGGCATCACCGAGTCGTCGGCAGCGATGATGATGATGGCGATATCCGTCACCTGGGCACCACGGGCACGCATGGCGGTGAAGGCCTCGTGACCAGGGGTGTCGAGGAACGTGATCTGTCGGCCGTCCTTCAGCTCGACGTTGTAGGCGCCAATGTGCTGCGTAATGCCGCCAGCCTCACCGGCGATGACGTTCGTGTTGCGGATATGGTCGAGGAGCGACGTCTTACCGTGGTCTACGTGGCCCATGACCGTTACGATCGGGGCGCGCGATATCAGGTCGTTCTCGTCGTCCTCCTCCTCCGTGATGGCGTTCTGCACCTCGGCGCTGACGTACTCCGTCGTGAAGCCGAACTCCTCGGCGACGATGTTGATGGTCTCTGCGTCGAGTCGCTGGTTGATGGACACCATGATACCGATGGACATACAGGTGCCGATGACCTGGTTGACGCCGACGTTCATCATCGTAGCCAGCTCCGAGACGGTCACGAACTCCGTCAGCTTCAGCACCGTGGACTGTGCTGCCTCGGCAGCCATCTCCTCGTTCATGCGCTCGGCGACGGCGTCGCGCTTCTCGCGGCGGTACTTGGCACCCTTCTTGTTCTGGTTCTTCGACGTCAGACGGGCCAGCGTCTCCTTCACCTGGCGTGCTACGGCCTCGTCGTCGACCTCCAGGGGCTTCTGCGGCTGGCGGTTCTTCTTGTTCTTCTTGCCGCCCTGCTGCTGGTTCATGTTCTGGCCGCCGTCCTGTGGACGTCCGTTGTTTTTCTGCTTCTTCTGCTTGTTGGCGTCCTGACGGGCCTCGGCCTCAATGTCGACACGCTCCTGGCCTATGCGCACGCGCTTCTTCTTCTCGCTGCGCTGTTGGGCGAGCTTGTCCTCACGCTCCTTCTTCTTCTCCTCCTTCGACTTCTTCTTCGGGCGGGTACTCTGGTTCAGGGCCGAGAGGTCGATCTTTCCCAGCACGTTCACCTTCGGAGCCAGCTTAGCCTCGCTCTTCAGGGTGTACACCTCGGGCTTCTCCGGGGCGCTTGCTGTCTCTTCGACTGTCTCCTGGACGGGCTGTGCCTCCTGGGCGGGTGCCGTCTCCTTTACCTCGGCGACGGGCTCGGCAGCGGGCTTCTCCGCGGCGGGTGTCTCAACGACAGCGGCGGGCTTCTCGGCAGGTGTCTCCACCTGCGGCTTCACCACCTCCACGGGCTCAGGCTTGCTGGCGACGGTCTCCGTGACGACGGGCTTGCTGTCAGCGGGCTTGCTGGCGACAGGCTGGGGGGCTGGCGTCTCCTTCGGGGCTGCAGGCTTCTTGTTCAGGCTGTCAAGGTCAATCTTTCCCAGGGGCTTGAATGTCTGGCGCGGCTCCTCCTTAACCTCGACGACCTCGGGCTTCTTCTTCTCCTTTTCCTTCTTCTCCTTCTTCGGGAACAGCTGGGATGCCTGGTTCTTCACCTCCTTATCGCCGCTGAACTCGTTGACGAGAGCTTCGTATTGGGTATCGCTGATCTTGGTGTTGGGCGTCGCGTCGTCCTTCACCTCGCCAAGACTGCTCTTCTTCTTCAGGAAGTCGACAGCCGTCTGCAGGCCGATGTTTAATTCTGTTAATACTTTATTTAATCTAACTCCCATTCTTTATTCAATTCTTAATTCTTAATTCTTAATGCTTAATTGTTTTCTTAATGCTCAATGCTCAATTGTTCCTAATGCCCATGCTTTTGTGGCGCAGCCAATTAAGCATTAAGCATTAAGCATTAAGCATTACTCAAACTCCGCACGCAGCACGTTCAGCACCTCGTCGACGGTCTCCTCCTCGAGGTCGGCCTTCTCGATGAGCATCTCACGCGGAGCGTTCAGCACGGCCTTGGCCGTATCAAGACCGATGGCCTTGATGGAGTCGATGATCCACTGGTCAATCTCGTCGGAGAACTCGTCGAGATAGATGTCCTCGTCGGCATCCGACTCGCTGACGACGCGGAAGACGTCGATGGTGTGCTCCGTGAGCATCGAGGCGAGCTTGATGTTCATGCCGCCCTTGCCGATGGCCAGGCTGACCTCCTCGGGCTGCAGGTACACCTCGGCCTTGCGGTTCTCCTCGTCGAGGGTGATGCTCGACACCTTGGCGGGCGACAGGGCGCGCTGGATGAAGAGCTGTGTGTTGCTGGAGTAGTTGATGACATCGATGTTCTCGCCACCCAGTTCGCGGACGATGCCGTGGACGCGGCTGCCCTTCACGCCGACGCAGGCGCCAACGGGGTCGATGCGCTCGTCGTAGCTCTCGACGGCCACCTTGGCACGCTCGCCCGGCATGCGGGCCACCTTCTTGATGGTGATGAGTCCGTCGTTGATCTCGGGAACCTCGGCCTCGAGCAGTCGCTCCAGGAACACGGGGCTCGTGCGGCTCAGGATGATGCGGGGGTTGTTGTTCTCGTTCTGCACCTCCTTGACGATGGCGCGAACGGTCTCGCCCTTGTGGTAGTTGTCGGCAGGTATCTGCTCCGACTTCGGCAGGTGCAGCTCGTTGCCCTCGTCGTCCATCAGCAGCACCTCGCGCTTCCACATCTGGTAGACCTCGCCGCTGACGACGGTACCCACCTTGTCCTTGTACTTCTGGTACAGCGAGTCGTGCTCCAGCTCCAGGATCTTCGATGCCAGCGTCTGACGGAGGTTCAGGATGGCACGACGGCCGAACTTCTGGAAGTCGACCTCCTCGGACACCTCCTCGCCCACCTCGTAGTCGGGCTCAATCTTCTGTGCCTCCGACAGCGAGATCTCCTTGTTCTCGTCCTCCACCTCGCCGTCGGCGACGACGATGCGGTTACGGTGAATCTCGAAGTCACCCTTGTCGGGGTTCACAATCACGTCAAAGTTCTCGTCCGAGCCGAACAGCTTGGCGATGACATTACGAAAACTCTCCTCAAGAACGCTCACCAGCGTGGTGCGGTCGATGTTCTTGGTCTCCTTAAATTCCTGAAAGGTCTCAATCATCGAGGGACCTTTCGCGTCTTTTCTTGTTGCCATTTATATTGTTTTTATTTCAATTCTTCAATTTTTCAATTTTTCCGCTCGGCTTTGCCGCTTTGCTTGCAAAGAATTCTTCAATTCTACTTGAACGCCAGCAGGTACTTCACCGACTTCACCTCGTCCATCGAGAACGTCTTGTCAACGTCGGCCATCACGGGGCGCTTCTTGCCCTCCACGACCTGCTTCTCCTTGACGGTCACCACGAACGTGCGGCCGTCGACCTCCTTCATCACACCTTTCAGCTTCACGCCGTCGGCCTGGAGCACCTCCACCTCGTCGCCGATGTGGTTCTTGTACTGCTGCTCCACCTTGAACGGCTGGCCCAGACCGGCGCTGCCCACCTCCAGCTCGTAGTCGCCGAGCTCCTCGCCCAGCTTCTCCTGCAGGAAGCGGCTCAGTTCGGCGCAGTCCTCAATCCACACGCCGTCGGCATGGTCAATCTCAATCACGATGCGGTCGTCGGCACCGAAGATAATGTCTACCAGAAAGTAGTCGCCTTGCTGCAACCACTCGTCAACTAATGTCTTTACAACTTCTTTGTTAATCATCTATACGTTTATTTATAATGCAAATGAGAGACCCTTTCGAGTCTCTCATTCCACTGAACGGGTGCAAAGGTACGACTTTTTTTGCACTCCTGCAAATATTCCGTTCGTTTTTTACCGTTTTTCCGCAATTTTCTCCGTCAGCACACCCACGGCGGCCTCCAGCTGGCGGTCGTGACGGAGTCCGGCCTCCAGCACGCCTGACTGGTAGTAGTAGGCGGCCAGAATGTCCTCCTCCAGCATCTGGCGCAGCACCGTCTCGTGCTGGTCCAGGTCGCGGCCGATGTCGTGCTTCAGCTTTGCCTCCAGGGCGTCGAAGGTCTCGCGGGCCTCGTCGTAGTAGCCCTCGAACTTCGCCGTCTTCACCAGCTCCGCCAGCTGCTTCTTGCTCACGGGGTCGTAGGTGAAGCCGCTCTTCAGCACCCGCTGCTTGAACTCCGCGAAGTCGGCATCCGTCAGGTGGAACTCCGCAGGCTTGTCAATCGTCGGGTGGCGGCTGATGTAGTCCACCACGTAGTCGAAGGCCACCTCCGTCGAGTCCACGCCGCTGCCCGTCAGGTAGTAGGCGATGTTCGGCAGCGTGTCCAGCTTCACCACCATGTCGGGCTCAACGCCCGTGCCCTGTATGCAACGGTCGCTGGGCAGGTAGTAGCGGCTCGTCGTAATCTTCACGTTCGTATTGTAAGGCAGGTCGATGGGCACCTGTACCAGTCCCTTCCCGTATGTGCGCGTACCTACTAATATCGCGCGTTTCAGGTCCTGCAGCGCACCACAGGTGATCTCGCTGGCCGAGGCCGACTCGCCGTTCACCAGCACCGCCAGCGGCATCAGCGTGTCCAGCGGCTCCACCGTCGTCTTGTACTCATGGACGGCCTGCTTCATCTTGCCGCGGTTCGACACCACCGTCAGCCCCCTCGGCACGAACATATTCACCAGGTTCACAGCCTCAGCCTCGGAGCCGCCGCCGTTGCCACGCAGGTCCAGCACCAGCGCCTTCATGCCGCGGTTGCGCAGGTCGACGAAGGCACGGCGCACCTCCTGCGAGCAGCCCTCCGTAAACTGGCTCAGGCTGATGTAGCCCACGCCACCCTCGCGCATACCATAAAAAGGAATCGTCGGCGAATACTGTATCTGACGGCGCGTCACCTTCATCTTCATCTCCTTGCCCGTCGACGGACGGCGTATCTTCAGCATGAACGTCGTGCCGGCATCGCCGCGCAGGCGCTCGCTCACATACTTCGTGTCCTTGCCCGTCATCACCGAGTCGTCGATGGACAGGATCACGTCGCCCTTCTTCAGACCGACCTCCTGCGCCGGCGTCCCCTCGTAAGGCTCGTCGATCACCACCGTCTTCTGGCCCAGGTGGTAGCGTATCAGCGCACCAATGCCGCCATACTTACCCGAAATGAACGTCCGCAGGTCCTTCTGCTCAGGGAAGTACTCCGTGTAGGGGTCCAGCGACCGTAGCATCGACTTGATGCCCGTGCCAATCACCTTCTCCGCGTCCAGCGTGTCCACGTACATCAAGTCCAGGTACTTGTACAGTTGGTTGAAGATGTCCAGGTGCTTCGCCACCTCCAGGTGGTGGTTCTTCGCGGCAGCCGCCGCCGACTGCGCCGAACGGTTCGACTCCTGGGCCTGGAGCGACAGCGCCAGCAACAGCGAAACAGCTATGAAAATGTGTCGTTTTGTCCTCATAATCGTCAATTTTGCGTGCAAAGATACAAAAAAATACGGTTCGCGTGAATTTTTTTGCGAAAAAGTTTGGTAGTTTCAAAAATTCGCCGTACTTTTGCACCCGCTTAACAGCAAAACCTGCTTCAGTAGCTCAGTTGGTTAGAGCACCTGACTGTTAATCAGGGGGTCGTTGGTTCAAGCCCATCCT
>JAEEGI010003335.1_pt1 | contig 38307 bp, 33 predicted proteins | sample 8958751 | NCBI WGS metagenome assembly JAEEGI01 (sample SAMN16246545, study PRJNA631951) | gut metagenome | biome: gut microbiome; feature: rumen; material: KS-attached | host: Bos | place: Iran: Karaj | collected 2018-10 | reverse complement strand
TTCTCAATGCCGAGGCGATTGGGGCCCATGCCTTTGCACTCTTCACCCGCAATCAGCGCAGTTGGGTTAGCAAACCACTAAGCCAAGAGGAAATCTATGGCTTCCGCCAACTGCTCACCGAACGGGGCTTTGAGCCTCAATACGTGTTACCCCACGACAGCTACCTTATAAATCTCGGCTCACCTGACGAAGAGACCTTGCAGAAAAGTCGCAATGCATTCCTCGACGAGATGCAACGCGCCGAACAACTCGGCTTGACCATGCTCAATTTCCACCCGGGCAGCCACCTCAACAAGATAAGAGAAGAGGAATGCCTCGACCAAATAGCCCGAGAGGTGAACACCGTCTTGGCTCAGACCGAAGGCGTCACCGCCGTCATCGAGAACACCGCCGGACAGGGCACAAATCTCGGCTGGAAGTTCGAACACATCGCCCGCATCATCGAGGGCATCGACGACAAAAAACGCGTTGGCGTATGTATCGACACCTGCCACACTCTTGCCGCCGGCTACGACCTCAGCAACGAGATGGGCTACCAATTCTGCTTCGACGATTTCGAGAACATCATAGGCCTCCAATACCTCCGTGCTATCCATCTCAATGATAGCAAGAAGGGTGCTGGCTCACACGTCGACCGCCACGAAACTCTCGGCAACGGGTTCCTTGGACAAGACTTTTTCTCACGCTTCATGCATGACCCCCGCTTCGACAACATGCCCATCATCCTCGAAACCCCTGACCCCTCACGCTGGGCGCAAGAAATAAGCTGGCTACGCAGTTTATAACCCAAATCAGCAAACAAACAGGTGGGCACCATCTGACTTGGAACAACTAGTTCTGTCAGAGGTGCCCACCTTCAGTATAGAACGAAACTAGAAGATTATCTCACAAGCGTGATTGTACCTTTACGCTGATGCCGGAGTCCATCCTTGTCAGTATAATAAATGACGTAGACATATGCCGACTGAGGCATCTCACGACCACGGTACTTACCGTCCCAGGGTGCGTTGATATCATTACTCATAAACACCTGGTTGCCTGTACGGTTGAAGATTGTCATTCTGAAATTGCTAACCACATAGTCAGGATGATTCAAGCGTACTCGGAAAAGATTTATTTCTTCATCATCCGAACTCGGGACAAAGATATTGGGCACCCACAATATTGTGTCGTCAATAGCACTGCCCGACACAGCTTTCACCTGAGGCTTAACTGGCTCCATTGCTACCACATTGGGCGACTCTTCACCCTCCTGTGCAGTTGTGGCAGTCGAAATCTCTGAAATGGGTGTTTCCATCTCAATATTGGGTTTCACAGACGAACTTGTCACTTGTGCGACAATGGGCTGAACCGTAGGCTCAGACAAAGAAGGTGCAGCATTGGGGCTGGCAACTACATTTCCCGCAAGGTCAGACTTAGTCTCATTTGCCGTAACTGAAGAAACCACCTTAAGTTGAGCCGTAGTTTCCTCATTGGACATCGAAGTTGTCCGATTGTCCACACCTATATTGACTTGTGGAGTCTCAGCCTGTGCTATCTGGGGAATGGCTGGCTGCTGAGAAACAACACTGCCGTTGTTGGGCCACAGCACCACAGCCACAATGGCAACCGCCACTATAGAAGCACCCGTCGCAGCAGCCCATGCTTGACGTCGAAACGTCTTACGGCGCATGGTCTTCTGAATTCTCTCCCACACTTCTGGATCAGGTGTGTCTACATAATTCTTCAACTTGTCGTTCATATCAAATACCTTTCTTAATTATTTTGTCTCTTAACATTTTTCTGGCTCTTGCCACGTAACTTCTCACCGTTGTCTCTGGCAGTTGAAGTATAATGGCAATATCCTCAAATTTCATTTCTTCCACCTCCCTCATGTTGAACACCACCCGATAATGTGCTGGTAGTGACTGCAACACCTTCACAATCTGCGCTATTCTCATCTCCTCTCCATCCAAATCTAATGCATCGTCATAAGGCTCGTTCACATGGTCAATCATACTCTCCATATCGCGATACACCAACCCCTTCTCTCTCTTCAAAAAGTCAACCGATACGCTCACCATAATCTGCCTGAGCCATGCCTCCAACGCTTCGGGGTCACGCAACTTGCCGATGCTTTCAAAAGCCTTGATAAAGCCATCGTGCAAGAGGTCTTGGGCTTCGTCGCGCGAATGAGTGTAGCGCATGCACACACCCAACATCGCAGGTGCAAACTCCTCGTAGATCTGCTTCATGGCCTCTGAATCCTTCTGTAGGCAGGCTGCCACAAGTTGTTTTCTATCCGTTGACATACGCTATATAGACTGAAAAAAGCCAATTTTGTTGCAATTTGACTCAAAAAAAATTGCATTTTCATCAAAAATCTCCTCTTTTGGCAGAATTCAACGCCTTAAACAGAATACATATATTACTAAATATCAAATAGTAATAAAGCAATTATTTACTTTGTATCAGAAAGTATAATAATTCTTAAATAATACGTAACTGCATCTTTTTTTTGCCCTTTTCACCCTACTTTCCTCACATTTTAACACTACGTTTACTCCTCCACTTCTTCTTTTTTATAATCGAAAAGGGGAAGACTTACAAACAAAAAGCCATTTGAAATCTGGTGAGAAGAAGATTGCGGGGAGACAGGAGGAGACTTAGCCCATGGTGATAAAAGGGAGGGACGAGACCTGTCAGAAGGTGAATACAGTAGTGAAAATGTGGCAGATAAAGCACATTATATAGCAAGTGACAGGAGTTTTTTTTATCTATGTCAAAAAAAAGAGGTACTTTTGCAAAATAAAAAACAAGAGAGCACATTGACAACGAAAACGGTAACCGTCTCTATCGCTGGCAGGGCGTGCAAACGTGCTGCGAGAGGAAAGTCCGGGCAACTCGAGCCACCATACTTCCTAACGGGAAGGCGGCAGGAAGGAAAGCGTCCTGCCGACAGCAAGTGCCACAGAAAGACAAACCGCCTACGGGCAAGGGTGCAAGCGCGAGGTAAGAGCTCACGACAGGTGGCAGTGATGCCGCCCGATGGCAAACCTTATGGGTTGAAAGACCAAATATATCGGCAGTTAAGGGCTGGCTCGCCCGTTGCCGAGGGGTAGGTCGATAGAGGCCGGCGGCGACGTCGGCAGTAGATTGATGATAGAGGCTGTCGCATTGCGACAGGACAGAACCCGGCTTACGTGGTTGCCGTTTTCTTTGTTTTTTATAAACAACTTATAACGTCTATCGTAAACAAGAATGAAGAAAGTTATCATCACGTTATTGTTACCATGCTGTATGTTGGCTGCCTGCTATAACGAGGGGAGACTGGTGGTCAACCCCGCCCCCTTGGCGCAATATCAGTTCAAGCCCACCGAAGCACGCATGCTGGAGACCGCCAAGGCCTATGCTGAGGCCATCAACCAAAACCTAAAGCAGGGAGCCATCCACCCTGGGTTGTATGCCGACTATGGCGTGGCGCTGGCACGACTAGGTTGTTTGGAACAAGCCAACACCATGTTCAATAACGAGAAAGCGTTTTTTCCCAACAGCACCACCTACGTTGATTACCTCATAAGCACTTTCACCCCTAACCAGGCAAGTGACAAACACATCGACACTACGAAAATCGACCTTAAGACCCTCGACACCATCCGCATCACCCTCACCCCTGAGGAGGCTTCAATCCAGCGACAGCTGGAAAACGACCCCGAATATCAGCGGCAGTTGAAGCAACAGTTAAAGGAAGAGAAGGAGCAGAAGGCTTTGGCTACCAAGAAGGCCAAAAAGGAACTTGCCAAGGCCAAGGAGAAGGAGCGTAAGGCAAAGGCCGCTGCCAAGGCCAAAGCTCAGAAGGAGAAAGAGTCTGCAAAGAAAGCAGCCGATAAGGCCAAGAAGCAAGAAGCTAAGGAGGCCGAAAAGGCTAGACGTGAAGCTGAGAAGGCTAAGAAACAGGAAAACCGTTCAACCAAGAAGACTAAGAACCAATCGGAGCAAGAGTAGGATCCATCCTATTGGTAACCGCACCAACCTAGTCTACATTTAATAATAACCAACTCGAATGAAGTCAAAACACATATTATTCGCCACAGCGTTGTTGCTCCTTTGCTCGTGTAAGAGCGAGAAGCGAATCGCCACATACGAAGATCTATATAAAGAACAACCCTTCGTCATCCTGATGGCTCCCGTCCAGGACAATGCCCCCCGCAACTTGCCTAAGACCTCTCAGGACCAAGTGTTGAACGATGAACTAAGCATCGCCGCACAGTTTGTGCGCCAAACTGCTGCCAAGCCATTGGTCGACCAAGGGTATTACCCAATTGCCCCATTGGCAACAGATGCCTTGATGGACACACTCAAGATGGGGTACTACCAACTGGCCAACGGCGATATCAAAAGCCTCTCCACCAACTACGGCATCGATGCCGTGCTGTTGGTAGCCATACACAAATGGCTTGAGCCCGAAGTGAACGAGGTGGTGGTGTATGCCGAATATTCAATGCGTTCCACCAAGACAGGCATGGAGCTTATGCACACCTGGGTACGGAGCTGTAAGATGCAGCCTGTCGATGTCAAAGGCGCACCTGTAGAGTTGAGCACCGACTTGGAGTTTATCAACCACACAGGTTTTTCCAACCGCCTAGCCCACCGCTGTATACTTCTAGAGGCAATGGGCGACTTTGTGCTTCGCGGACTGCCCACCAGCGCCAGCCGCTGGTACTTCCAACACGATCAATACGTGTCTGCCAACCCCCAGTATTATAGTTTCACCATCCAACCTGACGGTAGTATCGCCCGGTCGGAATATAGCCAGGAGGCCTTCGGAAATGAAAGTGCATCAAATTGAGTTGTCGCTTACGCCGGCATTATACCCCTTCCGAGGCATTCGTGAACACCATACCACTTTGGCTGTCGACATCTTGCGTGCCACCACCTCTATCTGCGCCGCCTTCCAGGCAGGAGCAGAAGTAGTAGTGCCGTTGGATAGTCTCGGCGACCTCGAACGCTACCGCTCGTTGGGATTCATACGCGCTGCAGAAAGGGGAGGCAAGAAGGTAGAAGGAGCCGAATGGGGCAACTCACCTACCGAATATATGGCCTCGGACCTGCATGGCAAACGGCTGGCATACAGCACTACGAACGGGACGGTGAGCATTCTCAAAGGCAGTGATGCCGAACGCACGTTGGTAGGTGCATTTGCCAATATATCGGCATTAACCCAGCGGCTGGTCGACCAACCGCAGGACTTAGTCATCCTCTGCAGTGGCTGGAAAAACGATTTTAGTATCGAGGACACCCTGTTTGCAGGTGCTTTGTGCCAACGACTTATCGACAGCGGCATTTACAGCACAAACCACGACGCCGTCTTCATGGCCATCAGCCTATGGCGACAGTGCGAGGGCGATCCCTACGGCTACTCCCTCCGCTACGCTAGCCACGTGCAGAGACTCATCGGATTCGGTGCCGAGAGCGACATTGAGTTTGCCTTCCGACCCGATACCTGCCCTTTGGTACCTCAATTATTAGACGGCAGACTTGTAGCAACAACCTAATCGCATGAAACCATTGGCACATATTCCATTTCGCATACCTCTGCTAGGTCTGGTACTCTACATGGCAATTGGGAATTGTGCTACTGCTCAGCATACCGACTCTCTCTCCCTATTTGGGTCGGCAAAGCCTGGTAGCCATATCTTCACTTGGCAGCAGTCAGTCGTCCCATCGGCACTAATCGCCACAGGCACCGCCATCTCATTCTCGCCCCTACACAAGAGTTTTGATGTGGACATTCGCGACTGGCTACAGCGCGATGGACACTCCCGTTTTGAAATAGAGAACACAATCCAATACACCCCACTGGCATCCGTATTATTACTGAAAGCATGTGGGATAGAAAGCAAGCACAAATGGCCAGACCTCGTCGGCATCGAAGTGGGAGCCTCACTTATGGCATTCTTCTTTAACACTGGCCTCAAACACGCACTTGATGTGGAACGTCCCTATCCTGGGGTCTATACCAGCTTTCCCTCGGGACACACAGTCACTGCCTTCGTCGGTGCAGAGATTCTGCGCCGCGAATATGGTGAGAAATACCCAGCGATTGCCATTGCCGGCTACACCGTAGCCACAGGCGTTGGCATCATGCGCATGTACAACAACCGCCATTGGGCAAGCGATGTGCTAGCAGGTGCAGGGGTAGGAATCCTCAGCGCCAGCCTCATGTATTGGCTCGCACCTTACCTAACCTTCTAGTATCTCAATACTACTAGTTACACAAAACGATATGCATCCTATCGCACATATTGAGACCTGTTTCCCTACAAAGTTCGGCATCCCTCGTCAGGCTGGAATTGTCAACACCCCGGGACGTATCGTTTTCGAGCCTCCCTACCGAGTGGCAGAAGCCGTGCGCGGACTGGAAGGGTTCGACTACATCTGGCTCATCTGGCAGTTTAGCGAGGCGGTACGCACAGATTGGTCGCCCACCGTGCGCCCTCCACGACTAGGTGGCAACGAGCGAATGGGAGTATTCGCCACCCGTAGCCCTTTCCGTCCAAACCCGATTGGCCTTTCCTCCGTAAAACTGATAAGCGTGGAGCAAGATTCACAACTTGGTCCCTTGCTATATATCAGCGGCGCCGACCTCATGGACGGCACCCCTATATATGACATCAAGCCTTACCTACCCTATACCGACAGCCATCCCGAGGCACGAAGTGGCTTTGCCACCCGCCCCGCCGACCAATTGTTGCAGGTCGACTGCCCCTCAGCTCTGCTTGACAAACTGCCCGACAACTTGCGGCAGCCCCTCCTCGACCTCTTAGCTCACGACCCGCGACCACAATACCAACACGACCCCTCCAGAATTTACGGCATGGCATTTGCAGGTTGCGAAATCCACTTTCGCGTCAACGGTAACATTTTGCTTGTCACAGAAATCGAACCGACACCATTTCTGTGTTCATCAAAGTAAGTAAAATAGTGAAATGATAATTGTAAAAACGAAATTTCGGTTTAGAACCTCCGAAACTAAATTTATAGTAGAAAATGCCATCTAATTGGATATAAGACACTTTTTTTTCTAGGTTTCTTTTATTTAGAAGAATATTTAGCTTAGCGTAAAATAATTCTTTGCCATTTATAAAAAAAGTCGTAATTTTGCATTTTGTATATTCTTTTCCCTTAAAGAAAAAAAATAGAACAATAGGTAAACAAAATAGTAAAATGGACGAAAAAATTCATTGGGCAGAGACAATAGCCCAGCAGATTATCAATAAAAGGCCTAACAAGGATGAATATGTATGTGCCGCAGGCATAAGCCCTTCTGGATCAGTTCATATTGGCAATTTTAGAGATGTGGCTACCAGTTTTTTTGTTGCTAAAGCAATAGAGAAAAGGGGGAAAAAAGTACGTTTGCTTTTCTCTTGGGATGAATTGGACAGGCTCCGCAAGGTTCCTAGCAATGTTGCTGCAATAACTGAAAACTTTGAAACAAATATTGGTCGTGCATATGTTGATATAGAAAACCCATTTAAGGACGATCTTGAATGTAAAACGTATGCTGAACATTTTGAAAAGGAGTTCGAGGACTCTATTCGGCCATTTGGTATAAAGCTCGACGTGCGCCACCAGGCAGAAATGTACCGAAGTGGGAAATATGCAGAGAACGTGATTTATGCTCTGAAAAAACGCAAGGATATTTTTGATATTCTTGATCGCTATAAAACACAAGATTCGACTCAAGAAGAACGTGATAACTATTATCCTGTTGGAATATATTGTCCGCATTGTGGAAAAGACACCACAAAGATAACTAGTCTTTCTGATGATTGTACCAAGGCGCATTACGAGTGTAAGTGTGGCCATATTGGGGAATTTGACTTTACAAAAGATTTCAATTGCAAACTCCAATGGAAAGTAGATTGGGCTATGCGATGGAAATACGAACAAGTTGACTTTGAACCAGGTGGAATAGACCATGCCTCTCCTAATGGCAGTTATGCAGCAGGCAAGGATATATCAAAAGAAATTTTTAAATATGAGGCTCCCATTTTCCAAGGTTATGGTTTTATTGGTTTGAAAGGACTTGCTGGAAAAATGTCCAGTTCGTCAGGACTAAACCTTACTCCAAAGACGCTTCTTCGTATTTATCAACCCGAGGTTCTTTTATGGCTATATGCAAGAACCGAACCAAACAAGGAATTTGATTTTTGCTTTGATGATGGCATACTACGACAATATTTCGAATTCGATAAGATGTTGACCGAAGTAGATAGTGGTAAGGCAACTGAATGGGCAAAAACAACAATGAATCTTATCCAAATAGAGGGAAGAAGAGTATACCCCATTCCATTCAATCTTTTAGTTCAACTAGGTTCGGTTGTTGATTTTAATGAAGAGTTATTACAACTGGTTCTTGCAAAGATCGGACAATGCTATTCGAAAGAAGAAATGTCCGAAAGGCTCGGGTTAGCAAAATGCTGGCTCGAAGAGTGCTCACCTGAGAACATTAACCGAATTAGGGCCTCTCGTAACTGGGAGGTATTTGATACATTTTCTCCTAAAGAAAAAAATGAAATCGAGCTATTGTACAACTACTTGGCTAAAGGAGGCTATTCGCTTGAAGAGCTGCAAACCGAGTTGTATGCTATTCCAAGACAGGTGAGAGGCATTACACGAGAAGACAAGGCGTTGAAAGCTGTGCAAGGTCAATTTTTCTCCAATGTTTACAAACTTTTAATTGACAAAGAAAAGGGTCCAAGGCTCTACTTGTTCCTATATGCCATTTCGCCTAACAGTTATCTGCACTTGCTAGATTTCTCCTACCCCAAGACTGAAGATGAAGTCCAAATAGAGACTCAGATAGAGGTAGTTGAAACCAAACAAGAAAAAAAGGAAAATGAAGATAATATTACCATTGAAATCAAGGATATTAAGCCAGGCATTATCATCGACGATTTTTCCAAAATGGATATTCGAGTTTGTGAAGTGCTGAAGTGTCAGGAGATACGCAAATCGCAAAATTGCTACAAGATTACCGTTAACGATGGCAAGCAGCAACGTACAATTGTGTCGAGCATCAAGAGCTACTACAATCCTGAGCATCTTATCGGGAAAAAGATTTTGGTGTTGGTGAATTTGGCTCCGACTCGCATTGCAGGTGTTACCAGCGAAGGAATGCTGCTCGCAGCCTCCTTCAACAAATATTGCAAAGTCATTTTTGCTGACGATATTATTCCGTCAGGCTGCGAAGTGAAGTAATATAGTTATATATATAAAGACTACATTAGATGAATAGTTGCATCAAGAGTCCCGTGCTTTCTTTTACGGTCACAAGGTTGTGTAACTTGAATTGCGTTTATTGCTATTTCCCAAACAAAGGTAACAAGTCCATCACCAAGGAAATTGTGGATTCCGTCATTCTTGAATACTTCAAGTTCTTCACTAAAGGAATTGATCATGTACGTTTCTTATTGAGTGGCGGAGAGCCATTGCTCGAAAAAGATCTAGTGTTCTACATCATGGAACAAGGGCAAGCTTTCGCTAAAAAGTATGGAAAAAGCATTTCCTACACACTCGATTCCAATGGAGTTTTACTTACTAAACAGATTGTGGACAAATTGATGCCTTACGATGTCTATCTGATGTCAAGTATTGATGGGGATTCCAAGATACATGACACCCAGAGACCATTCTTGCATTCGGGTGAAGGCTCTCATAGAGTTGTTGTCCAGAATGTCGCGTATGCATTGAAAGTTTTAGGCACTGAAAATGTCGCCGTGAGATTCACCGTGCTGCCTTCAGGAATCCATCGTCTTTATGAAACCTTCAGGTATTTCTATGATTTTGGATTCAAGATTATAGATTTTGCTCCGAATTATGAAATAGAGTGGTCGGATGGGGACATGCAAACCTTTGCATCGGAAATATATAAGACAGCCTCATTTGTTATCAAAGCAAAAATAGATAACAAGTTGATCAACAATTATATTAATTGGATTTTAAACAACAATGAATGCATTTCTGCATATGGCCATCCTTGCGGTATCATCCCTACAGTTGATACGAATGGGGATATTTATTCATGTCACCGATTTATAGACAATCCGAATTTTTATCTTGGCAACTATACGAACTTTTGTCAGGTTATAGGTTCAATTCGTTCGCTAAGCAAGGTATATCTTAATTATTGGAATCGTTATGGCGCCTATGGTAAGGGAAGTTGCCCAGCAAACAATGTATGCCATGGGTGCCATCCATTTGAATTCACAGATTTTTTCAAGCAATTTATTAGTGTTATGAGGGAACAGGTACGACTCGCACTTTTTGAGAATACTCAATCTATATGTATCAAGAGAACTATGAATTATTCGGTTGATGAAGGATTGAATAATAATGAGCATGTATTAATTAATATGGCTAACGGAGAATACCTTTTATTGAATGAAACAGGGGATGTCATTGTACGGATATTAAGCCAAGTGGAAACCATTAGCTTTGACGAATTGCTGAATAAATTTTTCGATTTCATTAATGATAGTGAAAACATTGACAAAAAGCAGATAAAAGAGGATATCTTGTTATTTTTAATAAACCTCAACAAAGAAAATATTGTTTCGTTATCCATATGAACGCTGTCGAAATAGGCCAATTGTCAGTTGTATTGACCTACAATTGTAATCTGAAATGCAAATATTGTTTCGTTTCAGACAAAGGTATATATGATACGATAGATGTTTCAACTGTAAAGCTTGGTGTTGAAATGTGGAAGAAAGTTTTTTCTGGAGGCAAAAACAAATTAGGCATTCTGTTTACAGGAGGCGAACCGTTGCTCAAGAAAAGAACGCTCTTTTCAATAATAGATGAATTAGAAAGACACTTTCCTGAAATCCAATTTGAGTTTCATATTACCACGAATGGCACTTTGTTGACAGAAGATTTTTTATCAGAAATAGAACATAGAAATGTCTTTCTATGTGTTAGTATTGACGGCGACGAGGGGAGTAATGAGGAAAGGCTGAACGGTGCGAATGCCCTATATGATATAATTGAGCAAAACATAATCATATATGCAAAAAGATTGGATGCAAAAAGATTCAGGGTACGCATGACTATCACTCCAAATAATGTTGGTCATTTTTACGAAAACATCAAACATCTAGTCAAACTCGGCGTGAAAAATGTTCACTATTCTCCAAATTATGAAGAGTGCTGGAATGATAATAATATTGAAGCATTTTTTGAGGCTCATCAACAATTGGGAAATTTTTGCTGCGAGGGAATCATTTTAGAACCATTTCAAAGTTTCAAAAAAAATGGCTTAAAAAAACAAGGGCCTTATGAACATGATTGTTCATTTATGCCAACAATCAATACAACTGGCGATGTTTACTATTGCCCTCGTTATGCAGGAAAACGGCTTGAAAAACTAGGACACGTTAGCAATCCGCAAGGAATATTATTGAATTTTAGAAAGTTGGTTAGTAAGGGACAAGGTATTTCCCTAAAAGAAGGTTTCTCCTTTATCTGTCCATCTAATTATTTGGAAAACAAAAATGTAATATTGAATTTTCGAAGATTCTATAACATGTATAAATTGTTTTATTTATAGAATTAAAGAATAATGGATGTTAATGAGTTCTGCCATTATTCCTGATAATAGGACTCTATAATCACAAAAACAAAACCATTATGGACCAAGTACAAATCAGCAAGATTAATTATGTTGCTCCGACCGTGTTGCAAGAATCCATACCCGTTGACAAAGCGGTTATTAAGACTCTCTGTAAAGATTAACAACTTGAAGTGGTGTGCCGAATTCATTTATCGTTCTTATTGTGATAGCTGGTTTTTAGCACACCACTTGTTTACATCTGAATTCTAAAACAATCACTATTCTTTTATGATTTATGTGTACATTCTAATTATATTTTTCCTCAACATATTGTTCATAGTAACACGCAAAAGAACAAATGTTTATAGATTATAATAATTTGTAACTAAAGTTTGACAAGCAAAATCAGACGCGCACTCTGAGGCAGTTAGAGTTTAGGATTTTCATAAGTAAGTCTTTATCAGATAGGAATTTCTGTACAAGTTCCTTGTTCGGGAATCCGATGAATTCGGTAAATTCCTCAAGGAGGTCCTTCAGCACAAGGAGGATGCGTTCGTACAGGGTCACCTCAAGGACATCTGCATTGGTGCCGCGGAAGAGGCCGCCGAGTGTCTCGTAGGACGTGACCCGCTTCACAAGCGAGAGCAGGGAGTACTGCATAAGGCATATTGAGACATGTGCAATCTGGGAGTAGAAGTACTGGGCCTGACATCCCTCAAGGTGCAGGTATTGCTTGCATTCCTTAAAGCAGACTTCTATTGACCAGCGCATTGCGTATATCTCATAAGCCCTCACGAAGGACAGTGAGGTGTCAGAGGTCAGGAGGGTCTTCCATCCGTCCTGTTTGGTGCGGCGGCAGAGGAACAGCCTTACGGGGGTGCCGCAGAGGTCGGTGTCGACGGTGACGTACTCGCAGCGGTACTTTCGGCAGCGTTTCCTGTCCTTCTTGAAGCGCGAGACCATCTGCCCCGTCTTGAGGAGTTCCCCGCCCACGGGGAACTTGTTGATGTTGCATTTGAGCATGCCCAGCACGTGGCGCCGGAGGCCGCGGACGGCCTTGACCACCTCGTCGCACACAAACCAGCTGTCGAGCAGCAGGTAGTCGAAATCCTCTCCGCCGCGCCTTGCCCTGCGGACCATCTCCAGCAGTGTCGCGATCTTGCTCCTGAAGTATTCGGAGTGCCTCTGTGCGGCCGGGGTGCCGTCGCACGGCGATGTCTCCTTACGGGCTTTCCTCTGTTTGGCCGTGAGGCCCTGCGTGCCGTCCTTCCCCTTCTCGCCGTGCAGCGAGAAGTCCAACGGGCGGAATGACACCCCGTCGGTTATGCCCAGCAGCAGCCCCTTGAAGCCCAAGATGTGCCTGTGCTGGGTGTGGGAGAATACCCGGCCTATCTTCTCTATCTTCATTCCGCTTTTTGCGATGTCGGTGTCGTCTGCCACCAGGCAGCGCACCCTGCCCTCTGGGTCCTGGCAGTGCGTGCCGATGTATGCCGCCACCCTGCGGCTGACATGCGAAAGCACCTTGCGCCAGTCCACCTTCGCGTCCCGGAGCAGCCTGTAAAGCATGTTGTATCCGACGGAGAACCAGTCGGCGGCTGCCGAATGCGGCAGATGGGACGGATCCTTGCACCCAAAGAAGGGCAAAAGAAGCAGCACCGCCAGTTTTTCGTTCGTTTTCATCCGCGCGTTGCACTTGGTCTCCAATGTGGGTATTTTGCCTGTCAGTCTTATTGCTTTCAAGGCGTTTATCATGGCCTGTATTGCGTTATCTGCATCTTTTTTGAAAAAAGTCTCTATCTCTGAGAAAAAATTCGTATTTTTGCATCGTGACATAGCGGTGTCGTTTTTTTGTTTTACACCGCAAAATTACTAAAAATTAGTGATTTGCACAAGCCGTTATGTCACATTTTATTAACAAAATAATTTGTCAAACTTTAGTTAATAATAATAATGTAACGGACAATCTCCCATGTAAGTAATATCTCAACAAACCCCTGCCGCAAGGGTGGGGGCTTGCTTTTGTGTGTCATATGTATTATTATTTTACCAAATGAAGAATAATGTGTAATTTAAGAAATTTGGTATACTAATATAATACGCTAACTCCCACCATCGGAATAATGAATACTTTGCCAAGAATAAGTAGTGTTGAGGCTTTGCCGGATTACCGTCTTTCCGTTGTGTTTGACGACGGGAAGGCAGTGGTGTATGATATGGGGGAAGATATGGAGCAGATTGAGGAGTTTCGACTGTTGAAGCAGGTGCCACACCTATGGGAGCAGGTGAAGGTGGATAGTAGCCGCACTTGCGTCTATTGGAACGACAGGATTGACTTGCCTTCTGACACACTGTATGAATACGGGGTGCCACAATACGATATGGATGATACACCCATGCCACACGTCGCGGAAGAATGATTTGTTTTTTCGATACTAAGTTATCAATGGCATTAAAAACTTCCTTTCAATGTCACTAAAAAGTTGTATCTTTGCATTTGTAATAATGAAATGCTATGGTAAAGAAATCGACACTTGAAGAGGTGATAATGTGGCAGTTGAAGGTGGTGAATGCACCTAGTTACAACCGTGATTTATTGTCGGAAATAAATCTGGGGAATGCTAGACTTGCCAATATTATCACGGGAATACGCCGTTGTGGCAAGTCTACTCTAGTGCAGCAACTGATGCAGCGGAGTTTGGATGCATCGTTGTATGTGAACTTTGATACGCCTAATCTGTTTGATTTTCAAATGGAGGATTTTCGCGTGTTGGACGAGGTGATAGAGGAGAAAAAGGCTAAGTGGCTTTTCTTTGATGAGATACATGTGGTGAAAGGTTGGGAGGTGTATGTGAGGAGTAAACTGGAGCAAGGCTTTAATGTTGTGGTGACGGGTAGTAATTCGACGATGTTGAGTAGGGAATTGGGGACGCGCTTGACGGGTAGGCATTTGGATTATGCGTTGTATCCATTCTCGTATACTGAGTATCTTGGTTTTACAGGACAGGCAGCTTCGGCAGAGACGATGGAGAAGTATTTGAATTGTGGGGGATTTCCTGAATATGTTCAATCGGGTGATTCCAGGATATTGACCGACCTGATTAGCGACATATTGTATAGGGATATTCTTGTGCGGTACAACATCAAAGACGAGTCGGCCTTGAAATCGTTGTTTGTTTATCTGATGGGTAATATCGGGAACCTTACTTCGGCTAACAAACTGGTGAATGCCATAGGAGTAAAGTCTTCGGCTACGGTGGCTGCATACTTCTCTTATCTTGAGAACAGCTATTTGGTACGGTTTATGCCCAAGTTCTCATATTCGTACAAGGCGCAAATGCTCAATCCTAAGAAGATGTATAGTATTGACTTAGGATTGCACAATGTATCGTCGCCTTCTTTTTTGCAAGACCGTGGGCACAAATTGGAGAACGAGGTATACCTCGAATTGCTACGCAAATGGTATGAACTCTATTATTATAGTGAGAATGGGCATGAGTGTGATTTTGTGGCGTGCAAGAACAATACGCCAGAATTGCTTGTGCAGGTATGTGAAAGGCTTGACCATGAGAATGAGAAACGTGAGGTGTCGGGACTGGTTGAGGCAATGAACAACCTCCATTTAGAGCAAGGAGCTATTGTGACTCTAGACCAAGAGGACTTGATGTATGTGGATGGTAAGGAAATAAGGGTGGTACCTGTATGGGAATGGCTGACTGTATGATATTATAGGTTAGTTGCTTATTAATGATTCGTACCGATTTGGAGTGCAACTCCAAATCGGTACGAAATGTTGATAAGGGGATGAAAACTAGTGCGTTTTACTTCGCGGCTTTCTTCTTGGCCTTGACGGTCTGGTACTCGTTGTTGAGGCCCTCTATAATCTCGTCGGTGATGTCCATGGCGGGGTTCATGTAGAGGGTGGGGGAGTCGTTGAAGGTCTTGCGGAGGATGATGTCGAACTGCTGGTTGTCGGCATTGTACTCACGCACGAAGGCGAAGATGCGGTTGAGGAGCTCGATGTTGGAGTCCATCTGCTTTTGGAGGACTTTTTGGGTCAGCTCGGCTTCGAGGGTGCTGAGCTTCTCGGCACGCTGCTTGAGCTCGGCTTCTTTGGCCTGCTGCTGGCTGAGGGTCATGTTCTCGCCAGTCTGGAGAAAGTTCTGATAGTCCTTTTGGAACTGGGTCATCTGCTGCTGGTAGCTCTTTTCCTGAGCATCCTTGTAGCGGTTGAGCTCCTCTTGGAGGTCGATGGCGTACTGGTATTTGGCCAGCAGGCTGTCGCTGTCGACGCAGGCCACTTTGAGCTGCCCGTCCTCGGGGATGAGGGGCATGGAGGCGTTGGGGTTGACCTTGCTGGGGGTGCCTGTGCCGGTGAAGTGGAGGATGTAGAGGACGATGAGTCCGATGAGGAGCAGGATATTGCAGACGGTGAGGCAGGTGTGGCAGTGGTCCTTACGGCAACTGGCGTTGTCGGCAGCGGGCTGCTGCGGCGCGGGAGCCTCGCAGGCGGGAGTGGGCTCGGGATTGGCGGGACGTTGCTCTAGGATTTCTTTCATTTCGATGGTGTCGATGCTGTTGTCGTCGACGGGTTTGTTGAGGTCTTGGTTGATTTCCATGGTATATTTTTTTTCTGAATTATCGGATTGGTCTGAACTTTTAATTTTCAATTTCGCCGAGGGTATCGATGGCGCGCTGGACGCGGGCGATGGTCTCCTCTTTGCCAATGGTCATGACGAGGGTGAGCATGTCGGGGCCGACGGTGGTGCCTACGACGGCGAGACGTAGCGAGTTCATTATCTGTCCCATGTTGAGCTCGTGGCCTTTGATGTAGTCCTCAAGGAGGGCTTGGTGGATGGCGTCGTACTCGAAGGGGACGGTGTTGAGGATTTCGATGACCTTGGCCATGTGGGTGGTCATGCCGGGCTTCCAACGCTTGGCGACGGCCTTGGGGTCGTACTCGGTGGGGGCGACGAAGAAGTAGTGTGTCTGGTCCCAGAGTTCGCTGGGGAAGGAGATGCGTTCCTTCATCATGCCGCAGACATTGACAACGTATTGAAGGTTGAATGTTGAAAGTTGAAAGTTGTTCGACTTGGTGTCTTCTACTTTTATGCCGTGCTCATTGAGTTGGGGTAGGAACATCTCAGCTAGCCGCTGGTCGGGGCATTTCTGCAGGTATTCGTGGTTGAACCACTTGGCTTTTTCGACGTTGAATTTGGCACCGCTCTTGCTGATATGCTCGATGCTGAAGAGCTTTATCAGCTCGTCCATGGTCATCAGCTCCTGGTCGTTGCCGGGGTTCCAACCGAGGAGGGCAAGCATGTTGACTACGGCCTCGGGCAGGTAGCCGCGCTCGCGATAGCCGCTGGAGATTTCGCCAGTCTCGGGGTTGTGCCAGTCGAGTGGGAAGACGGGGAAGCCGAGTCGGTCGCCGTCGCGCTTGCTGAGTTTGCCGTTGCCATCGGGCTTGAGGAGCAGGGGCAGGTGGGCAAACTGGGGCATGGTGTCTTCCCAGCCAAAGGCACGGTAGAGCATGACATGGAGGGGTGCGGAGGGCAGCCATTCCTCGCCACGGATGACGTGCGAGACCTCCATGAGGTGGTCGTCGACGATGTTGGCGAGGTGGTAGGTGGGCATGCCGTCGGACTTGAAGAGCACCTTGTCGTCCAGCAGGCGGCTGTTCATGGTGACATCGCCACGGATGAGGTCGTGGACGGTGATGTCGATATTGTCGGGGAATTTGAATCGCACCACGTAGGGCTCTCCGCTGTCGAGACGGCGCTGCACCTCGTCGGCAGGCAGGGAGAGGCTGTTCTCCATGTCGCCGCGGGTGTTGCAGTCATATTGAAAGGTCTTCTTCTGTGCCTCATACTCTTTGCGCTTGGCATCCAGTGCCTCGGGACGGTCGAAGGCATAGTAGGCCCAGCCGTCGCGGATGAGCTGGTCGGCATACTGGCGGTAGATGGGCTTGCGGTCGCTTTGGCGGTAGGGGCCGTAGTTGCCGCCGATGTGGACGCCCTCGTCAAATTCGATGCCGAGCCAGGTGAGGGCTTCGATGATGTAGTCTTCGGCACCGGGGACGAAGCGGGTCTGGTCGGTGTCTTCGATGCGGAGAATCATGTCGCCGCCGTTCTGACGGGCGAAAAGATAGTTGTACAATGCGGTGCGCACGCCGCCAATGTGCAGCGGGCCGGTGGGACTGGGTGCGAAACGAACGCGGACTTTTCTCATATTATTAAGAAGTTATTTCGTTATTACGTTATTTCGATGTTATAATTTGTATTTTGAGAACTGTTTTTTCTTTAGTAAATAATAGTGTATCAGCAGCAGGCTGTTGAGGGTGCAGCTGACGGGACGGGCATCGCGACAGCGGCGCGCCTTGAGTGCGGGCTTCCACTTATAAAAGGCACGATGGGCGCGTGCAACAGCGTTGAACTCCTGCGGTTTGCCTTCGAGTAGGAACTTGAATGCGGCCACATAGTCGAGCACCATCCGGCATACCATCACCCATGCCAGACGGCTTTGGGGGAGGTTTTTGTAGAGCAGTGCCATGTTGTTGCGGAAGTTGAGGTATGTCTTGCGGGGGTTGGACTTGGGCAGGGTGCCGCCGCCGACGTGGTAGACCACCGACTGTGGGCAATATTCCACGCGATAGCCTGCATTCTTGGCGCGCCAGCAGAAGTCTATCTCCTCCATGTGGGCGAAAAATTCACCGTCGAGGCCGCCCAATTGTTTCCACACGTCGGCGCGGACAAACATGGCCGCTCCCGAGGCCCAGAATATCTCGCGGGCATCGTCGTACTGGCCGTTGTCCTGCTCGAGGGTGGTGAACAACCGTCCGCGGCAGAAGGGGTAGCCGTATTTGTCGATAAAGCCGCCTGCGCCTCCGGCATATTCGAAGGTGTCGCGCTGGTCATACATCAGCAGCTTAGGTTGGCAGATGGCGGTGTCGGGGTGTTGCTGCATCTGGGCGACGACGGGGTCGATCCAGTTGGGCGTCACCTCCACATCGTCGTTGAGCAACACATAGTAGTCGGCCTCGATTTGTGCCAAGGCGCAGTTGTAGCCGTCGGCAAAGCCGTAGTTCTTGTCCAGCGCAATGATGCGCAGCGAGGGGTATTGCTCGCGGAGGAAGGACAGTGAGTCGTCGGTGGAGCCATTGTCGGCAATCACCACTTCGGCATCGCCTGTGGTATAGGCTGTTACCGAAGGGAGAAAGCGTTCGAGCATGTGCTTCCCATTCCAATTGAGTATGACTACAGCTGTTTTCATTAGCAGATGAAAGTTAAGGGGTTAATGGGTTTAGTGGTATGTCGGCAGGGCGTTTGCGTTTCCAACGGCGGTGCGACCAAAGCCAATATTGCGGCGCCGCGTCGATGGTGTTTCTCAGGTGTTGTATGTAGCGCGAGATGATGGTGTATTGCGTCACCTCGTTGGGCTTGTCGCACAGGAGGGTGAACCGCACCTCGTAGTGTCCGCGCGAGGTCTTCGCCACGTCGTAGTAGATGACGGGCATGTCGTACTTGCGGGCAAAATATTCGGCACCGTACAGAAACGGGGTCTCTTGGTGCATAAACATGGTCCAGAAGCTTTTGCGCTCGTCGCTGGGCGACTGGTCGGAGAGCATCATGTAGGCCACCGGCACCTTGTGCTGTCGGTAATAGTCCATCGTCTGGCGCACGTTGGTGTGGTCGACAATCTCGGTGCCGAAACGGCCTCTGCGGCGTGTGACATAGCTGGCAACCAGCTTGTCGTTGAGCGGTTTGCCCACCCCTATGCCGTGGTGCATCACCTGGAAGTTGAGCGAGGTGATCATATACTCCCAGTTGTTGTAGTGGGCGGACATGAGGACGATGCTCTGCCCCTGCTCGTAGTAGCGGTTCAGCAGTTGGCGGTTGACAAAATGGTAGCGGCGCATGATGGATTGCGGACGGGCATAGAGGTTATACAGCCCCTCCACCAGCAGGTCGCTGATGTGGTGGTAGTAGGCCTTCTCGATGGCGCGACGCTCTTCTGCCGTGCGGTCGGGATAGGCGTTGGCAAGATTGGTGCGCGTCACCTTGCGGCGGTAACGCACCAGATGATACACCACAAAATATATTATTTCAGACAGGATGGCCAATCTCTACTAGATTCAAAATCCTCTTTCGAATTGTTGCCCCACTTCGCCTTGGACATCCTCTTCCAGCTGATTTTGGCTCAGCATACGTTCCCAGTTGGGCATGATTATCTCGCCTCGGGCGTTGGAGTTCAGCAGCTTGTAGTAGCCGCTGCGAAACTCGTCCCAGAAGAGGAACACGCGGTTGGGGAAGTCGTTCTCCAGCCGATTGTAGCGCCACAGCTGGTAGGGCAGATAGTGTATCTGTCCCAGCCCCTCGATATTCAAGGCACCCACGAAGTTCTTCTCGTCGCGCACATAGTCGGGCGGGCCGTATTGCAGATACACGCGTCCGCGGTCGGTCATGTAGCCGGGGGTCTTGGGATAGCTGTAGTTCTCGTCCACGTAGGTGAGCCGTACAAGGTATTCGTTCCACTTGCTCTCGGGGTCCATCATGTCGCGGTCGAGCCAGAAACGGTAGAAAAACGACTGCTTCTCAGCCATGTTGCCACTTTTCAGCAGGTGGTCGGCAACACTCACCTCGTTGGGCGACGAAACGGGATAGAGCGCACGGATATAGTAGTTCAGCTTGGTCTCGTCGGTAATCAGTCCCACGAACGAGGCAGCCACATGGTCCTCGGTTATCTCGTCGTTGCTGATGCCGGGGTTGGAGCGTTGGAACGAGATGCGTTTCTTTCTGAGTGTCTCGCCTTTCATATTGCGTACCTCGGCAACCAGGTTGTAGTTGCCCGACGGCAACGTGGAGATGTCGACGGAGCCAAAGATGGGGTCGATTTTCTTCGATGCAGGCCGGCTGATAAAGGTGTCGAAGGCGGCAATGCGGCGGCTGGTCTCTTTCTGCTCGATGCTGAAATAGACCACGTATGGCTTGCCGTCCAGTTCCTTGTCGAGGTTGTACACCTCGATGTAGGGGTGCAGCTGGGCAATGTTGGCGGGAACGAAGTCGTTGATGTAAGGCAGCATATCGTAGCCGTTGCGCGACAGCATGTTCTCCACCTCCGTCGGCGTGGCGGTCGACATCAGCTGGATGTTCGACATCGACGGTGTCTCGTTTTGGAAATACACCACCAGTCTGTCGTTCAACACGGCAGGAGCCTGTTCCGATGCCTTGTCGCGCAGCGTCAGTTGAAGGTCGTAAATGCCGTTGTCCAAGGCAAAACGCTGCAAGTCGAAAAAGGTGAAATTGTTTGCCTCTGCGCTACTCGTGTACGGGCTGTGCAGGTCGTACTTCTTCACGTATGCCACCGTGTCGCCCTTGCGCACTACGATGGTAATCTCCACCGTGGCACGATACTGCCCGCTCGCGTCCTTCACCAAGTTCAGCGAACTGGCATCGAAATTCAGATACGTCTCTACGTAAGGTCTATTGCTCTCGGGCAGGAAAAATGCCGAGTAGCCAAACAGAGCCGACAAACCCTTCTCTCTGGCAAAGGTGGTGGATGCCAGCAAGAGCATCAATAGAATCAGTGTAATTCTCTTCATAATGTCATTTCCTTTTTACAAGAATTAATATTACATAACGACTTTTCCCCACACTTATTGTGCAAAATAATAATTAAATGTTATTAATTGTATTTTTTTGTGTATTTTTGCATGATATGAGAACTCTGGTTTTTGCAACAAATAACAAGCACAAGCTTCACGAAGTTAGTGAGATACTGCACGACTCAGTGCAGATAAAAAGTCTCTCCGACATGGGTTTGGAGGGCGATATTCCCGAAACCGCAGACACCTTGCAAGGCAATGCCCTGCAAAAAGCGCAATGGGTGTGGGACCGCGTCCACACCGACTGCTTTGCCGACGACACCGGCCTCGAGGTCGAAGCCCTCGACGGTGCGCCGGGGGTGTACAGCGCACGCTACGCCGGCGAGCATTGCTCCTTCGACGACAACATCAACAAGCTCCTTGCCGCCCTCGACGGCAACACCAACCGCCGCGCCTGTTTCCGCACGGTCATCTGTCTGATTGAAAGCGGTGTGCCGCGATATTTCGAAGGCCGTGTCGACGGTGTCATCCTCACCGAACGCTACGGCACCGACGGCTTCGGCTACGACCCCATCTTCATGCCCGACCGCTTTGCCGTCAGCTTTGCCGAGATGCCCCTCGAGGTGAAGAACATGATCAGCCACCGCGGCCTCGCTGTCAAACAGTTGGTCGAATACCTGACAAAATAAATTGGTTCGGCAGCTAATTCTCAATTTTCAATTCTCAATTCTCAATTTCCGTGTACACCCAAGTCTATCCCCTGCAGATTTCGCAAACCATGTCGATGACCGACTCCTACATCCTGGTGCTCAACGCTCCGGAACGCGGCAAGCACGTCCCCGTCCTCATTGGCGAGGCCGAGGCGCAGGCCATCATCATGGCAATAGAACAGAAAGAGGCGCGCCGCCCGCTCACCCACAACCTGCTCAATCACATCCTTGAGGAATACATGCTCACCTTGAAGAAGGTGACCATCGACCGCTTCGACGAGGGCATCTTCTATTCCACCCTCTACATCAGCGACGGCTTCTCCGAGAAACGCATCGACAGCCGCACCAGCGACGCCATCGTCCTTGCCATCATGCAGCACTGCGACATCCTCATCGACCTCAACGTGCTAGAAGAGACCTCGATGGACCCCAACGCCCTCACCGACAACCTGCCCCCTGTAGGGAATGCCGCCATGCACCAAGCCACACTCGAAGACCTCGAACAGCAGTTGCGCGAATGCGAGGCAAACGAAGACTACGAGCAGGCCGCCGAAATCTTGGAGCGCATCAATCAATTGAAAGACAACAACACCCATTAACCCCTAATCCCCATAAACATGTTGATACACAAGATAGACGAAACCGCCGACTATATCCGCCAGTGTCTTGGCGACCGCCCCATGCCGCAAATAGCCGTCATCCTCGGCAGCGGCCTTGGCCTCATGGCCGACCGTATCGAAGACCCCCTGACCATCCCCTATGCCGGCATACCCAACTTCAAGCGTTCCACAGCCGTAGGCCACAAGGGCAACCTCATCATCGGCACCCTCGGTGGTAAGAACGTCATGGCCATGCAAGGCCGCTTCCACTACTACGAAGGCTACACCATGCAGGAAGTCACCTTCCCCGTGCGCGTCATGGCGCGTCTGGGCATCAAGACCCTCTTCGTCAGCAACGCCGCCGGTGCCGTCAATCCCACCTACCGTGTGGGCGACATGATGATAATCACCGACCATGTCAACCTCCTGCCCAACCCGCTCATTGGCCCCAATATGGACGAGTTCGGCCCCCGTTTCCCCGACATGACCACCGTCTACAGCACCCGCATCCGCAAGCTCGTCATTGACGAGGCCGCGCAGATGGGTCTCACCCTCCAGCAGGGCGTATATGTCGGTGGCACAGGCCCCACCTACGAAACCCGTGCCGAGTATCGCTACTATGCCGCCATCGGTGGCGATGCGGCAGGCATGTCCACCATCCCCGAGGTAATCGTAGCACGCCACTGCGGCATGGAAATCTTCGGCATGAGCATCATCACCAACCAGTCCAACGACCTCAGCGACACCTGCCTCAACGACGGCGACGACGTGGTGCGCCAGGCCAACCTCGCCGCCGAGAAGATGACCACCCTGTTCGAAAGGGTGATAGGGAGGTTGGAGTCTGAAAACTGAAATCGTCATTGCGTATCCGACCGCGTCAGCCGTCCCCTCTTTAGAGGGGTGGCCGCAAGGCTGGTGTATGTATCAATCCTATATCAACCACCTATATGATCAAAGCTGCCTTCTTCGACATCGACGGCACACTCCTAAGTTTTGAGACCCACCGTGTGTCACCAGGCACCGTGCGTGCCTTCGATGCCCTGCACGCACAGGGCATCCGTACCTTCATCTCCTCGGGTCGCCCCAAGGTGCTGATACCCGACCTGCCCGTCTCGTTTGACGGCTACGTCACCATGAACGGTGGCTACTGCTTCGTTGGCGACCAAGTGCTGCTGCGCAACCCCATCCCCCAGGCCGAGACCGACCGTTGGCTCCATTACGCGCAGGACAACGGACTGTGCACCATGCTCTTCTCCGAGCACGACATGGCCATCAACACCCTTTCCGACCCTGTGGCCAACGCCATACACAGCCAGCTGCAGTTCGAGATGCCCCCGTTGGTGCCCATCGAGCAGATGTTTGGGTGCGAGGTCTTCCAAATCATCGCCGTCATGCCCGCCTCGCGCGATGCCGAGGTGCTGGAGATGCTGCCTCACTGCCGTCTGCCCCGCTGGCATCCCCAGTTCAGCGACCTCGTGCACATGGACAACAGCAAAGCCGTCGGCATCGAAAGCGTGCTGACCCATTTCGGCATCGACCGTAGCGAGTGCATCGCCTTCGGCGACGGCGCCAACGATATCGAAATGCTCGAGTACTGCGGCATCGGTGTGGCCATGGGCAATGCCGACGACTGCGTCAAGGCCCACGCCGACCATGTGACCACCTCCGTCGACGACGAAGGCATCGAGCAGGCCCTCGCCAACCTGCATATCGTCTAGCCTCCGACTATCTACGTGCAACCGCCACTCTCTTAGCTGAGTATGTGCGTAACTCCCGACTTAATTCTGTTTTTTATCGATTGTTTAATGTCTGTTTGTCGCTCCAAGAGCGACAAACGAGCAATGATGTATCTATTATGTATCGAAGTTTGGAGGGAGTCACGTGGGGCGCGGGGTGGGGTCGGTCGTAGGTCAGAAGTCGCGCACTAGGCGGACGGAGAGGCCGGCCTCGCGGTCGCCACTTGTGATTTGAAGGTGTGTGGTCGAAGTGGACTGGTAAAAAGATATGTAATTGGCATACCACCGTATGTCGGACGGGGTGGAGGAGCGGTAGAATCCGTATTCATTGCCCACGTAATAGAGTTGGTTGCCTAGGCGGCTGCCGGGGGCGGGGAGGAAGACGCAGCTGTCGGGGATGGTGCCGAGGGTGGAGGTCTGGCGGGTGAAGCGGTCGGGATAGATTATTAGGCCGTACTGCCCGTTGATGCGGGCGGCTATCCACGAGTTGCCTTCGCCTGCGGAGCCGTTGACTTGGCGGCGGTTGAGCAGGTAGTCCCATTCGTCGGCGGAGAGGGTGCGCCACCCGTTGCCGAGGTCGGCGATGAGGGCGGGATTGGTGCCCCAGTCCATGAAGTCGCCGTCGTAGTGCATCCAGTTGTCTTTGGTGGAGTCGACACCCCAGTTGGTGTTGGCGGCGGGCCAGCCGAAGAGGTCGCAATGGTTCAGGTCGAATGTGCCGAGGAAGTCGGTCTGGTGCTCGGCGAAACGCCAGTGACCTTCGACGTATTGCAGGTTGCCGGGGCTGAAACGCACCTGTTGCGTGTCGCTGACGGAGAAGAGGGCGGGCACGGGGTCAGAGGGGACGATGGTGTCTGTGTCGGGCGGGGCGATGGGGATGATGGGACGGATGTCGTCGGTTTTTTGGCAGCTGACGGCCATGATTATCAGGCAGCAGAGTGTGATAAGCGTTCGTTCCATGGTGTTAATGGGTTCTGATTGGTGGGATTGTTTTATGTATATTGACGCACGAGATGTCGATTTCTTACATTCGATTGAAAAAAAAGTTCTAGTCGCCGTATTTGGTGATGCGGAAGACCCACGCGCCTTTGGTTTTGTTGATGTCCTCGAAGGTGAGGTTGTTGAGTCGGATGTAGAGGCTGCCGGCAAAGTAGTAGTGGACGATGTGCTTGTCGCAGCCGAGGAGTTTGACTTGGGAGAGCAGGCTGGGGCGGGGCATGTTTTTCAGCACCAAGGTGTTGCCGTCGAGGTGGGTGGCTATGGCATAGAGGTTGCCGTTGTTGCGGGTGTAGTAGATGGTGCTGTCGCGTTCGCACATTTTGCGGTAGGGGCGGGAGGCGTAGATGGCTTCGCCGTTGACCTTTAGCCAGTTGCCGAGGTCGATGAGGCGTTCCTGCTGGAGCATGGGGATGGTGCCGTCGGCATCGGGGCCGACGTTGAGGGTCATGCCGCCGCCAGCGGCCACGAGTTTGACAAAGTGGCGGATGAGGGAGTCGGAGGTGAGGTAGTTGCTGAGGGGCTCGTTGCGGTTGAGGGCAAAGGAGCGGCCTATGCCGCGGCATTCGGCCCAGGGACGGACGGTGTCGTTGATGGCTCCTTTGTATTCAGGTGTGCGGAAGCCGTGCTCGGTGCCGCTGCCCCAGCGGTCGTTGACGATGGCTTCGGGGCCGACGGTGTTGTAGTACCACGAGATGAGCTCGGTAGCGCGGAACTGCTCGGCGGTGTTCTGCCACTCGCCGTCGGTAAAGATGAGGCTAGGCTTGTATTTGGACACTAGTTCCTTGAACTGGGGCACCATGTAGTGGTCGACATATTCGCCGATGGCGTCGTCGGGGTCGTGCATCCAGATGTGGAGGGGGTTGGTCCATTCGGTGAGGGAGTAGTAGAAGCCCATCTTGAGGTCGGTGGCGTGGATGGCGCGGGTGAGGCTGTCGACGATGTCCATGTGGGGGCCGGTGACGACGCTGTTCCAGTTGGGCTGGTAGCGGCTGCGCCACAGGCAATAGCCGTCGTGGTGCTTGGTGACGAGGACGACGTATTTGGCACCCGACTGGACGAAGAGGTCGGCCCATTGGCGCGGGTTCCAGTGTTCGGCAAACCAGGTTTGGGCGTAGAGGGTGTAGAGGTCGGTGACCTTGGGGTTCTGCTTGACGGCGTCGTCGTTGCTGAGGCGGCCGCTCCATTGGTCGCCGAGCATGTAGCCCCAGCGGCGGTTGAACTTCTGCATTTCGTTCACGCGGACGCTGTCGCCCTGCATCAGGCCGCGGTAGAACCACTCGCTGTAGCCGTCGGCGTGGGCGTAGGCGGGCACGGAGTAGAGCCCCCAGTGGATGAAGATGCCGAGCTTGGCGTCTTGGAACCATTGGGGATAGCCGCGCTGGTTGATGGACTGCCATGTGGGTTGCACCTCTTGGGCGCGGGCGGGGAGCAGGGCTGCTAGGGCGAGCAGCAGAAGGTATATCGGGGTGTGCTTTTTGTACATAATATCGTTGTTTTCAGTGTGTAGTGGCAGATAATGCATATTAATGCCAAGTTGCAAAAATACGAAAAAAAATTGTATTTTCGCGAATTGTGAGAAGTGAATTGTGAAATGATTGGAATTTCAGTCTAGTATATTTATATTAATCAAATATTTTTTTGTATTTTTGCAAATTCGATTTATGACTATGACAAAAGATTTAGATAAGATTATCGTGGTGGGCGACAGGGTGTTGATAAAACCCAACGACGGAGCCGACCGTACGAAGAGCGGGCTGTATCTGCCCGCAGGCTATCAGGACAAGGAGACGGTGCAGTCGGGCTACATACTGAAATGCGGCCCGGGCTATCCGCTGCCCAACATGGACGACGGCGAGTCGTGGAACCCCAAGTCGGGCGACGCGCGCTATATGCCCCTGCAGGTACAGCAGGGCGACCTGGCCCTTTTTCTGCAAAAGAATGCCGTGGAAATCAAGTACAACGGAGAGAAATATTTCATTGTCCCCCAGAACGCCATACTGCTGGTGGAGCGGGACGAGTTTTAATAATGGATTGATGGAAGGGGTCGGAGTAATCTGATTTATCGGAATAATCAGAATTTTCCGACCATTCTGAGAAATGATAAATAATCAAACTTATGACAAGTAACGAAATACGTAGCAAGTTTTTGCAATTCTTTGAGGAGCGCGGACACCACATTGTGCCCAGTGCCCCGATGGTGGTGAAGAACGATCCCACGCTGATGTTTACCAATGCCGGCATGAACCAGTTTAAGGACATCTTTCTGGGTAATGCCAATACCCCTTATCCCCGTGTTGCCGACGCACAGAAGTGCCTGCGCGTGAGCGGCAAACACAACGACCTGGAGGAGGTGGGACACGACACGTACCACCACACCATGTTTGAGATGCTGGGCAACTGGAGCTTTGGCGACTATTTCAAGAAGGAGGCTATCGCCTTCGGTTGGGAGTTCCTCACAGAGGTGATGGGCATCGACAAGCAGAACTTGTACGTGACCGTGTTCGGTGGCGACGAGAAGGAGGGTCTGGCAATGGACACGGAGGCCTACGACTATTGGAAGGAGCATGTGGACGAGAGCCGCATCCTGAAGGGGTCGAAGAAAGACAACTTCTGGGAGATGGGAGACCAAGGCCCCTGCGGCCCGTGCAGCGAGATACACATCGACCTGCGCGACGAGGCGGAGAAGCAGCGTGTGCCGGGTGCGGAGCTGGTGAATAAGGACAACCCGCTGGTCATCGAGATTTGGAACCTGGTGTTCATGCAATACAACCGCTTGGCCAACGGCACCCTCGAGCCGCTGAAGGCAAAGCATATCGACACGGGCATGGGCTTCGAGCGCCTCTGCATGGTGATGCAGGGCAAGAAGTCGAACTACGACACCGACGTGTTCCAGCCCCTCATCCAGACCATCGCGCAGATGGCGGGCAAGGTGTACGGGCAGAACGAGGAGGCGGACGTGGCCATGCGCGTGATTGCCGACCACCTGCGTGCCGTCAGCTTCAGTATTGCTGACGGTCAGTTGCCTAGCAATGCCAAGGCGGGCTATGTAATACGTCGAATTCTGCGTCGTGCTGTGCGTTATGGCTACACTTTCCTAGGCTTTAAGCAGCCCTTCATGAATGAGTTGGTAAGCACTCTGGTTGATCAGATGGGTGGACAGTACCCCGAACTAGTGAGCCAGAAAGAGCTGATACGCCGTATTATTCTCGAGGAGGAGCAGTCGTTCCTCAAGACCCTTGCCAACGGCATTAACCGCTTTGAGGATTACCTCCAAGGGCATGCCGACGGGAAGAAACAGATCGACGGGGCATTTGCCTTCGAGTTGTTTGACACTTACGGCTTCCCCATTGACCTTACGCAGCTGATGGCCGCAGAGAAAGGGTGGACCGTCGACATGGAGGGTTTCCAAAAGGGACTTGCCGAACAGAAACAACGTTCGCGTGCCGCCGCCGCTGTGGAGAATGACGACTGGGTCGAGCTTGAGCCAGATGTTAATCAAGAATTTGTAGGCTACGATACTCTTACTGCCGAAGTGCGCATTGCTCGCTATCGCCATGTGAAGGTGAAGGACAAGGAGTTCTATCAGTTAGTGTTTGACCAGACGCCCTTCTATGGTGAGAGTGGTGGGCAGGCAGGAGACCGCGGCACGCTGACTTCGACCAACGGTCAGGTGTTACCTGTGGTAGATACAAAGAAAGAGAACAATCTGATAGTGCACATAGTTCCCGCTGACAAGTTTGAAGAATGTCTCAACTCTCTGTCAGGGCAGACACGGGGGTCTGCCCCTACATTCAAGGCCGAGGTGGACAAGTGCCGTCGTATAGCTACTGAGTGCAATCATTCCGCTACCCACCTGCTGCATAAGGCACTGCGCAATGTGTTGGGCAACCATGTGGAACAGAAAGGCTCGAGCGTGGACGACCAGCGGCTACGCTTCGACTTCTCGCACTTTGCCAAGATGAGCCGTGAAGAGATTCGCGAAGTGGAGAAGCAGGTGAATATAGACATCCGCCGAGCCATAGTTCTTGAAGAACACCGTGCTATGCCGATTGCTGAAGCTCAGAAGTTGGGTGCGATGGCACTGTTCGGTGAGAAATACGGTGAGTTTGTCCGTGTGGTGAAGTTTGGCGAGAGTGTAGAGTTCTGTGGTGGTACGCACATAAGCAACACGGGTCGTATTGGTTCGTTTCGCATTGTGAGCGAAGGGGCTGTAGCTGCCGGTATGCGCCGCATTGAGGCAGTGACTGGTGCCGCTGCTGAGCAGTATAATGACGCTATGCAAGACCAGTTGGAGACACTCCGTGAGCTTCTGAAGAATCCTAAGGACATATCAGCTGCGGTGCAACGTCTGCAGGATGACAACGCTGAGTTGCGGTCGCAACTGGAGGCATTCAAGAAGGAACAGGTAGCAGGATTTGTGAAAGGCATTGCTGATAAGATGCAGTCCAATCCCGTTCTAGTTGAGCGTGTCGATGCCGACCTCAGCCAGCTGAAGGATGCCATGCTTGCCTTGCGTAACCAATATCCCGATATGGCAGTGGTATTGGCCAGTGGCTATGGCGATAAGCCTTCGTTGCTGGTCTGCCTAGGCCAAAACCGCGTAGATGCAGGCAAGAACGCCGGCACCATCGTCCGCACCGCCGGCAAGGAGATGCAGGGCGGCGGCGGTGGCCAGCCCGCCTACGCCACAGCCGGCGGCAAAAACCTCGCCGGCCTCGACAAAGCCATGCAGGTGGCCGCGGAGATGGTATAGCTTTCTTCATACGGAATTCAAAATATCGAATTGGATAATCAAGAATCAAGTTTTTGCTTGACTATCATATAAATTAAAGAGCTGGTCACCTAGAGGATGGCCAGCTCTTTATTTATTCTAATTCCACATCACCGGATAAGGGTGACGATGCCCGATACTTTGTACTCGGAGATACTGCCCGAGCGGGTGTATGTGATGATGTAGGGGTAGGATTCTTGTGGCAGAGGAGTGCCGTTGTTAGTGCCATCCCATTGGAAGTGTTGGTCGTCGGAGCTGAAGACTAAGTGCCCACGACGGTTGAAGATGTCGATGTGGAACTTGTCGAGCTGGCTTGGGCAGACAATATAGAAGCGATTGTTGGTAGACTTGTTCGGTGTAAAGATGTTGGGACGGTAAAAACCGAATGTGTCGATCGGGATAGTGAAGGTGCTGTCAATGGAGCATCCAATCTCATTGTAGCTTTGCATGGTGACGACATTGCACTCTGGGGCATATATGTCGAAGTGGTGGGTCACCGATTCGCCAGTGGAGGATCCCCCGTCGCCAAATATCCAACGCGTGTGGTCACGGTTTTCCGAGAGGTCGGTGAAGTTGACAATAGGCACTTCGGTGTCAATATAGTTGGGCGAGTATTCGAGATCCAGAACGGGTAGGGGTATGTACTTGACAAGGATGCTGATGGCCGCAACGTCGCAGTCGTCGGCTGCATAGCCGACCATGTAATAGCGTGTGTCCTCGTTGGGTGAAACGTAGATGGTGTCGTTGTGGTCTTGGGACTCAAGGTCGGGGTCGGGTGGATAGGATGTCCACTCGTATCGGAGAGCGCCAGTGCCGTATAGCATCACCGTGTCGCCCGGACAGTGTTTGGCATGGCTGGGTTGGGCAATAATCTTTGTGGAAATAAGCGAGAGGTCGACACTGTCCCATGCTACGCAACCGGCAGAGTCTACCGTTATCTTCAGATAGTAGCGTGAGTGTTCCTGTGTGGGACGCACATACAATGTGTTGCCTTCGCATATCGGAGTCTCTCCGGGTTGGTTCTTGTGTCTGTACCATGCGAAGGAACATCCTGTTACGGCTGTTGTGGCTACGACGTGCGATTCGTGACCGTTGCAGATAATGGTATCGTCGCTGTATGTGATTTCGGGGTCGTGGAAGTAATAGATGGTGTCGAATAGGGTGTCGAAGCATTCGTATATGGAGTCGTTATATCTTGTCTTTTTCGAACAGATGAGCATAAATGGGTTCTCGAATTCTTCGAAACTGCGGGTGATGGTGGTCGTGTTCGTTAGGTTGAAGCCGGGCATAGAGTCGCTGATGATGGTGTCGGCAAAGACCCATTTGCGCGAAGCCACGTTACTGGTGGTGTCTCTGATTGTGGCTTCTTCTCCCTCGCAGAGGATATGTTTGTCGACTTCGATACCAATATCGGGAGGCAGCACGGGGGTAACATTATAGGTGCGGCAGGTGTAGCAGGAACTATCTTCGGTGTATACACATAGTTTGACGGCATGAATGTTTTGGTCAGAGAATTTGAAAGAGGTGTCTCTTCCGTAAACCTCTCCGATGACAGGCGTGTCACTGGTACTACCTTCGTAAATGGTCCAAGAGGTGAGGCTGTCTACGATAGGAGGAACCGTAGGATCCTGATAGGGGATGTAATAGTGACCATAGAATTCAATCGTGCTGTCGCAGTTGGGGACGAAGTCGGCAGCAATAACGGGCTTGGTGTTACTTACCGTAGTGTATACCACCGAATGGAAAGGCTTAGCAGGGTCCATGGCAGAGGTCATCACGCATTTGAAGGTTGTAACTGCTGCTGTGTCGCCAGCGTTGGCTCCTTGGGTGATAATAAAGTCGTTTGTGGTGGCCACGTACATGTTGGATGTCTGGGTTTCTGTCAGCTGTCGGAAGGGCAGGGTATTCATGTAGGACGTGTTGTTGGTACTGCCCGAATAGCCGTCTGCAGAGACATACCATGTGTATGTGAGTAGTCCTTCAGGAGCTCGAAGGGTGTCGATAACGTTCGACTCACCTCCAGGGCATCCAGAACCTGTAATCTTCATAGGTTGGCAGTTGCCGGCGATGTAGGCATAGATGGGGTCGACATTGTAGATGCAGTCGCTCGTATACATCTCCACACGGATCGAGTCGTAGAGATAGTCAATGAGGCTGATGGCACAGCGAGCCCATGGTTTGTAGCAATAGCCGCAAGTGGTGGCGCCTGCAGCCCCACCCGGAAGACCTTCCACCCAAGGGGCAGGCAGTGAACCTGTGATGGCAGGCGCAGGAACGTTGAACCACATGCTGTCGTTCAGAGGGAAGTTGTTCCATTGGCCGGTACTGTTGTTCTTTCCACACACACGGATAAGGAACTCTCCCGCTTGCCAAGGGGAGTGGTCGTAACGGCAGGCTACCACAGCATAGTCAATAAAAAGCAAGGAATTCTGAGTGGTCACCTTCATGGTGTAGTACAGAGCTTCAGCTCCTTTGTCGTTGCCATTGTCGTTGATGTTATATACGCACGACCCCGTGGCACGCATATCGCCAAGGCGTATGCTGGTTGTGTGTCCGGGGGGGATGCGCTGCATACCTTGTCCATTGTTGATGGTGAATTGGTCTAGGCCGGCATTCTCGGGTAGGTTGATTTTGAAGCGTTGGTCGTGGCCGTCATAAAAGGTACAGTGGTTACACGAGCCACATCGGTGGGTGCAGTACCCTGAGAAATAGTCAGATGATGTGATGTTGGCATTGCCCTTGATAGGGGTCTTGTTGGGACGGGCACAGGTGCTTAGCACATTGTATCCAGTGCTTCCTCCAGAACTCAGCTGTACTCGGTCGCCCACACGGGCCGACCACTGCCCAACAGAAGATGCAGGGGTGGTGAAACTGGTTGGGTTGTGAAACCCTGGACAAGCACTCTGTCCCATGGCTCCACCTATGGCTAATCCAACAATCAAGATAAATGATAACAATTGTTTATTCATGGTAAATAATATTTGTCAAAGGGTGTCTATTATTCTATAATCTTCTTTCTAATTCGTTCAGTATACCAGCCTTCCAGCCGACAAAGTCGCCTTTGTTGATGTGCTCGCGGGCCATATTCATCAGTCGGAGGTAGAAGGCAAGGTTGTGGATCGAGCATATCTGCAGCCCGAGAATCTCTTCAGCTTTGATAAGGTGGTGCAGATAAGCCAAAGTATACACATGGTCGCACTCTGCTGTCCCCTCTGGGTCGATAGGTTCAAAGCAATCCTCCCATTTCTTGTTCTTGATATTGATGGTTCCGTGGGCTGTGAAGAGCAATCCGTTGCGTCCATTGCGTGTAGGCATGACGCAGTCGAACATATCAACGCCTCTTGCAATGCCTTCAAGCAGGTTCGAGGGCGTGCCCACCCCCATAAGATAGCGTGGACGGTCTTTGGGTAGGATAGAGTTTACCACTTCAATCATCTCGTACATGGTTTCGGTGGGTTCGCCGACAGCCAGTCCTCCAATGGCATTCCCGTCGGCTCCTTTGCTTGCGATATACTCTGCCGACTGGCGACGCAGATCGGCGTACTTGCACCCCTGTACGATGGGGAAAAGACTCTGCTCGTATCCATATAGAGGCTCGGTCTCCCCAAACCGCTGCATGCAGCGGTCGAGCCAGCGGTGGGTTAGCTCCATCGACTTCTTTGCATATCGGTAGTCCGATTCGCCTGGTGCGCACTCGTCAAACGCCATTATGATGTCGGCTCCTATGATACGTTGGATATCCATCACCCTCTCGGGTGTGAACAGGTGTCGGCTGCCGTCTATGTGGGAACGGAAAGTGCATCCCTCTTCTTTTATCTTACGGTTCTCAGCAAGCGAAAAAACTTGGAATCCACCGCTGTCGGTCAGCAGTGGGCGTTCCCAGCCATTGAAGGCATGCAGTCCACCTGCCGCCTTGAGGATGTCTAATCCGGGACGCAGATAGAGGTGGTAGGTATTGCCCAATATAATCTTGGCATCCACTTCCTCACGTAGTTCTCTTTGGTGTACAGCCTTCACACTGCCAGCCGTCCCCACAGGCATGAAGATAGGGGTTGGGATATCTCCATGGGCAGTGTGGATGACTCCTGTACGGGCATCACTCTTCGGATCTTCTTTCTGAATGTGGAAAACCATAATTGGCAATTGTACAATATTTTACTATATTTATTCTAATTAAAATGTCTATTATATCACATTGCAAAGATACAAAATTTATTTTGAATAGTATTTTTTTTGTACATTTGCAAAACAATTATTCCAATCAACAATGGATTTTACTCATATACTTACAGATTCTTACACCTTGACCTTGGCATGTCTTATGCTTGCCAGTCTGGTAATCCTGAGCCTGCATTATGGTCTTTTCTACCTCTGTGTTGGCCGCTATCGTGGACAAAAAAATAAAAAGGCATCTCCCGAGACATCGTCCAAGCTCCCTCCCGTTTCGGTGGTGATGACTGCCCAGAATGATGCCGAACCCTTGCGCGACAACCTGCTCTATATCCTTGAGCAGGACTATCCTACTTTTGAGGTGGTGGTGGTTGACTACCGCTCTACCGACGACAGTAAATTTATCCTCCAGCGGCTCTCTCAGAATTATACCAATCTGAAGGTAGTACGTATCGACAGCGATGTGAATGGATATGAAGGCAAGAAGTATCCTTTCTCTATTGGCATCAAGTCAGCACAATACGACCTCCTGCTGCTTACCGATCCCGATAGCGTGCCAAAGGATGTCACCAACTTCTGTTGGATTCGGCAGATGGTGGCCGCCTACACTGGAAAAAATACCGAAATTGTCTTGGGCTATTGTGGCATTCAGCCTCGCCGTTCGCCTTTCAACTGGTTGCAGCAATACGACAATCTCGACTATAGTGTCGAGTACCTTGGCGCAGCTATCCATTGCCATCCCTACACTGGTTGTGGGCGCAATATGAGTTATCGTCGCAGCCTATTTATGCGTAGTGGTGGCTTCATCTACCATTATCATATTCCTGACGGAGCCGACGATTTGTTCGTCAACCAAAACGCTACCAAGACCAACACGGTAGTGGCCCTCGACGATGGTGCATTCACCGTTGTGCCGCCACAACCTAGCCTTCGTCAGTGGCACAGCTATCGCCGTCACCGCTCGGCTACCCATCGATACTATACTCTGGTACTCAAGATATTCCGTATGATTCGCCCGCTGGCAGTTTTCCTCTTTTATCTGTCAGCCACCTTGCTCCTTGTTGGAGGCGTAATCCCATGGTATGTGCTTCTTGGTGTCTTGGCGCTGAAGTTGGCTTGGCAGATTGTCACCGTCTATCGAGCTGCCGACCGGCTCGACGTGAAACCAGTCGTCGCGTGGCTTTCCCCCCTGTTTGAAATTTATTTTCTTATCGCAAATACTATTTCTGCCATTGTTCCGTTATCAAAGAAAAAATGACGATAATGGTTTTCAAATGATGAGGCGGCTCACCGCACCATCATTCATACAATGCCGAATTAGTCTATGGAATCGACTGAAGCAGTTATGCAAAACGAAAAGGCGCAGCGGGATTACCAGCTTGTTCTTGCCGCCCGTGAAAAGGGCGACCAACGGGCTTATGCAGACCTCATGCGCTTTTATCGTGAACCCATCTACCTTATGCTGCTCCGTATGACCCATAATCCTACTGATGCTGACGACCTGACTATAGATACCTTTGGCAAGGCCTTCTGTCAATTGCACACTTATACCCCTAGCAATACCTTTGCCACTTGGCTCTTTGCCATTGCTAGCAACAACGGCATCGACTATATTCGCCGCCGGCACCTTGCCACCGTCTCCCTCAGCGATATCACAGTCCACAACGATGACGACTCCTATGACTACCCCCTCCCTTCTCAAGACGCAAATCCCGAAGAAGCACTTATTTCTTCCCAGCGTGGAGAGCTGCTTCGCGATGTGGTGCGGCAGTTGAAGCCCCGTTACAGAACCATTGTCGAAATGCGCTACTTTCAAGAGCTGTCGTACGACGAGATTGCCCAAAAGTTGTCTATGCCGCTCGGTACGGTCAAGATCCAGCTGCGCCGTGCCCGCCAACTGCTGGCTGAGATACTAAAGTCGCATAGAAATATCCTGTGAACCGATTAATACCCTTACTACCCTAGAAGAAGATGCCTCTAAGATTATCCTTTGTCTTGATATCGCTATTGTTACTTGTAACACCCCTGCATGCCCAGAAGAAAAAGACTGCCCAGATGCAGCCGCTTTCCGGACTATACATAACGGTCGATGCGGGGCTGCTGATTCCTAGCGACAAGCAGGCCAACTTCTACAATGGCGACAACCACTCTCCTAATAACTTGATGCGGGTGCTGAAAAGCGAGATGTATGGCACCCAGATATGGAACGACTTGGTAAACCGTCAGCTTATCTCCCCCAGCGCTATTCACGATTATGGTGAGTTTCAGGTGGCCGAATTTGCCGATATGTATTATCGTCTCACTTTCCAACTGGGAGTGGGGTTCCGCTATGTCTATAACAACGGTTGGGGATGGCTTGCCCGATTCGACTTCAGCGAGATGACTGCTGCTGGTCAGTTCCTTCTCTCAAGCAACAACGGCACGGGTATCTTGGGCCACAACAACTATGTGGTGTGCGGCATCTACGGTCGTGAGCGCCGAGTGCTTATCGACCTTGGCATCGCCAAGCGAATCCCACTCACACATTCTGTCGACCTAGAAATCGACTTGGGCTTCGACCTGAACAACACCAAGGTGTCGAAAAACGAAATCCGTGTGCCCGACAACAAGGGACGGTCTTACAACATTCTGGACATCTGGGGCGGTCAGACCCCCTATACCGGCATCGGCACTTATGAGTACATCAACCAGGGCGCGATAGGCATCGGAGGGTTTGGCACAGTGGCACTGAGCTATCGAGTTCCCATGGGGGCTATTGACTTTGGCTATACCTACTATTACATGCAGACCAAGTTCCGCAATTATAATGAGGACGACTGTTATGCGCCACAGCATAACATCTTCCTTCGGTTTAATCTGAATAATTTCTCTTTTTTAAGCAAAAAGTAAAGCGACATGAGCATTAAAACGATTTTAGACGATTTCTTTACCCCCAAACAGAAAAGGCTGGTGTCGTGGTCGATTGTCACCATGATATTCGTTGCCGCCTTGTGGGTGATTGTTAAGTTTTTGGTAGCATGCCTATCGTATATTTTTGGAGTTGTCAACAGTATTTGGTGTTAAGTAAGTATACAATTTCACAATACAAAAATGATACAATTCACAGACCTTTCGCAATCCGACCATCCGCATTTCGCCAAAGATATATTTGAGTCGGCATTCCCCGACGAAGAGCGACCTCCTTTCGGGGAGTTGAAGAATCGTAACAAAGACAAATTTCATTTTTTGGTCGCCACCAATGAAAACGACGATGGCGACGAACCCGTCGGAATCCTCACTTATTGGACCTTCGACGATTTGGTCTATGTCGAGCATTTCGCCATCGACGAAGACCTTCGTAATCAGGGACTCGGCAAAGCCGTATTCCTAAACTTTTTGTCCCAGCAGACCGACCAGGTGGTGCTCGAAGTTGAGCATCCCCACGACGAAGTCTCCGACCACCGTGTAGAGTTCTACTCCAGCATGGGGCTTTTTATCAATCCTCAAGATTATCTCCAACCCTCTTATCATGGCGACCAAGTCACTGTCCCCATGATTATTATGTCGAAATATGAGTTAGATGATGACGAATTCGAGGAAATTCGTGATATTCTCTATCGCGAAGTCTACAAATGCAAGCCCTCTAACCTCCACTAGACAAAAAAAGTCTCGTTCCTAAAAAACATATTTACAGCTCTCTATGGCGAGAGGGGTAAATATGTTATATTTTTTTTTGTCTAAACCAAAAAAAAAGTGTACTTTTGCAGCCGTTTTCGAGAGAAATAGAAAACATTCTTTTAGGCTCCTTAGCTCAACTGAATAGAGCATCTGACTACGGATCAGAAGGTTACAGGTTTGAATCCTGTAGGAGTCACAAAAGGATGGCTCCTTAGCTCAACTGAATAGAGCATCTGACTACGGATCAGAAGGTTGCAGGTTTGAATCCTGCAGGAGTCACAAGATGTAAAGTAATAAGAGCGACCAAATCAGATTTGGTCGCTTGTTTGTTTTGTGGCTAATAAGACTGCCCCTTGGTAGGGTAATGGGGTGACGTAGCCAATCCTTCCAGAATCACTATGGAAGAATGAGATATCACTAAGTCGTACGGACTCCTTTTGTCTTTGGTATATCAACCAAGAGTGAACG
>JAEEGI010003334.1_pt1 | contig 38309 bp, 33 predicted proteins | sample 8958751 | NCBI WGS metagenome assembly JAEEGI01 (sample SAMN16246545, study PRJNA631951) | gut metagenome | biome: gut microbiome; feature: rumen; material: KS-attached | host: Bos | place: Iran: Karaj | collected 2018-10 | reverse complement strand
GTATCACACCTGCCAGCTGTGGAGGTACCGATCCTGCTCCGGAGTGAGGACGTCGATGCTGAGGCCCATGGCCGCCAGCTTCACCCGTCCGATCTCCTCGTCGATCTCCTCCGGCACGGCATACAGTTTCTTTTCCAGCTTATCCTGTTTTGCGATCCACTCTGCGGTAAGGGCCTGCACGGCGAAGGACATATCCATGATTTCCGCCGGGTGACCGTTGCCGCAGGCCAGGTTCACCAGTCTGCCCTCCCCCAGCACGTTCAGGATCCTCCCGTCCGGCAGGGTATAGCCCTGGATGTTTTCCCTCCGCTCCTCGACCTTCACGGCCATGGCCCGGAGCCCCGCCACGTCCACCTCCACGTCGAAATGGCCGGCGTTGCAGAGGATGGCGTTGTTTTTCATCTTCGCGAAATGGGCCGGAGTGATCACGTCCCGGCAGCCGGTCACGGTGATGAACACGTCCCCCAGGGCCGCCGCCTGATCCATGGGCATGACCCGGAAGCCCTGCATGGTGGCGTCCAGCGCCTTGAAGGGGTCCACTTCCGTGACGATCACGTCCGCACCCAGACCGGCGGCCCGCATGGCGACGCCCTTGCCGCACCAGCCGTAGCCCGCCACCACCACGGTCTTCCCCGCCACGATGAGGTTGGTGGTATGGAGGATGCCGTCCCACACGGACTGACCGGTGCCGTACTTATTATCATAGTAGTGCTTGGCCTTGGCGTCGTTCACCGCCACCATGGGACAGGGCAGGCAGCCCTCCCGCTCCCGGGCCTTCAACCGCAGGATGCCGGTGGTGGTCTCCTCGCAGCCGCCCAGGAGGCAGTCCCCATATTCCGCGCAGTCCCCGCCGAGGAGGTTCACCAGATCCCCCCCGTCGTCGATGAGGATGTGGGGATGGCATTTCAGCGTCTCCCGCAGGAGGCGGTCGTACCCCGCCGCGTCCACGCCGTGGATGCCGAAGGTCTCTACCCCCAGGGAAGCGATGCCCGCCGCCACGTCGTCCTGGGTGGACAAGGGGTTGGAACCGGTCAGCCAGACCTCCGCCCCGCCCTTCTGCAGCACCAGGGCCAGGTTCGCGGTCTTTGCCTCCAGGTGCACGGAAACGGCGATGCGCTTCCCCGCAAAGGGCTGCTCCCGCTCAAAGCGGGCCTCGATCCCCGATAGGGCGGGCATAAAATCCCGCACCCAGCGGATCTTCTGCCGTCCGGCCTCCGCCAGCGCAGGGTCCTTGATGATGCTCATTTCTCTCCCCCTTTTAACAAGAAAAAGCGCTCCGTCTCACCGACGGAGCGCGAACCAGCTTCTGCAGCGCCTTATCTCTCGTTCGTCCGTCGGATTTGGCACCTTGCACCGGGTATCCCCATGCAGGTTGTCGTGGCTTCACAGGGCCGATCCCTCCGCCACTCTCGATAAGGCTATTCGATTCGTCCACAGTATACCCGCGGGGCGGCGGGCTTGTCAATACGCCCTTGACAGATTTTTCGGCCGGGACTATAATAGGCGCACTTTTGAAATTGATTCTCATTTTCATATTTGCCCGATGGGAAGGGAGCGGCTGCCATGGCATACGAGACGAGACAGGGCAGGCTGGTTCAGGAATACCTGGAGAGCCTGGGAGGCCGGCACGTGAGCGTGCAGGAGATCGCGGAAAACCTGCCGGAAAAGGTGGGGATCTCCACCATCTACCGGCAGCTGGAGAAGCTGGAAGCCCGGGGTCTGGTGCGGAAATACATCAACGACGGGGAGCCCGCCTGCTATCAGTATGCCGAGGACGGGACCCCCGGCTGCCACGGGCATCTCCATCTGAAGTGCGGCGAATGCGGCCGCCTCATCCACCTGGAATGCGAGGAATTCGACCGGCTGGCGGAGCATCTGTTCCGGGAGCACGGCTTCCGCACGGATCCCCTGCGCACCTCCATCTTCGGGGTCTGCCGGGATTGTCTGGCAAAGGGGCGGGAAGCATGAAAAGGGTGATTCTGTTTTTCCTGCTGGCGGTCCTGCTCCTCACCGGCTGCGCCGGGGGATCTCACTCCGGGAGCGGGGATAAGCTGAAGGTCACGGCCGCCGCCTTTCCGGAATACGACTTTGTCCGGGCGGTGGCGGGGGACCTGGCGGAGATCACGCTGCTCCTCCCTCCCGGGGCGGAGGCCCATTCCTATGAGCCCACCCCCCAGGACATCGCCCGCATCGGCGCCTGCCGGGTCTTCGTCTACGGCGGCGGAGAGAGCGACGTGTGGCTGGACCGGATCCTGGACAGCGGGGACAGGGAGGAGAAGATCATCCTCTCCCTCATGGACTGCTGCGCCCTCCGGGAGGAGGAGATCCAGGAGTTTATGACCGCAGAGGAGGAAGAAGAGGGGGAGGAAACGGAGTACGACGAGCACGTGTGGACCTCCCCGGTGAACGCCATTGCCATCACCGAGGCGGTGCGGGACGCCCTGAAGGAGGCGGACCCGGAAAACGCCGCCGCCTACGCCGCCAACGCGGAAGCCTATATCCGGCAGCTGCGGGAGCTGGACGCCTCCATACGGGAGCTGGTGAAGGATGCCAAACGGCGGCTGCTGGTCTTCGGGGACCGCTTCCCCTTCCTGTATTTCGTGCGGGAATACGGTCTCAGCTATGCCGCGGCCTTCCCGGGCTGCTCCAGCGGCACGGACGTGAACCCCGCCACCGTCGCCCATCTCATCGACCTGGTGAAGGCGGAGGGGATCCCCGTGGTCTTCCGCTGCGATCTGAGCGCCGGGAAGATCGCGGACACCATTGCCGAATCCACCGGGGCCGGGGTCCTCACCCTCTGGTCCGGCCATACCGTCTCCCGGGACGCCTTCCAGGCCGGGGAGACCTATCTGACCCTCTGGGCCAAGAACCTGGAGGCGCTGAAGGAGGCGCTGTACTGATATGTCGCTCATCGCCTGCAGGGACCTGTGCCTGGCCTACGAGGGCAAGACCGCGGTGCAGGACCTGACCTTTTCCGTGGAGCCCGGGGACTATCTCTGCATCGTGGGGGAAAACGGCTCCGGCAAAAGCACCCTCATCAAGGCCCTCCTGGGGCTGAAGAAGCCCAAAAGCGGGACCATCACCTACGGGGACGGCCTCCGGCAGACGGAGGTGGGATATCTGCCCCAGCAGACGCCGGCTCAGAAGGACTTTCCCGCCAGCGTGGGGGAGGTGGTCCTTTCCGGCTGCCGGGCAAGACCCTTTTATCTCCGTGCCGAAAAGCGCCGGGCGGCGGAATCCCTGGAAAAACTGGGGCTGACGGAGCTGAAAAACGCCTGCTACCGGGATCTGAGCGGCGGGCAGCAGCAGCGGGTACTCCTGGCCCGGGCCCTGTGCGCCACCCGGAAGCTCCTCCTGCTGGATGAGCCCGTCACCGGGCTGGACCCGGTGATCAGCGCGGAGCTGTACCGGATCATCCAGGACCTGAACCGGGAAGGGGTCACTATCATCATGGTCTCCCACGACGTGGACTGCGCCATCGAGCGGGCCAGGACCATCCTCCATCTGCGCACCGTGCCTCTTTTCTTCGGCCCTGCGGAGGAATACGCGGGCAGCGAGATCGGCCGCACCTTCATGGAAGGCCGGGACTGAGAAAGGAGGACGACGATGCTGGATACTCTGCGGGAGATGCTCTCCTACACCTTTCTCACCCGGGCCCTGCTGGTGGGCACCCTGGTGAGCCTGTGCGCCGCCCTCCTGGGAGTCAGCCTGGTGCTGAAGCGGTACAGCATGATCGGGGACGGGCTGAGCCACGTGGGCTTCGGCGCCCTGGCCATCGCCACCGTGCTGAACGCCGCTCCCCTGGCCGTGGCCATCCCCGTGGTGGTGGCCGCCGCCTTTCTCCTCCTGCGCATATCCTCCAGCGGCAGGATCAAGGGGGACGCGGCCATCGGCCTTCTTTCCACCTGCGCCCTGGCGGTGGGGGTCATCCTCATCTCCCTGTCCACAGGGATGAACACCGAGGTGAACAACTATCTCTTCGGCAGCATCCTCTCCATGTCCCGGGAGGACGTGATCCTCAGCGCCGCCATCGCCCTGACCGTGCTGATCCTCTTCGTCCTGTTCTACAACCGGATCTTCGCCGTCACCTTCGACGAGACCTTCGCCCGGGCCACCGGGGTGCGGGTGGGGGCGTACAACGCCCTCATCGCCCTGCTCACCGCCCTGACCATCGTGGTGGGGATGCGGATGATGGGGAGCATGCTCATCTCCGGTTTGCTGATTTTTCCCGCTCTCAGCGCAATGCGCTTGTGCAAGCGCTTCCGGAGTGTTATAATCGTTGCGGCCTTTATTTCCGTTTTCTGCTTTTTCCTGGGGACCCTAGTCTCCTACCTGGCCGCCATCCCCACCGGGGCCAGCGTGATCTGCGCAAATATGATCGTCCTGCTGCTGCTCACCGCAGCGGGCAGGCTGAGGGAGAGGATGAAATGACGGATACCGTATTTCGGGCTACCGGCCTCAATAAGCGCTACGGCGGCGCCGCCGCGCTGGACGGGCTGGACCTGCAGTTGACCGCCGGACGGATCTACGCCCTGCTGGGCGACCCGGGCAGCGGTAGGACCACCCTGCTGCGCTGCGCCGCGGGTCTGGTGAAGCCGGATTCCGGCGAAGTGGAGATCCTGGGCGAGACGGGGGACGGTCTGTACGCCGCGAGGCACCAGGTGGGCATGCTCATCGACGGTCCCGCCCTGTACCGGGATCTGAGCATCCGCAACAACCTGAAACTCCAGGGCCGCGTCCTGGGGGATCTGCCCAAGGGGCGGATCGGCAAGCTGATGAAGGCTCTGGCCATCACCCCCCGGGATACGGGAAACCGCACCGTGGGCGGCTGCCCCGCGGGACTGAAAATGAAATGCGCCATCGCCATGGCCCTGCTCCCCTTCCCCCGTCTGCTGCTGCTGGACGAGGTCTTCGGCGGGCTGGACACGGACGACAGCGCCCTGTTCGTGGACCTGATCAAGGCGGAGATGGAGGAACGGCCCATGACCACCCTGATCACCGGCCAGTTCTTCGCCGAGCTTTACCCCTTCGCCACGGATTACCTCCTGCTGGAGAAGGGCAAGATCGTCCGGAGCTACACCCGGGAGGAGCTGCAGGCCAGGATCCCGGAGGACCTCCAGCGGGCCCAGGAGCTGGAAGACGCCTTCAAGACCATCCGAAAGGAGGACCTTGGCGCATGAAAACCGTAATTCGCGGCGAACTGTTTCGCCTGAGCCGGAGCGCCGTGCTGCTGCTGGCGATCGCGGTGCTGCTGGTGTGCGACCTGTTCATCAGCTCCCGGAGCAAGGTGACCGAGTCCAATCTGTACGATCTGGCGGAGCTTCCCGGCGCGGGGACCTTCGTGAACTTCTTCCAGGACAACAAGACGAGCCCCGACGGGGCCGCCGCCCGCATGCGCCTGCCCAGGGTGAAGAACCAGCCGGAAACGGCGGTGCTGCAGGATGAGCCGGGGACGAAGTATGAGAACCTGATCGAGGTCTACTGGGCCTGCTCCCCCTACTATTTCCGCTGGGTGCTGGCCAGCAACCAGGGACTCATGGTGATCCCCCTGATCTTCGCGGTGATGTTCCTGGCCAGGGATTTTCCCCACCGGGTATTCAACGATTCCCTGTACATCGGCAAACGGCGGCGGGAGGTCTTCTGGGGGAAGACCCTGTTCTATTTCCTTCTGGCCTTCCTGATCTCCCTGGCGGGCATCCTGCTCCTGACCCTGGTGTACGCCAGCGCCGTGTTCCGGATCCTGCCGGGCGGATATGTCTGGAGCCGGATCCTCCTCCATGCCTTTGTGGATACCTGCCTCATGGCGGTGCCCTTCCTCCTGGCCTTCCTCACCCGGAACCCGGTGATCACGGGCGTCCTCAGCGCCCTGTACGGGGTGCTCATCCGGTATACCGGTCTGATCTATCCCGCCGCCCTGAAGGCGGATAAAGCCACCTGGGAGCCGGGTTCCTTCCCCATGACCATGACCCTGATCTGCCTGGGGATCCTGGTGGTGTGCGTGGCCGCATCCCGCCTGCTCTTCGAAAAACAGGATATCAAATAACGCTTCGCGTTTCGACCGGGACCCGCTTCGTTGGGCTCCCGGGCGCAGCATATCGATATTGCCGATACGCTTATCACGCGCATGGGGGCAGCCAGACGGCTGCCCCCGAAGTTTTGTCGGCTTTCTTATTCTGTCCGTTCCAGGTCCAGGATGATCCGGTCCCCCGCGGGAGGGTACCAGATCAGGCGCAGGGCGGAGACCTTGCCGAAATCCCCATCGAAGGCTGCATTGTTGGCGGATTCCCGGGTGAAATCCAGGCTCAGCGCGAACACCCGCTCCCCGGTCTCGGCGTCGTAAAAGCTCGTTATATTACCGGTCCTGCTTATTCTAAGCACCGTGCCGTCCACGCAAAGATATGGAGCGATATCCCTCTGGTCCAGGAGCCGGTCATAGGATCCCGTTATGGACGAGGCCGTGACCCAGGCCCGGAGGTGCAGCTCCTCTTCGTTCCCCCACAGGGCCAGGCTCCGGGTCTCCAGACGGTAGACCCCGTTGTCCACTGCGTATTCCACCTCCTCCGGGGTGCAGTCCGCAAAGAGGCTTTCCCGGAGCGCCTGCCGGTCTTCCGCCGAGAGCTCCGGAACCTGGGTCTGTTCCATAGGCTGCTGAGGCTGCTTCGGAATCGGTCCCGTCTCCAGGGGGTATTCCACCCCGTCGATACGCAGGGCGACGATGCCCCGGATATCTACCGGCTGCCGGAACCTGGCGCTCATCACGGCCACATCCTGCCGCACCGGGTCCGGCCGAAGCACCGGGGAGTCAAAGATCTTCTGCTCCTCCTCCCCTTCCCGGTAGACGTACTCCAGCTTCGCCCGGAAGGGCTTGCCGGTGCCCAGCTTTTTCATGTCCATCCCTGCCACGTCCGCCCGAAGTCCGAAGGGGGAGAGAACGATGTTGGAATAAACGCCATCCCCCTGTTCTTTGGAGATTTTCGCCAGGCAGGGCTTCAGCTCCGCCTCCGCCTCCAGATAGCCGGGGTTAAAGGTCTCCCCGGTATCGTGGTTTTTCAGGCCGAAGAGACGGAACCGTATGCGCCCCGTGTTCATCTGGCATTCGTTGTACCAGAGATAGACCCACCGATTGGGGTTTCCCTGACCCGGATCGTCCCCTTCCAGGGGCTGGCGGACGCCGCCGCCCATTTTCACGGGATAGCCCTCTTCCGTCAGGGGAGTGATCATGTGATCCGTGTCAGCCCAGTCCTCCAGGTTCCCCTGGAGCAGCTCCACGCTGTACACCAGGTAGGTATTGTATCCGTCCGTCACCGCCTCGTGGAGGGTGAGGCGCAGGCCGTCGTTCTCCACGGTCACGCCGATGTGGTTGACATAATCCGAAAACGTCTCGAATTTCTCCCCGGGGAACAGCCGTTCCAGGAAGCCCGTCTCCTTCGCCGCCACCCCCAGCAGGGCCAGGAGGGCGATCACCGCCGCCAGGATCAGAGCGGCGCGGACGGGGCGGCTGAGCTTTCTCTTCGCCGGGGGGCTGAAAACGGTCTTCGCGTAACGGTCCTCCGTCTCGCCCATGGCCATGGCCAGTTCCAAAGCCGTCATAGGTCGATCCCCTCCTTCTGCAAATAGTTTCGCAGCCCTTCCCGCAGCTTACCCAGCTGCTTATGGATGCCGCTTACGGATCTTCCCCGCTGCTTCGCCAGGCTTTCCAGGGTCTCAAAGGCCAGGTATCGCCGCAGGAACAGGTCTCTCTCCCCCTCCGAGATACTTTCCAAAAAGCCGTTCAGGGCACGGGTGAGCTCCCGGCGCTGCACCTCGTCCTCCAGGCTCTCCCCGGAGACCACCTCCTCCAGTTCCTCCAGGACCAGAGGGGTCTCTCCCGCATAGCGTTTTGCGGTGTGGTCCCGCCGCCACCGGTCCAGGGCCAGATTCCGGCAGATTTTTGCCAGGAAGGGTCCAAGGGGGTCCGGTCTCTTGGGGGGTATGGCGTTCCAGGTCCGGAACCAGGTATCCGAAACGCACTCCTCGCTGTCCGCCGGGACGGCCAATATCCGCAGGGCCACGCTCCGGCAGAGGGGGCCGTACTTTTCATCCGATTCCGTGATGGCCCGTTCGTCCCGGTCCCAGTAGAGCTGTACGATTTCTCTGTCTTCCACTTCCTCGCCTCCTTCACCCTTGATAACGGCTTTTTCCCCTCTTTTTTCACGATTCCGGGTTTTCACAAAGAATCCGCCTTTCCGCATCTGCTGCCGGATCTGTGGAGGGGCAGGCCTTGTTTTCCCATGCGCTTTATGGTCCGGCTTTGATATCGCCTGCTCATGTTTTTCCCTTTGTAAATATCCTACTCAAAAGCGGACCGAAAGGCAAGGGACAGCGGACATACTGCGGGGATCCCGCACCCTTTTTCCGGCGGGGACGCTTCCGCGCGGCGTCCCCAGTTTTCTCTTGCGCTTTCATTGACTGAAACGCAAAAACCGCGTATACTAAAGGGTAAAGAAAAACCCAGATAAAACCAAGGGGGGATGAGCTTGCGTTCTCTTCTGATCGACAAAAACGGCCTGCGGGTCAATCTGAACGAGATCCGGGCCCGGGCGGGCAGCGCGGACATCGTGGCGGATCTCAGCGGCGACGGGCAGGGGGTCGGCCTCCTGCGCATGGCCCGCTTCCTCCGGGATGAGGGGCTGGGCAGCTTCGCCGTGAGCGAACCCCAGGATGCGGCGATGCTCCGGCGCAGCGGCTTTTCCGAGGAACGGATCCTGGTCCTCCGCAGCATCACGAACCAGGGGCAGGTCAGAGAACTCCTGGACGTGGGCGTGACCTTCACCCTCGGCTCCTATGAGGCCGGGATCGCTCTGAACGCCCTGGCGGCGGAACGGCACACCGTGGCGGAAGCCCGGGTCCGCATCGATTCCGGTCTGGGCCAATACGGTTTTCTGGCCCGGGAGACGGACAAGATGCTCACCCTGTTCCGGCAGATGCCCAACATCGCCATCACCGGGATGTACACTCTGCTCTCCTCCACCAACATCCTCTCCGAGACCCAACAGCAGTACGAGGATTTCATGACCGCCGCCCGGACCCTCCAGGCCCAGGGGGTGAACACCGGCATCCTGATGGCGCTGGACGGCGCCGCCCTGTTCCGGGGCGAGTTCGGGGAGCAGAACGCCGTGTGCGTCGGCTCCGCCCTCATCGGCCGGATCCCGGTGAAGGCCGGTTCCGGTCTTGCCAAGGTGGGGGTGCTGGAAGCCTCTCTGGAAGAACTGAACTGGCTGGACAAGGGCACCAAGATCGGCGCGGGCAAGGGCGTCGTCCTGAAGAAGACCACCCGGGTGGCGGTGCTGGACGTGGGCTGGTTCAACGGAGTCGGTACCTTCCGGCAGGGCGACCGGGTGGAGCCTTTCCTGATCGGCAAGGTGAAATCCCGCCTGGCCAGGAAGACCGCCTTCTCCCCCGCCTTCCGGGTGAACGGGAAGCGGGCCCGGGTGCTGGGACAGATCGGCATGACCGGCCTGGTGCTGGACGTGACCCGCTGCAGCCCCGTCCCAGGGGACACGGCCACCCTGGAGGTGGACCCCCGGTATATCCGGGGCATACCCGTAAAGATGAGTGAAGGCGAATGAATATCATCCACAAGCTTGATCCCCATGTGGCGGATCTCATCGCCGCGGGAGAGGTGGTGGAACGCCCCGCCTCCGTGGTAAAAGAACTGCTGGAAAACAGCTTCGACGCCGGGGCCACCCAGGTGACGGTGGAGATCCAGCGGGGTGGCATGGGCCTCATCCGGGTGACGGACAATGGCTGCGGCATGAGTCCGGAGGACGCGGGCACCGCCTTCCTCCGCCACGCCACCAGCAAGCTCCGGGACGCCCGGGGCCTGGAGGCCATCGGGACCCTGGGCTTCCGGGGAGAGGCGCTGGCGGCCATCGCCGCCGTTTCCCGGGTCCAGCTCCTCACCCGTGAACGGGGCGCCCAGGAGGGCACCGTCCTCACCCTGGAGGCGGGAGAGGAGATCTCCCGCTCCCCCGCCGGCTGTCCGGAGGGGACCACCATTCTGGTGCGGGACCTGTTTTACAATACCCCCGCCCGGCTGAAATTCATGCGGAAGGACTCCGCCGAGGGGTCCAGCGTCACCGCCGCCGCCCTGAGCTGCGCCATGAGCCACCCCAACGTGGCGGTGCGGTATCTCCGGGAGGGGAAGGAGGAATTCCACACCCCGGGCAACGGCCGGCTGGACGCCGTCATCTATTCCCTCCTGGGACGGGAATTTGCCAAAACCATGCTCCCCGCCCAGGGCTCCGGGGACGGGATCACCGTGGAGGGATACATCTGTCCCCCCGCAAACGCCCGGGGCAACCGGAAACAGCAGTATTTCTTCGTCAACGGAAGATACGTGAAATCTCTCCTGCTCCAGACCGCCCTGGAGCAGGCCTATAAAAACCAGCTTTTCACCGGGCGGTTCCCCGCCTGCGTTCTCTTCCTGGAGCTCCGGCGCAGCGCCGTGGACGTGAACGTCCATCCCGCCAAGACCGAGGTGCGTTTCCTGCAGGAGCGGCAGGTCTTCGACGCGGTCTACCGCAGCGTCCAGGCAGCCCTCCGGGGGGAGGCCGCCCAGCCGGAGCTGCATCTCCCGAAGCCGGAGGAGACCGAGCCGGTACCCGAGCCGGAGGTACGGGAGGGATCCGCCCCGGCGGCGAAGCCCAAAGGGGCGAACCCCGTTTCCGGAAGGATCTACAGCCGGGAGAGCGTTCCCAAGGCGCCTCCGGCGGATATGCCGAAGATCGTGGAGCAGCTGGTGTTCCGCCAGCCCGCCGCGGAGTACGGCCGGGAAGGACCGACTCCCCGGGAGGAGATCCCGGTCCACCGGGTGGACCTGACGGAGCCTGCCGCGCCGAAAGGGGAACCGGAGCTTCCTGCGCCGAAAAAGGGACCGGAGCCTCCCGTCCCGGAGGAAAAGCGGGAGACGCCGGAACCGGAGCCGGAGGCCCCGGCGGAGAAGGCCCTGCCCCCCTACCGCATCCTGGGAGAAGCCTTCCGGGAATACGCGGTGGTGGAAACGGAGGAAGGGCTCCTGCTCATCGATAAGCACGCCGCCCACGAGCGCATCCTCTTCGACCGGCTGAAGGCCGGGGAACGGGAGCCCATGAGCCAACAGCTCCTGGAGCCCCAGGTGGTGAAGCCCGGTGCGGAGGACGCCGCCCTGCTTCTGGACCATCTCCCCCTCCTGGAGGACCTGGGGCTGGAGGCGGAGGATTTCGGCGGCGGAGCGCTGCTGGTGCGCCGTCTGCCGGAGGGCGTGGGTCCGGAGGACTGCGCCGCCCTCCTGGAGGATACGGCGGAGGCCCTGCGTCTGGGCAAGCGGCCCGGCAGCCTGGGGCAGCGGGACGAGGTCCTGGCCTCCATGGCCTGCAAGGCGGCGGTGAAGGCGGGGATGGAAGGGGATCTCCGGGAACTGATCCCCGTGGTGGAGGCCGTCCTCTCCGGGCGGGTGAAATACTGCCCCCACGGCAGACCCGTCTCCATGGTCCTCACCAAAGCCCAGCTGGACAGGAATTTCAAGCGTACCGGCGGATAAGCGAATATCAGAATCATTACATAAGCAGGTGATAACGTATGATGATGGACGACAATTTCTTCTGGTTCAAGCGCAACGGGATCCATATCCCCGGAGTGAAAGGGGAGCATCTGTTCATGCACATCACGGACACCCACGTAAGCACCTGGGACGAGGGAAGCTCCCCCGAGGAACGGGCGGAGACGGAAAAGCAGGAGACCATGTGGGCCTCCTTCAAGGAGAAGTTCGCCCGGGGCCAGCTGCCCTTCTCCGTGGGGAACGACGAGCCCTACGGCGACCCCCAGCGGATCTCCACCGTGGAGGCCTTTGAAAAGCAGCTCGCCCTGGCGGAGGAGCTGAAGCCGGAGGCCCTGCTCCTTTCCGGGGACAACCTGGAGCGCATGCACGAGGCCGGGGCGCGGTATCTGAAGCGCAAGCTGGCCGCCTACAGCGGCAAGTTCCTCTGCGTGCCGGGCAACCATGAGCCGGAATCTCTGGACGGCGTCTATGAACGGGGGGTTCGGAAGCTGGACTTCGACGGTTTCCGGATCGTCGCCGTGGACGACAGCCGCAAGACCGTTTCCCGGGAGGATCTGGACGCCCTGAAAGCCCTGTGCGACGAGGGGACGCCCATGATTGTCCTCTGCCATATCCCCGTGGCCACGGCAAACTGCAAGGAGGAGCTCCACCGGGTGATGGATTACTTCTATATCGATGCGGACGCGGAGGATGAGAACGCCCGGGAATTCGTCGCCCTGCTGGAGAAGAACGACACGGTGAAGGCCGTGCTCTGCGGCCACGTCCACGGGTATCACGCCACGGAGCTGGTCCCCGGCAAGCCCCAGATCATCGGTTCCCAGGGGATGGCCGGGGCCGTGGACCTCTTCACGGTGAGCTGAAAAAAGTTCGGAAAAATCAGTTCGGGGCGGAGCCAAACGGCTCCGCCCCGAAGGTTACTCTTGGGTTTTCCCGGATCAGCCCTCCAGGATCTTCTTCGCCCGGGGATCGTCCCTGCCGTAGTTGCAGGCTTCCATCTCGGCGACCATCTCCTGGTTCGTGTTGTCCTGCCGGGGCAGGGGCACATCCTGCTCATGGGAGAGGATGTACTGCACCTTCTTGATGTCCACGGTGGCGGTGGTGGATCCGTCCTTCACCGCCACGGCTGCGGCGACGCCCGCGGCCTGGCCGGTCTGGCAGCACTGGGGGATCAGCTGCAGGGGGCCGATGGCCAGGGGGTCTGCGGAGAGGTGACGGCCGGGGGCCAGGAGGTTATCCACGCCCTTGGGCACGATGCAGCTGTAGGGGATCTCCACAGGCACGCTGGAGCCGGTGGTGGTGGACCAGGCGATCACGTCGTCATAGGCGGGATTGGCGGCCAGGTCCTTCATGGTCATGTACTTCACGCCGTCCAGACGGCGGGAGCAGCGCACGCCCAGCTGAGGCGCGATATCCAGCAGGTAGGCCTTGCTGAAGCCCGCGGGGCACTTCTCCTTGCAGTAATCCAGCAGCTTGCGGATGGAGTTGCGCACGATGAACTCCGTCTCCCGGATGTCCTTCAGATCGGTGCAGAGGCGGCCGTTGAGCCAGTTGTTGAACCATACCACGTCCAGGCAGCCCGCGGGGAAGAACATGGTGCGGTAGCCCGCCAGCTCGATGAGTCCCTTGCTGAACTCCCGGGCAGCCTCGGGATTCGCCCGCGTCCAGTCCGTATAGGCCTCGTAGTCCACGCCGCCGGCGCGCCACACCAGAGCAGTCTGGTTATCCCGCACCATCTCGCCGGGGATGCCGCTCTTTCCATGGAAGGGCGCTCCGGCCTGGGCATAGATATCGCCGTCGCCGGTGGCGTCGATGACCACCTTGGCGTAAACCGCCTGACGGCCTGCCTTGCTCTCAAAGATGACGCCCTTGATCTCCTTGCCCTCCATGATGGGCTTGGTGCCCCAGCAATGGAGCAGGACTTCGATGTTGGGCTCTTCCTGGATCATCAGATCCATTTCGATCTTCAGCTGCTGGGGGTCGTAGCTGGGGGCCCGGGCCAGGACCTTGTCATCCCCGAAGCCGTTGGTGCAGAAGGGGATCTTGCCCCATTTTCCGATGAGGATGGGATCGTTCTTGCCGATATCCTCCAGCCTGGGGCTCAGATATGCCTCGGGGCAGGATTTATCCAGGCGGGAGAACCACTCCTCCTGGATGCCGCGGATGACGCTGTACTTCCTCCAGCTCAGGGAGGGAACCACCAGGACGTAGCCGCCGGTGACGTCGCCGCCGAAGTAGCCGTAACGCTCCATCAGAATGACCTTCGCGTTGCGGTTGGCACGGGCGGCGGCCAGGGCTGCGCTGTGACCGGCGGCGCCGCCGCCGACGACGAGGATATCACAGGTGCCGTAAACCGGGAGCTGATTCGGGCTTTCCAGATAGATCTCGCTCATATCTATTCCTTCCTTTCGGTTCAGATTGCAGAGTTGGGATCGGGACTTACTGCTCCGCCATGAAGCGGTTGTAGGCGTCGGTGTAGATCTCCAGCATGCGGTCGAAGCCCATGGATTTCATGTTCTTCACGTATTCGTCCCACTGATCCATGCTGGTGGTACCCTCCACCATCATACACCACATCTCGGCCTGGTAGGTCTGCACGTCGGCGGTCAGGCCGGAGACTTCGTCCGTCTCCTCCTGGTTCAGCTTCGCGCCGGTACGCCATACCCAGGCATTGTCGTTCTTCACGTTGGTCCAGACCTCCACCGCGTGGTCGTTGTAGGAGGTGTCGTAGTTCACAGGCTTGTCGCCCGCGCCGTTCATGCCGGCCTCGGACAGGGCGCAGTTGGCGAAGGTCATGAGGGCCCAGCCGTAGCCCCGGTCGAAGTTCAGGGCGAAATCGGTGACGACGCGCTCGCCGTTCTCATTCCGATCCCACAGGACGCCCTGGACGCCCCAGGTGATGTATTCGCTGCCGCTTTCGCTGTACTGCCAGTCGCACCAGGTGGTGGCCAGAGGGATCTCCTCGGAGGTGGCGCCGATGCAGAAGGAGCCGTAGCTCACGCCGCCGGAGCTCAGGCCGTAATGCACGGTCTGGTCGGGCTCGCGCAGGAGCCGGTGGCAGGCCTGCCAGTTGCAGCCCTCGCAGACCACGTTGTAGTTGGAGGCGTCGCCGGTGGCCAGGGACAGGAAGCCGATCTCGCCGTTGGAGAGCTCGGATACCATGTCGGTGTTGGAGACATAGCCGGTATAGTTGGGGCTGATCAGGCCTTCGCTGAACCACTGACGGAGGATCTCGATGCCCTCCTTCTCATCATTGCTGATGCCGATGAGCTCGGGCACGCCGTCGATGAGGCGCAGGCCGATGCTCAGGTTGATGGTGAGGTAGGTGTTCAGACCGGTAAAGAGCTTGCCGGCCTCACGCTCCATGGTGCTGTACAGGGTCATGGGCCAGAAGTTCGCCTGCTCATGCTGGGTCTTGAAGGCGTAGAGGATGTCATGGGCCTTGGCGATGGTGTCCACGTCCTCCGCCTTGCCCAGGCCGTACTTGTCCATCAGATCCTGGCGCAGGGACCAGCCGCTGGCGCCACCGGCCCGGCTGTAGCTCAGGCCGAAGAAGCTGACGATCTTGTTCTTCTTCACGAAAGCCGTATCCAGCAGGTTGACGTTGTCCTTGGCCCGGTCGTAGATCTCCCACAGGTAGTTGGGCATATAGTCCGTATAGTCGTACAGGTTCGCGAAGATATGCTCGTCGATGGCCTGCTCGGAAGTGCCGGAATACCGGTACTGGCCCTGGGAGGTGATATCCGGGATATCATCCGCGGCCACCAGAACGGCAAACTGCTCCTTGCAGTTCGCCTGGGTCATCTGGAGGAACTCCAGGTGCACGCCGGTCATCTTCTGCATCTCGATCCAGTAGTCCACGTTCTCCATGAGACCGTCGGGCATGTACTGGGAGGTCCAGGTGATGGTGAAGAAGCGGAGCTTCACGTCCCGCTCCGTCAGAGGCAGGGGGTACTCGTATTTTTCCGCAGGCTTTCCGTCGGCCGTCTTGGCATAGTGGCCGGGAGCCAGATGGTCCACCTCGGGTTCGGGTTCGGGTTCGGGTTCCTCGGTAGCCGCCGGGGCCTGGGTGGCTGCCGGAGCCTGAGTGGGTTTCGCGGTGGGCGCAGGGGTGCTCTGGTTCCCACTGCTGTCAGCGGGAGCCGCCGTGTTGGCAGGGGCCGGGGTCGTCTTGCCGCAGCCTGAGAAGAGGGCCAGGACGAACAGAAGCGCGAATACCAACGCCAATGCTTTTTTTACCAAGGCTGATTCCTCCTTTTAAAAATATTGTAATAATATTATAGGAGCCTGGCAGCCGATTGTCAATCGAAATCCACAAAAGGCAAGGATACGCGGCTGCCCATTTTTGGTAAAATAGCCATATGCGAATTTCCCCTTGTGCCCCGGAGAGAATTGAGATATAGTGTATATCCAGCAGTTTATGCCCCGGCGGGGCCGGAAAGGAGCGCATGATCCTGGAAACAAGCAAAAATGCCCCCATCGGGGTCTTCGATTCCGGCGTGGGAGGACTCACGGCGGTGCGCTGCCTCCGCAGGCTGCTGCCCGGGGAGGATATCGTTTTCTTTGGGGATACGGCCCGGGTGCCCTACGGCAGCCGGACCCCGGAGGAGATCCACCGCTTCGCCCGGGAGAATCTGGACTATCTCCTCACCTTCGGCATAAAGGCGGCGCTGGTCGCCTGCGGCACCATCAGCGCCATCGCCCTGGATGACCTCCAGAACGACGGCATCCCCGTATGCGGGGTGCTGATCCCGGCGGTGGAGCGGGCGGTCAGCGTCACCCGGAACCGCCGGGTCGGAGTCATCGCCACTCCCGCCAGCATCGGCAGCGGCAGCTACCAGCGGGCGCTGGAGGCCCGGGGCTGCACCGTTGCCGCTAACGCCTGTCCCCTGTACGTTCCCCTGGCGGAGCAGGGACGGGTCCAGCGGGGGGATCCCCTGGTGGAAGAGGCGACGGCGGAGTACCTGGCCCCCATCCGGGAGGCCGGGGTGGACACCCTGATCCTGGGCTGCACCCACTTTCCCTGGTTCAGCGAGGTCATCGCCGCCTATATGGGCGAGGGCGTGGAGCTGATAAACTGCAGCGCCGCCGCGGCGGAGACCCTGGCCGGGATGATCGGCGGCGGGACCCGCAGGGAAGGCGGCCGCCTGGAGATCCGGGTCAGCGGGGACCCGGTCCCCTTCGCTCCCCTGGCGGAGCGGTTTTTGCAGGAGAAGGACCTGCGGGTCCAGAAGGCCCGCACGATCTGAAGGAAAGGAACCTGAATGAAAGACGTACTCATCTCCATCACCGGCAGTCAGCATGCCCCGGGGGAACCCCCGGTGATGAACGGGGACAACACCATCCAGCTGGTCACCGACGGGCACTATCAGTTCGGAGACGGCAGCTGCTGGCTGAGCTACCGGGAAAGCCCCCTCACAGGCATGGAAGGCACCACCACCACCTTTCTGGTGAAGGACGACCTGGTGACCATGGTCCGCAAGGGCGCCGTGAACGGAGAGCTGAAATTCCAGAAGGGGGAGCGCCACTGCTTCCTGTACAACACCCCCTTCGGGGGCATGACCATGGGCATCCGCACCCAGAAGCTCAAGACCAACCTGGGGGAGCACGGAGGCAGCATGGACATCACCTATACCGTGGACATGAACGAAGTCCCTCTGGGCAAAAACGTGTTCCAGATCGACGTGAAAGAGGTCCCGGAGTCGGATAAAGGAGAAGAAAACCCATGACCAGTATGATCGAAGCGGCCCGGGAGCAGATCGACGCTCTGCTGAAGAAGGCCTGCGCCGCGGCGGCGGAAAAGGGCGCCCTCCCTGCCGGCGCTCAGCTGAACGGGAAGATCGAGATCCCCAAGGATGCGAAAAACGGAGACTACGCCTGCTCCTACGCCATGGGCAGCGCCAAGGCCATGGGCATGGCTCCCCGGAAACTGGCGGAAGCCCTGACCGGGGAACTGGATCTGGCGGGCAGCTGGTTCGATTCCGTGGAAGTGGCCGGTCCCGGCTTCCTGAATTTCCGCCTGGGCGGCGCCTGGTACGCCGGCGTGCTGGAGGATATCCGCCGCCAGGGTCCGGCCTACGGCCAGGTGGACGAGGGCCGAGGCCGCCGGGTGATGGTGGAGTTCGTCTCCGCCAACCCCACCGGCACCATGACCGTGGGCAACGCCCGGGGCGGCGTCCTGGGAGACGCCATGGCCTCCATTCTGGAGCGGGCGGGCTGGAAGGTATGGCGGGAGTTCTACGTGAACGACGCCGGCAACCAGGTGGCCCTCTTCGCCCGGAGCGTGGAAGCCCGGTACATCCAGCTCATCAAAGGCGAGGACGCGGTGGAGTTCCCGGAGGACGGGTATCATGGGGACGATATCCGGGAGCTGGCCCGGCTCTTCCGGGAGCAGTACGGGGATTCCTGGCTGGACCGGGACCCGGAGGAACGCCGGGAGGAGATGCAGAAATTCGGCATCTCCTACAACATCCGGAAGATGAAGGCGGATCTGGAGCGCTACGGCATTTTCTACGACCAGTGGTTCCTGGAATCCTCCCTGCATGAGAGCGGCTACGTGGCGGAGACCGTGGAGCTGCTGGAGAAGGCCGGATACACCTATGAAAAGGACGGGGCCCTCTGGTTCCGGCTCACGGATCTGGGGGCGGAGAAGGACGAGGTCCTGCGGCGCAGCAACGGATTCTACACCTACTTCGCCGTGGATATGGCCTACCACCGGAACAAGTTCATCGCCCGGGGCTTCGACAACGTCATCAACGTTTGGGGGGCGGACCATCACGGCCACGCCATCCGCTTCGCCAAGAGCCTCCCGGCCCTGGGGATCGAACCGGACCGGCTCCATTTCCTGCTGATGCAGCTGGTGAACCTGATCCGGGACGGGAAGCCCGTGCGCATCTCCAAGCGCACCGGCAAGGCCATCGCCCTCAGCGACCTGCTGGACGAGGTCTCCCGGGACGCCTGCCGGTTCTTCTTCAATGCCAAGCCGGATACCCACCTGGATTTCGACCTGGATCTGGCCGTCCGCCGGGACAGCGAGAATCCCGTATATTACGTGCAGTACGCCCATGCCCGGATCTGCAGTCTGCTGGCTACCCTGGCCCGGGAGGGCCATCCCGTGCCCGGCCCCGGGGAGGCGGATCTGCGCCTGCTCACGGATCCCACGGAGCTGGAGCTCATCAAGCAGCTCTCCCTCCTGCCGGAGGAGATCCGCCAGGCGGCCCGGGGGTACGACCCTTCCCGCATCAACCGGTATCTCACGGAGCTGGCCGCCCGGTTCCACCGCTTCTACACCGCCTGCCGCATCCGGGACGCGGAGCCCGGTCTCCTGGAGGCCCGGCTGGTGCTGGCGGACACGGTGCGGGCCGTGCTGGCAAACGCCCTGGGGCTCCTGGGCATTTCCGCGCCGGAAAAAATGTAAGCGTTCCGGCCCGGACCCTCTCTGCCGGGCTTCGCGCCCCGAAGAAAACGCCCTTTACCGGAACAGCAACCGCACGCTCATCCCCGCGGCCAGAAAACCGACCAGGTCGGCAGCCAGGGCCGCGGGGATCACTTTGCCCGAACGCCGGACCCCGGCGGCGCCGAAATATACCCCCAGCACGTAGAAGGTGGTCTCCGTACCTCCCAGCATCACGGCGGCGATCCGCCCGGTGAGGGAATCCGGCCCCGCCTCCCGGATGATCGTGCTTCCCGCCGCCAAAGCGCCGCTCCCGCTGAGGGGACGGAGCAGGAGCAGGCCCACCGTCTCCCGGGGGATCCCCAGTTTATCCAGCGCCGGCTCCAGAAGGGACGCCAGGGCGTCCAGGGCCCCGCTGGCCCGGAGCATGGCGGCGGCAGCGAGGATCGCCGCCGCCGGGGGAAACATGCGCAGCACTGTACGCAGCCCCTCCCCGATCCCCTCTCCCAGGACGGATACCAGGGGGACCCGGCGGCGGAGGCCCAGCGCAGCGCCCAGGAGCAGGAGCAGCGCCGTCAGGACCTTCATGTTTCCCGCCTTCCCCGGCGCTCCAGGAGGGCAAGGACCAGAAGGCCTGTCCCCAGCGCCAGCCCGGAGGTGATCCACACCGCCGGCAGGATATCATAGGGGTTCCTGCTCCCGGCGGAGGCCCGGACGGCGCAGACCGTGGCGGGCACCAGCTGCATCGAGGCGCTGTTCATCACCGCCAGACGGCGGAGCTCCGGTCCCGGCTCCCCGCCCCCCTCCAGCCGCCGCAGCCCCCGGGCGGCCCGGATCCCCGCCGGGGTGGCGGCGTTCCCCAGTCCCAGGAGGTTCGCCGTCAGGTTCTCCGTCAGGGCGGTCAGGATCTCGGGATCCCGGGATCCCCGGGGATAGAGCCGCCGGAGCAGCGGCTGCATCCCCCGGCTCAGCAGCTTTGTCAGCCCGCCCCGCTCCAGGAGCCGCAGCAGACCGGACCAGAGGCAGATCCCGGCGCAGAGACCCATGCACAGATCCACAGCCTGTTCCACCCCTGTCAGGGCGGCGGCGGAGACCTCCCCCAGCTTTCCCTCCATCGCCCCCCACAGGCAGCTCAGCAGGATCATCCCGCCCCAGAGCCAATCCAGCATGTTCCCGTCACCTCCGGAATATGTATATGGGCCGAACGCATAGGGTATGCAGGTATATCTGTTTTTTCTGTTTTTGTAAAGCGTTTTATGGATTTTGTTTATTTTTTTCGCAGTTCCCTTGACTTTTCACAGTGCAATGCTATAATATCCTTACGTGTTAAGATAGGTTTTATGTTTTATGGGAGGACAAATATAGATGAAGACTACCGGAATCGTCAGACAGATGGACAGCCTCGGCCGCATCGTTCTGCCCATTGAACTGCGGCGCACCCTGGATATCGCGCAGAAGGATTCCCTGGAGATCTACGTGGACGGCAATCAGATCATTCTGAAGAAGTATGAACCCACCTGCGCTTTCTGCGACAACGTAAAAGGCATTATCCAGTATAAGGGCAAGAATATCTGCCCCCGCTGCCTGGCAGAGCTGAAGAAGCTGTAACCCGGGCAGGAAAGACAAGCAGCAAGGATCAGGCGGACCGCGCATGCGATCCGCCTGTTTTTCGGAATACGCAAAAACACGGGAGCGGGCGATAAGCCCGCTCCCGTCAGCGTGTCGACAAAGTCTTGTCGCCCCGCTGAAGCAAGTTTTTCGAACAGGGAAAATGGAATAGATTGTTCGAAAAACTTATGATTGAACGCGAAAGACACCCCTGATGGGTTTCTTTCACACTATCTTCCTTTCCGGTATCGTGCCGTTTACGGGTTTGTCTATAGTCTGACAGGAGCGGGCGATAAGCCCGCTCCTTCGTTTCTCCGGAGTCGATACGCTAAGGGGCGGCTTCCGTCTGCAGCCGGGCCATCTCCAGCTTCATGCGCAGGATGCGCAGGACGCTCTCCCGGATCCGCTCCTCAGTAAGGATCCCGTCCGCCACCCCCGCCTCCAGGGCGTCCACTGCCGCCTCCGGGTCCCCGGGGCACAGGAGCAGGTCCACCCCCGCCAGAACGGCCTTCACCGCCGTCTCCCCCACGGTATAGCCCCCGAGGGCGCCCATCTGCAGGGCATCCGTGATCACCACGCCCCGGAACCCCAGTTCTTCCCGAAGCAGCTCCGTGACCAGGGCATGGGAAAACAGAGCGGGTTCCCCGTCCACCGCCGAGACGATCAGGTGGCCGATCATCACCATGTCCGCCCCCGCTTCGATCCCCGCCCGGAAGGGCAGGAGTTCCCGCTCCCGCAGTTCATCCAGGCTCCGTTCCACATAAACCGAGCCATAGTGGCTGTCCGCCTTCGTATCCCCGTGGCCGGGAAAATGTTTCAGGGTACACAGGACACCGCCCGCATGGAAACCCTCCACCGCCGCGGCCACCAGCCGGGCCGCCTCTTCAAAATCATCGCTGTAAGCCCGGTAGCGGATCACCGTATTGGCCGGGTTGGACCACACGTCCGCCACGGGGGCCAGATCCGCGTTCAGGCCGAAGTCCCGCACTTCCCGGGCAAGGAGTTCCCCGTTCTCCCGGGCCTTTTCTTCCCCCTGGTCCTTGTAATGATACATGGACCGGAGCTTCAGACCGCCCACGGTATTCCCCAGACGATCCACCACGCCCCCCTCCTCGTCGCAGAGGATCAGGGGCGGGATCTCCATCCCCGCCGTCAGGTCCGCGGTAAGGGCGCGCAGCTGGTCCCCGGTCTTCATATTATCCGTATCCAGGTAAAACCCTCCCGCAGGCCGTTCCCGCAGGTCCTCCTTCATCGTCTCGTTCACAGTGAGATCGCTCCCGCCCCGCAGGTTCCCGGGCCGGAGGATCACCATCTGCCAAAGCTGCTCCCGCAGGCTGAGTCCCTCCAGCAGCAGTTCTTCCGGCGCGGGCTCAGGGGTCGGTTCGGGGGTCGGCTCCGGCGTAGGCTCCGGCGCAGGCTCGGGGGTCGGCTCCGGCGTCGGTTCCGGCGCAGGCTCGGGGGTCGGCTCCGGCGCAGGCTCCGGCGTGACCGCCGCGCCGGGAGTCACAGGCGCTGCCGCCGGAGGGTCTCCGCATGCGGCGGATCCCAGCAGAAGGATCGGGACCAGGAGCAGGATCAGGATACGACGCAGCTTCATTTCTCTCTTCGCCTCATCCGTATTTTTCCCCATTGTACTCCCCCGGAACGGCTTTGCCAATGGGGTAAGCCTTTTCTCCTGCGTTCCCCTATGGTATACTGGAGAAAAAACAGGAGGGAAGCCATGGAATCCAAATTCTTCAAAGCCCGGAAGATCCTGGACCGGGTCACCCTGATTTCCGGTCTGGCCGGGGAACAGTGCTACCTGATCCAGGGGAAGGAAAGGGCCCTGCTCATCGACGCTCTCTCCGGCATCGGCAGTCTGAAGGCCTTTGTGCGGGAGCTGACAGACCTGCCCGTGGAGCTGGTCCTCACCCACAACCACGTGGACCACATCGGGGCCGCCTTCGAATACGGCAAAGCCCTGATCCATCCCAAAGACATCCCGGGCATGTATGAGATGGGAGACGCCGCCTCCCGCCTGGGCTTCGTGAATTCCCAGCACCGGGAGGGGGAACCGGCGATACGGCCGGAGGACGTGATCCCCACGGCGCCCATCCGCACTTATCCCATCGGGGACGGGGACGTGCTGGACCTGGGCGGGATCCGGCTGGAGGCCATCCACGTTCCGGGCCACACCTGGGGCAGTCTGGTGTTCCTGGACCGGGAAGCCCGGGTGATCTACAGCGGGGACGCAGTGAACGCCAACACCCTGCTCTTCCTGGGAGGCGCCAGCATCGAGGAATACCGGGAGGCGCTGATCCGTCTGAACGGCTTTGCGGAGGCCTGCGACGTCCTCTGGGGCGGCCACGGGGGCGTGAGCGTCCCCTTCTCCATTGTCCCGGACGCCATTCAGCTCTGCGGCGAGATCATGGCGGGAACGGACGACGCGGTCCCCGGGGACTTCCTGGGACGGCCGGCTCTGTACGCCAAAAAGAAGGATCCGTTCTTCCGCCGCTTCGACGGCGGGATCGCCAACATCGCCTATTCCCGTGACCGGATCTGGAAGAAGCAGGTAACGCCCCCGGGCGTTTTCGGCTGAACCCGGATATGACGCGCCCCCCCGGCTGTCGCCGGGGGGACGTTCAGACTGCAGACAAACCGGTAAACGATACGATACCGGAAAGGAAGAAAGGGTGAAAGAAACCCATCAGGGGTGTCTTTCGCGTTCAATCATAAGTTTTTCGAACAATCTCTTCCCTGTTTCTTGTTCGAAAAACTTGCTTCGGCGGGGCGACAAGACTTTGTCGACACGCTGCGCGCCCCCCGGCTGTTCGCCGGGGGGCGCTTTTGCTGTTTGCGGATCAAAGGGTCTTCTTCAGGCGGAACACGTTCCAGGACAGGGGCTTCAGCTCCGTCAGGACCTTGCCCGCCTCCAGGCGGGAGGCCGGGTTCAGCCGGGGCTTCACCGCGTCCGGGTTCTCCCAGGTGTTGGCCGCGTCCGGGTCCTCGGAATACAGCTCCACGTGCTCCGTGAGGCTCCAGCCGGGGAAGCCGGTGACGTCCAGCTCCAGGGAGTTGGAGGTCTCCCAGTTCCGGTTGATGACGAAGACGTTCAGCTCATCCCCGTTCAGGGCCGCGGCGGAATCGATGAAGGGCAGGCCTTCATGGGTATAGTACTGGGAATTGTCGTCCACCGCGTAGCCGGGGATATCGAAGGTGTCGCAGCTGAGGCCGCAGCGAAGGGAGACTCCCCTGCCCCACTCCATGAGCTGGACGAAGGGATAATAGGCTCCGCCCCGCCATACGTGATCCCGGTCCGTGGAGGCCAGGGTGCCCAGGCCGCCGGTCATGCAGCCCACCTTCACCCGGTCCGCGTGGCGAAGAAAAGCCAGGAGGACCCCCGCGTTGGAGAGGGCGTTCACCATGTCTCCCACGCCCCGGCCGGGGCCGAAATCGGACATATTGTCCGGATCATGGCGGATATACTTCCGGTCCGGGCTGAACTGGTAATGGGCCCGGTACAGGTTGTGGGGGCCGTAGCCCGGGGTGATGGTCCCGTGGGGCCGGGGCATGACCCCGTACTCGTCGAAGGAGAGCATCATCTTCCGGGGGGAGCGGCACTTTGTCTGCACGAAATCGCACAGAGCGATCTCCGTATTGATATAGTCCTCGAAGAAGACGCTGCCGCCCAGCAGGGCCGCCCAGTCGTCCACGGGGGCGGAGTGGTAATGGTGCAGGGAGACGTAGTCCACCGCCTCATAGCACTCCTGCAGCACCTCCAGATCCCACTGGGGATAATGGCTCAGGAAGGGAGAGGAGGAGACGCACACGGCGGTCTCGATGGAGCCGTCCACCCACTTCATGGCCTTGGAGGTCTCCAGGGCCCGGATGCCGTAGCCCCGGGGATCCCGCTCCCAGGAGGCGATCTGCCAGGGGCCGTCCATTTCGTTGCCCAGATACCAGAGCTTCACCCCGTAGGGCTGCTCATGGCCGTTTTTCCGCCGCAGGTCGGACCACCAGGTGCCCCCCTCATGGTTGGTATACTCGGTGATGTATACGGCGTCGTTCAGGCCCAGGGTCCCCAGGTTGATGGTGTACAGGGGCTCGAAGCCCACCCTCTCGGACCACTGGAGATACTCGTCATGCCCCACGTCGTTGGGGATATACTGGTGCCAGGCCAGGTCCAGATGGGCCTTCCGCTGATCCCGGGGGCCGATGGAATCCTTCCAGTCCCAACCGGAGACGAAGTTGCCCCCGGGCAGGCGCACGCAGGGCAGCGGCGTGCTCTTCAGTGCATCGATATAATCCCGCCGGAAGCCCAGATCGTCCGCCGTGGGGTGCTTGGGGTTAAACATGGCACCGTTGACCATATTCCCGATGGGCTCCAGAAAAGCCCCGTAGAGGCGGGGAGAGATCTCCCCGATGGGGAAGGCGGGATGGACGGTGAGGATGGCTTTCTTCGGCATATCAGCCCTCCCTGGGCAGACCCTTCCGATAGGTCTCCACCAGCAGGTCCTGCAGCTCGCTGGGCCCGTCGGTCCGGATCTCCACCGTATCGCCCCAGAGCATGGACCAGGGGGCGTCCGCCGTCAGAGGCTTCCACTCCGGCATGGGGCTGCCGTCGGCGTCATTGCCGTTGGGGTCCCCGGAGCGGATGAAGTTCGCCCAGTAGTTGCACATCTTCCGGGCCAGGTCGTAATGCTTCCCCACGAAGGGCCGCCAGCACTTGGCCAGGGTCTCGAAATAGAACCAGAGGTCCACGCTGTGGAAGGTGCCGGGATTGTCCCAGCCGGGGATCTCCGCGTCGAACACGGCATAGTACAGAGGATCCGTCTTCCCCAGCTTTTTGTTCTGCCGGGCCAGGGCCCACACCGCAGTCTCCAGGCCGTTGGCGAAGGAGTTCTTCACTTCCTCCCCCACTTCTCCGGAGCAGATGTTCAGGAAGCGCTGGGCATCCTCGCCGAAGATCTTTTCCGCCTTGGCTTTGAATTCCTCTTTGGTGTCCGCCATCAGGCCGGTGGCGAATTCGTTGGTGGTGCGGGTGATGAGCAGGGGCACGGGCCAGCGCTTGCCCAGCATGATGTTGGTGGTGGCGTCCCCGGTCTGGAAGACCCCGTCCGGGCAGGTGCCGAACATGCCCCCGAAGGCCTCGCACTTATCCCGCAGGGTGAAGGCGTCGATCTTCCGGGCTTCCTCCAGGGTCTTCACCCCCAGGTATTCGAAGAACTTCTCTCCCTGGGCCTCCGCATCCGCGAAAGTGCGGTTCTTGGCGGCGAAAAAGCCGCCGTAGACCCCGGCCATGATGCCGCTCTGGATAATGGCCCGCTTGAACAGGCCCTCGTTCTGGGGACTGGTGAGCTGGGCGCAGACGCTGCCGCCGCCTGCGGACTGGCCGCCGATGGTGATGTTATCCGGATCGCCGCCGAAGGCCGCGATGTTCCGCTTCACCCAGCGGGTACCCGCCTGCTGGTCCAGATGGCCGAAGTTGGAGGGGGCGTCCGGCTGTTCCTTCGTCAGCTGAGGATGGGCCAGGAAGCCGAATACGTTCAGCCGGTAGTTCACCGTGACCACCACGATGCCCCGGCGGGCGATGCGCTCCCCGTCGAACTCCATCTCCGCGGGGTTGCCTTCCCGAAGGCCGCCGCCGAAATACCAGACGTACACGGGCAGCTTTTCCTCAGGGGTCTTCGCAGGGGTCCAGACGTTCAGATACAGGCAGTCCTCGCTCATGGGGATCTCCGGGTCCACGTTCCATTCCCGGGTGTAGATGTTGTTGGGGTCCAGACCGGGAACGTGCTGCATGGAAATGGGCTTGAAGGTATGACAGCTCAGTTCTCCCTCCCAGGGGATGACGGGCTGGGGGGCGCGCCAGCGGTTCTCTCCCACCGGAGGCGCGGCGAAGGGGATGCCCTTGAAAGCGGTGATGCGGGGATCGGCGGCGGGGATGCCTTTGACGAGGCCGCCTTCCACCCTGGCTTTGCGGATCACAAGACAACACTCCTTTTCATGTTTCATTAGATTCTCTTGTTTTGATGATAACACGGCGCAGGGATAAGTGCAAGGCGAGAAGGGCGGGAAAGGCGGCTGCGGCGCCGCCGCGGACCCGGCTGCTGCGATTCTGAGGCACGTCATATTGACAACAGGGGTGGGATGATTTAGTATACAAGGTGTTCTGCGTCCGGTGGACGCAGACAAATACGCATGAACAGGAGAACGGCAATGAACCTGAAACGAATCATCATCCTTCTGTTGGCTATGGCCTTCGTTCTGGCGCTCTTTACCGGGTGTTCCGGCAAGTCTGACGAAGCCGCTGCCACCGCCGCTCCCACCGCCGCTCCCACCGCCGCTCCTACCGCCGCGCCCACCGCCGCGCCCACGGCTACGCCCACAGAGGCTCCCGCCGGCGAAAAGCCGGTCATCATAACCCAGCCTGCAAAGACGACCGTGGCCGCGGGGGAAAATGCGACCTTCACGGTGGAGGCAAGCGGAGAAGGGCTTACCTACCAGTGGCAGTACAGCACGGACAACGGAAGCACATGGAAAAGCAAGAAGGGCGCCACGTCCTCCAGCTACACCGTCACCGCAAAGTCCTCCGTCAACGGCATCCTCTACCGCTGCAAAGTGAAGAACAGCGCCGGCAGCGTGAAGTCCAAGTCCGCCAGGCTGACCGTGGACGGCGTCAAGCCCAGGATCCTGACCCAGCCCGAAGCTCAGTCCGCCGCGGCGGGAGAATCCGTCACCTTCAAGGTCGCGGCCGCGGGCACCGGTCTGACTTACCAGTGGCAGTATTCCAAGGACGGCGGTCAGACCTGGCATAACAAAAAGGGCGCCGCCTCCGCCAGCTATAAGGTCAAGGCGAAAGCGGAGTATGACGGCATCCTCTACCGCTGCCGGGTCAGCAATACCGTCGGCAAGGCTTATTCCGAAAGCGCGCAGCTGACGGTCAAATAAGCCGGGAGCCGAAAAAAACAACTGAATAACGCCAAACACCCCTGCGCAAAGCTGCGCAGGGGTGCCTTCTTTCGTTTCCGTGCTTTTCCGATCCGGCGCCGCAGAGTCTGCCCGCCTGAATACCGGCTCAGTACCGGATCATGTACCGTTCCAGCTCCCAGTTGCTCACCCGGCTGCGGTACTGCTCCCACTCCCGGATCTTGCCTTCGGTGTACTGGGTGAACACGTGATCTCCCAGGGCTTCGATGAGCACCGGGTCCGCCCGAAGCTCCTCCACCGCTTCGTTCAGCGTGCCGGGGAGGCTGCGGATGCCGTGTTTTTTCCGGTCCTCCCGACGCATGGCGTAGATGTTCTCCATGATCTCCGCGGGGGGCTCCAGCTTCCGCTCCATGCCGTCCAGCCCGGCGGTGAGGCACAGGGCCAGGGCCAGGTAGGGGTTGCAGCTGGGGTCCGGGCTCCGGAGCTCGGCCCGGGTGCTCTGTCCCCGGGCGGAGGGGATGCGCACCAGGGCGCTGCGGTTGGAGGCGGACCAGGCCACGTAGCAGGGGGCCTCGTAACCGGGCACCAGCCGCTTATAGGAATTCACCAGGGGGTTCAGCACCGCGCACATGCCCCGGATATGCTCCAGCTGACCGGCGATGAAATGCCGGGCTTCTTCGGAGAGCTGCTTGGGCCCTTCCGGATCATAGAACACGTTCCGTCCATCCTTGAACAGGGACATGTTCACGTGCATGCCGGAGCCGGCGATGCCGTAGATGGGTTTGGGCATAAAGGTGGCGTGAAGGCCGTTCTTCTGCGCCAGGGTCTTCACCGTGAGCTTGAAGGTCATGATATTGTCCGCCGCCCGCAGGGCTTCGGCATACTTGAAGTCGATCTCATGCTGGCCGGCGGCGCATTCATGGTGGGACGCCTCGATCTCGAATCCCATCTTCTCCAGGGCCAAGCAGATCTCCTGCCGGGTGCTTTCCCCATGGTCGATGGGGCCCAGGTCAAAGTAGCCCGCCTCGTCCCCCGTGCGGGTGGTGGGCTTGCCGTCCTCATCCGTTTCGAAGAAGAAGAACTCGCACTCCGGCCCCACGTTGAAGGTGTAGCCCAGGTCGGCGGCCCGCTTCAGGGCCCGCTTCAGCACGCCCCGGGGATCTCCGAAAAAGGGGCTCCCATCCGGATTATATACGTCGCAGATGAGCCGGGCCACCTTCCCGTTGGCGGTGATCCAGGGGAGAACGGTGAAGGTATCCAGATCCGGATACAGGTACTGATCGGATTCATGGATCCGGGTGAAGCCTTCGATGGAGCTGCCGTCGATGGCGATCTGATTTGCCAGAGCCTTCTCCAGCTGGCTGCGGGAGATAGCCACGTTCTTCAGCTGGCCGAAGATATCCGTGAACTGCATGCGGATGAATTCCACCTTCTCCGTCTCCACCAGGCGGATGATGTCTTCCTTCGTATAACTCATGGCGATCTCTCCTTTGCTCTCTGTCGGGGCGATAACGGAATTATATCCGTTTTCATCGGGACTTGTCAATCATCTGCCTTTCCTGTATACTGTTTACCGGTTTTTTCGGGGATACTGAACAGTATCAGGCAAGGAAAGGAGTTCCCTATGACCAGACCCGGTCTCAAGCGCAGTCTGATGTACGTTTTCTCATTGGCCATCCTGGCCCTGGGGATCACGCTGAATACCAAGACCCAGCTGGGGGTCTCCCCCATCGTCTCCGTACCCTACTGTATCTCCCAGCTGGCGTCGCTGCCTCTGGGGCTCACCACCTTTGTCCACTATCTGCTGCTGATCCTGCTGCAGAAGATCCTTCTGGGAAAGGATTTCCCGCCCCTCCAGTATCTTCAGATCCTCTGCAGCCTGGTGACCAGCCTGTTCATCCAGGGCTGGGATATGCTTCTCCCCCTGTTCGATCCTATGTGGCTCCGGATCCTCGTTCTGTTCATCGCCATTTTCATCACGGGGCTGGGGGCCAGCCTCTCCCTGGCCATGGACATCGTGCCCAACCCGGCGGACGGCCTGGCCGACGCCGTGGGCAGGAAGATCCGGAAGGACGTGGGCATGGGGAAAAACCTCATTGACCTGGTGAGCGTGACGATCTCTCTCGCCCTGGGTCTGCTGTTTGCCCATCGGATCCTTGGGATCGGCCTGGGCACCGTCGCCGCCGTTCTCCTCACCGGTCGGGTCTACGCCCTGGTGCATCACCGTTCCCTGAACCTGGCCAGTCGTCTGAAACAGGCGGAACGGGCTTGACAAGCCGTCGGCTCCCATTTATGATTGCCTGGGTCCTGTCAGTCGTCCGGGACAGAAAGGAGCGCAGAAGCCATGCATGTTACCATTCCCGATATTTTTACCTTCTTCCGCATGATCTGCGCCGTCGTCCTGCCCTTCCTCACTCCCCTGAGCCCGGCCTTTCTGATCATCTACGCCGTCAGCGGCGCCAGCGATATGGCGGACGGATATCTGGCCCGGAAACTGGGGCAGTCCAGCGCCTGGGGGGCAAAGCTGGACAGCGCCGCTGACCTGCTGCTGTACACCATCGCCCTTTCCCTGCTGATCCCCATCATGCGGGCGATCCTCCCCGGCTGGTTCTGGTGGCTCGTGGGCGTCGCGCTGATCCTGCGCCTTGCCTGTTATTTTCTCTCGGCGGTCAAGTTCCACCGCTTTGCCTCGGAGCACTCCCTGCTGAACAAGCTCACCAGCATTCTGATCTTCCCCGCCCCTTTCTTTATGCGGATGGACTTTTTCGTATGGTACGCGATACTCGTCTGCCTGGTCTCCTGCTGCGCCGCCATCCAGGAGCTGGGGATCCATCTCCGCCGCCCGGTAACGGAAACAGAGCGGGAGGAAGAGTGAGGCGTTCTCTTCTCCGGGGAAAAATCTGGGATTTTTCCCGAAAACTCTGTTGGAAACCTTGCAATTTCTGTATTTTCGTGTCATTATAGTTTCAGGCATAAGGAGGCGCAGAGCCAGGTATCATGCGTTCTCCGCTTCATTTGGGAACCCAGGCCCCGTTGGGGTACAATCTTAAAGATATGGGAGAGACAGAAAATGACCAAGACTGAACTTATCGAGAAGATCGCCGCTGAGGCTGGTCTCACCAAGAAGGACGCCGGCAAAGCTTTCGGCGCCACCGTCAGCGCCATCACCGCCGCTCTGGCCGGCGGCGAGAAAGTTTCCGTTCCCGGCTTCGGCACCTTCGAGATCCGCGCCCGCAAGGCCCGCACCGGCAAGAACCCCCGCACCGGCGAGGCTGTGAAGATCGCCGCCTGCAAGGTCCCCGCGTTCAAGGCCGGCAAGGCCCTGAAGGAAGCCGTCAACGTGAAAAAGGGCGGCCGGAAAAAGAAATAATCTACCCCTGTCGTGTAGTTCGAAGACTGGGGCGGCAATGCCGCCCCAGTCGTTCTTTTTCTTTAATCCAGGATCTCCAGGGAGTCCGGACCCACGGCGCAGGGCAGGTGCAGGACCTCCACCCCGGCCCGCTCCGCCTCCTCCATGGCCCGGGCAAAATCCGGGTCCGTCTCCCGGTTGGGCAGGACCCGCCGCACCCCCGGCAGGGCGATGACAAAGGCCAGGATGCAGTCCCAGCCTTCCCTCCGGGCGGCAGCCAGCTCCCGCAGATGCTTTGCTCCCCGGAGGGTCGGCGCATCCGGGAACCATCCCATGCCGCCGCGCTCCAGGGTGCAGCCCTTCACCTCCAGCAGGATCCGCTCATCCCCCCGCTCCAGGCAGAAATCCACCCGGGAGGCGCCGTAGGAGTACTCCGGCCGGATGCGGGTCAGGCCGGGGATGCCGCCCCGGTCCAGCCATTCCCGGACCACCCGATTGGGAGCCTGGCTGTCAATATTCACCCAGCCCAGACCCGGTCTCCATACCGTCACCAGATCCCAGGCGGTCCTGCGTCCGGCCCCCTCGCCCGCCGCCAGGATCACCCGGGCCCCGGGCAGGAGCAGTTCCCGGCAGCGGCCGGTATTTTTCACATGTACCGTCTCCCGTTTTTCATCCAGCTCCACCTCCGCCACGAAGCGGTTGGGCCGGGCAAGAAAAACGGCTTCCCGGGTCCTGGGATAGATCACGGCGCTCCCTCCTTCTCCCGATCAATGAACCGCATGGATTGTATGCCATTTCCGTACGAATGTAAATGATTTTTGGAGGATGCCCCAGAATGGCTCTTCCCATCAGCTACCATATATGGTATAGTGAAGTATATTTGCAATACTCTCTATGGGAGTGATCCGCATGAAACGCTGCATTGCCGTTCTGCTGATCCTTTGCCTTCTCCTGGCCTGCCCCCGCGCGCTGGCGGCGGATGAGCCTCCGACAGAACAGGAAACGGAGACCGCGGGGGAATCCCTGCCGGAGACCGGGGAGAGCGAAGAAGCGCCTTCCGCGCCGGAGACCGGCGAGCCCGGGGAGCCCGGGGAGGAGATCCCCCCCGAAGGTGAAACCGCCGGGGACGGGGAGGAAACGGAGGAGCCGGAAGAAACCGTCGGGGAACCGGAGAACTCCGAAGCAGAGCCGGAGGAACCCCGGGAAGAAACCCAAGATGAACCGGAAGGACCGGAGGCGGGCTACGTTCCCGGCCAGTTTTCCGACGTGGATGAGAACCGCTGGTACGGTACGGAAGGCCAGGGGGTCATCCGCCGGGTCTGGGAGCTGGGCCTGATGAACGGCATGGGGAACGGGACCTTCCTGCCCGAGGGTCCCCTGCGCATATGTGAAGCGGTGAAGCTGGCCGCCGTGATCCGCAGCCGCGCCCTGCAGGACGAAGCGGAGTTCGCGCCCGCCCAGCCCTGGTATCGTCCCTACGCGGAGTACGCCGAGGCGGAGGGCATCCTGCAGCCCGGCGAATTCGCCGACCGGATGGGAGAGGCCGTCACCCGGGGCGAGCTGGCCCATATCCTTGCTGCCGCCCTGCCGGAAACGGAGCTGGCCCATATCAACGCCGTCTTTGCCATACCGGACGTGATCAGCCGGGACACGGAGCCCGTGGAGTACTGGCGGGATATCCTGACGCTTTACCGGGCCGGAGTCATGCTGGGGGACGCCGGCACCCACGCCTATCGGCCCGACAGCCGGATCACCCGGGCGGAGACCGCCGCCGCGGTGGTGCGCATGGCCCTGCCGGAGGAACGGCTTCGGCTGGAGCTTCTGCCTCTGGACGGATCCTCTCTCGCCCTGTCGGAGGCCGGGATCCGGCGGGACGACGATGTCGTCCTCACCCTGGGCTATCACCTCTGGGAGGAGTTCTTCGCCTTTGTGGAAGAAGAACAGGCGGAGGAATCCGCCGATCTCTGGCTCTCCATGGATCATGACGATTCCCGGGGCTATCCCCTCTACGGGGAGGAGGGCTGCCGCATCCTGGCGGTTTATCCCCGATACACGATCGAATACCTGATCGCGGATCTGGATCCCCAGGGTATGTACATCCTGCGGCTGGAGGGCAGCGGAGACGGCATGGCGGACAGCCGGAACATCCAAACTGGGGCCACCCTCCGTCAATTGCTGACGGCTTTCCCGGAGGTGGTGCTCAGGCGCGAGTCAGGCGACGCCGACGTCATCTGGTACTCCTGCACCCTGGGAGATCCCGCGGTGGTGTATCGCTATGCCGTGGGCTGGGATGGATATGTGATCTCCTTCTCCATGTACCTGGAGGCGGAGACGTAAATCGCGCTTCACGCGGGGTACCGGAAAGCCGGTACCCCGCGTTCTCTTTTCAGACGGACCGGGGTATGGTATAATCCCTCCGGGAACCGTACCGCGGGCCGGAGAGGAGAAAACAGCATGGGTGAATCGGACAGGCAGACGGGAAAGCAGCTTACCCTGGGGCTGCTCGCCCATGTGGACGCGGGGAAAACCACCCTGGCGGAAGCCATCCTCTATACCACCGGCAAGCTCCGTCAGCCCGGACGGGTGGACCGGGGAGATACGGCCATGGATACCCACGAGCTGGAGCGGAGCCGGGGCATCACCATTTTTCTCAGTCAGGCCCAGTTCCGTCTGGGGGATTGGACCGTCAGCCTGCTGGACACCCCCGGCCACGTGGACTTCTCCAGCGAAACGGAGCGGGTGCTTCAGGTGCTGGACGGAGCCATCCTGGTGATCAGCGGCCTGGACGGGGTCCAGGCCCATACCCGCACCCTCTGGCGGCTGCTGGAGCACTACCGGGTACCGGTATATATCTTTGTGACGAAAATGGACTTTGCCCGGCGGAGCCGGGAGGATCTTCTGGCGGAGCTGCAGCGGGAGCTGAGCCCCGCCTGTCTGGCATACGGCTCCCCCGCTCTGACGGAGCAGGCGGCCATGGGGAGCGAAGAGCTGCTGGAGGAATATCTGGAGACCGGCGCCCTGCCCCAGGGGGCGGCAGCCCGAAGCGTACAGTCCCGCCAGGTCTTCCCCTGCTGGTTCGGCTCCGGACTGAAGCTGGATGGGGTGGAGGATTTCCTCCTGGGCATGGAGGAATGCTTCCTTCCCCGGACCTGGCCCGAGGCCTTCGGCGCCCGGGTATTCAAGATCAGCCACGACCCCCAGGGGAACCGGCTCACCTGGCTGAAGCTTACGGGAGGCCGTCTGAAGGTAAAGGACAGCATCCGGGTGGGGGACACGGCGGAGAAGGTGGATCAGATCCGCCTGTATACGGGAAACCGCTTCCTCCCAGCGGAGTCCGCCCTGCCCGGGGGCATCTGCGCCGTGACGGGTCTCAGCCGCACCCGGGAGGGGCAGGGACTGGGGATCGAACACCTGGGCTCCGCCCCGAAGTTGGAGCCGGTGATGCGGTACCGCATCCTTCTTCCCGAGGGGGAGGATCCGGTAACCATGCTCCGGAAGCTGCGGCAGCTGGAAGAGGAGGACCCCCAGCTTCGGCTGGAATACGATACCGCCCTGGGGGAGATCGGCGTCAGTCTCATGGGAGAGGTGCAGGCAGAGATCCTGAAAAGCCTCATCGCCCGGCGCTTCGGCGTGGAGGTCCGGCTGGACCGGGGCCGGGTGCTGTACAAGGAGACCATCGCAGGCAAGGTGGAGGGCGTGGGCCACTATGAGCCCCTGCGGCATTATGCGGAGGTCCATCTGATCCTGGAGCCCCTGCCCAGGGGCAGCGGCCTGCAGTTCGCCTCCGCCTGCAGCGAGGACGCCCTGGATCGGAACTGGCAGAGGCTGATCCTCACCCATCTGGGAGAAAAGACCCATCTGGGGGTGCTCACCGGCTCCCCCATCACGGATATGCGCATCACCCTGGCCGCAGGCCGGGCCCACCTGAAGCACACGGAGGGGGGCGATTTCCGCCAGGCCACCTACCGCGCGGTCCGTCAGGGACTGATGCAGGCCAGGGGCGTACTTCTGGAGCCCTGGTACGCCTTCCGTCTGGAGCTTCCCCCGGAGCAGCTGGGCCGGGCGATCTACGATATCCGCGCCCGCCACGGCACCCTGGAATCTCCCGGGGAGGCGGGAGATATGGTCCTCCTCCGGGGCCGCGCTCCGGTAACGGAGCTCAACGGCTACGCCGCCCAGGTGGCGGCCTACACCGGAGGACGGGGTCGGCTCACCCTGGAGCAGGACGGCTACGACCTCTCCCCCGATCCGGAAGCGGCGATCGAAGCGGCGGGCTACGACCCGGAACGGGACACGGAAAACACGCCGGATTCCGTCTTCTGCGCCCACGGCGGGGGCTTCAACGTAAAGTGGGACCGGGTAAAGGATTATATGCATCTGGAAAGCTGCCTGAAAGAGCCCCGGCCCGCCGTTCCCCGGCTGAACCGCCAGAACCTCCAGATCGACGAAAAGGAGCTGGAGGCCATCCTTCTGCGGGAGTTCGGTCCCATCCGCCGCCCTCAGTACCGCCGCCCCCCCTCCGCCGCCGCAGGCGCGGCGGAACCGGTCGTGCTCCAGCCGAAGAAGCTCTGGTACATCGTGGACGGTTACAACGTGATCTTCGCCTGGGAGGATCTGCGGAGCCTGGCGGAGCAGGAGCTGGCGGACGCCCGGGAAAAGCTCATGCGCCTTCTGGTGAACTTCGCCGCCTATACCCGGTATGAGGTGGTGCTGGTGTTCGACGGCTACCGGGTCCCCCAGAACCGGGGAGAGAAGCTGGATTACCACGGCATCCGGGTGGTGTACACGGAGGAAAACGAGACCGGGGACGCCTACATCGAGCGGCTGGTCCACGAGATTGGGAAAAACGAGCAGGTCCGGGTGGTGACCTCCGACGGTCTCATCCGCCTGGCTGCAGCCCGCACCGGGCTGCTTCGCCTCTCCGCCGGGGATTTCGAGGAGGAGGTCAGCCGGGTCAGCCGGGAGCTGGGCGAGCTGCTGAAAAAGCAAACCGCCTCCCCCAGTCGGGTGGGAGAGGCGGCCAGGATCACAGCCCTGCAGCCGGATCAGTCCGAAAACAAGGGATCATAGCCTGTTCTTGCTGCTGTACAATTAACGCCATTGACACATCCTCATCATGGCATTATAATTGTGCGAACAGACAAAGGCGCCTGTAGGCTGCTTTTGTCTGTTTTTTTATCTGGAGGTCATCAGAATGAAGAACAACCTGGTTTTTGTCGGGGCAGCTGTACCGCCTTTGATAATAGCGGATGTCGATCACAACGCGGAACAGATTATTGAACTGATTCAATTACACAGTGAATGCGGCGTCATCGTGTTTCCGGAATTGTGTGTTACGGGTTATACGTGTTCAGATCTGTTCGGCAGTGATCTTCTTCTGGACAAAGCGGAGGATGCTTTGTTCCGGATCGCAAAGGAGACGGAAACCTGCCATGGCCTGACTGCGGTGATCGGCGTACCGGTTCGGTTTGAGAACCATGTATATAACTGTGCTGCGTTTCTCTCTGAAGGGGTCGTGCGCGCACTGATCCCGAAACAGTTCATTCCCACATATTCTGAATTCTATGAAGGCAGATGGTTTTCTTCCGGGAAGGGGATAACCGGCCGCACGATCAGGCTTCATGGGAAGGATATTCCCTTCGGCGTGGATGTCATTTTGGAAGATACGGACAGCGGTGCTGTGCTTGGCGCTGAAATCTGTGAAGATTTATGGGTGCCGGATAAACCAAGCACCCACCTGAGTCTTGCCGGCGCGAACATCATCGTTAATCTGTCCGCATCGGATGAGCTGATTGGAAAGCAGGAATACAGGAGGCAGCTCGTCGCACAACAGAGCGCCTCCTGCTACTGCGCTTATCTATACACGTCTGCAGGTCCGGACGAAAGCAGTACGGACCTTGTTTTTTCCGGCCATACAATCATCGCACAAAGCGGAAAGGTCATAGCAGAGAAGCTTTTTCCCATCTCCCCATTCGTCCTCACTGCAGCAGTTGATCTTGGACAGATCATGCATGACCGCAGGCATCAGAATACCTTTGAAAGCTTGGCACAGAAAGAGTACCGGAAAGTCAATGTGCATATAAAGACTGTCCGCAAACCGGAGGTGACCATTGATGAACTGGCAGAAATACTGAATGAAATATCCTACTATGTAGACCGCAATCCTTTTGTCCCTTCTGACGACAGGGAGTTGGGGGAAAGATGCCGGAAAATCCTCCGGATCCAAGCTCAGGGACTCGCCACCCGTGTCAGAGCAACAAACATCAGGAATCTTGTGATTGGCATTTCCGGAGGGTTGGATTCTACACTTGCCCTCCTTGTCTGCGCCGAAGCAAAAAAACTTGTTCCTGGGATAAGGATCCTTGCATACACTATGCCTAACGAAGGGAATACATCGGAGCAGACCTACAGCAATGCTCACAAGCTAATGGCATTGATCGCGGATGAAACAAATGATATTCCCATTACCGCAAGCGTTCAGCTTCATCTGAATGAGATCGGGCACAGTGCTGATTATTTGGGCGAAGGCGATTCTACATACGAAAATGCACAGGCCAGAATGCGCACATATATTCTGATGAATGCGGCAAATATGAAAAACGGTCTTGTCGTCGGAACCGGAGATCTTTCCGAGCTGGCACTCGGATGGTGCACATATAACGGAGACCACATGTCAATGTATGCAGTAAACTCATCCATTCCTAAAACGCTTGTAAAATACATTTGCCATGCCTATGCGGAAACCTGCGGACATGAAGAGATCAGGAACGTCCTTCTTTCCGTATGCAGCACCCCGATAACGCCGGAACTGGTTCCGAACAAGGATGGCGTCATCACGCAGAAAACGGAGGAGAAAATAGGGAAATATGATCTCAATGACTTCCTTCTGTTTTATACACTGCGATACGGCTTTGAACCATCCAGAAGCGTAGCTTATGCAATAAGAGCATATCCCGAGGTGGATAGACAGGATATCCTGACTGCTGCGAAACGGTTTTTTACCAGATTCTTTTCACAGCAGTTCAAAAGGAGCTGTCTGCCGGACGGTCCAAAAGTCGGTTCCGTCACATTATCTCCAAGAGGCGACTGGCGAATGCCAAGCGATGCATCATGGAGAATGTGGCTGGACGATCTTGGGTAAATCTTTACGGGAGGAATATGAAACTGTGAAGCCAATCATAGGCGTAATGCCCCTATGGCCAGAGACTTGTCTTCTTATTTTGGGAATTGACTAGCTTTTTTCTCTCCGCCATTTTGGAGTTGGTGCCCTGTTTTTATCTAAAAGAAGCATTACTGAAAAAGGCCCGAAAAACGGCGGTTAGCCCCTTGTTAACTATAAAAAACCGGTCGAAAACCATGGAACGCAATGAAAGACCATTAAAGATTTGGGCAACCAAAAACCCCTTGAACCGTTGAGATTCAAGGGGTTTCCGCGTTTTAAGGAGTTTCGATCAGCGCTTGCTGAACTGCGGAGC
>JAEEGI010003330.1_pt1 | contig 38338 bp, 39 predicted proteins | sample 8958751 | NCBI WGS metagenome assembly JAEEGI01 (sample SAMN16246545, study PRJNA631951) | gut metagenome | biome: gut microbiome; feature: rumen; material: KS-attached | host: Bos | place: Iran: Karaj | collected 2018-10 | reverse complement strand
CTTCGGTCCGAGACACTTCGATTCGCTGTCTCTGCCGTTACGGGAGGAACCGACACCCTTTTTATGTGCAAAAAGCTGCAGATTCATCTGAAACATGATCTAAACCTCCTTGTTCCGAAATTTGAGGGTTCTGGGATACGATTGCTGAATGCTCCGTAAGCCTGCGATCATCGTATCGATAACGATGCCCGCCCTTTGGATCGCATCCGCGCTCGCATCCTTACTGAGGATGCAGACCGTTTCGCCTTCTTCGATCGAAACGCCTGCCGAGATGTGACATACCTCTGTGATCCCGAGGATCGCCGTCTGCACGATGGCGGATACCGCCGCGCAAACAAGGTCTTCCCCGTATTCACCCATATTCGCGTGTCCCGAAACTTTGAATCCAACGGGATCGCCGTTTTCGCGGGTCACGGTCACGGTGATCATGGATCAGCCGATCGCGGTGATCTCAACCTTGGTGAAAGGCTGACGATGGCCGCGCTTCTTGCGGATGTTCTTCTTGGGCTTATACTTGAAGACGATAACCTTCTTGCCCTTGCCGTGCTCGAGAACCTTTGCGGTTGCCTTGACGCCGTCCACGACGGGCTTGCCGACCGTGACGTTTTCGCCGTCCGCGACGAGCAGAACATCCATGGTGACTTCGGTACCGACCTCTGCGTCGAGCTTCTCAACGAGAACTTCGTCGCCGACCGCTACCTTATACTGTTTACCACCGGTCTGAATGATTGCGTACATTGCTTTGTGCTTCCTCCTTCTTCCCAGACTCGCTCAAATACGGAGGTGTCTCATCGGACACACTTAAATACCGCTCCGAAGCGGCTCACCGTATGAATATAACACAGAAAAAAGCCGTTGTCAACGACTTTTTTCAAGAAAAACAGGGATTTTTTTGCTCCGTCAGTGCAGCACCGTGCAAAGGCGCTTCGCTTCGGCGACCTTCTTATCCGGCAGCGGACGCACGACGTACTTTTCGGGATGCAGATTTTCGTTCGCGCGGACGAAGAAACTGACGTTTTCGACCTCCGGGAACAGTGTGCCGTTCTTTTTGAACAGTCCCTCCATCGCCGTCTTGACGTCCGGATGCACTTCGATGTACATGCGGCGGATGTTCGAGCTCTTCAATATCTGCAGCGTCTGCTTTCTGAGCTTGTTGAACACCGTATGCGGCGCAAGCACCTTTCCCTCACCCTCGCAGCACGGGCAGGTGACTTTCAGCGTGTCGCCGATGCTTCTGCCTGTCTTTTTGCGCGTGAGCTCGACCAAACCGAGCCGCGTAAACCCGAACACATGCGAGCGTGTGTGGTCGTCGTGCATCGCGTTTTTCAGCGTCTGCAGAACAAGCTGACGGTTCGATTCCTTCTCCATGTCGATGAAGTCGATGATGACGATGCCGCCGATGTCGCGAAGCCGGAGCTGCAGCGCGATCTCCGTCGCTGCTTCGCAGTTGGTCGCCGTGATCGTCTTTTCGAGGTTGTCCTTGCCGACGAACTTGCCGGTGTTGACGTCGATGACGGTCAGCGCTTCCGCGCGGTCGATGATCAGGTATCCGCCGCTTTTCAGCCAGACCTTGCGCGCAAGCGCTTTGTCGATCTTGCTCTCCGCCTCGCAGCGCTCGAACAGCGCTTCGCTGTCCTTGAACAGGATGCGTGCCTTGAGCTTCGGCGCCATGACGGACGCGATCTCGCAAAGCTCGTTATAGGCGTTGCGGTCGTTGACGAACAGACGGTCCACGTCGCGCATGAGAAGATCGCGCACGGTGCGGAACAGAAGGCTCTGCTCCTCGTGCAAAAGCTTCGGTGCTTTCAGCGATTTCGCCTTTTTCTGGATGTCGCCGTAGAGCAGCTTCAGGCTGTCGATCTCTTCCTTGAACGCGTCCTTGGTCCGTCCCTCCGACGCTGTTCGCACGATCACGCCCATGCCTTCGGGCTTCAGTTCCTTGATGAGCTTTCTGAGTCTCTGCCGTTCGTCTTCCTTTTCGATGCGGCGGGAAACGCCGATATACTCGACCGTGGGCATCAGAACGAGCGATCTTCCCGCAAGCGTGATATGCGTGGTGACGCGCGCGCCTTTGGTGCCGATCGGGTCCTTTGCGACCTGCACGACGACGTTCTGCCCGGGCTTCAGAAGCTCGCTGATCTTGCGCGTTTCCGGGATCTTCTCAAGCTCGTCGTACGCGTCGCCGGGCGTGAACACGTCGCCCGCGTACAGAAACGCGTTCTTTTCAAGCCCGATATCCACAAACGCAGCCTGCATACCCGGGAGCACATTCTGGACCTTACCGAGATAGATGTTACCGACGAGGCGTTCGCTGCCCTCCTGCTCCACATAGAGCTCGACGGGCGTACCGTCCTCGACGACCGCCACGCGCGTGTTGAACGCGTTGGCGTCGACTAAAATTTCTTTATTCATAAAAACCTTTCCTTACCGGAGGCGCGGAAGTCTGTCGCTTCCTTCAAAGCAGAGCGCGGTCCGGTGCGCCGTGAAGCGTCCGCCCGTGCCGAGGCGTTCAAAGAGCGCGCGCGCAAACGTTTCCGCGCGCAGGCCTCCCGCCGCGTTGAGCGTGCCCACGACCGCAATGACTGCGGTCCGATCCGAAGCGGAGATCGCTTCCGCCTCCAAAATTTCCGGACGAATGTTCGCGGGGCGTATCCCGCTTTTCGTCTTCTTTTCCACGATCACTTCTTCGCTTTCCGTGATCGCACGGACGGCGGCGTCAAGCGCATCCTTTGAAACCGGCGCGTCCGTATACAGCGTAATCACGTATTTCGCTGCGACGAGCATCTTGGAGAGCGTACCGAAGCTCTCGTCCGCGATGAATGCGGAATGAAACCGCATGCCCTTCGGAAGCGCCGCGTTCACGCGTTCCGTAAAATCTTCGGGCGTTACGTCCCGGTCGAGCTCGACCTCGATCCATTCGCCGGCGCTCGTGTAGCCGGTCGCGAGCGCGGTCGCGAAGGAAAGCTTCGGATGCGGATTGAAGCCCTTCGAGAACGCAAGCGGCAGATCGGCGCGTCGGAACGCGCGCTGCAGCGTGCGCTGCACGTCGAGGTGCGAGGTGTAGCTCAATTCCTTTGTCTTTTCAAACGCGGCAATAATCTTCACAATGCTCTCCGAAACATCCGTTGCAGCCCTGTCTGCAATCCTTTGTGGTCCGCGCTTCCTGTGCCCTTGCCCATTCGCGCTTTAAGTATGCCGGCGTGACCATCGCGTCGACTGTCTCCCACGGCAAAGGCTCGTCGATATCACGCTCCCTGTGCGCGTACTCTTCCATGGTCAGTCCCTTTGCAGCAAATGCTTCCGCCCATGCGTCCGGCTTAAAGTGCTCCGCCCACGAATCGAACCGGCAGCCGCGCCGGTACGCGTCGATCAGCACGCCGTTCAAGCGTCTGTCGCCGCGCGAAAACACCGCTTCGAGCACGGACAGCACCGAGGGATGGCAATGCAGTTCCGCGCCGCGTACGCCCTTTAACGCGTTTTTCAGAAGCTGCTGCTTGCGTACGATCTCCTCCTGCCGGTCCTGGGCGCACCACTGGAACGCAGTCCACGGCTTCGGCACGAAGGTGGACACGGATACCGTCACGCGGAAGCCTGATCCGCGCTTGTCCTTCGGAAGCCGGTAGAACGCGTTCGATACCTTGCGCGCAAGCTCCGCAATTCCGAGGATGTCCTCGTCCGTTTCGGTGGGGAGCCCGATCATGAAGTACAGCTTGACGCCGCACCAGCCCGCCGTGAACGCGTCGGTAACCGCGCGCAGAAGGTCGTCCTCCGTCACGTTCTTGTTGATGACGTCGCGCATGCGCTGCGTGCCAGCCTCCGGCGCAAACGTCAGCCCGCCCTTTCTGACCGTCTGCATCTTTTCGAGATCGTCCTTTAGGAGCGAGTCGATGCGCAGCGACGGCAGCGACACGGAGACTTTCTGCGCCGCCATGTCGTCGATGATCCGCGGCAGCAGTTCGTGCAGCTCGGAATAGTCGCCGGTCGAAAGGGACAGCAGCGAGACCTCGTCGTAGCCGGTGCAGGTAACCAGATCGCGCGTCTGATCGAGCAGCGTTTCCTTGGTGCGCTCGCGCACCGGACGATAGATGTACCCCGCCTGGCAGAAGCGGCAGCCGCGCGTACAGCCGCGCATGACCTCGACGGCGACGCGGTCGTGAACGATCTGCATATGCGGAACGAGCTGACGTCCGATGTACTTTGCGGAATCGAGATCGCGCAGGACGCGCTTTGCCGGGTGCAGCGGCGCGTCATCGTTCAGCCGTTCCGTGCGGACGTAGCGTCCGTCCTCGTACACGGGACAATAGAACGACGGCACATACACGCCCTCGATTCGGGCGAGCCGTTCGAGCAGCTCCGTTTTGGAGATCCCTTCCCGCTTCGCCTGCCGCACGCATTCGACAAGCTCCGGCTCGAGCTCTTCGCCGTCGCCCAGAAGGATCGCGTCGAAGATCTCCGCGACCGGTTCCGGGTTGCAGGTGCAGGGACCGCCCGCCACGAGCAGCGGATACGATCCGTCGCGCTCGTCGGCAGCAAACGGAATGCCGGAAAGCTCGAGCATCGTCAGCACGTTCGTATAGCACATCTCGTAAAGGAGCGAAAATCCAATGATATCGAAGTCCCGAAGAGGCGACTTCGTTTCGAGTGTGAACAGCGGAACGCCGAGCTCCCGCAGCGCCTGCTCCATGTCCGTCCACGGCGCGTACGCGCGTTCGCAGTAGACGCCGTCCATGTCGTTGAGCACGCGATACAGGATGCGGCTGCCGAGATGCGACATGCCGATCTCGTACACGTCCGGGAAACACAGCGCAAAGCGGAAGTCATAGACTTCCTTGCGTTCCATATTCCATTCGCTGCCGATGTACCGCGCGGGTTTTTCGACCCGGCTCAGCAGCATGTCCATCGTTCGACCGTCCAAAAATCCATGTTCCTTTACGATTGCATACTTTAACTGATAAAGTATAACACGTCATTCGCCGTCGGTCAATTGCAAAATAACGGATTTCAGCGTCGTATGCGGTCCGAGTTTCGCAGCGGCGTCCAGGATCCCGGTCTCGGTCAATTCAAGGAAGGTGTCTCCGTGCATCACGCGCAGGATCGTGTACCGTCTGCCGGAAAAGCACGACAGCGCATCCCTGACGCTTGCGTTCTCGCCGATCACAACGACCTGCGCCTTCTGCGGTTCGCCGCAGCGGATCGCGTTCTTTCGTTCCATCACGCGCGAAACGACGCCCGCGTCCGGCGTCTTCCATTCCGTCAGCGCGGACAAAAGCAGAAACGGCGGGATCGCAAAGAGCGCCCATGCAGGAACGCCGCGCCGAACGAAATAAACGCCTGCTCCGATCATTCCGGCGGATACGAGCGCCGTGAACGTCAGAAGCAGCGCTTTTGCGGCGCGATCGCGCAGTACGCCGTCGAGCGCCGAACGGCAGATCCGCCCGCCGTCGAGCGGATATGCGGGAAACAAATTTATAACCGCGATCGCAAGATTGGCGAGGATCAGAGGTTCGATCCGCTCCCCCGCCGAAAAATACATGCGAAACAGCATCAGCACGGCCGCAAACGCCAGAGACCCCAAAGGTCCCGCCGCCGCAACGATCCGCTCGCTTTTGCCCGAAAGGTACAGCGTGTCGAGCCGCATCACCGCGCCGAACGGGTAAACGGTCACCCTTGCAACCGGAACGTTCAGGTTTGCGGCGGCAACGGCGTGCGCCGCTTCGTGCACGGCAAGCGAAACGACCGCAAGCAGAAGCTGCTTCGCTTCGCCCGCCACGATGCAGAATGCCGCGGCAAGCACTGCGGAAACCGTGATGCGGACCTCGGCTCTGCCGACGGTAAACGTCATCCGCGGTTCAGCGACAGATCGACGTACGCAGTCGGATCCTGCGGCGCACCCTGTTCAAGCACGCGCAGATACAGGCTTCTGCCGACCGGGACCGTGCCCAGCGCGTCGCCCGCCTTGACGGAATCACCCTCGACGACCCGGACCGCGTCGAAGCCGTAATAGAACGTTTCGCAGTCGGATTCGGACTGCACGCGGACGTAAGTCCCGAGCGTTTCGTCCGTCCCGACGGAAAGCACTCTGCCCGCCATGCAGGAATACACGTCCGAAGCGCCCGCCGTGAACCGGAGAAGCTGACCGTCCCGAACCAGCTCGATGTCGTTCGAGCGCACCGGCGCGGTCCATTTCGTGCCGGTCGTATCGACATACTTGAGTTTGCCGGGCTGCTCCTCGTTCCGGTCGTTTTCCGATTCCGAATGCGTCGCGGTCTCCGCAGTCTTGGGCTTAGGCGCGCCGACGCCGAACGCCCGCACAATGAACGCAAGCGCAAGCACGCCCGCGCACAGCCCCACCTTGACCGCGATCCCCGACACGTCTACTTTCGGCAGCGGTTTTTCGCTTTTGACTTCAAACGCGGATTCCTTTGTAAATCCGTCGCGGCTTTTATCATACTGTACCTTCATTTCGTCAAGCTTCATTCAGATTCCCCCCTTGCTGCAACAGATTACGCGCCAAAACGGAAAAACATTCCGAAAAAAAGACGGCGCCGGATCGGGCGCCGCCTTGGAAAGGGGCTTTATAAGATTTTTATTTATTCTTGATCGGCTTTTGCGTTGCGTGAATGTACGGATACTGGGGGTCGGTCTCGACCTCGTCGATCGTCCAGTTGTCGGTATACGGCGTCGTTCCGACCGAAAGCATCACGCCGTCCTTCCATTCCGCCAGATGAAGCTGTTCGCGGATCGCTCTGGTCTCGCTGTCGTCCTTCGAGCCCTTGCGAATCTCGCATTCGGTGCCGTAGCAGATGTTGTAGAAGATCCAGCGCGCGTCCGGAACGGTCAGACGGATGCATCCGTGCGACGCCTTGCTGCCGAGCGCTTTGTATGCGGCCTCCTGCACGGAGTTCAGTTCGCGCTTCTTGTTGTACAGGACCGAATGGAAATAGGTCTTGCTGACGATCAGAGACCAGTACTGCGCCCATTCCTTGGAAACCTGGAACTGACCGAAGCGGATCTTCGTCTCACGCATTTTGAACGTGCCCAGACGCGTTTCCGAATACTTCGCACCGTTGCCGGTGGAGCAAAGCATATAGCGAACGGGGACCGTATACTCGCCGTTCTCGTCCTTTGTATAGACCATGACGACCTGCCAGTAGACATCCACGATGATGCGGTATGTATCCGGAGGCGGATACGCCGCGGGATAACGGAACGTCGCGTCGCTGTACGGATTCGATTCGTCAAAGTCGGGAAGCGAGCCTACAAGCTCTTCAAAGCTCATGTTGACCGTCGGCGCATAGTAGGAAAACGGGATCTCCGTGGGCGGCGGGACCGGCGTCGGTTCCGGCGTCGGGCTCGGCGACGGCGTCGGCGGCAGCGTCGGCAGTTCTGGCGTATCGGCCGCGGCGATCACGATCTCCTCCGGCGTGGCTTCCGGCGTCGGCGCGGCGGTCTGCTGCATGCTCACGGTGTCCGCGGACACGGTCTCTTCCCGCGCCGGCGGCGCGACCGTTTCACAGCCGATCGTTCCGATCAGCAGGATCCCTGTCAATATCAAAATCAATGCTTTTGTTAAATGTTTCATTAAATGTTTCATTGCATACCTCTTCATATTACAGCTCAGTCTACCACAATTTCCCTGCGCGGTAAACCCCGAAATTGCGTCAAAATTGCAAATTTTCTCAGAACAATCATACGCAAAAAAAGGACGGGAGCGTTTCCCGTCACTGTTTCGCTTTCTTTTTGAGCACGATCCCGACGATCAGACAGACGGCGATCCCGATCGCATACGGGATCGCATACAGGAACGCGACATTTGCCGGTGCGCTGTACCCCATGTGCTCGATGCCGCAGAGCATCGCGCGGTACAGGTACGCAACGTGCGCGCACATCACGTTCGACAGCAGGATCGCTGCCGCAAACAGAACGTATGCAAGCGTTTTCATGTCAGTCCACCGGTACGCCCAATCTGCGCTTCATGGTCTTTTCGACTGCGTTCAGGATGTTCTCGTAGCCTGTGCAGCGACAGAGATGCCCGGAAAGCAGCTTTCTGAGCTCGTCGCGCGTGTAGAGCTTTTTGGTCTCGAGGATCTCCACCGCGGTCATGATAAAGCCCGGCGTGCAGAAGCCGCACTGGATCGCGCTCTCCTCCATAAACGCCTGCTGGATGTCGGAAATCCCGCCGCCCGGTCCGGTCAGGCTTTCGAGCGTGCGGATATGCTTTCCGTCCGCCCAAACCGCAAGATAGATGCAGGAATTGAACGCTTCGCCGTCGATCAGCACGTTGCACGCGCCGCATTCGCCGACCTCGCAGCCCTTCTTCACCGAAGTCAGATGATAGTCGTTTCGCAGCATGTCGGTCAGCGACGCGCGCACGTCGACCATCTTTTCGACCTCCTTGCCGTTCAGGGTGAAACGGACCAGTTTATACTGTGCCATCAAAGCTCACCTCCCGCCAGAAGGATGGATTCATAGAGACAGCGCCTTGCCGTCTCGACCGCGATGTGCTGCCGGAACGCCTTGCTTGCGCGCCACGAATCGCGCGGATTGATATCTTCGAGCACCGCAAGCCCGAACCGGTCGATAAGTTCCTTACTGATCGGCTGTCCGTTTGCAAGTGCTTCGGCATGCGGCGCGCGCATCGGCACCGGACCCGCCACGCCATAGGCGATGCGGGCGCGTTCGATCGTCTTTTTGTCCGCCGAAAGCCGGACGTTGACCGAACAGCCGAGCGTTGCGATGTCCATGGCGTTGCGCATCGCGTACTTGATGTAGTGTCCGAATGTGTTCTCATAGCTTGCCTTCGGGATCAGGATCGCGGTCTGGATCTCGCCGTCTTCGACGCGGATGTCGACCTGTCCCGCTTTGATGTAAAAATCCTTGATCGGAAGCCTGCGGACGCCGTTTTTGCCGGTCAGCTCAACGATCGCCTCCCATGCGTGCAGCGTCGAAGCGGAATCCGCGCTCGTCACGCCGTTGCAGGTGTTTCCGCCGATCGTGCCGATGTTCCGGATCTGCGGACCGCCGACCATGTCCACCGCCTCGCCGAGCACATTGATGTATTTCTGAATGATCGGATCGCGCGTGATGTGCGAAAAACTCGTCAAAGAGCCGATGCGGATGTTCTCGTCTTCGTCGATCGTGATCCCGCGAAGCTCGTCGAGCCCGTAGATGCTGATCAGTTCCTTGCCCGCGCGCTTGCCCTCGCGCATCTGCACCAGCACGTCGCTGCCGCCCGCGATGATCTGCGCCTCGGGATGCTCCAAACGAAGCTGTACGGCGTGTTCAACGCTCGTCGCCTCATACAGTGCTTTCATATCATACATGGCTCAGCCCTCCTGCCAGGAATCGTGGATCAGTCCCGCCTCGGTAAACGCGGCGAACAGGTTGTGCGGGTTCATCGGAAGCTTATGAAGCGCTACGCCGGTCGCGTTGTAGATCGCGTTGCGGATCGCCGGCGCGCCGGAGCACGCGGGCGGCTCGCCCAAGGCCTTGGTGCCGAACTCGCTTGTCGGCTCGGGATTTTCGATAAACGCCGCGGTGAGATCCGGATGGTCCATCACGGTCGAAAGCTTGTAGTCCAGAAGATTGTTGTTCAAGGGTCTTCCGGTCTTTTGGTCGAACAGAAGCTGTTCGCTCATGCCGTAGCCGATCGCCATCGACATGCCGCCGTGCACCTGCGCCGCCGCAAGCGCCGGGTTGATGAGGTTCCCGCAGTCGTGCACGTTCACGATGTTCTTGACCGTGACCCTGCACATCGGGATATCCACCTCAACCTCCGCGAACGTGCAGCCGAACGAATACGCGTTGTTCTGGATCGTGAACGTGCTTTCCGCCGTGATGTGCTCACTGTCCTTCGGGTTATACTGCGCGGTCATCGCAAGCTCTTGTAGCGTGATCAGCGGCTTTCCGTCGCTTTTACGCACCACGACGCCGTCTTTGATCTCCATATTGTGCTCGGACTGGCGCGTCAGCTTGTTCGCGTAAGCAAAGATCTTCTGTTTCAGAAGCTCCGCCGTCTGCCGGATCGAAAAGCCCGCAACGTACGTCTGCCGCGACGCGTACGCGCCGAGCCCCGTGGGCGTCGTGTCGGTGTCCTGACAGGATACGACGCGCACATCCTTATAACTCTTCAAGCCGATCGCGTCAGCCGCCATCTGCGCAAACGCCGTATCGGCGCCCTGCCCGATCTCGGTCTCGCCCGCCTGCATCGTGACCGTGCCGTCGAGATTCAGAAGCATTCGGTTCGAGGAGGTCTCCAGCGCGATCGGCCAGACCGCCGTGTTATACCAGAACGACGCGCAGCCGATGCCGCGGCGGACCGGACCGGTGTCCTTCGCAAATTCCTTGATCTTCTCGTCGTAGCCGATCAGCTCCCTGCCCTTTTGCAGGCATTCGCGGTGCGAGTCGTAATAATTGCAGTTTTTGCTGAAGCCGTCGAAATACCCCTGCGGCATGATGTATTTTTTCCGGTATTCGACCGGGTCCATGTGCACGGCGTGGGCGCATTCCTCGATGTTCGAGTCATTCGCAAACGACGCCTGCGGCATGCCGTAGCCGCGCATCGCGCCCGCCGCCGGGATGTTCGTATAGACCGTGTACGCGTCGCATTCCATGTTGTCGCAGGGATAGAGCTGCGGGAATGACCCCATCGCCTTTGCGACGATGCTGTGTCCGTGGCTTGCGTACGCGCCCTGGTTGGAATAGAGATCGACCTTTCTTGCCGCCATGCTGCCGTCCGGTCGGATCCAGCTTGTGATGTGGAAGCGGATCGCGTGGCGTACGCGGTTAGAAACAAACGTCTCTTCGCGCGAGCAGTCGATGCGCACGGGTCTGCCGCCGACCTGCGTACAGCACCAGGCGCACAGAGGCTCATAGAGCGCGTCCTGCTTATTGCCGAAGCCGCCGCCGATGTACGGCTTGATGATCTGGATATCCGCCCAGGGACGTCCGATCGCCTGTCCGACCACACGGCGTACGATGTGCGGGATCTGCGTGGAGCTCACGACCGTGATCCGTCCGTTCTCCTCATAGGCAAAGCAGCCGTGATTTTCGATGTGGCAGTGCTGCACCGTCGGCGTGTCGTACCAGCCTTCGACCTTGATGAGTCCGGGCTCTTCGATCGCGTTTTCGTAATCGCCCTTGCGGATCGAGGTGTGCTTTAAGATGTTGTGCGGATATCCCTCGTGCAGCTGCGGCGCGCCGTCCTCCATCGCTTTCTGCACGTCCAGCACGAACGGAAGCTGCTCGTATTCGATTTTGAGAGCGCGTACGCCCTGCATGGCGGAGACTTCGTCCTCCGCGATGACGACCGCGACGTCGTCGCCGTAATAGCGCACATGCGTGTTCAGAAGCCGCCTGTCCGCGACATCCTGATGCTCCGGGTCCATCGACCACGGATGCCCCGCCGTCGGGAAATCGATCTCCGGCGCGTCGAAGCAGGTCAGCACCTTGACAACGCCCGGGATCCTTTCCGCTTCGGAGGTATCGACCGATTTCACGAATCCGTGCGCGATCTCGCTGTGCTTGATCCGCACAAAGAGCGCGCCCGCGGGCATACGGTCCTCATAGTATTTGGTCCGTCCGGTCGCCTTGTCGAAGGCGTCCACACGGATCTCGCTTTTGCCGACGATGCTCATACCGATTCCTTTCTGAATGTATACTTATACTTGTATCAAGTATACCACGCTTCTTTCCATTCGGAAAGAGGGAAAATTTACGTTTTCATTATGTTTTTGAAAGGATAACGGTTGGGAATAAAAAAGGATCCTCCGATTCGGAAGATCCTTTGCATTGCAGTTTTTGCTTTTTGAATCGCGTCGGCAATCGTAAAGTCAGATCCTTGCAAGCAGTTCGGCTTTCTTCGTTTCGAATTCTTCCTGCGTCAGGATCTCTGCGTCGTATAATTCTTTGAGTTTGGCGATCGTATCGAAAACGTCCTCCTTCGAAACGACCTCCTTCGGCTTTATGCGGGCTTCCAGTTCGGTCTTCGCTTTATCGACCAATCTGGTCACGCCGGATTTTGCGGTTTTGAATCCTGCCGTAAGCTTGCCTTTCCACCCCTGCTTCTCCTCCGGCTTTTCTTCGTCTTCTTCGTTGATCGCTTTCAGGTCCTCTTCATACTCCTCTGTCGAATAGTCGAAGGACGCCTTGTCAAAGGTATTCAGAAGGCGGTTTGCCATCGGCATCATGGACACGAAATTGAGCGTGCCGGACACAACGCCGCCGAGAACAGGGATCGCTTTGGAAATACCGTTCGCAACGGTCGCCTTTGTGACTTTGATGCTCAGCGCTTTGCCGATGCTTTTGACGATCGGATACCAGAATGTTTTGGTCAGCGCTTTCTGCGGAAGCTTTTTCGCGATCGTTTTTGCGATCTGTGCCGTCAGCACGCGCAGCCCCGAAACGGCGCCCGATACGCCGAACATGACGCCGCAATAAAGCAGCAACTGATTGCGTACGCGCTCCTCGTCGACCTGCCCGTCCCTCCACAGATCTTCCGCGCCGTACAGATATGAGATCTCCTGCGCGAGGCGCAGAGAAATGCCGAAAAACTGCAGAATATCCGCCGGTATGGTCGCGGCCATGGCGAGTCCGCCCGGAATGCCCGCGATAAAGGACGCGATCGAGGATTCGCTCGTCCTTGTAAAGATCAGCTTCGTCGCGAGCTTTTTCAGTTCCTCACGCGAAACGCCTGCGTTGACGGGACCCTCAGCAATGATACGCTCGATGTCATACGGCAACTTTGCAAAAGTGCTGTCCAAGAAACCGCGTCTGGAAACCTTAACGCCCGGAATTTTGACGGCATTCTGAACGATCACTTCAAGCGCGTATTCTTTTCCGATTTGACTTTCCATAAGAAACCTCCCGTTTGTATTCGTAAGAAAACGTGAAATTTACGCGAATAAACCGATCAGGACGCTTTCTTCTTTCTGATCCCGTCCACGATCGCGAACGGCGTCGTCACGAGCGACATGTATGCAAGCAGGATCACCGCGCCGGGCAGCAGATAGATCACCGGATACGGGATCCAGCTCCAGAACAGCTTGAGGATCGAGATTCCCTCGTGCTCCATCGTAAAGAAGTAGTTCGCGCGTTCGTACAGACCGGTCTTGATCAGCAGCAGGTTGATCCCGGTGATGACGAGCAGCAGGATCACAAGCGTCAGGATCGTCTTGGGCAGATCCCTGAACTTCGGACGGTAGAAGCCGAACGTCACGAGCGCAAGCGCTTCGATGATGATCATAAAGTGCGTGCCGTAGAAGCCGAGCATGCGCGGCAGCCAGATCGAACAGTCGGTAAAGCCGACGGCCGGGAACATCAGCGCCATCAGCGCGCCGAGCGGCGCCATGAAGAAGCTGAAGCTCATCAGCGGACGGTTTTTGATCGCGACCGCGATCGGGATGATCATCATGTTGATGTTGCAAAGCTGCAGCGGAAGCTCCGCCCACCAGGAAAACCCGCCGCGCGTTTCGATCACGAGCTTATCGTATTCCGTGTCGATCGAAAGAAAATACTTGTAGACGAAGAAGCCGATGAACGTAACGATGCATGCGGTGATCAGCACGATCTTTTTTGCCTTTTCGCTGCGTTTTCTGAGGATCAGACTTGCAGCGATCAGCAGCGCAATGAAGAACCCGAAGCACGCGAAGAACAGCGGATTGAACGTGCGCATGATCCAGAACGATTCCTGTGTCATAGAATACCCCTTTCCCATCTTTCAATGAATCATATGATTGTTATTCTTCTTTCGGCTGTTCCGCCGGCTGTTCCGGCTGCTGCTTTCTGCGGAAGATGACGCTTCGGAACAGAATCAAGTTCATGACCGCAAAGAAGCCGACGAGGATCAGCAGCGTGAGGACCGGCTTTTTCGGCGCGAGCGTGGCTAAAAGCATCATCGGGAAGCCGAACACGATCGCCGGGAAGTTCTGATACACGAGGTTGTCCGCGGCGGGCGTGCGGAAGTTGCCGTCCAGCTCACGAAGCAGGATCACGCCGGTCGAAGCCGTGCCGGTCAGCATGCCGTACATCGCAAGGAACTGCTCTTCCGGATAGTCCGGGAACAGCTTTTTCGCGACGATCCGGTTATAGATGTAAGTGATGACGAGCCCGACCGCGCCCATGATCAGGATGATGCCCCAATAGCGCTCGAGTACCGAGAAACGGATCGCGGCGATGCCCGCAACGATCATCAGGTCAAAGAAGAAGTTCGACGCGCGCGTCATCAGAAACGCGTCGGCGTAGTCCTTTTTGAGCACGTTCTTTTTGCGCAGGAAGTTCATAAAGAGCTTGACGAGCGTTGCGGTGAGCACGCCGAGCAGGAAGTTGAAGCCGAAGATCACGGATTTCATCCCCGGCAGCAGCGCGCCGAGCCCGAACATCAGAAGGTATGCCAAAAGATACGCGGTGAAGATCAGCGCGATCTGCACGGTCAGCCGGTCGATGCTTTCCTTCATCGGCATGGACTTGTCGCCGGTCTGCGCGGGATCGGACGTCTGCGCTGCGGCTTCTTCGACCTTGATCTTGCCGCGCTTTTTCAGAATGTTCAGATGAATGACGCCGCCGACGCTTGCGGAGAGGAAGCCGAGCGCCGCAATCGTGAGCCCGAAGCTTTTGCCGCCCGTAAAGCCGTAGTCCGCCTCAAAAATATTGCCGTAGTTCATCGCCTGACCGGTGCCCTGTCCGTAGCCGAACGGCAGCAGGATGCCCGCCGCGTTGAAAAAGCCCGACACGAGCAGCGCCGCGACGATCGAGATCCCGAGCCCGAAAATCCCCTGCAAGAGGTACGTCGAGACCGTCGTCACGCCGGTGTTGAAGATCTCCGCCGTGCGCTTTTTGGTGAGCTTCCCCTTCGACGGCTTGAACGCCGACGCGATAAAGCCGAGCGCCAGGCAGTGATAGGTGATGAGCTCGAGCATCGCGGTGCCGTTGTTGCCGAAAAACGCCGTCTCAAACATGCCCTCGTGCGTGATGAGCTTGTACACGCCCGCGACCGCGACCAGGATGCCGCCGCCGAGCACCGAGGTCGGGATCAGCGAGTTCTTGAGAAACGGGATCGCCTTCCGGAGCATGCTCGCGGCGAGCAGGCTCAGAAGCAGCACGGCAACGATGCTGATCGTGCTCCAAACGTTAAAGTCCCAGAAATTTTCCATCCGTGTCTCCCCTGCCGATGTTTTTGCTGCTGTAACAGATGTTCACATATTTCAGCGCGTTGAAGCGCTTGTCGCCCTTGATCTGATAGGTGTGCTCCTGCGCGTACAGGTTCAGCTTGTTTCTGCCGAGCGCCGCCGCCGCGTGCAGCTCCGAAAACGGCAGCACGAGCGGTTCGTTCGCGTCGATCTCGATTCGATCGCCAAAGAGCCGCAGCGACGCATCCTTTGCGATCCGCTTTTTGCGCTTGTTCAGAATGACGTCGTAAAGATCCGCGGCGTCGGTAAACAGCGGCTTGTCCGTACAGGCGGAAAGGTCCCGTGCGCTGATGTATGCGCTCTGCGCGTCGTACCATTCCGCAACGGAGCCGTACGGAAAATCGAAGCCGACGCCGGTGAGCCGCTTGTCCTCGCCGTACACGATCCGGCGTTTGCAGTGTGTGCATTCGATCTCGTTGCCGCCGCTTTCAAAGGTCGACAGTCCGCAGTACGGACAGTAATAGATTGCGCGTTCGAGGTATTCCGCCTTGCGTTCGGAACGGTAGATCCCGCCCGTCTCGCCCTCGTTGACATACAGCCCCTTGCGGATCTCCGTCATCAGCGCGTCGCTGGTCATAGCGGCGGTCTCTTCCGGTTCGATCACGCGCGAAACGTAACAGCGCATGCCGCCCTTGCGCGTTTTGTCGCTCCAGCGCGGCTGCACGCCGTAGCCGCCCTCGATGCGGTACAGCGCGATCGGAAGCCCGAGCTTTTTGGCAAGCCCCGCGATCGCCGGATTGATGTATTCGGTCTTGCCGGAATAGGTCCGGTTGCCCTCCGGCGCGATCGCGATCGTTCCGCCCTCCTTGGCGACGCGGATGCAGGTCTTGACCGCCTTGAGGTCCGTCGTGGATTTCACGATCGGAATCGGCGCGACTGCAAACCGCAGCAGCGCGGACACAAAGCCCTTTGAAAAGATGTCCTCGGTCGCGACGTAATAGACCGGTCCGCGAAACGACATACCGACGAAGAACTGATCGAATGGCGTCTGATGGTTATAGAGCACCAGATACGCGCGATCGCCCTGTTCTTTGAACCGTTCCGGAATCACGCCGTACTTATGCCGTGCGACCGGCGTGAGAACGATGCGCGCAAGCTCTGTTGCAAACGCATGTCGTTTTTTGATCCATTTCTGCTGTTTCTTCACGACTCCGATACCGTCTTTCCGAATCTTGCCTTTTACAATATACCATCTTCGCCGTCAATTGGCAAATACATTTTTCCGGCAAATATCCCGAACATGAAAAAAACGCCCGTTCGGGGCGTCGGATCATTGTATTCATCCTTTGCGGAGACGGTCCTTTAACGCAAAAACCGTCAGAATGCAGACCGCTGCGATCAGTACGGGGAGCAGCAGGTCCTTCCAGAACGTAAAGGTGAACTCGGTCTGCTGCACGAACGTGCACCACAGATAATCGAGCAGGATCCATACGCCGATGAACACGACGGTGAACACACCGCCCGCCGCATACCTGTTGATCCTCATACCGTTTCACTCCTTTGCCTTTCCATACAGTTTATCCGTTCTCCCCCGCTCTGTCAAGCGGAAATGAACGGCAGGCGGTCAAGTCAAAATGAACGGCAGGCGGTCAAGTCGGTTACAGGATATAGGACGGATCGCCGATCCGATCTATGCGGTGCGTCCCGTCGTCGCAGACGGTCAGATGCGACACGCTGCCCGCCGCTCCGCCGCCTTCCGTCCCGGAGAGGGATTTAATGTCCCGTCCGAGGAACATGGCGAAAAAGATGCGCAGAAGATCCCCGTGCGAAACGATGATGACGGTTCGGTCCGCGCTCTCCGTCAGTTCCTCATAAAACGGACGCAGCCGGTTCCATGCGTCGCGGACGCTCTCTCCGTCGGAAAACAGCCTGTCGTCGACGGTCCGTTCGGGGTGTTCCATGTTCTCGCGCAGCCACTGCACGGATTTTCCGCAGCATCTTCCGAGGTTACGCTCCCGAAGCTCCCGCCGAAGGATCGGCTCGGTGTCGAGATACTTTGCGATCTCCTCCGCCGTCTGCGCGGCGCGCTTCAGATCCGAGGAATACAGAACGACGTCTTTGCCGGCAAGCTCGTTTCCGAGCCTTCTGCCGATCCGGTCCGCCTGCTCCCTGCCGAGCGCCGTAAGCTCCCAATCCGTCCACGACCCGACCATGCCGTTCGTATGATGTACGGACTGCGTATGCTGTACCGTGATGATATGCTTCATACGCGCTGTCTCCTTACTCTTTTCCGGTACTCTCCTTCGCCGTCTTGCAGGATGCGATCAGCATGACTCGAATCGATGCGCATTGTTCATTCAAAGATTGATACAAGCTGTCTTCGATATAGTTTGTGCGATGTAAAGTGATGTTTTGCCGCAAGCGGCAAAGCGATGTTGCTCCCTGCGGTCGCAGTGATGTGATGTGTTCCGCTCACGCGCGAAGCGCACATCACTTGGCGAAGCCAAACATCACGTCCGAAGGACGCATCACGTTCCGCGACAGCGGAACACATCGTTGAAAAAAGCACGCTTTCGCGTGCTTTTTTCTGTGTAAGAACGCGTAAAAAGACACCAAACCATAGAAAGAACGCGTAAAAGACAGCGGATGACAGCGCGATAAAACGGGAGTTACTTCCTCAGTTTGAAAACTTCAAGATCGCCGTTTTTCCCAACGCAGTCGAACCCAAACTTTATTGCCAGATGCTTTGTTGCCGTTTGTTCCGGCACACATTCAATAACCACCTCTTTGTCCGACGAGAAAGCTTTTTCGATCATCATTTCAGTCAGTTTGCAAGCGTATCCTTTTCCCCAATAATTGGGATATAATACCCAGCCGATCTCAACGCTGTGCTTGTCATAATCATGGTAAATAACATAGCCGATAAATGAATCATCCTCATCTACTGCGTAAACCAGCGGTGGATCCGATAATCCGGCGCGGGAAAGAAACTGCTCTGTTTTTTCCATAGAGTATGGAGGCTCAATATACTTCATCACCCGTGGATCTGACAGCAATTCATATAATGGCGCATAATCCTCTGTTGTCATTCTTCTAATAATCATTTTCTCTCTGCAAAACCAGATTTGCCGCGGTTTTTTCCGCCGATTATTCTGACTTGTCTTTCATGGTTCTTATGGAAGAAATAAGCATACGTCTGATGGCGCCGCAGCTGTTTTGTAGCGGCTTATATGTTTGTTCGTCCATATATCCGGTTTCGAACAGCAGATCAAGCCAGTACTCTGTTTCATATACTTCTTTCAGCGCAATCTCCAACTTTGAAATAAAGTCCTTTGTACCTTGCGCGTATTGCGCCTCGTGTATATTTGCGCCGATCGACGTACCGCTTCTGAGCAATTGATTTGTCAGCACGGATTCCCGGCGTTCCTGCTTGATCGTCCGGCAAAGGACGACGATCTGTTTTGCAAATTCTTTGGCTCTGTCGCGGAGAACGCTGTCCGCCATTATCATCACCTCAGATTAATTGTATCAAAAAATCCATAGTCTTTCAAGTTTTATTGCCGCTTACGCGGCAGTTATATTGTCCCTTCGGGACAGTTATATTTTGCGGCGATGCAGCAAAGTGATATTATATTCGCCTTCCGAACTGCGCTTTAGCGCAATATAACTCGGCGTAAGCCGAATATCACTGCAACGCAATATCACTCGCCGCAGGCGAATATAACTGAAAGAAACCTGATTTGGTAGACAAATCAGGTTTCTTTCTTGGCTGCCGAACTAGGATTCGAACCTAGACAATACGAGTCAGAGTCGTAGGTGCTACCATTACACAATTCGGCATTATCCCGAGAAAATCCCGCCGTGCCGTCCGCTTTGGGGTGATAAGACCCGCCACTCGGCAGGTGGGTACACTGCAGAGCCCGCAATCTTCCCGTCGAAGCGGGCTTGATTTTGGGTCGACCGACGCGTGCTTTCCCGTAATCACTCTGTGGGTTTATCACAATAAAACGTAACGCACACCGCAGGATTTCTTGTATGGTGGGGTTAGTTGGGCTCGAACCAATGACCTCCACGATGTCAACGTGGCGCTCTAACCAACTGAGCTATAACCCCTTGCGTTCTCTTATTATACACATCCTGAGAAAAAATGCAAGACTTTTTTTCAAAGTTTCTGAAATCCGTCCCGTTTTTTATGCCGAGGCCGCAACTTTTTCTCCCGCAAAACTATATCTTTCTTGCAATTTGCGGCTTTCTATACTATAATAATGCTCGGTATTTTTTCAGAAAAGGAGGATCCCATGGATCTTTTCTCCAAATTCCGCAATCCGGTCCTTGAAGAGATCAGAGCGAAAAACATCTACCCGTATTTCCACGAGCTGGAATCCATGCAGGCGCCCGAAGTCATTATGGAAGGCAAACGCCGCATCATGCTCGGCTCGAACGGGTATCTCGGTCTTGCCACGCATCCGCGCGTGATCCAGGCGGGCGTCGACGCACTGCAGAAGTTCGGCTCCGGCTGCGCGGGTTCGCGTTTTCTGAACGGCACGCTCGTACTGCACACGCAGCTTGAACGCGAGCTTGCCGCATTCATCGGCAAGGACGCCTGTATGACCTTCTCCACCGGGTTCCAGTCGAATCTCGGCATCATCAGCGCGATCGCCGGACGCGGCGACGTGATCCTGTGCGACCGCGAAAACCACGCAAGCATCTATGACGGTTGCAAGCTTTCCTACGCCGATATGGTGCGCTACCGCCACAACGACATGGCGGATCTCGAAAAGAAGCTCAAAGAGGTTCCCGACAAGGCGGGACGGCTGATCGTCACCGACGGCGTGTTCTCCATGGGCGGCGACATCTGCAACCTGCCCGAGATCGTACGCCTTGCCAAGAAGTACGGCGCGCGCGTCATGGTCGACGACGCGCACGGGCTCGGCGTCCTCGGCGAGGGCGGACGCGGCACGGCAAGCTATTTCGGTCTCACCGACGAGGTCGACATCATCATGGGCACGTTCTCGAAATCGCTCGCGGGCATCGGCGGATTCATGGCGGCAAGCGCCGAAGTCGTGGACTATGTGCGGCACACCTCGCGTCCGTTCATCTTCTGCGCGTCCATTCCCCCCGCCTCCTGCGCGACCGTCAACGAAGCGCTGCGCATCCTCATCGAGCAGCCCGAGCTTCCGAAGCGGCTCATGGACCTGTCCATGTACATGCGGAACGGCTTAAAGCGCGAGGGCATCGCGATCCGCGAGAGCACGACGCCGATCATCCCGCTGTACACGCACGACATCGAAACGACCCTGCGCGTGGAAAAGGCGCTGTTCGACCGCGGCGTTTACGTCAACCCGGTCCTGCCGCCCGCCGTGCATCCGAGCGAGTGCATGCTGCGCACGAGCTACATGGCGACGCACACCGAAGCGCTTTTGGACGAAGCGCTCGGCATCATCAAAGAGGTCTTTACCGAGTATGGCATCTGATCGCATCGTCGTCATCACCGGCGCGTCCAAGGGCATCGGCAAGGCGACCGCCGCCGTGTTTCATCATGCGGGCGATCGCGTATACAATCTCTCCAGAAGCGGTGAGACGACCGAAAACGCCGTCCATATTCGCTGCGACGTCACGGACGAAACGCAGTGCAAACAGGCGATAGAGACCGTTCTGGAGCGTGAGGGACACATCGACGTGCTGATCTTAAACGCCGGTTTCGGCATCTCCGGTCCGGTCGAAACGACGGACCTCGAAGCGGCGAAAAAGCAGTTCGACGTCTGCCTGTTCGGCGCGATCCGCGTGCTGAAAGCGGCGCTGCCGAGCTTGCGCGAAAGCAAGGGTCACATTCTCTTTACCTCGTCCGTCGCCGCCGTCACGCCGATCCCGTATCAGGCGTTCTATTCCGCCGCGAAAGCCGCGATCAACAGCGTCGTGATGGCGCTCCGCAACGAATTGAAGGGCACCGGCATCCGCGTCGCGGCGGTGCTGCCCGGCGACGTCAGGACCGACTTCACCGCGCAGCGCGAAAAGAACCCGGCAAATGTCGCGCTCTACCCGAACGAGGTCAGATCCGTCGCGAAGATGGAGCACGACGAGCAGCACGGCATGAGCCCGGACCGCATCGCAAAGCGGTTTTATCGGCTCTCCATGCAAAAGAACCCGAAGCCGTTCTGCTCGGTCGGGATCGCCTACTCGGCGGTGCTGATCCTTGTGAAGATCCTCCCCGCCCGGTTCGCGAATTGGATTTTGGGAAAGATGTATGCGTGAGCTGATGCGCTGAAAACGCTATTCATGTGTCTCAGGCATAATTCATGCATCGAAGATGCAATTCATGTGTCGCAAGACACAATTCATGCGCCGTAAGACGCAATTCATTCTTGCGAATAAACAATTTAGCCGGAAGATGCTGCATCAATACCGTCTATTTCTGCAAAACAGCACAATTAAGAATATGAATCAAGTCAAACAGATGCTTTACATTGCCGGTATCGTATGGTAATTTGTACACATATGAATCGTCCCTTCGGGATATGAATTGCGGCAGAGCCGCATGAAAGGAGCACACTATGAACACGGACAGCATCGTAATGCTCTGCATTCTCGTGCCGCTCGCCTCCTTTTTCACGGGGATCGGCATTTTCGCATGGACGCGCAAAAAGCCGATATGGTTCTGGTCCGGCAGCACGGTGAAAGAAAACGAGATCACGGACGTGCCCGCCTATAACCGCGCGAACGGGATCATGTGGATCTGCTTCTCGCTGATCTACTGGGCCGCCGCCGTGCTGGGGATCTTCAGCGCGCGCGCCGCGGGACCCGTCATCGGCGTCGGTACGCTCGTCGGCATCGTCGGGCTGATCGTTGTGTACAAACAGATTTACAAAAAGTATCGGAGATAACCATGTTCAACCCCACTCCCGCCATGGCCGGATGGTTCGGCTACCCGCTGGAACTCGACGACCGCCTCCGCCTCATCCGGGACGCGGGCTTTCAAAGCGTGCTCCTCTGGTGGGCGACCGAATCGACATACGAGCCGCCCGTGCCGGAAAAGGTCGAGACCGCGGCAAAGTACGGGCTTTCCATCGTCAACGCGCATCTGCAGTTTGCAAAGATGAACACGCTGTGGCAGCCCGGGTACGAGGGCGAGCACTACGCGGCGGAGCTGATGGGACTGATCGCCGAAGCGGGCGTATACGGCGTACCGACGCTCGTCGTGCATCTTACGCGCACGCAGACGCCCCCGCCGTTTTCGGAGCTTGGGTTCTCGCGCTTTCTGCGCCTATGCGAGGTTGCCGAGCGCGCGAACGTGGATCTTGCGTTCGAGAATCTGCGCGCGCCGGAGTATCTCTATGAATTCATGCGGCGTGTCGACTCACCGCGCGTCGGCGTCTGCTTCGACGCCGGACACAATCATTTCGTCTGCCCCGACCGGCGGATCGCCGTCGATTTCAAAGATCGCATCAAGGCGGTGCATCTGCACGACAACTTCGGCATGCGCGACGCGCACAACCTCCCCGGCGACGGCACGATCGACTGGTCCGCGGTTCGCGAGGAGCTTCTCGCGTCCGCCTATGCCGGTCCATGGTCACTGGAGATCGAGCACGCGCAGACCTCCGAATTCGGCAAGGCGCTCCTTTCCCCCACGGACGATCCCTACTACGGCATGTGTCCTGAGGAATACCTCGCCCGCGCCTTCCAAGCGCATCAAAAGCTGATCCGCGGCGAGCTGTAACGGAAAACGCATATACGAAAAAGGTCCTCAGCGGAGGACCTTTTTCATGGACCAAAATGCTTTTGCGTGATCGACAAGCTGCTTTCCGTGCGTCAAGAGAACCGTCCCCTTGACACCGTCCCTCTGTCGCACAAAACCGGTATGTTCACTCTATCACCTTACGAAAAATCCGCTCTCCGTCTGATGATGTACGAGAAAACGCAAACCCGTTACGGATATAAAAGTGTTCAGCCATTCTGACAGGAACAAGCTCTATATACGTTGCTCCCAATGATTGAAGATGCTTTTCTACCATTCGATATGCAGCAGAACCGACACCGGCGTTTCTGCTCTCTGCACATACATAAAAGTTGTTGATATAGCCTTTGTTGCATTCCTCGCGGAACGAATAGGTAATCAATCCGACGCAAACTCCATTTTCCGCAATCCGCATCATAAAATACGGATTATGTTTCTGAAGCGTCTGCTCAATCATATGTGCGTTCAGTTCATCATTGTGAAGATCGTCGATGTTCTCTTGATACTCCTCTTCGTCGCACACTTCTCTCAGATACGAACTGAATAAATCATAGAAATCATCCCATTCGTCTTTTTTCTGTAAATCAAATCGTATCAGTTCGATCATAACCGTCCCCCTGACGCCCTCCTGACAACGCTGTAAAAAGTTGTCAAGAGAACCGTCCCCCCTGACACACCAAATTCGTTTTCACGCTAACCGTCCCCTTGACAATCCCGAGTATCAATATAAATCCGTTCATTCTCCCAATCGACTCTGATCTCCACAGGGATCCCTGCTGCATCAAAGATATCCTTCAGTGTTGTGTAGTTTACAAAAATCTCCGCATCCAACCAGTCCACATCACTTGGTCCGTCTTGTTTAGAAAGAAGTACTATGTTCTGTGATGTCTCTTCTGTTTCCAGCAATAAGATAGCATGTAGAATATCATAATAAAAAACTTTATCCAGAATCTGTATTCTTACATATCTTTCATATGGTAGTTGATTAGCTTCACCAACCACTTTACCACCCATACTCCTCAATTCCAAAACACCAATTACAGGCAAATAAACTTTGTCTTCAGTAAAATAAACATCTGGAAGTCTAGTTTCTTCTTCATTCACATAAAGCTTATATGGGCCATGGTATCCTGAGTCTCCGCCAGTACTGCAACTTACAAACATAAAAAACAGACATATAATAATCAATATCCTTTTCATAAACACACCGCCTATCATGACTAATTGAACTGCCTATTTTTCCATTTCACAAAATAGAGGCTTTCCAAATGGTATCCCTCAACTATTTCATTTGACGTGTCACGGGGATGGTTCTCTTGACACAATCTCCTTGTTGTATATTCGAATTTGTCAACACAGAGGACCGTCCCCCTGTGTTGTCGAGCTCCCCTTGTCAGGGGAGCTGTCGAGGTTTACCGAGACTGGGTGATAAGAGGACGGTTCTCCCGACACACCTTTTGGTATTTCTGTAAAAAAAGCCCGAAGGGGATCTCCCTTCGGGCGCTGCGTTTGCTTACTTCAGCTCTGCGAAGTACTTGATGGTACGAACCATCTGCGAGGTGTAGCTGTTCTCGTTGTCGTACCAGGACACGACCTGCACCTGATAGGTGTCGTCGTCGATCTTCTGGACCATGGTCTGGTTCGCATCGAACAGCGAGCCGTAGGTCATGCCGATGATGTCGGAGGAGACGAGCTTCTCGGTGGTGTAGCCGAAGGATTCGCTCGACTGTGCCTTCATCGCCGCGTTGACCGCTTCCTTGGTGATATCCTTGCCCTTGACGACCGCAACGAGGATCGTGGTGGAGCCGGTCGCGACCGGGACGCGCTGTGCGGAGCCGATCAGCTTGCCGTTGAGCTCCGGAATGACGAGGCCGATCGCCTTCGCCGCGCCGGTGCTGTTCGGAACGATATTCGCTGCGCCCGCGCGCGCACGCTGCAGATCGCCCTTCCTATGCGGACCGTCGAGGATCATCTGGTCGCCGGTGTACGCATGGACCGTGGTCATGATGCCCGCCTGGATCGGGAAGTTGTCGTTCAGAGCCTTGGTCATCGGCGCGAGGCAGTTGGTGGTGCAGCTTGCCGCGGAGATGATCTTGTCTTCCTTGGTCAGGATGTTGTTGTTGACGTTATAGACGATGGTGGGCAGATCGTTGCCTGCCGGTGCGGAAATAACGACCTTCTTTGCGCCTGCGTCGATGTGCGCCTGCGCCTTTGCCTTGCTGGTGTAGAAGCCGGTGCACTCGAGCACGACGTCGACGCGCAGCTTCTTCCAGGGCAGGTTCTGTGCCTTCGGCTCTGCATAGATGGTGATCTCCGTGCCGTCCACGGTGATGGAGCCGGGGACCTTCACGGTCTTGCCGTCTTCTTCAAACTCCGGTTCCTTGGACGTGACGGTGTGCTTGTTCTCGCCGATCACGCCGCAGTAGCCCTTCTGCGCGGTGTCGTACTTCAGAAGATGCGCGAGCATCGCCGGGCTGGTCAGGTCGTTGATCGCAACGATCTTGTAGCCCTTTGCGCCGAACATCTGCCGGAACGCAAGACGACCGATTCTGCCGAAACCGTTGATTGCAACTCTTACCATAAGATAAACCTCCTGAGGATATATTTTTCCTTTGTTATCGTACAACAAATGTACGAAAAAAGCAAGCGTTTCGCGTAAGATTTGCGTAAAAAAGGCATTTTGGAACAAAGGAGCCCCTTGTTTTAGGGGGCTCCCTGCCATATCAGTTGATAACCGGTCCGAAGTAGATCACCGTATTGGATTGGATTGTAAAGGAAACCGTGAATCGATATTGATTGGCGCTGCTGTCCCAGACGCCCTGTATCTGCGCTCCGCTTTGGCCGCTTGCGCTCCCCGGACTAAACCGGAAAATGCCGACACTGCTGTCTGAGGAATAAGCTGTCACCGTGACGTACGTTCCCTTTGGAATGTTTCCCGACGCGCCCGAGCCTGCATAGCAGGAATAAGCGCAGTTGGAGCACTTCAATGTTACAAGCTCCGGAGTCGGCGGCGGATTGGTCGGAAGCGGCGTCGGCTTCGGCGTCGGTCTCGGCGTGGGTCTCGGCGTTGGTCTCGGCGTGGGTCTCGGCGTAGGTCTCGGCGTCGGCGTCGGCGTGGGCGTCGGATCCGGTGCGCCGCCGCTGCCGTCCGACCAGCAGGCATAGACCCTGCAGGGGATCGGATTCTTCCAATCGCGGTTTTCCATCGATTCCGCCGGCGGAATCACCGGGAAGAAATCGAAATAGGTGACCGCGTCGATCAGATTGTTATCCTTGTCGCACCAACCGACAAACGTCTTTCCTTCCCGCTCGGGCGTCGGGAACGGCGCAAGATAAATCAGCCCCTCCGACTGGGAAAGACAGCCGACATAGTAATCGTCGAACAGATCATCGTCGTAGAACTCCAGATGGAAATGATTCGGCTCTTTCGACAGCCAAACGGCGTAGATATATACCTGATAGATATCCTCGATGCTCTTCGGAACGATATGCAGATCCTCTGCCGTCAGCTTGTTTCCTTCCAACGCGATCGATCCGATCGTATGCGGGTTGTCGCCGTTGTTGTCGTACAGATCATACAGGTATGCAAGTCCGTCATAGGAGAGCAGCACATAGCCGTACGCGGTATAGTTTGAAAGCGTCGGCAGCGTCGGCAGCTCTACCTCGGTAAACGAAGCGGCGTCAAACGTCTCCTCCAGCAGGATCTCGCCCGGAAACTCGTTTTCCGGAACCATCCAATACACAATGCCGGAATAAACCGTCAGATGGATCGTTCCCGAAAGCGGCGTAGGCGTAGGCTCCGGCACGGGCGTTGGTTCCGGCGTAGGCGCAGGCGTAGGCTCCGGCGTCGGCGCTTCCGTCGGTCCTTCGGTCGGCGCTTTCGCAGGTTCCGGCGTCGGTATTGCTGCAGGCGTTGCCGCGGCTTCTGCCGGCGGCGTCGGCGTGACGATCGCGAGCGTTTCCGCCGTCGGTTCCGTTTCCGAAGAATCGATCCGAATGATCGGCGTGATCAGCCCTGTCACAACGACGCCGATCGACGCCAGATACAGCATGACCTTGCGGATATCCGCATGGCGCTTCTTCGGCGCTTTCACCGGCGTGTCGCGGTTGAATTCATCCGGCAGCGGCGCAAACTCCGCCGCGCCCGACACATCGTAATCCGGCGCTGTTTGATTCAGTTCTTCCGGTCGCCGTCTCATTTCCGATGTACGTCGATCTGCGGGAACGGTACCTCAACGCCGAGCTTGCGCATGCCGATAAACAGATCGTGGTTCAATGCGCGCGTGCCCATATAGATATCGCCTTCCTTGACGTCGACCGTAAACCGCAGGACGACCGCGCTGTCGTCGAGCTGATTGACGCCGAGGTATTCCGGCACGTTCAGCATCAGCGGCTGGTTGTTGTCATAGATCTCCTTCAAAAGCGCGGGGATCTGCTTTTCGAGCGCTTCGACGTCGGTCTCGTACGGAATCGGGAAATCGGAAACGGACTTCGACGAATTGTCCGAACGGTTCAGCACGTTCTTCATGTCCGAGTTGTTGATGATCTTGACGTTCCCGCCGACGTCGGTCAAAACCGTCGAGCGTACGTTGATCTCCGTGACCGTGCCGCGGAAGCCGTCGACCTCGATGATGTCGCCGATGTTATACTGGTTGTCGATCAGGATGAACATGCCGGTAACGATGTCGGCAATGAGGCTCTCTGCGCCGAAGCCGATGATCAGCGCTAAGATTCCGAGACCTGCAAGGATCGTGACGATATCGACGTTGAAGATCGTGAGCGCCACGCAGATCGCCGCCAGGATCACCGCGTAACGCAGGATGTTTTTCGTCAGCGAGATCAGCGTGCGAATGCGGTTGTTCTTCGGATTCGGCAGTCCCAGCAGGAACAGGATAATGCCCTCCGCCGCGAACATGGCAAGCAGGATCAGAATCCCGCGGAGCACTGTCTTGACATTGAACGAAATCTTCGGGATCTCCTCAAAGACGCCGAAATGCCTTCCGAGAAAGTAGATCAGCGCTGCGATCGCCGCAAGAATGACCGCGCGCAAGAGCGCGCCGAATCGTTTGGAGCTTGATTTTTTCCGTACGGATTCTGTTTTCATCGATGGTTCCTCCCGCATCAGATTATATACAGTATACTTTGCGTCGTGTATTCTGTCAAGAAAGGTCGAACAAAAAAGCGCTCCGCAAAAAGCAGAGCGCAAAAAACATCAGTCTTCGTCCGTATTCAGCGTTTCGGCGACGATATAGAGCGGACGGCCCTTGAGCTCGTCGTACATGCGTCCGAGATACATGCCCTGGATCCCGACGAAGCAGAACAGCAGCGCAAAGAGCAGCATCCCGCCCGCGACAGCCCAAAGCCATTGCGGACAGCCCGCGCCGAAGATCGCGGTCAATACGATCACGGCGATCAGCCCTATCACGCCGAGCACGCCGAGCGCGATCCCGACGCCGAACGGCAGTTCCAGCGGCTTTGAGGAGAAGTTGAAGATCCCGTCACAGGCGAGCTTCAGCATTTTCTTCAGCGTGTATTTTGTCTTGCCTGCCGCGCGTTCCTCGCGCACATATTCGATCGGCACGGCTTCAAAGCCCATCCATGCCGACATCCCGCGCAAAAACCGCGCCTTTTCGCGCATCTTCAGAAAGACGTTCGCGACCTTGCGGTCCAAAAGCCGGAAATCGCCGGTGTCAAGCGGGATCGGATAGGCGCTCATGGCGGAGAGCAGACGGTAATAGATCTTTGCCGTGAGCTTTTTGAACACGGTCTCGCCCTTGCGCTTCAGCCGTTTGCCGTAAACGATGTCCGCGCCGTCCTTCCACATCCCGACCATCTTGGGGATCAGCTCCGGCGGATCCTGCAGATCGACGTCGATGATGATCAGCGCGTCGCCCTTGGCGTGATCCATGCCGCAGGTTACGGCAAGCTGATGCCCGAAGTTCCGGGAAAACGAATACACCCTGACGGTATCCGGATGCGCCTTTGCGATCTCCCTGAGTCCCTTCATCGTACCGTCGCGGCTGCCGTCGTTCACATAGATGATCTCATACGGATGTCCCGTCGAGCGCATCGCGGCGTCCATCCGGCGGTAGGATTCCGCCAGGACCTCTTCTTCGTAATAGACCGGAATGATCAAAGAAAGCATCTTTTCTGCCATAACAGCCTCCAAACTCTTTTTTATCAGTATAGCCCAAAAAAGTTTCGGTTGCAATTCCTTTTTCGTGGATATATAATAATAACAGAATCTTAAGCAAAGGAGATTTTTTATGGCAATCGTAACAAGCACCGAAATGTTCAAGAAGGCCTACGACGGCGGATACGCGATCGGCGCATTCAACGTCAACAACATGGAGATCATTCAGGGCATCACCGCCGCGGCGATCGCGGAACGCGCGCCGCTGATCCTCCAGGTATCGAAGGGCGCACGCGCTTACGCAAACCACATCTACCTGATGAAGCTGATCGAGGCGGCGATCGAGGACGCCGAACAGAACGCGGGCTTTGACCTGCCGATCTGCGTCCATCTGGACCACGGCGACAGCTTTGAGCTGTGCAAGAGCTGCATCGACGGCGGCTTCACCTCCGTCATGATCGACAAGTCCGGACTCCCGCTCAAGGAGAACATCGCGATCACCAAGCAGGTCGTCGAATACGCGCACGATCACGGCGTGGTCGTCGAAGCGGAGCTCGGTACGCTTGCCGGCGTCGAGGACGAAGTCAACGTCTCCGCAGAGGACTCCTCCTATACGCATCCGGACGATGTGCAGGAGTTTGTCGAGAGCACCGGCTGCGACTCGCTGGCGATCGCGATCGGCACGAGCCACGGCGCCTATAAGTTCACCGCCGCGCAGTGCACGCGCAACGAACAGGGACTTTTGGTTCCCCCGCCCCTCCGGTTCGACATCCTTCGCGAAGTCGAAAAGCGTCTCCCGGGCTTCCCGATCGTTCTGCACGGCTCCTCCTCCGTCCCGCAGGAGTTCGTCAAGATCATCAACGAAAACGGCGGCAAGATGCCCGACGCGGTCGGCATCCCCGAGGAACAGCTTCGTGAGGCTGCGCGCATGGCGGTCTGCAAGATCAACATTGACAGCGACCTGCGCCTTGCGATGACGGCATGCATCCGCCAGTACTTCAACGAGCATCCGGATCACTTCGACCCGCGCCAGTACCTGAAGCCTGCGCGCGCCGCCATCCAGAAGATGGTCCAGCACAAGCTCGTCGACGTGCTCGGCTGCAGCGGAAAAGCATAATCCCCTGTTGTCTTACGCCCGGTCCGGTTCTCGGATCGGGCGTTTTATCGAATGACGAAAGGAGTCATTGCATGCATCGTTCCAAAGTGCTTTCCGCGTTCCTTGCCGTTCTCCTTCTGTTAACCGGTCTTGCCGCCTGTACGGGAAAACAGCCGCACGCGCTGTCCGTCGACGGTCTCGGCGTAATCCATGAGTCGGAGTTCGGCGGCGTCTATCTCATGATGACGATCGACGACTTCAACGCGCGCGGCTTCTGCTACGGCGATTCCGTGACTGTGACCTTCTCAAACGGCTATACGATGGACGATCTGCCCTATTTCAGCGGATATTATGTCAACGTCAACGAACCGCTGCTCGTCGCATACCCGGGCTATGACTATATCAAAGCGGCGATCAACTACGGAAAGGACGTGTGGGAGTTTGCGGGGCTCGACGAGAGCATGACCGCCGCCGTCACGCTGAAGGAGCACGGCAAGTATCTCGACATACAGGAAGCAAGCGACATCCATTATTTGGACGAGCGCGAGAAGTATCCGAGCGACGCCGTCTTTGCAAACTTCCGCGTCGTCAATGCCGGACGTCTCAGGGAAAACGTGCTCTATCGTTCCGCCTCCCCCTGCGACAATCAGCATAACCGTGCGCCGTATGTCGACGCGCTGATCGGGGATGCGGGCGTGAACTGTGTTGTGAACCTTGCCGACAACGAAGCGAAGGTGCAGAAATACATTGCGGCGGACGATTTCCGTTCGCCGTACTGGCTGTCGCTCTATGAAGGCGGTCACGTCATTCTGCTTTCGATGAGCATGAACTTTCAGGCGGACGATTTCAAGATGAAGATCTGCGAGGGGCTCAGAGCCATGAGCGCGCAGGAAGGACCGTATCTTGTTCACTGCACCGAGGGCAAGGACCGAACGGGATTTATGTGCATGCTGCTCGAAGCGCTTGCCGGCGCAAGCTATCGGGAGCTTGTCGACGACTACATGCTCACCTACGATAACTATTATCAGATCACGGAACGCAGCGACAAGGCGAAATACGACACGATCCTGGACCGGAACCTGGTCGCCATGATCCGGTACATCGTGAACGACGATTCCGTCGACGTCACGACCGCCGATCTTTCCGTTTACGCGCGGAAGTTTCTCCTTTCCATCGGCATGGCCGACGCGGAGATCGACGCGCTTTTGGACCGTCTCACGGATTGACCGTTCACCGGAACGTAAAGAACCGACCGCCGCATCGGGCGATCGGTTCTTTTGGTTTTTGTGGGTTATGCCGTAACGGAATCCTCCGTAAAGGTCTCCGGCGTCACGCTGTTGTGCAGTTCGTGATAGAAGCCCGCCTCCGAAAGCGCCATATACGGTCCCGAGTAGAACACCGCAAGGATGCCGCAGGTCAGGATCGAAAGCAGGATCCAACCGATGAAGGACAGGATCAGCCCGAACAGCTCGCCCTTGTGTCCCTTCATGTCCTCCCAGGAGCGGCGGATAGCTTCCATGCCGGACAGGGACGGATCGTCCGCAAGAAGGTACGGCACTTCAAACAGTCCCAGGGAGACGATGATGCCGGGAATGAAAAAGAAGAGCATCCCGAGCGAGACAAACACCGTATAGAGCGCCATTGTGCCGACGTATCTGCCGTACTGCTTGAATCCGGCGAACAGCTCTCCGGTGCTGAACGAGTTTTGTCTGTACGCGGACAGACGGATCTTCGCGATTCCCGCGCGGATGACGTTGCCGACCAGGAATCCGTACACAAGCCCGATGACGATCGCCACACCGACGACGCCCAGGATAACGGGGATCAGTCGTCTGAACACTTCATTGTTCTCAATCTGCTCGCGCAGCCGGTTCAGGTCCGACTGATTGAATCGCAGTGATAACCCGCTGACGCCGCCGATCAGGATCCATGCGAGCAGCTCGTTTCCGATGATCGGCCAGTACTGCAGCTTCAGTCCGGCTCTGGCACTCTCTTTGATTTTTCCTATCATGATGCTTATCTCCTTTCTATGATGATATATGATACCATACCGTTCCCGATTTGTAAATCCGTATAAAACAATGTTTTGCCCGTATACTAACCGAAAAACAGCGGTAGGTGCAACATGCAGCGGAAAAGAAAAAGAAAAACGGTCGGCGTCGCGCTGGGCTCCGGCGGCATGCGCGGGATCGCGCACATCGGGATCCTGCAGGTGCTGGAGGAAGCCGGGATCCCCATCGATTTCGTTTCCGGCGCGTCGGTCGGCGCGTTCGTCGGCGCGGCATACGCCGCCGAAATGGATCTGTATGCGCTCGGGCGGTTTGCCGTGAAGCTCCGAAGGCGCGACGTGCTCGACCCGCCGAATCCGTTCCGCGCGGGCGTCTTTTCCGGAAGGAAGTTTCAAAAGCTCTGCGCGCTTGTCACCGACAACCGCAGCTTTTCCGAAACGTGCGTTCCCTTCTGGTGCTCGGCGGTCGACTTGAAAACCGGCGAAACGCGCTATCTGCACGAAGGTTCCCTGTCTGAGGCGGTCCGCGCGAGCATCGCGATCCCCGGGCTTCTGCGCCCCGTCGCTTCCGGCGGAACGACCTATGTGGACGGCGGTACGGTCGAATCGATCCCCGCTGAAATCCTCCGGGAAAACGGCGCGGACGTCGTGATCGGCGTCGATCTCTCGATCTGCGCGCCGTACGCGCCGAAGCATCCGAACGCGTACACCGTTGCGTTCCGCTCCGTGGACGTCATGCGCGCTGCGATCGACCGGCTGAAGCCCTGCGGCGCGGATGTGCTGATCCGTCCCGACGTCTCGTTTATGGGACGGCTCGTTCCGCACGACGCCGCAAAATGCATTTCGATCGGACGCACCGCCGCCGCGGAGGCGATCCCCGCGATCCGGGACCTGCTCGGCGTCGGACATTTTTGAAGCAAACGCGGCATAGCATCTCTCGGAGGACGCTATGCCGTTTCTGTTATCGCTTTTCATTCTGTTCGGGCTCATCGCCTTTCCGGACGCCGCCGGCTCCGCTGCTTCGGATGCGGCGCTGCTGTGGTGGACGCGAGTCCTGCCTTCGCTGCTGCCGTACCTCATCGCGTCGTCCTTGCTGATGAAAAGCGGGATCCTCGCGCGGATACCGAAAAGGCTCGTGCCGTTTCTGCTCTTCCCGATGGGTCTCTTGGGCGGATATCCCGTCGGCGCAAAGCTTGCGGGCGAGCTTCTGCGCAGCGGGGCGTTGACCGGTTCCGATGCAAAAACGACCGCCGCGCTGATCAATCTTCCGAATCCCGTCTTTTTGATCTCCGTCGTCGCCGCAGGCTTCTTCCGCGATGTGAAAACCGCTCTGCCGCTTCTTTGCGGGATATACGGAACGTCGCTGTTCGCGCTCATTCCGCTGTCCCGCATCCGGCTGTCCGCCGTCCAAAAAGCCGAACCGCCGGCACTCTCGCGGGATCTGCCCGCATCGATCTCCGACTGCGTGCAGGCGATCCTGAACATCGGCGGCTGTCTCGTGTTTGCGTCCGTACTCGGTGCGCTGCTCGACGCCGTCGGTGTCTTTCGGCTGTTCGGCGCCGCCGCGCCGATCGTCCGCGCCATGACGCTGGGGCTCTTTGAGATGACCTCCGGCGCTTCACAGCTTTCCGCTCTGCCGCTTTCGCTTCCGCTGCGGCTTGCGCTTGCGGCTTTCCTTCTCCGGTTCGGCGGCGTGTCCGTTCTGCTGCAGAGCGCGTCGCATGCGCCGCTGTCCGTCCTCCGCCATGCGCTGACATGCGTCCTGTTCGCGCTGCCCGCCGCGCTTGCAGTGTTCCTGCTCACGCCGCTGTTCTGCCCCGACGCCGCCGTTCCGACGCTTGCAAGCGGTCGTGAAATGCTGCGGAACACCTTTGATCTGCTTGCGGTCACGCTCTCCTCCGCGTTCGGTCTGCTGCTCGTCTTCGTCTTTACCTTCGGTCTGTCCAAAAGAAAAAGGACGCCGTAAAGCGTCCTTATTCAGAATTTTAATATCCGAGCATCGGGTCGATGATCGTGCCGTCGATCGCGTTGATGCAGAGAACAATTTCCTCACCTTCATAATACGGCGATGCGGTTCGCATTCCGTAGGTGGTATAATAGACAAAATCCTCTCCGGATGCATAATGTTCGGTCAGTTGTACTGTGCCGTAAAACACCCATGCGGGAATCAGCATGCCTTTCAGTTCCTTTGCATTGTTCTGTTCCCGCACGCGTACAAGCTCGAGCCGGACGGACCGTATGCCGATCTCCTGCGTCTTTTCTCGTTCCGAACTTGGAATGTAATACACGATCGGCAGCATTTTTTCTGCAATTCGCATCATCTTGTCAAACGACAGAAGAGTCGACGAGTCGGACACGGTTTCAGTCATCGTCAGCGGATCAAGCCAGTTGACCGTGACAATCCCATCGGCGTCGACGATCAGGCACAGCCGTTCCTGTCTCCACATAGTCGTGTACGATTCGTCCGAATAACCGGAATCAGATGCGCATACCGCAAGCGGCACACCGTTCACCAGTCTGCGGCAATCGAATCGCAGCGCATAGTGCTGCGCATCCCGAACGATCCCGTCCGTACTGCCGTCCATGGCATCGTCCACCCGGTAAACTGCTGCAATTTCGAACGGTTCACCGATGGTGTTTAAGAAGTCCTGCACCTGCTCGGCTGCGCTTACCGCGTCCAAATCATCCGGCAGCACGACCGTTTCGTCCAGCGGGACAGTATGCATTTCCTCATAGGCGTCAAAGCCTTTGAGACGTCGGTAATATCGAAGCCACGATTGACTGTCAGCGTTTATTGATGACTTCACAACGATATCACGGTTGTTGCCGTATGCCTCCAGATACGCGTACTCTGACGGTTTCCATTCCGACCTTTGGATTTCATAAGTTCCGTCGCAGATGCGTTCCTCATCGACGTCCGGGGCGGTTTTGTATTCTTCCTTCAAGGACTCCAGCTCCAAATTCAGCCCGTATTCAAACTCCTCCTGCGTGAGGTCGCTTCCCTCCGGCGGCGTTTGATTCACCATCTCGCTGTATTCCTTGATCGCCTCTTCAATTTCGGACTTTGTTCGCCGATGCGGCAGCAGCAATTTTTCCCCGTTTGACAAAAATGCAAACAACCGATACATCGTCTCCTGCGGAATGCCCTGCGCGCGGACATTCACGATCGGCATCGGTACAGAAGGTACGACGATCTCTGCGTCGGCATGAATCGTCAATGCGCCGTCCTGATAATCGAAGCGATACCGCTTTGGGACCTCCGGCGGCGTATATGTTTCTTCCGGCGGCAGCGTCGCCGAACCCTGTTGGATCATCAAATCCTGATCCTTCTGCAAAACCACCGGCTCGTCCGGCGTCGGCTGACAGGCGGCAAAAAGCAGCAGCGCTGCAAGCAGAATGATATAACCTTGCTTTCTCATAGGTCTTCTCCTTTTCCTTTCTGCTTTCATCATAACGGATCGCTGCCGAAAAAAGCTATCACGAAACTGTAATGAATTTGTAATGAAATTGCGTTATGCGCCGTTTCTTGCCGTATTCATCCTATCATGCAGATTCGTCCGAATTGTCCCCAAAGTATGAAAAGAACGCTCCTTTTTCGGAGCGTTCTGAACGGTTCGTCTTTTTTATCCCTCGACGACGGCGGTGATCAAAGCCAGCGTCGCTTTCAAAGCGTCCTCGTGCGTGCGCTCGTAGCCGTGCGTTTCACGCACGCCCGGTCCGATCAGCGCGTGGCGCACGTCATAGCCCGCGCGAAGCGATACGTCCGCGTCCGAGCCGTAGCTCGGGACCATCATATCGAGCGCGTACGGAATGCCGTTTTTCTCGCAGAGCTTGACAAGCTCGTCGGTCAGCACCGTGTGATACGGGAACGCCGCGTCCTTCGTGGCGATCGTGACCTTGTGCTCGTCGCTGTCGTGATCGAGCCCGATGCAGCCGATGTCGACCGCGATGAGGTCTTTGGTGTCGGCGGGAATGCCGCAGGCGCCGCCGTGCCCGATCTCCTCGTATTCGGTGAACAGCAGGCTGACCTTGCGATTGAGCCTGACTCTGCCGTCCGCAACGCGCTGCGCCAAAGCGAGCAGCGTCGCCGCGCTTGCCTTATCGTCGAGGTAGCGGCTCTTGATGAAGCCGGTTTCGGTCTCCTGATAGCGCGTTTCGATCGCGACCTGATCGCCGCAGGTGATGCCGAGCTTCTCGACGTCCGCGCGGGAATACACGTCCTCGTCCAGCAAAAGCACGAGGTTCGTGTCGAGATCCATCGGCGTGTCCTTTTCGGACTGGCTCATCAGGTGGACGCTCGGGTTCTTTCTGCGCACCGTGCCGGTATAGACCTTACCGTTTCTCGCGTGCACGCGGCAGTTCCAGTCGAGCGCGTAATACGGATGCACACCGCCGACCTTGATGACGGACAGTGTTCCGTCCGCATTGATTCTTCTCACCATGAGCCCGATCGCGTCGACGTGCGAAGCGATCGTGACGGGGTTGCCCTCGCCGCCGAGATCGAACCGCACGCCGCCCTTATTGAGCTGCACGGCGGGAATGCCCATGCGCTTTGCTTCCGCGAGCAGGTACTCGTCCATGTCGACAAAGAAGCCGGTCGTGCTGTCGATCGCCATGAGCTCGCGCAGCGTCTTCTTGAGCTGTTCCATACGTTCCTCCTCAGTTTACGGACTTGATCGCGCTCCACGCCTTGGTGAACACGTCGGTGAAGTCGCCGAGGTCGTGGAAGACCTCGCAGCGATCCAGAACATCCTGCGGCGGGTTATAGGTCTCATCCTCGGTGTATTCCGGTCCGAGAATGTCCAATGCCGCTTTGTTCGGCGTCGAGTAACCGATGTATTCGGTGTTGCGCGCCGCAATGTTGCCGTCGTTCAGGAAATTGATGAACGCATGTGCCGCTTCGACGTTCTTTGCGGTCTTGGGAATGATCACGTTGTCGAACCAGACGTTGCTGCCCTCCATCGGAACCGCGTATGCAAGATCCTCGTTGGCGTCCATACCGCAGTATGCGTCGCCCGAATAGATCACGCACATCGCCGCCTTGCCGTTCTCCATTGTGGCGCGGAGGTCGTCGGTGCCCCAGCCCTTGCGGATCGGCGCCTGTTCGATCAGCTTGTCGCGCGCGGCGGCGACCTCGTCCGCATTTCTCGTGTTGAGGTCGTAGCCGAGGTATTTCAGCGTGATGCCGATGCTGTCGCGCAGACTGTCGTACATCCAGACCTGTCCGGCATACTTCTCGTTCCAGAGAATGCCCCAGCTGTCCACCGGCTCGTCGACCATCGTCGTGTTATACAGAATGCCGACCGTGCCCCACATATACGGCAGGGAATACTTGTTGCCCGGATCGAACACATTGGTGATCTCGATCATCTTGGGGTCGATGTTCTTCGCGTTCGGGATCTTACTGTAATCCAAAGGCTGCAGCATATCCTCGCGGATCATCTGTTCGATGATGTAATCCGACGGGAAGCACAGATCGTACGGGCTGTCCGAGGAGCGCAGCTTGATCAGCATTTCCTCGTTGCTGGTCATCTCGATATAGTTGACCTTGACGCCGGTCTCCTGTTCAAACAGTGCGATCAGCTCTTCGTCAATGTATTCGCCCCAGTTCAGCACGTTCAGCTCGCCGCCGATGTATTCGTACTGATCGCCGTCCGCAAAGGTATCTTCGTTCACCTCTACGTTCGATTTGCAGGCGGCAAACGCCGACAGCAGGATCAATGCAAGGACAATGCTCAGGATTTTTTTCATTTGGTTTCCCCTTTCACGTTTGTTATTTCTTCATTTTGACTTTCTTGTTCTGGATCTCATATTCGCGCTCCTTGGCAAGCCTTCTCAGATTGACGATCAGAAGCATTGCCACAAGCGGGATAAAGATGATCGTTGCCAGCGCCGGGTTGACGCCCTTTGCGCCGTGCGCCGTGTTGGAATAGATATACACCGACAGCGGCTGAATGCGGTCCGCCACGAAGTAGCTGACCACGAAGTCGTCCAGCGACATGGTAAGCGCCATGATAAAGCCGGAGGAAATGCCCGGCATGATGTCCGGGATGACCGCCTTCAAAAGCGCCTGGATCGGCGAGCAGCCGAGGTCCAGCGCCGCTTCATAGAGCAAGTCGGAGCTTTGCTTGAGCCGCGGCAGCACCGAGAAGATCACATACGGAATGCTGAACGAGATGTGCGCGATCAGAAGCTTTGCAAAGTCGCCGATCTGGAACCGCCAGAGCTTTCCGAGCACGCCGTT
>JAEEGI010003327.1_pt1 | contig 38347 bp, 24 predicted proteins | sample 8958751 | NCBI WGS metagenome assembly JAEEGI01 (sample SAMN16246545, study PRJNA631951) | gut metagenome | biome: gut microbiome; feature: rumen; material: KS-attached | host: Bos | place: Iran: Karaj | collected 2018-10 | reverse complement strand
GAGGACGGCATGAAGGTCATCCCCGGCCTGCAGTACTACTGCATGACGCCCTATGACCCGACGTTCAAGGACGTGCACGTGCTCTTCCCCAAGGAGAATGTGGACAACACGCTGTCGCAGTACCTGGCCAGCCAGGGCAAACGCCAGCTGCACATCGCCGAAACCGAGAAATATGCCCACGTGACGTTCTTCTTCAGCGGCGGACGCGAGCAGCCCTTCGAGAACGAGGACCGCATCCTGGTTCCCTCGCCCGACGTGGCCACCTATGACCTGAAGCCCGAGATGAGCGCCTATGAGGTGCGCGACAAGCTGGTGGCTGCCATCCGCGAGGACAAGTACGACTTTATCGTGGTGAACTATGCCAACGGCGACATGGTGGGCCACACCGGCGTGTATGGCGCCATCACCCAGGCCGTGAAGGCTGTTGACCGCTGCGTGCACGACACCGTCGAAGCCGCCCGCGCCACGGGCTATGAGGCCATCATCATCGCCGACCACGGCAATGCCGACCACGCCATCAACAGCGACGGCACGCCCAACACGGCCCACTCGCTCAACCCCGTGCCCATCATCTATGTGACCGAGGACCCCGAGCTCATCATCAACACGGGCCGTCTGGCCGACGTGGCCCCCAGCATCCTGCAGATCATGGGCCTGCCGCAGCCCAAGGAGATGACCGGCCACGGCCTCATCGACGTCACCAAGTAATCAACTCTGTGACATAAATAACCCGGGACCGCTTTTCGTGAGAATTGCGGTCCCGGGCCTCATTATGACATGGTGGGTTTTATCTGGTCTAAGAGCTTAAAATCAAGCAAAATCAAATTTGAAAGAATTATTATAATGATTTTGTTAGATTTGGCTTCGCCGTGCTAAATGTTCTCGAGCGAAGCCCGATCAGGGGATTATAGGCGTTACCGCTGCAGCATGGCGGGCGGTCAGCTTCCGCTCAGGAGCCTATCGATGAGCACGGTAAGGTCCCTGATGGTGACCTCGCTGTCGCGGTCCACGTCGGCGGCATTCACGTTGATGGAGCCCGAAGAGCCGCTCAACAGGTAGTCGATAAAGGCGGCAACGTCACCGATGTTGACCTCGCCGTCGCGGTTCAAATCGCCAGTACCATAGCCTTGGCGTTCAAGAATCAACTGCAGACCCGCCAAGGCGTCAATCTTGCCGTTGGGGCCGAAGTGTGCCCCCTTGCTGCCCATGGTGAAGCGGTCCTTGATGGCCGTCTGTGCCATGATGTCCTTGATTTGCCGCACACACAGCCTCGGGTTGGCTTGCAGCCACAACGCGATGATGCCGGCCACGGTGGGCGAGGCCATCGAGGTGCCTCCCATCGCGCACCAGGGGCTGCCGTCGTCGGTCTTCATGACGGTATAGGCCGAGTTGTTGGCATAGGCGTTGTACCTGTTGCCGGCAGCCACCACGTTAAAGCCGGGGGCGCAGATGGTGGGTAAGGCCTTGCCCGTGGGGCCGGTGCCCGCAACGGCGTAGCCCGAGAAGCTGGTAATCTGCCCAATGGTGACGGAGCCGCTGGTGACAACCCTGTCGTTCAAGAGCGAGTAGTAGGAATTGCGGGCGGCATAGGCGCCTACCGAGATGATGGAGTCATGCACGGCAAAGCTGCCAATAGAGCAGTCGCTGCTGGACGCCGAGTAGAAGTCCTCCTGTACCTCACCACTCAGGGTGGTAACAGGGCTGGAGACAAGTGCAAAACGGGCATTGCTGTTGCTGACCCAGGCGTCGATGTCGGTCTCCTTGCGCGGTGTGATGGTCAAGCCGATGGCATAGCGGCTGTTTTTGGTGCTGCCGCTCAGGGTGTATTCAGTGCTCTGCAGGTTGCGCGCTAAGACTGAGATATGGTATTTCTTGCCGTCGGTTGAAGTGCCGACGCCACCCTTGAGGTTGTATGACGTTTCCCCGGGAATGGGAACGTAGTAATCGGCCATGGTCGAGATGTCCACACTCATGGTCGATACATTCTCTTCCGACTCCCAGACAATCTGATTGGTGGTCAGGTCCAGGACATGGAATTTGAAGTCAAACCGCGTGAAGTCGTTGCGCATCCATATGTCGGCGACAAAGTTGGTGTAGCGGTAGGAAGAGTCGCAGCCCGAGCTGTCCTTCTGCTTGAGCAGGAAATGTGCCGGTTGGGTGGGGCTGGCATGGGCGTGGGCATAGGTGGGGTTGCTGCCGTTGTTGCCGGCCGCGATGCAGAAGATTCGTCCTGGCCCCACAATCTGTGCAATGGCCTTGGACAGGTAGTCCCTGCCGTCATGCGGCCCGTCGGTCGTGCTCACACTGACGCTGACCACGAAGGGCTTGTTCACACTGTCGGCATAACACTTGATGTAACGCACGCAATTGGCGACCTCGACGGCCGAGAGTCCCGTGCCCATCTCGCTGACAGCGCACAGGATGATGTCGGCACCGGGAGCCATGCCGCCATAACCGTTCACATGGGAGCCGGCGGCGATGCTCGACGTGTGGGTGCCGTGGCTGCTTTCGCTGTCATCGGTGGTCAGCGAGAGCACCTCGTCGTCGATGAAAACCGAGCCCGGCAGCACAGCATTGTTGTTCCACACCTTGTGGCCCGTCCGGTCGCTAGTGTCATACACCCTGACGATGCGGCAACGCGAAAGGTCGTCAGGACGCCTGAAGGCCCTGTGCTGGTAGTCAAAGCCGACATCGATGATGCCGACAATTACTCCCGTGCCATCGTAATTGAGCGGCAGATTGTTGGACATGCCGTTCAGGATATCGATAACGTGGGTGGCCCTCATCGTGCTGTCGGTACACAATTCAAGTCTATGGCTGACTTCCACATTGTTTACACCGGCAATCTGCGACACCGTTGCCAATTTGTCCACAGGCACTTGGGCCGTGACAAACCCGTCGAAACAGCTGCTGACCTTAATGCCGGCACGTTTCAAGCGGGGAATGACGCCCTCGCCCTCGATGGCAATAAAGCAGTCAATCATTTCCTGGCCGTCGACATAGTGTGAATAGGCAAACCGCGAGACAGCGGTCCCTTGCTCGCCAAGGGCACGCTCGTTAAGATACTGCCTTACCGAAGTGGGAAGGAGGTGCTGTGCCTGGCTGCCAAGTGACGCCAGAACCAGCAACATCATTGTAATCAACGTTTTTCTAGCCATAGGTAACTGTAAAATTGGTTTTGTGAAAGTATTCAATGCGAGATTAGATTTCGAAGTCGATCATTAAGTCAATCAAATAAGATACGTCCTCGATATTAAGAATGCCATCGGCATGGACATCAGCAGCTTCGATGACGAAATCAGGATCAGGAATTCCTAGCATGTAGTCTATCAGCCAGGTCAAATCCGTGATATTGATGATGCCATCGCCATTGACGTCGCCTCTCAATATCTCCTCCTCGTCATCAAGGCCCAGCAGCAGCCTTACTCCAGCCATGGCATCCACCTTGCCGTTAGGACCGAACCTGACCCCGTAGCCAGGATCGTTAGTGAAACTGTCCTTAATAGCCGTCTGAGCCAAAATGTCCTTGACCTGACTAGGCGATAAATTAGGATTAATCTGCAACCACTGCGCAATAATCCCCGCCACCGCCGGCGCCGCCATCGACGTCCCCGTCAAGACACTCCAATAATCATCTCCAACCCTCATGATTGTATACATTGTCGAGTCAGTGATTCCTGCCAGATGATTGGCTGCCGAAATGACGCTTATACCAGGGGCGGTGATGGTAGGCAAAGCCTTTCCTGTTGGCCCATATCCTGGATATTCATAACTAGACATCCACATGTGTTGGCCCACAGTACAATCTTCGATTCTTATTATTTGATTATCAGGCATGGAGAAGTAGCTGTCCCGGCCGTAATACCCACCAACCGAAATAATGGAGTCATTTACAGTATAAGTTCCAACGCTACAGCGGTTACTGGGTGTGGTATAGAAGTCATTGAACAACTGGGTTACAGTATCACCTTCTTCGGTGATAATGTCGCGGTAAATTGAATAGGGATAATTTGTTCTGCGGCCATTAACAGTGCAGACCCAGGAATCGACATAGCAACTGTCCGGTTGTCTGGGTAAACGAACCGAGGGCGGATATACAGAAACTCCAATCTGATAGCGGCCCACATATTGCCCCCAATCATAATAGGTATATTCTTTGCACCTCAGGTTTTTAAATTCACAGGAAGCCTCAAATTTCATGCAGAATGGATTGAGAGCCACAAGTGCTGATATATATCCAGTTGGCCCAACTGCCGGGTCGGGTTCGTAATATTTGCTGATTTCATATGAAGTTATCTTTTGGTAGCTGGAGATCAAATCCGACTCCCATACGATGTGTTTGGTCCATTTGTCTAAGATGTGAAACTGTATAACAGGACGTACGTTGTTGGCACGCACCCATGTGGTCATCCATGTGTTGGCGTAATAGTATGAATCATCAGTATAAACATAGGCGTGGCCCATGAGCATGTTGAGGGGTTTATTGGCCAACGCCGGTCCAAAGGCATAATCGTTGCTATTGCCGTTGTTGCCGGCTGCAACAACAAAGATACGGCCCGGGCCTACACTCTGGGCAATCGCAGCCGAAACCCTGTCTTTCCCATCATGCGGGCCAAACCTGTTGCTCATGCTGATATTGATGACACAAGGTTTGCCAACACTGTCGGCATAAGCATAGATGTACTTGATGCAATTGATGACTTCCAACTCTGATATGCCTGAATGCAGGGTGCGCGATGTGCAAAGAACAATTTCGGCACCAGGAGCCGTGCCGCCATAGCCGTTTACATTCCTGCCTGCAGCAACACCGGTAGTGTTAGTGCCATGTGTGTCATAAGAATCAGTAGTCAGTGTATCAATCTGCTCGTTCATGAAAATCGATCCAGGCAAGTTCTCACCATTGATGATGGCAGGATACCCGGTAGTGTTATTGGGGTCATAGACTCGTACGATGCGGGTTTTACTCGGGTCGTCAGACCTGCGGAATGCTGTATGTTGGTAATCAAATCCAGTGTCAATCATGCCGATAATTACCCCAGTACCGTCATACGCTTGTGGTAAACCGTATTCAGTTCCGTTTAGCACTTGGCCAGCATGAGTGACCGAGAGGGTACTGTCAGAGCACAACTCGGCAACACCACTGATTTCCAAACCAATCACACCTTTGATTTGCGAAACCGTATTCAGTTGATCAATAGGCACCTGTGCCGTCAGGAATCTGTCAAAAACACAGTTCACAATCACGCCTTTTGACTTGAGGACAGGAACGATTTTGGGATTGTCAAAATCAATAAACACATCGGCCATCTCTTTCCCGCCGATGACGCGTGTTGGAGCGAAACGGGATTTGAAAAACATCGCGGCATCCTTATCATTTTTTTTAATGACAAGGCTTTTCATCATTTCTCTTTCGTCAAGGAACATGCGCACAGAGCCTGGCAGTTCACTCATCTGGGCAAAGCCAGCTGTCAGTGTCACAATAGCGATGAATATGAATAATGGTCTCTTCATAGTTATGTACTTGTATAATGATTATCTGACTAATGGATTCTCTCAACTCGCATTCAATCAGGCTCAGGCTCAGGATCTTGATTGGAAATCAGCAAGTCGATGAGTTCGGTTACATCGGTAACGTTGATTCTCCTGTCTTGGTTGATGTTGGCATTGATGTAATTGAACGGATGGCCATCACCACTCAGCATATAGTCGATGAGCGCTGTCATGTCGGCAATGTTTATAATCCCGTCACCATTCACATCACCAGGAATGGATACGGGCGCATTCGATTCAAACGGGTTCAAAAGAGCGTTATACACACACTGCTGCAAGAGCGTCCTGTCAGTTTCGTCAACGACTAGCTCGCCATTACCGGGCGAATCGGACAAAACAATCGTGGTGGTGGTGTCTTCGAATATGCTCTTGTCCATCATGTCCTTAAACAAACTCATCACGAGTGTCAACCCGGCAACATACTTGCCGGCACCATTTGCCATGTGGCTTCCATCTCTTGTAAAATCATTCAAGGTGCCTGTGTTAAGCTCTGAGTGCCTTAGATTCTCGATGGCAGTTCCCACAGGAATGATTTTGGCAATATCATCCCCATAATCATTGAGGAGCTGATTCATTGTCGAGATGATATTGGGATAGTTGGTATAGTGGTTATTGGGCATGCCCTGTGTCATATCGTAATATATCTTCACATCAGGATTGGAGCATACCTCTCGCACCTTGCTAATGAGCACGTTCATGTATTGTCCTATAGTCGAGTAGTCTGCACTGCCATTGGAGCGCTGCTGGAAACAGATAATATCCCATGGCTCAGTGAATAGCTCAGTTAAAGTCTCGGTTACCGAATAGCCTGTGCCGAAAGCAGCTCTCACATTATAATTGGCTGTCGTGCTTGGTACGGGATTCGCAAACTGGGCGTAATACGACATGCCACTCGTATCGTCAACACACATTGCCCAGTCCTGTAACATATAGGCTCCGATTTCGATTCTGGTAAGAGATGATGTATTTGGGTTAACCCCATAGGTGTTAAGGAGTTGAGCTGCGTAGTAGTGTTGGTCATTGGTATATGAATTGCCAATCATGAGCACATGGCATTTCTTCCTCAATGGGGCATCCTCATCAAGCTCCTTTCGTCTCGACAATGCGATGGCAGCGTCACCCGACGCAGTGAATGTAAATGAGACGTTCGAGAATTCGTTGGTCCGGTTGGTGAATCTGAGGAAGCTGGCATCACTGGGTATTGTCACAGCAATATCTTCACCGATTGTGACGGTGCCGCCACCGACAAATTGTTTCTCCTCGTTATAGAATGCATAGCCGCCATAGGTGTCACTATTGTAGTCAGAGCTATAGGACAATTCTGTTCCTTCTGGGATAGGGATAAAATTCGTGCATGAATAACGATTGTTGACCCTGTTGGCTGCTGCCTGTGCACCTGTTGTTTTATCAATATACATGCCGGCAAATGTGCAGTATTCTTGACTGAAGGTCAGTGAGCAACAGTCATCGGCACTGGCATTGAGCACCAGAGCCGCAACCATCAAAATCATAGTTAGAAATACTCTTTTCATGATTTTAGAATTTGTTATTATCAATGCAAAAATAGTAAATTATCAATAATTGGCAGTAGCATTATGGATGTTTTTTCAAAATAGATTGAAAAACTTCAAAATCTAATATTTGCGAACTGTTGCGATAATGGCAGGCGTAGGGTATTTTGAGACCTATTCTTTTACTTTTGAGATAATAGCATTAAGGCGGTAGTATGTCGCGGAGTTGTGCGAAGGTTGTTGACAGGGTCAACAATGCTGCGAATGTGGTTAATAGTCTTTTCATTGTATGGTTCTGTTTTGATTGTTCTTTGTTCTGTTGGTTTCGGGCTCGGGTCAACTATCGAGCAGGAAATCGATGAGAGTGGTCAGGTCGGCGATATTGATGCTGGAATCCTGGTTCATATCTGCATTAGTGATGTTGAATGGGCTGGCATTGCCGCTCAACATGTAGTCGATGAGCATTGTCACATCAGCAATGTTCACAATTCCGTCATCGTTTGCATCTCCAGGGAGCACAATGGGTTGAGGTACAATGACTTCAAGCTTGAATGTGAGGCTATTGGCATCGAAGGTAAACGCATACTCGCTACCATCGCCTGTAAAATAGTACGAATAGTTGTTATTGCGCTTGGCGGTGGTATAGGTTGTGCCTGTGGTGATGGTTGTGGTTGCCGTGGGACCGTAACGGTAGGTGCCGTTAAAGGCCGTCCAGTCATTGTCCCATTCTTCAGGCCCTCCGTCGGCAAATACGAAATAGATGGGGGCGCTGATGGTCAGGGTGTCCATGTAGATTCCGTTGCCTAGGTTTGTCATCTTGCTCAGGGGTTCGGTCAGACTCCAGTCTCCCTCGCCACCAACGATGTATATGTTGGGCTCCTCCGGGTCGCTGTTAACCAAGAAATTGGGCATTTCAAACAAGGCGTCCATCACCTGCCCGTTGGCATTGTCCCACCAGCCGCAGTTATACCAGTCGGTAGTCACATGATTCACGTAGTTGATGCCATATTCGTTAGCCTCGGGGAACCACCAGTAGAGGCCGTTCACATTGTTGTGGGCATTCAGCATTTCAACGAGGGCAGCGGCAAATGCCTTTTGCCCGGCTTCGGTAGCAGGCCATGTCGATTGCAGGTCATAGTTTGCTCCCGATGGATAGTATGCGTGCGGATAGCCGGTTTCTACAACCTGTATCTTTTTGGTCGGATAGGTACTCTCCAGCGTCGTCAGCAGGTCATTCAGCACGTTCAAGTTGCCATGCCAATACGGGTAATAACTCAGTCCAATGATGTCAAAGTCGGTGGTGTAACTCTTCAGCGCCTGGTAAAACGAGGTCACATTGGAAGCACGGCTCAACTCGGTATGCACGACAATCTGGGCGTTAGGACACACCTCACGGCATGCCTGGATGCCGTGCATGAGATAATTGGCAAAGTTGGCGAACGTGCCATTGCCGTAGTTGGCGCCGCTGGGATAGCAGTGACCTGTGGGCCACAACATGCCGTAAGTTACCTCGTTGCCCACTTGGATGAAGTCGGGATTAGCGCCAGCGTCAATCAAGGTATAGAGCACACGTTGGGTGTAGCTGTATACACTGTCGGCAAGCGCGCTCTGGACTGTCCACGATGCAGGAGTGCTATGCTGGCCTGGATCGGTCCACGTGTCGCTGTAATGGATATCGAGCAGGAACTTGAAACCTGCAGCCTTGATGCGCTGGCCCAAAGCTGCCACATAGGGCAGATCCTGACATACACCCTCACCCTGGTCTTCGGCATTGGCTTTGGACGGGTCAACAAACAGGCGCACGCGCATGGCATTGAGCCCGGTGTCTTTCAGATAACCCAGCATGTCGGTTATACGCTTGCCGTTCTCATTATAATAGATAGCACCCTTCTCCTCATATTTGGTCAATAGTGAGATATCCCCTCCCACATATTTCACTGCCGAAAAAACAGCGGGGCACGACAGAATCAGACTAGCGAGTATGAATAATAATCTTTTCATATTGATGTTATGTTGGTAAACTGCAGATAAAGTGTTGATGAATGAATATGATACGCAATATTTATGGTTGATAGTCATCGATGACGAGCCAAACCGGCGTCATCATTCTTTTCAGGCATGCAATATCTTATAGATAAGTTCCTTGAGCAATGCATACTGGTCTTGGCGAGAGCCGATGCCCTTGCTGCGGGTGTCGCATTCACGCAGGTAACCGATGATGTTGATGAGCGAGCGGGTATTGTACATGCGTGTAGTATCGATAAACTTGCGGGCTCGCCACTGGCTGCGTGTGCCCACCAGCGCCATGATGCCATCGGGACTCTTGTCGCGGGCTGTAGCGGCGAGCAGTACGTTAGAGAAATACGAGAACAGCATCGCCACACTCGCCATTGTCGGGTTGTTCTTGGGATTGCGTTCAAAGTAGTCCACGATGCGGAAAGCCTTGGCGGCATCCCGCCTGGCCAACGCGTCTTCCAACTCAAAGATGTTAAAATCCTTGCTGATACCGATGTTCTGCTCGATGAGCAGGGGCGTGATGTTGTTGTCATCGGTTAGTATCGACAACTTGTCAAGTTCGCTGAACAGGCGTGCGATGTCGGTGCCAATGTGGTCGGCAAGCATCCGCGTCGCCTTGTTGTCGATGTTGCAGCCCAGCGAGTTGGCATAGTTGACAATGAGGGCATCCAGGTCACGTCCCTCGTGCACCTTCTTGGAATCGAAGATGATGCCGCTCTTGCTGGCTGTCAGCTGGTCGGTAAAGGCCTTGCTTTTTAATGCCGCGCCCTTGTGGCAGATGACCAGAATCGTTGATGGCAAGGGCTTCTCGGCATAAGACGCAAACAGGTCCAGGTCATCTTTGTGACCGGGTTGCTTGGGAATGAGCTGGGCTTCACGCACAACCACGACTTTATACTGCGAGAAGGCGGGATACTGCCTGCATGTGCTGATGACCTCGCGCACATTGGCCGTGTTGCCGTAGAATAGCGACAGGTTAAAATCCCGCTGGTCCTCGGTCAATGCCGTGTCGATGATGAGTTGTTGCAGGCGGTCGATATAATAGGGCTCTTCGCCCTGCAGGATGTAGATGTTCCTGAAGGTGCCGCCTTTGATCTCTTTATTGAGCGATGTGAAAGTTACCGATTCTCGTTTTACTGCCATGGTTGCGACTGAATTATGACTGCAAAGTTAATGCTTTTTTGGAAGAATCGCAAAATCTTGTGTTTTCGGTTTTCAGTTTTTACGGCAGATGAATAGCAGGTGCTGCCCAGTGTGATTTGTGGTACCGAACAGGTAGGTGTCGCCACCGTCTTTGAGCCTCAGCCGCTGCCTCAGTTGTTGTGCTGTCATCGGGAAGTTGCGGGTAGCGACGTTGGCTTGTGTGATGCCTGCGAGGGCTCGTTTCAGCTCCTTTTTGTTCATTGACGATACGGCTGTGATGACAAACTGGCGACCCGGGAACTCCTTGACGTCTTCTCGCGACACAAACAGGTGGCTGTCGGTGGCCAGGGCCTTGATGGGGTAGCACTCGGTGAGCACGCCGAAGCATCCCGCCTTCATGATCGAGGCATTGGGCTCATACAGGAAAGCCGTATCACCATCGTTGGCAAGCGGCAGTGGCACTTCGTTTTGCGTGGGTGTGTATGTGAGGCGTTGGCTATCGTTTGCACAGTGGATGACTGGTTCGCCCTCATGGTCGGCCTTCAATAGCATGAGCAGTTCCTTGCATTCGTTGGCCACGCTCACGATGTGAACCTCGACCACGCGGTTGCCCAAATCGGTTGCTGCCTTGTGCCAGTCGAGCATGGGCGATAGCTTGATGAGGATGTGGTGGGCAGCATTAAACAGATGGGGCAGCAATTCCAGCACGTTGGGCGTGCAGTCGGTGATGGCATAGGTGCGGGCACTGTTGCTGTCACGACGGGCCGGATCCAGGTAGAGCAGGGTAGAGGCGGGGTCAGTAACGAGGTCGCTCAGAACATTCTCGGCATCCTTGTTGATGATGGTGGCATGGCTCAGGCCAAGCAGCCCAAAATTGTGGCGGGCCGTCTCGCAAAGATGCTCTTGCCGCTCGACATAGATGGCACGTTCACAACGCGTTGCCATAAAGGCGAAGTCCACCCCAAAACCGCCAGTCAAATCGATCAGCGTCCTGTGGCTCCCTTCAGGCAGGGTATCCACGATTTCATTTTTGTAGCTTGCAGTCTGCTCGCTGGAGCACTGCTCCATCGACAGATGTGGCGGATAGATGATGCCGTCGATGGCAGCCCATGACGGCAACTTGCGGCGTGCCGTCTGCCAGCCCTGAATCTGGTCCAGCGCCCACGTCAAGTCAACATCGCCGTTGCGTCGTGCCTGCAAGGCCAATGCCCGCACATCCTCCTCGCGGTGCTCGCGCACAAATTGTATCGTCGCTTCGTTTTTCATTATGATGCAAAGGTAACTCTTTATAGGGATACAAACCTCATTTATCCCGGCAAAATTCACCCCCATTTTTTGCTTATGGCCGAGTGTAATGCAGAATGTTATGATATGACTGCAGGTATTAATGATTATGGCTAGCGTTTTAAACTTTTTAGGTAATTGCTAGTCTTTATATAAAACGAACAAAATGATTAAAGTTTAACGTTTAAACATCAAGATTATGAGACGATTTATTGTGATATCATTGCTTTTATGCCTCACGGCAACGACCGCTACTTATGCCCAAGGAACCAAAAAGGTGCCGGCTACAGCCACCACGAGTCAAGAAGTTGTCACAGGGAAAACGCCCCAAAAAATGGCAAAACCCCAACAACAGGCCACTCAACAGATTCGAAAAACTGAACAGACTCCACAGAAAGTCAAGAAGACTGAGGGAACGAAAAAGAATACTGCCTATGATCAAGCCCGGGCTAATTATTACAGGTCTGTGGAACTGTCCAGGAAGATGCAGAACAAACTGGATGCCGCCAGGAGTGCATTAGGTAAACTGCGTGATCAGCTTGTTGCCGAGAAGATGTCGGTTTCCAAGAAGATTACTCAGTCGGGAAATGAATTGACAGCCGATCAGGCCGCAGAGCTGGAAAAGGAGATGCAGAAGATTGACACCAAATACTCCCACAAGATCTCTAAGGCCCAAATGGACTATGATAAGGCTCTCATTGAATTTGAACGCGCTCAGGACAGAGTGCATGAGACCAAAGTCGAATACCAAAGATTAGGTGGACATTAACTGTGGTTAGATAATAAGGTCAAGTGTGGTCGGCTTAACAGCCGGCCCCTTTTTTTGATATGGCAGAAGAACAACTGCTTGGACATTTGAGAAACTTGAGACAGCCGAACAAATTTTTGTTTTTTACTTGTAGTTTTGTTGGGCATTCATTACCTTTGCAGAAATTAATTATCAAACTTTTATTGACCCTCTCAAAATTCCGAACCAATGCGAATGAACCAAAAGATGATGAAAAGTGTATGTGTGCTTGTGTTGATGATTGCTTGCAACCTGTCGGTTGGGGCGGTGCCAGCCCATCCAAGGCCTGTAGACATTAAGCAGAGTGATGGCACCGTGCTGACGGTGAAACTGGTGGGCGATGAATTCCATCATTACACGTCCACGAGCGACGGCTATACGGTAGTGCAAAGGAGCAACGGTGACTATGTGTATGCCGTTGAGTCGGGTGCACGGCTTGTTCCAAGCACTGTCATTGCCCACAACCCGCAATTGCGCGATGCTACCGAGCAGAGAATGGTGTCCGGTCTTCAAAAAGGATTGACTGACAAAATCTCTATGGCACAGGGTACACGCATGCGCTCCAACCGTGACCAGCTGATGGCGCCCGCCAAGACCGACTATCAGCATTTCCGTGGTCTGGTTGTGCTTATCGAGTACACCGACCGTTCGTTCACCTATGGCAACGATTATTTTGATGACATGATGAACCAGGAGAACTACACCGGGTATTATAGCTCGGAGGGGTATTTTGTACCGTGTACGGGCAGCGCCAGGGACTATTATTTTGATAATAGTATGGGCGTGTTTGACCCCCAATTTGACGTTATCGGTCCCGTACAGGTGGATTATGCCAGCACGACGCCCCAGGGCACCAGTAATTGTGAAGATATTTTTGTGTCGGCCATCGACCAAATCAATTCGTCGGTAGACTTCAGCCAGTATGATGGCGACGGCGATGGCGTTGTGGATATGATCTACTTTATCGTGGCCGGCTATACGGCCAATTTCTCAGGCAACAACAGCGGCTATTTGTGGCCGCACCAGTATTATATGTACTATTATACCAGTAGTCTGTATGACGGAGTGTATTTGGGCCGATATTCATGCTCGGGCGAAATCTATGGCTGGGAATACTATGGATATACCGATCCGGACGGCATCGGGACCATCGTGCACGAGTTCTCGCATGCGTTGGGCCTGATGGACCTGTATGATACCGATTATGGAACCAATGGCGCGGCCAATGATCCCGGGGACTGGGATGTGATGTCGGGTGGCAGCTACCTGAACGATTCGCGCACACCGGCAGGCTTCTCCATTTGGGAGCGCTACCGTTTGGGCTTTGCTGAGCCAGAACAGATTACTGAGAAACGTGCTGGCTATACGTTAGAACCCGTGAATACGGGTAATGTGGGTTATTGGATTCAGTCTCCCAACGAGAATGAATTCTTCATGATCGAGAACCGTCAGAATACGGGCTGGGATGCTTACCTGCCTGGTCATGGCATGCTGGTAACGCGAGTTGAATATGACGCAGACCGATGGTGGCGGAATACCATCAACATCTATTCCTATCACATGCTCTATCAACTGCTGCGTGCCGGCAATAGCTCTGAATCCAGCGCCAGTGATCCGTTCCCGGGAACTGCTGGTGTGACCTCGCTGAACAACCTCACGACCCCGAGCCTCAAGACCTGGAGTGGCCTGGATTGTGAGTTGGGACTGGCCAACATCACCGAGACTGACGGCATCATCACCTTTGATGTGGTAAATGGTGACGGCACGGCACACGCTCACGGCTATGACTTGGGTGATGTGAACCACGACGGCAGCATTAACATCTCTGATGTGACCATGCTCATTGACTATATGCTGGATGATGGGAACGACGTCTGTCCCGTCTGCGCTGATATCAACAATGATGGAACAATCAATATTGCCGATCTAACGGCACTGATTGACATGATGTTGAGTTGACGTTGCCAGTCGGATTCATAATAGCCTAAGGGGTGGTGTCAAACAAACGTCTAAAATTATAAATCAAGTTTCGCTTGAGAAATAAATCAAAATTATAAATATAATTGCGATAAAAATAAAACTTGATAGATTTGTATACAAATCTTGTTTAATTTTTCGGCCGTTAAGCCGATTAAAACCCTCCGCAAGAATTATTGCACACTCTCTTTCTCATGGTGCAGAAAGGGCTGCAGGAACTCGTCGAGGGTGGCGGTGTGCAACTTGTGGGCTATCTGGGTCCTCTTGTTGGAAACGGTTCTCAGGTTGGTGTAGCGCATGCAAATCATGATGACCGTTCTCGAGAAGCCGTGACAATGCAGCGCTATCATGTTGATCTCGTCGTCGCGCAGGGTGCCGCCGGCCGCTTCCTGGGCCTTAACCAGCACGTTGTCATACAGCTCATTGGCCAGCGCTTGCAGATTGTCCCAATAGGATGCGCCCACCTCGTCGGGGCCACGCATCGTCATCAGCTTGTTGAAGCGTTTGGCAAACGTTGTCTCGTTGCACTCGTAGGACCACTGCAGCAGTTGGTGAACAACTTGTATCTGGTTGTCGACGATGCTCTTCAGTTCATCAGACTGCTGATTGGAAGTCTCGCGCTGTGAGAGCGTTGCCTGCATCTGATGCAGGCTGGAAATGGACTGGTCCAGGTCAGACTTCATCAACTCATATTCGGCCTGCTGAATCTTCAGGCGGTTGCGGTAGCGCCATACCATAAAGGCCAGTGCACCTGCCGCCAGTGCCAGCAGTGCCAGTCCCAACAGCGTTCCCTTGAGGCGTGAACTCAGCAGGGCGTTTTCGAGTTCTGCCTTTTGGGTGTCGTATTGTTTTTCTACCTCCATCAGCCGGTCGTTCATGCTGTTCATCGTCACCGAGTCGGCCAGGTTGTGGGTCAGGGTCAGGTATTTGATGGCGTCATCCAGGTTGTGGCCATGGCGTGCCATGTCGGCCAGCAGTCTGAAGTGCATGATGCTGTCGGCTGCGGTGGTCATCTCCGGGGCTTGACTCAGGTAGAAACGGGCCGAGTCGGTTTGTCCCAGGTGCAGGAATGCCGATGCGGCAGTGTAATGGATTCTCGGGTGGATTTTCAGGTTTCCACTCCATGCAATCGCCTCGACAGCATCATCTTTAGCGCCCTGGTAATCGCCGCGGGCTGCGCGGTATTCGGCACGGCTAAAGAGGTTTGCCACCACATAGTTAGGTTCGATTTCCTGCTTGGCCAGGTCGATGGCAGCGTTGATGAAGTACATGGCGCTGTCCTGCTTCTCCTGATTGATGCGGTACAGGCCGCCCAACTCGCTCAGGCAGATGATCTGGTGATGCCTGTCGTCGATTTGGCGGAAAAGTTCCAGTGCCTCGTGGTATTTCTCGGCTCCCACGGTCTTGGCGCCCACAACCTGACTCTGGTACAATTCGCCCATTACCATCTTGGCCATAGCACGGTTCTTGAGGTCATCGCCGGCAGCAACGTCCTCGGCTTGGCGCAGGTTGGCAATCGCCTTGTCAAGGTAGCCCAGCTGCTTGTTGACGCATCCCTGATAGAGCAGGGCACGGGCATGTTTCTCCTGGTCGCCGTGGGTCTGGAAGTATCGTGCTGCCTCGTTGATGTCTTTATCGCTTGTCGGGGCAGTATTGCAGGCAAGGTTTGCCTGGGTGTTCAGCAATGCCAGGTAGGCTTTGTCGTGATGATTAAAAGACGAGGTGTTGAGCATCTGCAGCATCTGCATTGCTTCCTCGCCTCGATTATGGGCCAGTAGCGAGTCCGCGGCAACCAGCTGTTCATTGTCGGCAGGATGCCCGCATCCCCCCAACACGATCAGCAGCATCACAGTTGCCACCATGTATATAATACTATGTTGTTTGTTTCTCATTTCAGTGCCATTTAAATATTAGCGCCTTCGCGTGTTGCGTGAGGCATTTTATGGATTCTCACTGCAAAAATAAGCAATTTTTTAATGGGAATTGTGCCCTCAAATCCATTAATTACCGGCAAATGACCTTTTTGTTTTGTAAATTATTGATAATCAGATGATATTATTTGGCGAGATGACCTGCGAATGTTGGCCAATTTTGCCGTTTTTTCAATAATCGGTTGTAACTTTGCAACCGAAAGATTAACCCAATAATGAATGATATGAAACAGGCAGAATTCAATATCAGTTCGCTGGCGGTTGCCAAGATCGCCATGCTCGTGAGTTTTGTGGCAATGACCTTTTCGGCCTTTGCGTCCAACCCCAATGCTTTATGCCAGGTGAGTGACACAACGGGAAAGGTTGAAGTCTTTGCTGATCCAGAACAGCAGCCCTACTTTCCTGGAGGCGAAACCGCTTTATTGAAATACTTGCAAGAGAATGTAAAGTATCCGCCCAAGGCTATCAAGGACAGCATACAAGGCCGCGTTGTAGTTCAGTTTTTGATTGACCCGGCTGGATGTGTGGGTGAAGTGAAGGTGGTCCGCTCGGTGAGTGAAGAACTTGATGCAGAGGCTGTACGAGTTGTCAAGACACTGCCCCGATTCGTTCCAGGGCGAATGTACGGAAAAGCAGTCAGCGTATGGTACACCTTGCCTGTGACGTTTAAGATCGGTGCTCCCGATGAGCCCAAAGTCGAGGAACCGAAACCCGAATTTCCTGGCGGTAATCTTGCATTAAAGAAGTACCTCAACAGTCATGCCCGCTTTCAGGCCGAGTCGTTGAAGTCGAGGCCTTGTGGAAGGGTTGAGGTGGACATACTTGTGGATGCAAAAGGCAGGGTTGACGCTGTTAAAATCGATGAATCTAATGATGAAAGCCTTGACTGTGAGCTTATCCGGGTCATGCAGACGTTGCCCCGGTTCATTCCATGCCGTGAAAAAGGCGTGCCGGTAAGCAAGTGGGTGAAGTACACAGTGTTCTATAGCCGTAGTCCCAAAAAGCCGATTAGGTTTGTGAAAAGCGAATAATCCCAGTCATAAAAGCGTTGTAATTGCCTGATTAAAACTGGAAGTGTCCAGTGCCTGTAAACCGAGACTTTTTTCATGGAGTACTCGGTTTTTTTAAACTTATTTTGTCATTTCAGGTCTATATGTTATCTTTGCACTATTAAAACATAGTTCAACTTTTAAATACTACGATTATGAAGAAATTATTTTTGATGGCAGCGTTGTTCTGCTTTGCAGCACCTGCCGCAATGGCTCAGAATTATCAAACCCCTCAGCAGGTTGAACAGCAGCAGGCACAGTATGCCAAGGATGCCGAGCTAGCTAAGAAGCAGGCCGAGGCCGCCAAGAAGCAGAAAGACGCTTACAAGGAGCAGGAAAAGGAAGCCAAGAAGGCTAAGAAGGCTGCCGAGAAGAAGGAAAAGGAAGCCAAGAAGGCCGAGAAAGAGGCTAAGAAACAGCAACAGCTGATCGAGAAACGCCAAAAGGCTACCGAGAAGTACAACAAGGCCCAGGATAAGCTGAAAGAGGCTGAGAAAAAGAAAGCCGAGGCCCAGGAGAAATACAGTAGTCTGCCTGAGAACCAAATGCGCGAGAAAACCAAACTCGAGGAAAAGCATGATAAGGCCGAGGCTAAAGGTCTCACCGACGAGAAGCGCCTGAAACAGGATGGCGAGAAACTGAAACTCGACGAGAAGCACGCCAAGCAAAACGTGAAGGCTCAGAAGGAACTCGAGAAAGCCATTAAGAATTATGACAAGGCTGTGCAGAACCTGGAGAAAGCTCGTAAAGAGTATCAGAAATACAATTAATTCTCCTTCTTGACAACTTTATTACGAATTTCGCTTATTGCGACGAATGACACGAAGCATGCTTTGTGAATTTCGTTAAAATAAGCGAAATTCGCTTTTTTTATCGTGTATCATGATGGTTTAGTAGAAAAGCTATTAACTATTTTAGTACCTTTGCACCGCTTTTCAAGAATGACGACTGAATGGACTATCAACTCATAGCCACCCCCGAGGGCACCAATGCCCGCGCCGGACTCATCACGACCGACCACGGCCAGATCGAGACCCCCATTTTCATGCCCGTGGGCACCGTGGGCGCCGTTAAGGCGGTCCACATGACCGAACTGCGTGAGGACATCAAGGCCCAGATCATCCTGGGCAACACCTATCACCTGTACCTGCGTCCCGGTATGGACATCATTGAGCGTGCAGGTGGTCTGCACAAGTTCAACGGCTGGGACCGCCCCATCTTGACCGACAGCGGCGGTTTCCAGGTCTTCTCGCTGGCCGAGAACCGCAAGTTGACCGACGAGGGTGTGACCTTCCGCAGCCACATCGACGGCAGCAAGCACCTGTTCACGCCCGAGAAGGTGGTGGACATCGAGCGCACCATCGGCAGCGACATCATGATGGCCCTGGACGAGTGCCCTCCCGGCACCAGTGACTATAATTACGCCCGCAAGTCGTTGACGTTGACGCACAACTGGCTGGCACGCGGTTGGAAACATTTCAAGAACACCCAGCCCCGTTATGGCCACAGCCAAGCCTATTTCCCCATTGTGCAGGGGTGCGTGTATAAGGACCTGAGACAGGAATCCTCCAAGTTCGTCGCCGACCTGGGTGCCGACGGCAACGCCATTGGCGGCCTCGCTGTGGGCGAGCCTACCGAGGTGATGTATGAGATGATAGAAATCGTCAACGATATCCTGCCGCAGGACCGTCCCCGCTACCTGATGGGCGTGGGAACGCCGGCCAACATGCTCGAGGCCATCGACCGCGGCGTGGACATGATGGATTGTGTGATGCCTACCCGCAACGGCCGCAACGGCATGCTCTTCACCCGCCATGGCATCATGAACATGCGCAACAAGAAGTGGGCCGATGACTTCAGCCCCCTGCAGGAGGACGGCCCCTCGATTGTTGACCACATTTACAGCAAGGCCTACGTGCGCCACCTGTTCATCGCCCAGGAAATCCTGGCGATGCAGATTGCCAGCATTCACAATCTGGCGTTCTACCTGTGGCTCGTGGGCGAGGCCCGCAAGCACATCATCGAGGGTGATTTCCCCGCCTGGAAGCGCCAGATGCTCCACGACGTGCAGGTGAGGCTTTAGGCATTAGGCTTTAGGCATTAGGTTTTAGGCATTAGGTTTTAGGCATTAGGTTTTAGGCATTAGGCTTTAGGAGATGGAAGAGGAACTCAAGAATAAAGAGCAGCCAGTAGAGACGCAAAATCTTGCGTCTCCCGACCAGCCTGTCCAGGAGGTCCAGCCCATCCAGGAGGCCCAAGAGGCCCAGCCTGTCCAGGAGAGCCAGGAGAGCCAGCCTCCCAAGAAGGATGCCCGCAAGCGCTACCCGTGGTATTACGTGAAGCGCTTCGACCGTTACATCATCAAGAAGTTCCTGGGTACCTTCTTCTTCGCCATCCTGTTGCTGTTTGCCATTGTGGTCGTCTTTGACATCAACGAGAAACTGGATGCTGTGCTCACCGCCCCATTGGCGGCGACGGTGTTCCAATACTTCATGAACTTCCTGCCCTTCGTGCTCAGCCAGTTCAGCCCGTTGTTCACCTTTATTGCCGTGATTTTCTTTACTTCACGCCTGGCCGACCGCAGCGAGATCATTGCCATGCTTTCCAACGGCATCAGTTTCTATAGGTTGACGGTTCCTTATCTGTTCTCGGCAGCGGTGATTGCAATAGGTACTTACCTGCTGGCGGCATACATTATCCCTCCGGCCAACGTCCAGCGCATTGCCTATACCAACAAGTGGGTCAATAACAAGGAGGTGATTTATGGCGATAACATCCAGCTGCAGGTCAAGCCCGGTGTGATGGCCTACATGGCACGCTATGACAAAACGACGCGTAGCGGCTTCCGTTTCTCTCTTGAGCAGTTTGAGGGAACGACACTCAAATCGCGTCTCACGGCCGAGACCATCCGCTACGACTCGGTGGGCCTGTGGACGGTGCGCAACTATACCATACGCGAGTTCAAGGGCATGAAAGAGACCATGACCAAGGGTAACGTCATGGACACCCTGCTCAACATCGACCCGCGTGATTTCCTTATCTCCAAGAACGATGAGCAGACCATGACGTCACCCGAGCTCAAAGAATATATCAACAAACAGAAAGCGCGCGGTGTGGCCAATATCAAGAATTTTGAAATCGAGTATGAGCGGCGCATTGCCATGACTGCGGCATCTTTTATCTTGACAATCATCGGCTTGTCGCTCTCGTCACGCAAGGTGAGGGGCGGCATCGGCCTCAACATCGGGTTGGGCCTCTTGCTCAGCTTCTCCTACATCCTGTTTATGACGGTCACCTCGACCTTCTCGGTGTCGGGCTATACCAGCCCCCGCGTGGCCATGTGGATACCTAACTTTGTCTATATCATCATTGCTGCGGTGCTCTATTACCGCGCATCGCGGTAATTAAGGCCCTCCCGTTGATGGTAATCTAACGGTATATTGTTATTTTTTCTATATTTCTTTCATTTTTTTGTATTGAAAAAGAGTTGTGATTTGATTCTTTTTCATAATTTTGTGCATCAATTTATATTATTTTCCCAATTTTTAAAACCACATTTATTATGAAAAGAATCTTTACTTTGTTGATGGTGGCGTTGACCGCCACAGTGATGATGGCTCAGTGGCATCCCAGCGATACCGAGGCAACCCGCCTGGACGGCGAGGGCACTATGGGCCAGACGCAGATGAAGACCCTGCGTACCGATGATGGCAAGATCGTCCTCAGCTGGCTGCGTGGCGAGAGGATTGATGGCGTCTTCTCTTATCAGCTGCACCTGCAGATTTTTGATGTTGACGGTAACGCCATGTTCGGCGATGAGGGTATCATCGTGTGCGATAAGCGCACCCGCACCTGGACCACCGATTATGCATTGGCCTTGGCTCCCAACGGTGACATCCTCCTGGCCTATACCGACATTCGCAATGATCCGAATGAAGAGAATGCCGAGTCCTATATCTATCGTTACAACCAGCAGGGTGAACCCGTGTGGGACGTAGACGGCATTTTGTTCCCCTCGGGCAAGATTCATGAGACCGCATTCGCCATCGAGGATATCGCTCCGGCTATCTGTGTGAGCGGTGACAACATCTATGCTGCAGCCAACCACACCGAGTATTATATGGAAAAAGCCACCGAGGACAACTGGTCGCCTTCACCCTGGTTCCCCAACCAGCAGATGCCCGACTCGGTACAGCTCAACGAAAGCGCTTGGCTGGTAGTGGCTCTGAACAACGACGGTGAGGTTCTGAACGAGGCTCCCATGTCGCTGGATTCCAGAATTCTGGCCATGAATCCTGCTCCCGGTGGCAATGTTTATATGGTCTATAACAACGAGGCTCTGGGACTCGATGCCCAGCTGATTAATCCTGAACTGGCCAACCAGTGGGAGGACGTCGTGACCGTTGAGGAGAATGCCCTCTCCAGTGGCATGTATATGCCCACTCCGCTCATGGCCGTTAACGATAACGATGTGCTGATGTTCTCTTATGAGGTGCCGACCGATTGGTATGGCTATCAGGTAGTCAACTATCTGACTCCCGAGGGCGAGACCGGCGCTGAGTCTCTCAGCCTGACTGGTGACATCGACGGTGATGCCGGCAGTGCCGCCATGGGCGTGAAGGACAACAGGGCTTTCGTGGCTTGGGAATATGCCTACTCTTCAGCGGAATACCGCATGAACGTGAATGTGGTTGACGACAACAACAACTATTTCTGGACCGATGATTATACCTACGGCCAGACCATCGATTTCAATGACATGTGGGGCTTCAAGCCCGTTGCTGTGATTCCCGCCGAGGATGGTTGGGTAGTACTTTACGGCAACTGCACCAGCTGGAATGGCGCCTTCTTTATGGTTGTGAAGATGGATGACTTCGGCGAGATGGTTTGGTCTAAGCAGATCTGCGAGGACGACTTCAAGACCAATGGTCTTGCTGTGACCTATGATGAGCACTATGCCTATATTTTCTACACCCAGGATGCACAGTATGACGACGACTGGAACGAGATTCCCGGCACCGGCGGCATGTACGTGATGTGTGTTCAGATTGGCAAGGACAAGCCCAGTGCTATCAATGAGGTACAGACCAGCACCCGCATCAACACCGTTGAGATCTACACCATTGACGGCCGTCAGGTGAACGAGATGCAGCCTGGTGTGAACATCGTCCGCACCACCGACGAGAACGGTATCGTAACCACCAAGAAGGTGATGAAATAATCGACTGATTGTCGGATTGTTTAACGACATGATATCACCCTATGCAAAAGCATAGGGTGATATTTTAATTTGATGTTAAAAAAATACAAATTTACTGTTTTTGGTGGCTTTTGTGATTCTTTTTGTACGATAATTGCTTTTTATGGTTAACTTTGCACGTGGATTATTGATTATTGAACCCAAAATTTAGAAGTATATGAAAAAGTACATTTTAGCAACTGTGATTTGTTTGTTGGCTGCCTTTGGCGTTGCCCAGGCACAGCTTCCTGCCGTGACACTTAAGACGATTGATGGCACTGCTGTCAATACCCAGACGTTGAGCAACGACGGCAAGCCGTTTATCATCGACTTCTTTGCCACCTGGTGCAAACCGTGCAACCGCGAGCTGTCGGCCATTGCCGAAGTCTATGACGAGTGGAAGGAGGAAACGGGTGTCAAGATTTTTGCCGTGAGCATCGACCAGGCCCAGAACATCAACAAAGTTAAACCGCTGGTTGACCAAAACGAATGGGAATATGAGGTCTTGCTCGACCCCAACAGTGAACTGTTGAAAGCTTTGGGCGGACAGATGATTCCTTATGTCGTTGTTGTGGACGGTAACGGCAACATCGTGTCCAAGCACAGTGGCTACACCGATGGTGGCGAGAACGAGCTGATCGAGGAAGTGCGCAAGCTCCTGGCCAATTAGTTGGCGGATTCTTGCCCCTGGTTGGCATTGACCAACCGAAAACCGACAACCGAAAATTCAGTATCAAAGAATGAACCCTAAGAACCTATTAAACCTGTTGCTGCCGGTGATGTTGCTGGCAGCCTGGCCTGTAGCTGCCCAGGTGACGCTGAGCGGCAGCATCCAGAGCGATGTCCTGATACCTCAAGACGATGAAGAAATCGGCACCGAGCATTCCGAGGACAAGGTCTTGACCAATACATATTTGGACTTGAAACTGTCCAGCGCCTATGTTGATGCGGGTGGCCGTTTTGAGTTCCTCAAGTTTCCGTTGCCTGGCTATGAGCCCGACATGAAAGGGTGGGGTGTCCCGCACATGTATGTCAAGGGCCATTACAAGAACGTGGAATTGACGGTGGGCGACTACTACGAGCAATTCGGCTCGGGTTTCATCCTGCGCACCTATGAGGAGCGTTCGCTGGGCATTGACAACGCCTTGCGGGGAGCCCGTTTGGCTTACAAACCTGTGGAAGGCGTGAGCCTGAAAGCCTTGACTGGCAAGCAGCGCCGCTATTGGCATCACAACGATGCCCTCGTGAGCGGTGTTGATGTGGAATTGGGCCTCGAGCAGTTCATCAAGTCGCTGGCGGCGCATGACACCCACATTACCCTTGGCGGTTCATGGGTCAACAAGCATGAGAAAACCGGCGATGACGCCATCTTTGTCGACGCGACCCATAAGCTCAACCTGCCCAAATATGTCAATGCGTGGGATGCCCGCGTCAATTTCCTCCACAAGGGCTTTAGTATCCTTGCCGAGTATGCCCAAAAGAGCCAGGACCCGTCGTTTGACAACGGCTACCATTATGGCAAGGGCACCGTGGCCATGTTGAGCGCATCCTATTCCCAGAAGGGCATGAGTGCCCTGCTGCAAGCCAAGCGCAGCCAGGGTATGTCGTTCCGCAGCTGCCGCAGCATGAGCGGCACCTCGAGCTTTATCAACCACTTGCCGGCCTTCACCCATGACCAGACTTATGCTCTGGCGGCCCAATACCCTTATGCCACCAACTTTAACGGTGAATGGGCTTTTCAAGGAGAGTTCGGATACACGTTCAAGAAGGGGACAGCCCTGGGAGGCAAGTATGGCACCAAGCTGAAACTGAACATCTCGCATGTGCGTGGCATCGACGAAAGCGAAATCAAGAACCCCGTTGCCGATGAGCGCCTGATGGGTAGTGACGGCTACAAGTCAAGCTTTTTCAAGATGGGTGATGAGACCTATTATCAAGATATTGACGTGCAGATCGAGAAACGCTTTACCCGTGATTTCTCGCTGGTGTTCATGTACATGAATGAACGCTACAACATGACCGTCATCGAAGGTCACGGCGGCATGATCACAAGCAATATTCTCATTGCCGACGGCAAATACAAATTCTCGCCCAAGCTGACCCTGCGTTGTGAACTGCAGTATCAGTTCTGTAAGGGCGACGACGGAGACTGGGCCTTCGGACTGGCTGAACTCTCCTGGGCTCCCCACTGGATGTTTACGGTGAGTGACATGTGGAACTGTGGTGAAACCAAGCTACATTTTTATCAGGCTCTGGTAACCTATAGCCTCAAGTCACACCGCATTCAAGCCGGCTATGGCCGTACCAATGCCGGCTACAACTGCTCGGGTGGTGTCTGCCGTTGGGTGCCCGCAACCCGTGGTTTCACGTTCTCATATAATTACAGCTTCTAGATGATGAAAAAGTTATTCAATACCATATTGGTTTTAGCAACAACGGTACTCATCGTCGCTTGTGACGAAATATCGCTCGACAAGCGACTTACCTATGTGGAGCCGCCCGAAGTGAGCCGTGCGGTCCTCATCGAGGATTACACGGGCCAGTATTGTGTGAACTGCCCTCGTGCTACCGAGGAAATCGAACGCCTGATTGAGCAGTACGGCGACACGACGGTGATTGCTGTGGCCATCCATTCGGGACCCTTTGGCAAGTCCAAGGGTGAACCGTCGCCTCTTTATACCGAGGTGGGTGATATGTACTTCAACACCTGGGGGCTGTCGTCGCAGCCTGTTGGCCTGATCGATAGGCTGTTCGACTCATCTCCTTTCAGTTATACCGATTGGGCAGCTGGCGTGAATTATGAAGTCGCCTTCAAGCCTCCAGTGGGTTTTGTGACCGATATCTATTATGACAGGGAAACGCGCGAAGCCGACATCGAGGTGCAGACCATCGGTTTGGACTCTGCTCTTGTCAAGGGAAAGCTGCAGGTTTGGCTTGTCGAGGACAGTATCGACAGTTTCCAGTTAATGCCTGATGGCAGCAGGCAAGAACACTACAACCACATGCATGTGTTTCGTGCAAGCGTGAATGACCCCTGGGGTGACGAGCTGAGCGTGAGCCGTGGCCAGGTGGCTGTTATGGACTATGATCTGAAGCTCGATCCCGCATGGGTGCCTGAGCATTGCAGCATCATTACCTTCCTGTATGACGAGTCGGGTGTGCAACAGGTAGCCAAAAAGAAACTGACTGACTAAACTTTATCAAAAACATAAATATGAGGAAGATCTTTACTTTTTTATTGTTTGGCCTCTCCATGCTGGCATGGCCTGCCATGGCTCAAGAGGTTGACGAGAGCTATGTGTTCGTGGACGAGAATGGCAATACCATCGAGAATGGCGCCACCGTGGTCCGCAACGTCGTCGAGGCTTATGACGAGATGAGCGATGTCATTTATTCGGGCATCTCGGTGAAAAACGTGAGCGGCACGTCGGGTGACTTCATCAAGATGCACTATACCATCGAGCAGATTGACAATGGCATCTATCAGATCTGTTTCCCCACCAACTGCAACATGCAGGACGAGATCGGTGAATATGAGACCGGCATTGGCCAGCTCATGGGCAACGTGCAGGATATCCAGAGCGAGTGGTTCCCCACCGAGGATGGTGAGTGCATCGTGACCCTGAGCATCGAGATTTTTACCAAGCAGGGCCTTTTCCCGCCCACCTACGTCCACAAGGCCGACGGTCCGACCATCACCTTGAAGTTTGTCAAGGGTGGCTCGGCCAGTGACGTGGATGAGAGCTATGTGTTCATTGACGAGCAGGGTAACATCATCGAGAACGGCACCACGGTGGTGCGCAACGTCGTCGAGCCTTATGACGAGGTGAGTGAAGTCATCTATTCGGGTATCTCGGTGAAGAACGTGAGCGGCACGTCGGGTGACTTCATCAAGATGCACTATACCATCGAGCAGATCGACAATGGCATCTATCAGATATGTTTCCCCACCAACTGCAACATGCAGGACGAGGTGGGTGAATATGAGACGGGCATTGGCCAGCTCATGGGTAACGTGCAGGATATCCAGAGCGAGTGGTTCCCCACCGAGGACGGTGACTGCGTCGTGACCCTGAGCATCGAGATTCTTACCAAACAGGGTCTTTTCCCGCCCACCTACGTCCACAAGGCCGATGGACCGACCATCACCTTGAAGTTTGTCAAGGAAGGTGCCGTCGAACCTATTCGTGGTGACGTGAATGGTGACGGTGAGGTGAACATTGCCGACGTCAATGCCATCATCGGCAAAATTCTCTCGGGCGTGAACGACCATGAGGGTGACGTGAACGGTGACGGCGAAGTCAATATTGCCGACGTGAATGCCGTTATCGACATTATCCTGAAAGGTGAATAATAAACTTGTGGAATCATATAAGTAATCTAAAATCAGAAGAAGAATATGAAAAAGAATTTACTGCTTCTTGTGATGGGCCTGTTGCTCCCGGTGATGGCGAGCGCCCATTCTGCCCTGTTGGCTCCTGGCAAGATGGACTTGCCCGAGAATCAAAAAATCATGGGCCATTACGATAGCGACGCCATTTCGACCGAGGGCGTGGCCATTACCAGCGCGACCGGAAAACTGACCATCGGCGTTATCCTCGAGAATGAGGAGATCGACATCTTCAACGGTGGCAAGATTGTGGCTTTCCGCTTGGGACTGGCCCAGAGCACACCCGTATCCAAGGTTTTTGCCATTCCCGTCACGGCTGGCGGTGCCTATGGCTCGATGACGTCATGGGCTTGTGACGTCAGCGATGCGGGTTGGAACGTCGTTAATATATCCAGCCCCTATCAGATTGCCATCCCCGAGGGCGGAAAGCTGATGATCGGTTTCGAATATGAGCAGACTGCCGACAACCAGCCGCTCGCACTGGTCAACGAGGGCGAAGCCATCTATGACACCTATCTCTACAAGAAGGCTGGCAGCCACTACCGCTGGACAACCGCCGGACTGCGTTCACACGGCAACCTGTGTGTGCAGTGCATCGTCGAGAAGGAGAACTTCCCCGCTGTGCTGATTAAGACTTACGGTCTCGAGACGGTTTCATTCTCGCAGAAGGGCGAGGAGTTGCCTTACTCATTCACGGTCAAGAACAGGGGCACCCAGGCCATCGATGCCAACTGCCTGACCTTTGACGTGAAAATCGACGGTGAGCAGGTAGCAACCATCAGCAATCCCGAGGTCATGGAGCCTGGAAGCGTGAATATTCTAGAGGGCACTCTGGATACTGACGACCTCGTGTCGGGCAACCACACCCTTAGCGTTGAACATGCCGTGGTGGGCGACGAGGTACTGGATTATATCTATCCGATGACCGTGCCGTTCAGGTTGCACAGCGGAACCTATCCCCGCCAGAAACATCTGGTTGAGCAATACACCTCGACCTATTGTACCTATTGCCCGCTGGGCAACTCCATGCTGAGCCTGCTGACCCAGCAGCGCGACGACATCATCTGGGTGGGTGTGCATGCCAACTTCAATGGCGTTGATCCCTGCTCCACTGCCCAGGGCGACAGCATCATGAACTATGTGGGCAATAATTCCTATCCTTCGGCCACGTTCGACCGTTCGACCGGTTGGGAAAACGACAGGCAGCTGGTCAACAGCATCGGCTACTATGCCGAGTATCATCAGCAGATTGCCGACGAGCTGGGCCTGTTCTTTGATCATGTGGCTGAACAGAATCCCACCTTTGCGAGCATAGAGATCAACCCCGTGGTGGACCTCGAGACGCGCGAGGCCGTCATTACGGTGTCGGGCGAAATGTCACCCGACTTCGAACTGCTTATGGGCGATGACAACAAGCTCTCGGTTTATCTGACCGAGGACAGCATTGTCGCCCGCCAGCTCAATAGCGGCCGATGGGAAGAGAGATATGTGCATAATGGAGTCTTCCGCCAGGCACTGGGCTCAGTCAAGGGTGTGGACTTCAACAGGACCGAGGACGGTTACTGCAATGAGTTCACGGTGACCATTCCTGCCCAGTGGAACATCAACAACATGCATGTGGTGGCCTTCATCAGCCGCCCGCTCGCTGGAGGTAACATTACCGACATGTACCTGAACAATGCCGAGGCCGTACGCCTCTACAATCCCACCCATGGCATCGACGAGATCCTGACCGACAGCGAAGCCGTGCCCGTCGAGTACTATGACGTGATGGGCCGCAAGATGGAGGGCCCGCGCCAGGGCATCAACATCGTGAAGATGAGCAACGGCACAGCCAAGAAGGTGCTTGTGAAGTAAGTCAGAACTGAATTGTAGCAGTCAATCCATAGGCCCGATCACCCCAGGTGGTCGGGCTTATTGCTACGTCAACGTTTCCCATCCACGGGCGGGTAAAGATAAATGCCGAGCCTGCACCGATGGCGGCACCGCCCAGCACGTCCCACCAGTCGTGACGATCGGTGTGCACGCGTCCCCATGCCACAAAACTCGACACGACATAGGCGGGAACGCCCCATTGCCAGCCATAACGCCTCATCAGGTAGGTCGAGCCGTTGAAGGCCACGGCCGTGTGGGTGCTGGGAAAGGCGTGGTGGCCCGTGCCGTCGGGACGGTCCTTGCGGATGCACAACTCCAGCCCGTAGTTCACGGCCAGGCTGGTGGCCGTGCCCAGGGCCAGCTGTTTCAAGCCCTCGTTGTCATGTTTGGCGATGGCTACACCCAGTGCCGTTGCGTCGGGCAGCAGGCACAGTACATCGGTCGTGTGGCGCAAGGCGTCATCATTGGCTTGAATTGGCATGCTGCACGCCAGCATCAGGGCTGCCAGGAGTATTCGGGCTGTTTTCATCGTTGGGGATAGAGTTTGCGCAACAGGTCGCTGCGGTGGATGCGTTTCAAGGCTGCCGTGATGGCGGCGCGGTTCTTGCGGTCATACCAGAAGAAGAACAGCCGCTGGGCCTGTTTCTCCATCGGTGTCTTGGCGCAATAGACGGGCTTGAGCGTGTAGGGGTTCAAGCCGGTGAAATAGGTCTCGGTCGAGACGGTCATGGGTGTGGGCGTGAAGTCCTGCACCTGCTCCAGACGGAAGTCCAGTTCCCGGGTGATGGCGGCAAGCTCGGCCATGTCGGCCTCATGGCAGCCGGGGTGGGACGAGATGAAGTAGGGGATGAGCTGCTGGCGCAGGTTGTACTTGGTGTTCACACGGTCGAACAGCGCCTTGAAGCGGCGGAACAGTTCAAACGTGGGTTTGCGCATCTGCATCAGCACCTCGTCGCTGGTGTGCTCGGGGGCAACCTTCAGGCGTCCGGACACGTGGAAGCGGATGAGTTCCTCGTTGTATCGGGCATTGACCTTGTCAACACGCGGGTCGCCCGTGCGGTGCATCGACAGGTCATAACGCACACCGCTGCCGATGAACGATTTCTTCACCCCAGGCAAAGCGTCGACTGCATGATAGATGTCGAGCAGCTGGCTGTGGTCGGTGTTGAGGTTGCTGCAGGGTTGCGGGTGCAGGCATGACGGGCGCTGGCAGCGCTGGCAGCGTTCCAGGTCCTTGCCGTGCATGCCGTACATGTTGGCGCTGGGCCCGCCCAGGTCGCTGATGTAACCCTTGAAATCCTCCATGGCTATCACCTGCTTGACCTCGCGCAGGATAGACTGCTTGCTGCGTGAGGCGATGAATTTGCCCTGGTGGGCGCTGATGGTGCAGAAGGCGCAGCCGCCAAAACAGCCGCGGTGCATGCACACCGAGTGGCGTATCATCTCATAGGCGGGAATCCTTTTGCCCTGGTAGCGGGGGTGGGGTAGACGCGTATAGGGCAGGTCGAACGAGGCATCAATCTGTTCGGTTGTCATCGGCGGATTGGTGCGGTTGACCTTCACGGCGATGTCGCCAGTGGCCTGCCACACGTTGTGGCCGTGCCACAGGTTGCTCTCCACCTCGATGACCTTGAAATTCTGGGCTTGGGCCTTCATCGACTGCTGGCATTCCTCATAGCTGTGCAGCACCACATCGGTTTCACTGCCGGCTGCAGGCAACTCGCTGAGCGGACGGCGAACAACCGTCTGGGGTATGTCGGTCAGTTCCTGGATGCTTTTACCGGCAGCCAGTGCATCGGCAATGGCGATATTGGGCAGTTCTCCCATACCGTAGACAAGCATGTCGGCAGGGCAATCGATAAGAATCGACGGCCTGAGCTTGTCCTGCCAGTAGTCGTAATGGGCCAGGCGCCTTAACGACACCTCGATGCCGCCCGCCACAACGGGCACATCGGGGAAGAGCCGTTTCAGTATCTCGCTATAAACGATGGTGGGATAGTCGGGGCGGGCACCGGCACGGCCGTCGGGGGTGTAGGCATCGTCGCTGCGCTTGCGGCGGGCGGCGGTGTAGTGGTTCACCATCGAGTCCATCGCACCGGCCGACACACCGAAGTACAGACGCGGCTTGCCCAACTTCTTGAAATCGCGCAGGTCGTCGCGCCAGTTGGGCTGCGGCACGATAGCCACCTTGTAACCATGGGCCTCGAGCACGCGGCCGATGACAGCGCTGCCCATCGACGGGTGGTCGATGTAGGCGTCGCCGCTGAACAGGATCACGTCGGCCTGTTCCCAGCCCAGGTGTTCCATCTCCTTGCGCGTGGTGGGCAGCCATTGCCCCTTGATGCGGTGGTCGGTATGTCGCTTGTCCTTGTTCATGAAAATCGGTTAAATCCCCTTATAATCCTTTACTCTAAGCCCTAAACCCTAAGCTCTAAGCCTTTTCTTCAAGCATTGCCTCGAGCTTGATGATTTCGTCGCGGTACTGGGCGGCCTCGAGGAAGTCCATCCGCTTGGCGGCGTCGATCATTTGGGTCTTGAGGCGGTCGATGGCGGCCTGCATGTCCTTGGCGCTCATGTAGGCGACAACGGGATCGGCGGCAACACCGGCACTAGTGTCAAATTCCTGGGTGTAGCGCATGGCAGGAGTGCTTGCGGCACCGGGCGCCAGCGACTGGTTGTGGCGGCTGGGTGCCGTCGGGTGCCGCATGTCGGTGTCTTGGCCGATGATGGCCGTGCGGGCCTTGATGATGGCCGTCGGGGTGATATTGTGCTCCTCGTTGTACTTGAGCTGCAAGGTGCGGCGGCGCTCGGTCTCGTCGATGGTCTGCCGCATCGAGTCGGTGATGTTGTCGGCATACATGATGACGGTACCGTTCAGGTTGCGTGCCGCACGGCCCGCCGTCTGGGTCAATGAGCGGCGGCTGCGCAGGAAGCCTTCCTTGTCGGCATCGAGGATGGCAACCAACGACACCTCGGGCAGGTCAAGGCCCTCACGCAGCAGGTTCACGCCCACGAGCACGTCGATGGCACCGGCACGCAGGTTGTCGATGATCTCGATGCGCTCCATGGTCTCGACGTCGCTGTGCATATAGGCAGTGCGGATGTCGAGCCTCTTGAGGTAGTCGCTCAATTCCTCGGCCATGCGCTTGGTCAGCGTGGTTACCAGCGTGCGTTCGCCGCGCTCGATGCGCAGCTGTATCTCCTCGACCAGGTCATCGACTTGCCCCTGTGACGGGCGTACGATAATCTGCGGGTCGAGCAGGCCTGTCGGGCGGATGAGCTGCTCGGTGATGATGCCCTCGCTCTTGTTGAGCTCATAATCGGCCGGTGTGGCGCTCACATAGATGGTCTGGTGGGTCAAATCCTCAAATTCCTCAAACCGCAAGGGCCTGTTGTCTAATGCAGCCTCGAGACGGAAGCCGTAGTGCACCAGATTGGTCTTGCGCGACTGGTCACCGCCATACATGGCGCGGATTTGGGGCACGGTCACGTGGCTCTCGTCGATAATGGTGAGGAAATCGTCGGGGAAGTAGTCCAGCAGGCAGAATGGACGCATGCCGGGTCGGCGACCGTCGAAATACCTCGAGTAGTTCTCGATGCCCGAGCAGTAACCCACCTCGCGCATCATCTCCATGTCATAGGTCACGCGCTCGTTCAGGCGCTTGGCCTCGGCAAAGCGGTTCTCGCGGGCAAAGGCGGCGACCTGGTTCTCGCGGTCCAGGTCGATCTGGCCCATGGCATTCTTCATGCGCTCCTTGGTGGTGACGAAAATGTTGGCAGGGAAAATTTTGAAGCCCTCGACATCCTCGGTGGGCAACTGGGTCTCACTGTCGAGTATCTGGATGCGTTCTATCTCGTTGCCCCAGAAGATGATTCTCAACATGATGTCCTCGTCGCTCAGGAACACATCGACCGTGTCGCCCTTGACACGGAAGGTGCCCATCCTCAGGTCGGCGTCGCTGCGTGAGTACAAGGCATCCACCAGGCGGTGCAAGAGCTCGTCGCGCCCGATTTGGTCGCCCACACGCAGCTGGATGGCATTGGCGGTGATGTCCTCGGGGTTGCCCATGCCATAGAGGCATGACACGCTCGACACCACCACGATGTCGCGGCGTCCGCTCAGCAGTGCCGTCACTGTCGAGAGGCGCAATCGCTCGATCTCGTCGTTGATGGCAAGGTCCTTTTCGATATATTTGTCGGTCGAGGGGATATAGGCCTCGGGCTGGTAGTAGTCGTAGTAGGAGACGAAATAATGTACCGCATTCTCGGGGAAAAAGCTCTTGAACTCGGCATAGAGCTGGGCCGCCAGGGTCTTGTTGTGTGACAAGACCAGGGTGGGACGTCCCGTCTGGGCAATGACGTTGGCCATCGTGAACGTCTTTCCCGAGCCGGTCACGCCCAGCAGTGTCTGGTAGGGCACTCCGTCATTGACCCCGCCGGCAAGCTCTGCAATGGCTTGGGGCTGGTCGCCAGTGGGTTCATATTCAGCATGTAATCGATACTCCATGGTCGTCGCGGTTGTTTAAACTGCAAAGATAACATTTTTTCTCCATACAGCACGCGCCAAATCCCCCCAAAAAACTATCACCTGGCGCCTAATACCTAAAGCCTAATGCCTAAAACCTAATTCATCACTATTCGCAATCGGGTGTGCGGGAACAGTGCGGCGATATAGTTGTTGAGGAGGTCCACCGTCAATGTGGGGAACAGCGCCTCATAGCCGCCGATGATGTCGATGCCCAGGGCGCGCTGTTTCAAAGCCTGCATCCAATACTCGTTGGTCTGCAAGGCACTCTCGTGCTGGCGGCTCACCCTTTCCTTCATCTTGTTGAACAGGTCCTCGCTCACGCCGCTGTTGAAAACCGCGCCAACGGCATAGTCGGCATACACGAGCATGCTGTCGCGGTCGGCCGTGCTGGTTTCAAACTCATAATTGACCATCCAGCGGTTGTGGTAAATCGACAGACTGCCGTCGGAGACCACGTCATAGGTGCCGTGTTTCTCGTGACGCAAGAATGTCAGCAATGCCGTTCCCACGGCCTCGCCCACGAGGTCCATCATGAATTCGTCATCAAAGCTGTAGGGCTTGTCGCCCATGATGCTGACATAGACCGAGGTTTTGGGGTTGCGCATCGGCACCTCGAAGAAATTGTCCACCTCGCCCGTCGCCATAGCAGGCCGATAACCGCTGCCATAAGTTTCCCGCTTGCCGTTGTCGGGCAGCGATGCGAGGTATTTCCTGATAAGGGGCCTCACGTCATCCACATTGAAGGCACCCACAATCGAGAAGGTATAGTCACCCGCATTGACGACGCGCTGGCGGTACAGTTCCAGCACACGCTCGCCGTCGAGCAGGTCCACCTCCTCGGGCTTGATGTTGCGGTACATGGGATTGCCCTGATAGATGGTGCTGCCGATGGAGTCGCTGTAAATCAGCTTTGGATTATAGTTGGCCTGTGACACCTGTGAGCGGATTCGGGTCTTGAGACCCTGGAAGGCTTCCTCGTCAAGACTCACGTCGGTAAAATAGAGGTAGCACAGCTGCAGCAGCGTCTCCAGCTCGGCGCTTTGGCAACCGCCCGAGAGCTGCTCGTTGGGGTCGTTAAGGATGAACGAGATGCCCAGTTGGCGCCCGCTCAGCATCCTGTTGAGCTGGTTGATGGTGTGGCCGCCCAGGGCACATTCCTCGATGACTTGATCCATCAGGCGCACGTTGATATCGGCAGTGTCGCCGTAGGCCCATTCGCCACCCAGACTGAAGGCGTTGAACAGCACCTCGTTGTTCTTGAACGTGGTGGGCTTGAGCCGCACGGTGGCCCCGTTGCGCAGGGTCATCGTCGTGATGCCGGTCGATTCTTCATAGGTCTCGTTGACGATGCCTCCCTTGACGGGCTCGATTTCCAGCAGTTTGTCACCGCCGGCCATGTCGATGTAGGTCGACTGCGGCGTGTTGATGATGCGGTTGTAATGGGCAATCACGTCGCGTGAGGTAGGGTACTGGCTCCTGCCGCCCAACGACTGTGGACCCGATATCAGCACGCTCACGTTGTCCTTGCCGACGATGGAACGCAGGTAGGCGTTCACCTCGTCAAGGCTGATGCGTTCCACCTCGTCGAGGAGCATGCGGGACTCGGCTATCACGCCGGGTATATAGCCGCCGTTGACGTAGTGGTCCATGTATTCGTCGGTATACTCGCGATTGGTGCGTTTGTCTGCCTCGGCCTGGTAGTCGGTATACGTTGCGATGGCGTCGCGCTTGGCCCGTTCCAGTTCGCCTGGCGTGAAACCGTATTGTGTGGCTCTTGCCGCCTGGGCAACCAGTGTGTCAAGGGCCTCGAGCGAGCGTCCCTCCTTGACCAGCACCGCCAGCGTGAGCGCGTCACGGGTGCGGGTCACCAGCATGCGCCTGTCATACACCATGCCGTAGTCGATGGGCGATGACTGTGCGCGGGCGTGTTCGTCGAGGCGCTGCGTGAGCATTTGCTGGGTGAGCAATGAGACAACGTTATGGTTCAGGAAAGTGTGCGTGTTGCGTTGTGCCAGTGGCAGTTGCTTGTGCTCAAACATCAGGTATATCATCGTGTTCGATGCCTCGGGGTCGGTGTTCAAGGCATAAGTTACGCCCTGGTGGTCGGGCACTTGGCTCAATGCGGCGTCGGGGTCGGCATTGTCGCGTTTGGGCAGCTGTCCCATGGTTTGCCGCACCATTTTCTCCATTCGGTCGGCGTCGAAGTCGCCCACAATGAAAATTGCCTGCCGCTGCGGGCAATACCAGCGGTGATAAAACGAGAGCAACTGTCCGCGTGTGGCGTTGCGCACCACCGTCATGTCGCCGATGGGGATGCGGTAAGCATAGCGGCTGCCCGACAGCAGGATGGGCAGCGTGTTCTCATACATGCGCATCGTCTGGTCGGCGTGCATGCGCCATTCTTCCTCGATGACCCCGCGCTCCTCGGCAATGGCACGGTCGTCGAAGTTCAGTTCACTGGCCAGGTCCTTCAACATCAGCAGGACGGTGTCGAGCAATTCGACCCGTGAGGTGGGCACATTGGAGATTTGGAACCGTGTGTCGTCAAAGCCCGTCGAGGCGTTGATGTCACGGCCGTAGGAGATCCCGTTGTTTTGTAGGATGTCCACCATGTCGATGCCAGGGAAATTGCGCGTGCCCTGGAAAGCGATGTGCTCGATGAAATGCGCCATGCCGCGCTCATCTTCTTCCTCGACCAGCGACCCGGTGTTCTGCAGCAGCCAGAATTCGGCGCGTCCCTTAGGCTGCTCGTTGTGGCGGATGTAATAGGTCATGCCGTTCTCCAGCCGCCCAATCCTCAACTCAGGGTCAACAGGCAACTCCTTCTCCCGCGCCTCCGCTACCTGCATCACAGCCAGCACAAGAAGCACCGCTACCCATCTCCATCTCCTTATCTCCATCTTTTCTCTAGTATTTTACCGTGCTGGCGCAAAACTAACGCCTGGAAACTCTAATCGAGCTTCGCTCGAGAAATTATACAAAATTATTAATAGAATTAAAAATATAATTTTGTTATAATTGAATTATATACAAAATTTTGTTTAATTTTTCGGCCGCAGGCCGATTCATCGTTGTGTCGACCGAGTCTTGCAACAGCGATTTATTGGCGTGAGGCTAAGTGTTACTGGAACAGATCCTGTTTCTCGGGATTGGCGATGACGGTGTCGCTGGTGACGACGCAGTCAAGCGGACGGTCGTGGGGCTCGACAGGAACCTCGTCGACCAGTTGGAAGTCGCACACCACGCCAATCGTCGGGCATGACGTCGAACTCAGCAGCCGGTCATAGAATCCCTTGCCGCGGCCCAGCCGGTTTCGCTTGGCATCCAGTGCAACGGCGGGCACGATAATCAATTCCAGGCATGACGCATCAACGGCGTCACCCACAGGCTCGCCGATGTGAAACTTGTTGTTGTCGTCCAGGCTCTGTGCACCGTGGTAGGGTACAATCTCCAGGTCATCGCCCACGACACGGGGCAGATAGATTTTCTTGCCTGCTTCCAGCCACCGCTGCACCATCTCGTGCGTCGGCAACTCGTCGGGCAGCGACCAGTAACACAGGATATGCTGCGCCTGTTGCCACACTGCCATCTTCTCTATCGTGCCGAAGACCATCGGGGCTTCCACCTGACGGAGTGCCACTGGGGTCATCGCCTTTAACTGCTTGATTTGCTGTCTCAGTTCCTTCTTTGTCATCTTATCATCAATTTAAACTATCTGCAAAGGTAGTGCAAACTTTTCTTAGTTATCAATTAACGATGAGGCAAAGAAAACATTGTTAAACATTTTTATGTTTTTGTGTAATATTATATTGTGGATATCAGGATTATTATCTATTTTTGCGGTACTGATACAATCACTTGTTTCTCCATCTTGTTTGGATGAAATCATGAAACCTCGACCAGAATTCATATTTTGAACCATTAATACGAACTGTTTATGAAAAAAATATCATTACTCTTAACGGTTATGGCGCTGGCATTCAGTGCCCAGGCTGGTATGCTTAGTCTGCGTGCCGGCAATCATCATCAAGTCAGGAATCATCAGGTGGCAAAACCCATGATTTCGCAGTCACAAGCCATGGAGCTCCAGGCTCAGCAGCTCAACCAGCCGCAGAGGGTTATCACCAGTATGCCCGAGGGCGAGTTGAGGACCTATGAGCGCACCGGCGGCCAGGGTATGTTTGCCAATAATGATCAGATTGGCCTTGACGTGCAGAGCGGTAAGATGGACATCGTCTTTGCCGAGGACAATGTGGTTTACATGAAGAATATCCTGTTCAACTGCATCATCAACTATGGTCCCAGCTGGGTTCAGGGCGTTCTGAGCGACGATGGTACAACCATCACGGTGCCCCTGGGACAGTCCATTTGCTGGGATGAGTACAACCAGGCCAATCTGGAGTTGTGCATGGGTCGCACCGAGCTCATCTATGTCGATGGCCAGCCCGACCACATTGAGTTCACGGCCGATGAGAGCGTCACCGAGGTGACCTACATCATCGACGGTGACAAAATCATGCTGCAGGGCACTGTGGGCTCTGAAGAAACGGGCCAGGACATGAGCCGCTTCAATGCCTATGGTTTCGCTTGCCGCTGGAGCGATGACGGCTCGTTCGGTGGCTGCCTCGAGTGGAGCACCGAGCTCACCCGCACCGAGACCTCGGTCATCCCCACTGTCATCTATGACCAGCCCGAGGGTGAAATGGTGACCTATAACCGTGCCGGCATGTCTATCTTCACTGGTTACTTTGGTGTACAGTCCTCCTCGTTTGCCGACAAGATGAATCTCGTCTATGGCACCGACGGCAAGGTATATATCCAGAACCCCCTGTGGTGGAATAAGTCGTACAATACCTGGGTTTGGGGTGACTTTGATCCCGAGACGGGCATCATCAGCGTCCCCGTTGGCCAGTATCTGATGTATAACGAGTATGGCGAAATGGGCGTTCAGTTGCTGTGGGGCCACAGCATCATCTATCAGGATGCCGATGGCTATTATATGTATGAGTACTTCATCGATGACGTGGATGCAATCCGTTACAAGGTCGATGGCTACAACCTGTATCT
>JAEEGI010003326.1_pt1 | contig 38351 bp, 36 predicted proteins | sample 8958751 | NCBI WGS metagenome assembly JAEEGI01 (sample SAMN16246545, study PRJNA631951) | gut metagenome | biome: gut microbiome; feature: rumen; material: KS-attached | host: Bos | place: Iran: Karaj | collected 2018-10 | reverse complement strand
TCGACACGCAAGAGACCGTCTCTGCTGAAAAAACGACAGATGATGACAACGCGGTTGTTCAGGATGATGAAAACAGGGATCAGATCGGCTTCGTGCCGATGCTTCTGATCGGTGTTGCTGCCGTGTCTTTCCTGATCCTGATCTTCAGAGCGATAAACAGGATCCGATTTAATCAACTGACTTCGCAAGAGAAAGTCAGGATCCTTTTTAAACAGGTTCTCACGCTGCTCAAACGGATGGGATCTGGCCTCAGAAAAGGCGAGACCTTAAGCGAATATGCCTTGAGACTTAAGAAAGCCCACTATATCCATGCTGCAGAGATCATCCCGATCTATGAAGAACTGATCTACGGCAAGAGGACCGTCGATGAAAACGATGTCGTTTTGTTTAATGAAAACAGGAAGCTGCTTATCAGGCTCTTCTTTGATCAGCTCTTCAGCAGGATCAGGACACGGCACTGATGGTACGCTGTTTTCACCAACAGATATAAAAGGTAATAATAAAAACTTTTAAATACGAGAAAATAAGAAAACCGCCTGCATCACAGATCGTCTCTGCAAAACAGATGGATATCCTATATATTGATATTTATTCCACTGTCTACTTGACAAGGAAGATATCCTCACACCCAGAGCTTAACCATATTTATTTTAGCGGTTTTCGGCTGTTTAGATCTTGAAACCGTGCTGAACCACGTTTAAATTTAAGAGATTCACGGAATCAAAAGGTATAGTTCCTTATCCAGCAAGAAATCAGACCTTATTCATTGAGTTGTGCTCGTTTGCGTTGTTGATAATTTTATAACCGCAATACGGACAGAATTTCATACTATCTTTCTGCTCCTGTACAGTTTTTAAATGTTCTTCGTTTTCTTTCATGTAATATATTGTTTACTACAGGAGTCTGATTATTAAGTGATTGGTAGGAAAGATTTCTTCCTACTAAGAAAAAGTCACATTCTTATTCCATATTTTGTCAGAAAAGCGATAAACTCTTTAATCACAAGGTATATAAGTTCTCTTTCTCTAGGCGTGCACTCTTTTAGTAGATCATCTATCATCGCGGAAGGCATATTGTGTTTCTCCAGGTTTGATTCAGAGTAAACAATTTCGTTAATTGATACGCCAAGCGAAAAAGACAATGCTAAAAGGGTTTCCAGGGAAGGCTTGGAAAAACCGTTCTCGATTTTAGAAAGATACCCAGGAGAAATATCTGCGTATTCGGAAAGCTGTTCTTGAGTAAAACCCTGTCTAATTCGATGATCTCTGATTGATTTGCCGATTTCAAAATAATTGATTTCCATGGTTCTGCCTTCATAAGCAACACCAGGCATATCTTCTTCACAACAAAAAAAGAAGATATCGCGCTGCACAGCCTGTTTTCAGCCAACTATTGCGCTTTATATCCTCTTCTTTTAAACTATAAATCCTTTTCTTTTATAGCGTATAGTCTGTTGCTAATTCAATGTTAACAAAAAAGCATCTAACCGAACATCAAATTATACAGAACCAAACAAGTTTGATTAAAAAGATAAAATGACAACTACAGTTTTATAATCTAGTTAATATAATACTTTGTTAGGCGTTTCTTGTGTGTGTTTACACTAATTATTCCAATACGTCGCACAAAGCACACCGCTTTATAGTTTTTCTCTTAAAGAATAGAAGCGTGCCGGATTATTGATCATAAAATCATCGATCATTTCCTGTGTGAATCCTTCGGCCTTAAGACGAGGCAGGAATTTGTTTTTGATGTATGTCAATCCTGTACCTACTTTTCCTCCATATGCCTTATGATAATCACGCTTTCCGGTATCATTACTCAACATGATCTGCTTACCATATCCTTCTTCGATCAGCTTTCTTAACAGTTCGACTCTAACCGAATCGGGATAATACTTGATTTTTCCCGGTCCGTCATAAATGATATAGGCACCTGTCTTGCAGATCTGGGTATGGACCCAGAGATCAGGATTCCGATCGATATGAGCGATGCAGAACTGATCAAACGGAAGCTTTTCATCTGCCACGACATTTAACATGTCGTCCCAGCAAGTACCGGTCGAAGTATGGACATGGACCGGAGCTCCCGTCGCTTTGGAAGCTCTGCAGGCTGCCCGCAGCACCCTTTCTTCCATTTCCGTGAAATTGTTGTAGGAAGCACCCGCCTTGATCCAGCCGGCTTTGATGTCGGTATCATCCATGCCTGTTTCAACTTCTTTGATAAAAAGCTGAGCCATCTCATCGATGCTCATATCGAAATAGCGTTTCGGCATATCATGACTGATCTCTGCCATCGCTCCGATACAGGCAACGATATTGACACCGGTAGCTTCCGATACTCTCTTCATTTCCAAAGGCGATCTTCCGCTTTCTTTTGCCCAGGAAGCTTCAATGATCGACTCTCCGCCGTTGTCTTTGAACTCTTTGACCATCTGAAGACTCTTGTCATAATCATTCAGCGTCCAATCATCCTCTTTTCCATTCGGATTGAAGAATATATGTTCATGGGCAAGAGTATATCCTAAGTCTTCAGAATCGATATCTCCGCATACTGTTCTAATTTTTCCCATATAAAAAACTCCATTCTATTTTTCAAACAGCTTAGTAATTTTTAATAATATATTAATCAGTTAAATCTTTGTTATTAAGGTCGATCAATCTGGAAGCTATTTTAGAATTAGTGACCAGAACATTGCATAGTTTTCCACGCAAAGCACCAAGCAGCGCATGCGACTTAAATCTGTCGTTAGCAATGCAGATTCTCTTTTCGGCTTTTGTAAAGATATTCCGATCAGGTATCATCGCACGTTCATACAAAGGGGAATCAATTATACTTCCGTTTTCATCGAAAAAATATCCCCACATGCAACCCACCGCATTTTTCTTGCTTAAGTATGAAAGATCTTTGTCATCTAGATAATCTCTCCAGAAAAGGATTGTATCAACACCGGTAATAAACGTGTTGACAGAGCAACCCATTTCCAACACTTCACTTGTAGCAGCGTGTTTGCAGAAAATCTGTTTTGTTTCCTTATCATTCATCAGATATGGGGCAAATAATCTGCTGAGCTTACACCCATATAAAGACGCAACTCTTTGACTGTTATTCATTTCATCGATCTTAGAATTATCGTGAAAGAACAAAGAACCTGTCAGCTGTACGATATGCATGTCCGGATGATTGCGTTCAGGCTTAAGCATATTGATCGTATTTGCGACCGTCTTCCCTCTGGAAACCGCCAGGATACTTTCATCATTCAAATAGTCGTCCAATGTTGAAGCTCCCATCGAGCAGACAGCATCAAATTCGTCTTCAACATCCGAATTCTCCGAATACGCAATTAAAAACTTGCAATCAGGAAAAATTGCCTCTAATTCATTTTCGTACTTATAGTAATTTTCGAATGTCGGTTTAATGATGATCTCTACGATGCCTATTTCTTTTGCTCTCTTAAGCATCCTGGATACCATGGAACGAGAAACATATGTCGCTTCGGCAATCTCCTGCTGGCTCATATCTTTTTCGTAATACATCCTGGCGATCCTGGTCATCAGATCGGTATCATACATATCTCAGCCTCCGTATCTGGCAGACTGGAAACGGTCACCAACCGTTTTACTTATCTGCCAATGAAGCTAAAAATACGTTTGTTTTTTCTTCGATTTCCTGTTCGGACATGATATTCTTCAGTCCAATGATCACTGCGCCTTTTTTCTTAGCTTCTTCAAATTGTTTCTCTAAGGATAAGTTGCAGTATACGACATCGTATTTATGTGCTACGGCCTTGCCGACGGAAGTTGTATTAGCTTCGCATATGCACCGCAAGCCAAGCTTTTCATAGACACGTTTTACTTTCAACATGACCAGCTGACAGCACCCATTGCCTGCAGCACAGCAGCATAGTATCTTAAATCTCTTATTTTTTATATCCATGAATAAACACTCCTTATCCTTGATTACTTATATTATAACCTTAAAAGTCAGTGGATGCGGTCTGCGCTTTTGACCGAACGCAGACCGCATCTTATATTTCGGGGGGATTAAAGCCTATCGCCCATGTACTCTTTGTATTTTTCCCAATCTTCAGAAGCGAGCCAATAGCCTTCTTTGTCTGCCGCATACTGAATCTGCGGGATCGCGAGCATGATCAATATGACGATCACGTAGCCAGCCCAACCAAGATACTTCCAGATTGGTGAGAAAGCGGCCAATGTGATGGCGTTATCGACCTGGAATCCAACACCGCCGTAAACATCAAATCCGATGACACAAGCGGCAATACCTGCCAGGAATACATCTGCGATTGCACAAAGTTCGACACCGAAGACAAGTCCTTTTACACCACCTCTCTGATATCCGAAAATACCTGCAGTCGCTGAGTCGAACATCATCGGCACGAAGCCTACGATACAGACGAACGGCAGACCTGCCAGCATGCCCAAGAACGTGAATAATGTCATTGACAATGAACCGATGATGAAGGAGATCGTGACGACCTGTCCATCTGTTACAAAGCCATAGAACGCTGCACAGTCGATACCTGGAAGTACATCCGGAAGGACTTTTTCTGAAATACCTGAGAATGCGACTGTAAGTTCTGCAACGAACATTCTCATACCTGTCAGCAGAATGACCAGATATACAGGGAATTTACCTGCTGAATGGAAGATATACAATGCAAACGAATCACCAGCACCAAGGCTAGGATCTATCGTCATCATATTTTCTTTGCCGATCATCATCATTAAGATCGTGAAGTAGATCAGCATAACGATAAAGGAAGCAACATACATATCATTGAAGATGCCAAGCCAGCCTGGAAGCTCGATGTTATCAAATTTCTTGACTTCTTTACCTGCTTTCTTGGCTTTTCTTTCTACATGGCGGCCATACTCATAAGCAAGACGGTCAACGATCATCTGTGTATGACCGACGACCATGTTGGCGCCATCTGTCAGATCCTGAGCTGGTTCAACCGTCAGGTTAGATAACATACACCATTTAACGGCCAGATACAAACCGGTAACAAGGATCGTAACAAAGTCATTCATCTTCGGATACATAACCAGAAGGATAGGAACCATGTCGATTGCCTGTCCGGACAGGATATGTGCCTGAATGATGATTGAACGGAATTTCGTATACTTTTTCAACAATACCAGACCGATCGCAATGACAAAGCCAGCTGCCATCGCAGCCATCTGCAAGGAAGTCGTACGTCCGAAAGATTCAAGGATATGAGTCAGAGTACCTGCACCTAACGAGTCATCATTAACGATGATGCCCATGCCAAGCACCTGACGCAAGCCCATCATGATCGGCTGGAAAATGTTGTAAAGACCACCGGTAGCCGTCTGATAAACAATGTAGCCGATATATGCTTTTAGACCGCCTGACAGTGAATTAACAAAGCCCCTCTTTGTCAGCAATTGGCCTATAAAGACCAGTACCGTCATGAACATTGCAGCTCTATCAAAGAAACTGTACCAAATAAAACTCAGAATAGAACCAAAATCCATTTTTCTCTCCTTTCCTTAGTTGAAGTAAATACCTATCACCCTGTTATATTTCAAAAAGCGTTTGATTAATCGGCCTCAAACAGCTTTTTAAAATCCTCTTTTGTCTTTGCCTGAAGCAAAGCATTGACTGTTTCTTCGTCATCAAGAACATCAGCAAGTTCTGCCATCACATCCAGATGGGCATTCAGCTGTTTGACCGCGATCACAAAGAACAATTCGGCAGCCAGATCCGGATCGTTATCCTTATCGTAATATACCGTCTGATTGATCTTTACAAAGCAGACAGCTGCCTCGTGGACCAGATCGGTCCTCTGGGAATGAGGCATACAAATATGCGGTGCGATAAAAATATATGGTCCGTATTCATTGACGTTATCAAAAATACTATCAGCATATTCTTTTTCAACTATGCCTTTACTTACAAGCGGAGAACAGGCAGCCCGGATGGCATCTTTCCAGTCATCAAAACCTTCAAACACATCAAACAATCCTTGCTCATAAAGCTTTTTCACGTAATCCAATTTCATTGTCTTTTCCTCACAAAAGCCGGTTCCCTTTAACTTAATTATTTTAGTTTTCCCAGCCAATTTCAATAACTCCAAAGGAAGTCTCACAAATATGAATCATGCATATTTGTGCAATTATTTTAGCCATCTGATAAGTTTTCTTAGCATCTGATCAAAACCTTTTATTTAATATATTTTGCATTTGTTAATCAAGGTGAAAAAGTGCTTATTCAGAAATTAAAACAGCCTTGCATCGTTATGCAATTTTGTTCAGAAGACGTTTTCCGATCATCCGCTTTTTATCGCCCAGACTGCACTATTAAGAAACTTGCAGATAAAATGTGAATTCAGTTTTTGAACAATTGTTTTTATCTTTTTTATTCCATAAAATGAAAGTGCCATTAGTTGAAGCTGGATACCCTATCACCCTATTTTCCAAGTATTCAACATTTGATCGTATCCGGGAGGTTATGATGACAAAGAAAAAGAATAATTATACTGCAGCAAAGACGAACGTCTCACAAAGAAAAGGCGTTTCGGTGTGGCAGCCTGAAAGGCTGACCCTAAAAAAAGGATGGGATTCACTCTCCATTGTCGACAGATCACTTTACATAATTCTGGTCTTAGGAACATTACTTTATAACTGGAGTTCCTGGAAAGCAATGCCGGATCAGGTGAATCTGCTTACTTGGTTTGGTTATTCCAGTGCAACCGTGTCGAAAACTGCATATTGTATTTTTTCATTCATGTTCATGTGTTATCTTGTCTATCGTGATATCATCAACCGTTCAGTTTCCAGCAGGAAGATATTCATTCCGTTTATTTTCTATCTGGCAAATTATTTCATGATCAATGGAATACTCGGAAAATTCTGAATTAACGAAAGAAGAGGATTATCATGAATAAACCTTATTTGCAGATCGCATTAGATAATACTTCCTTGGAAGACGCCTTTCATACTTTGAGAAACGGGTTGGGGCAAGAGGTCGATATCATTGAATGCGGAACGCTTTTGATCATATGTGAGGGTCTGAAAGCTGTCAGAACGATCCGCAGTGCATATCCTGACAAGATCATGGTTGCAGACGCCCAGCTCAGTGTTGCTCACTTTGGTCCGGTTGTCCTTGATACAGGAGTCCAGTATGTCACGATGTTCTCACCCGCAAGAAATGAGATCAAAAAAGAGATCCAGGACTTTGCTTTAGCGCATAACCAGGAAGTTCAGATCGAACTGTATGGGGATTATGGCGATATGTGGGATTTTGATGATCTGAAAAAGTGGAAAGAGCTCGGCATCAATCATATCATTTACGGAAGGCCTTCTTCCGCTAATGGACCATGGAATGAAGAAGATGTCTCCTTCCTTAAAAAGATCTGTGATATGGGATTCGAAGTCACGGCGACTGGAGGTGTCACATATAACGATCTTGACATCTTATCATCCTTACCGCTTTATGCGATAATATGCGGACGTTCGATCCGTAACGCTGAAGACCCGGCAAAAGAAGCAAAACGCATCAAAGACAGAATAAAGGAATTGTGGAAATAAGGAGGCGATATCTTAATGTGGATCAATGATTTGTTTAAAGTACAGAAACCGATCCTGGCCATGTGCCATCTTCAGGCTATGCCAACGGATCCTCAATACGATCCGGAAAAGGGTATACAGTATGTAATCGACTGCGGCAGAAAAGATCTGCTCGCACTTCAGGAAGGCGGAGTCGATGGCATCATCTTCTCCAATGAATATTCACAGCCTTACACGCACAACATTCGTCCTGTAACATTGGCCACGATGGGCAGAGTCATCGGTGAACTGATGAAAGATATTCGCGTTCCGTATGGGGTTGATGTCATTTCCAGTGCAGAATCTTCTTTGGATCTGGCGGTAGGTGTCGACGCGAAATTCATTCGCGAAGTCATCTCGGGAAACTTTACCGGAGCAAACGGTTTTGTTGATAAGGACCATGGAGAGATCGCACGTCACCGCAGCGACTTGGGAGGCAGAAATATCAAGATCCTGTCTTATGTCATTCCTGAAGGTTCTGATTATTTTGGGACACATACCCTCGCTCAGCTAACTAAAATTACTGAATTCGAAGCTAAGCCGGATGGCTTATGTGTTGCCGGTCTGATTGCAGGAGACGCTACAGAAACACAGTCTCTTTCAATCGTAAAGAATGCAGTAACTCACACCCCTGTCTTCGTTAACACCGGATGCCGTAAGGAAACCATTCGCGATCAGCTGGCCATTGCTGATGGAGCTATTGTCGCAACCACGTTTAAATATGACGGAAAATTTGAAAATCTCGTTGATGTCAACCGTGTCAAAGAGTTCATGGATGTTGTAAAAGAATACCGCAAAACTCTATAATTGAAATAGAAGGTATAAGAAAATGAACTGGAAATTGGGTAAACTGGTAAAAAACAATAATTATAAGCTTTGGAACGTCAACCTTTTCGATCACGAATGGATCGACACAGAAGAAACGGTCCTTCTGAAAGATTTTACAGACGGGATTCGTAAAGACTTTAAGATCTATTACGTCGAATTGGATGGAGTCAAAAAATACTTCGCCTGCATTCCAAGAGGAAAGGACACCTGGTTGTTCTATTACAATGCCGATTAAAGAAAAAGCAGACATACGTCTGCTTTTTTTGATCTAATGATTAATAAAGTCATCCTTTGAGAATAGCTGGATGACTTATTTTTTATTGTCCGTAATACCCTCTAGGGGCATCTTCGGCTTCGATCTGTTCTTTGCTCAACACCGGGATCTGTCTTCCAGTCGATAAAGCCTTCAGATACACATCACAAGATTCTTCCAGATATATGGCAGCGCAAAGCGCTTGATCGAAATCCTTCCCAAACGCCATTACTCCATGATGTTTGAGGATTACGGCCAGAGAACCATTGGCATGTTCGATTGTTGCTATACCCATTCCTTCATCAGAAGAGATCGTAAACGGCGCAACATTGACCGGTCCATGCAGTTCATCGACCATCGTCGTTGAGATGCAAGGAAGTTCATCACTTACCAGAGATAAGGCGACTGCCGACGGCTGATGCGTATGGATCAGGACATTGATATCTTTCATATGATTGAATATATACAGTATCGCCTTAAGATCGCTTGTCGGTCTTCTGGAACCCTCAATGATGTTTCCGTCATTGTCTACGATAACAAGATCAGATAATTCCATTGTTTCATAGTCCATTGCCGTAGGAGTGACCATGATCCTATCCTCTGAAAGCCGGACCGATACATTCCCTCCCGACATACGGATAAGACCGTTCTTTTTCATAAGCAAAGCTGTCTCAATGATCTTCTTTCTTTCCTGTTCATAATTCATAACGTTCTCTTCCTTTCGTACATTCTTCCTGTTTCCAGAAGTTCTTTATACGCCAGATTAGGGTCTTCCGCTTTAAAAACCGCTCTGCCGATCACCACCCCGTCCGCGCCAGCGTCAATGACCATCTTCAGATTTTCTTTATTCACACCGCCATCGACCCATACAGCAGTGTTTGGATCAAGCATTTTCTTCAACTCTCTTACTTTATCTAGAATCCCTTTTCTAAAGATCAAACCATCCGAATCCGCCTCTACAGAAACGACGATGACCTGATCAAGCTGATCGATATAGGGAAGAAGACACGAAACAGGCGTCTTGATGTTTAAAGCCAGTCCCGTTTTCTTGCCGGCACGATGAAGCTTGCTTAAAAAAGCGCTCGGAAATGCCAATGCTTCGACATGTGCAACAGCCATAGAGATATCGCTGTCACACAGATCATCGGCATAATCCATGGGATTGAGTACTTCAAGGTGTACATCCACAGGAATATCTGTACAGGCACATACACCGTTTACGACATCCATGCCAAAACTTATGCCATGAACGAAATTTCCATCATCGATATCGATATGAAGATGTTCAAAACCTTTCAGGCCTTCGATCGAACGCCTCAGGTCCATGATATCTGCAGAATAAACAGAAGGACTGATCGTAAACATAAGCCGACTACCTCGCTCCTTTTTCTTTCAACAAAGCTTCATATTGTCTCTGATACTCTTTTCTTTCACTGCCGCTGCTGTAATCAGCGAGTTCTTTCAAGACTCTTCTCTTATCTATGAAACACAGCTTTTGCAGATCGATCTGTTGAAATGACTGCAACGCTTTCGCTGAATTCCCATTTGCCGCTTCATATATTCCTCTGGCTTCTTTCAGATAAAAGGAGTCAATATTTCCCGTATCCTCCGACAGTTTTTCCAATTGATGGAAACATTTTTTCACTTCTTCGTGTCTTCCCAGTTTCAGATTGGCCCGGATCGCATAATACAGTTTTATTCTTTTAAGATCATCGTTGACATCAAACTGTTTCTCATTCATATCGATGATCCACAATACCTTCTCATATTCTCCGGCTTCCATCATGACCATCATGTCAAAGAAATAACGCTGTTTCGTATAGATCTTCAGGTAATCATTCCTGATGATCATTTCATATGTTGCCGCAGCCTTTTCGTAGTCTCCCATATCATTGAGCTCATGGATCGCCTGATCATAGAGCTTTTTCTGTCTAGAGAACAAATAACTGAGATACACAAAAAAGACGCCAAGAAGGGCCAAAACAGCCTTCATAACAACATTTCCAGTCGTTACAAAGCTTCTGTAGATCAAAAACAAACCGAAAACAGCATATATCACTTTATCAAACAGATTCAATACTTTATCTTTTCCACCCATAAACTATACCTGCCAACCTCATTATACTATTCAGAAACAATCATCAAATATCGATAGATTTTAAATAACAATTGGTCATCTGCGCAATTGTGCAAATCTGTTATAAAAACATTTAAAACGTCATTACGAAACAGTTTCTTCATTATTTCCCAGTTTTAAATGACTGAAGCCCTCTCCGTAAACTTCGCTTGCTTCCATCATTATCACAAAACTCTCCGGATCGTTCTTCTTCACAGCTTTTTCGATCTGATAAAGTTCTTTTGGAGAACAGACACACATCACCACATCTTTTTCTTCCAACTTGAATCCTCCGCAACCCTTCAGTATGGTGGAACCTCTGTCTGCCACCTGGGCAATCAGATCGCATATCATTTTTCCTTGCTTCGTTACGATAAGCATCATCATTGTCTGATTGAAACCAGACATGATTCTGTTGAGGATCATGGAAGACATATAATTCATGATCAAACCATAAATTATGGAATCGACATCTTTGAAAAGGAATCCATTGATAAGAATAATAAACAAAGAGAAAGCAAAAACGATATTGCCCAAAGGGATATGTGGATTTTTTACTTTAATGCTTACCGTAAGGAAATCCAGGCCTCCAGTTGAAGCGTTGGACATGTAGATCATTACATCACCGATCGTCATGACGATCGCACAGCAGATCACAGAAAGCAAGCGGTCACCCTGATATGCATTCATTGATGGCAGTATGGCATCCGTAAAAAATGCATACACAAAGACACAGTAAGCACTTCTGATGAAATAATTCTTTCCCAGAGTCTTATATGTAAATAAAATGATCGGTATGTTGATAAGGACATTCATTATTCCCATAGGAAGGTCAAACAAACGATACAAAATAGAAGTGATCCCCGCTACCCCAGTCACCGGGATTCCCGCAGAGACAGCAAACAAACTGACTCCGGCTGAGGAAAGGAAACAGCCAACAGTCATCCTTATCAGATTTTTTATATTTTCCCTATCGATCTTCTTCACAACGTTATTATAAGAAGAAAATCAAAAAACAGCAGGTCACAGGATACAAATTCACATTCTTGATAAAGTAACATTTGTGCAGTTTTTAAAATGTAACCCTATTTAAAATGTGGATACATATGCATCGGCATAGGTATCAAACAATCGCTGCATACATTTAAAAGAAATCAATAACTATTTCATCCTTGCGTTCTGACGGAGCGCTTGCGTAATGAACGCCTGTCCGGGCTTTATTCTACCGTTACTGATTTGGCAAGATTGCGCGGTTTATCGATGTCGCGTTTTTTGTTTACTGCCGTATAGTAGGCCAGCAGCTGCAGAAGCACGACTGATACGATCGGATATAAGGTATCGTTCATGTCCGGCAGGCGGATCACGTGTCTGAATTTATCGGCTTCGGTTTCTCTTTTGGTGATAAGGACGACTTCTGCGCCTCTGGCGATCGTCTCCTCGATGTTGGAGATCGTTTTCTGAGCCACTTCGCTCTGGCTGGCAAGAGCGATAACCATGGTCTTCTTTTCGATCAGCGCGATCGGTCCGTGCTTCAGTTCTCCGGCATAATAGGCGTCTGCATGAACATAGGAGATCTCCTTCATTTTCAAAGCGCCTTCCAGAGCCGTCGGATAATCAAGCAGGCGGCCAATGAAATAGGCGTCGCTTTGTTCGTCGAGCAGATGGGACAGTTCCTCGATCTGCTTCTCTTCCTTCAGCGTTTCCCTGATAAGATCCGGAAGCCTGTTCAGATCATCAGGCAGTGAAGTATCCGGCACAAAACCATCGATCTTTTCGCTTAGGAAAATATTCAGGCAGGTCAGAAGCGTAAGCTGCGTCGTGTAAGCCTTGGTGGAAGCAACCGAAATCTCCGGACCGGCGCAGGTGTAGATCGTCGCATCGGCGATCCTGGTCATCGATGAACCCAGGGCGTTGATTACCGCGATGGTCTTGGCGCTTTTCTGCTTGGCCAGCTTCATGGCTGCCATCGTGTCGGCGGTTTCACCGGACTGGGAAACAAAAACGCATAAGGTGTTTTCGTCAAGATAAGGGCTCCCGTATCTAAATTCGCTTGCCGGCAGATGGCTGACCATGACCTTTGTGTTTCTCTGCAGGGTCAAAGCGGCAAAGATACAGGCATGATACGCCGTGCCGCAGGCGACAAAATGTATCCTGTTGATCTTCTTCCAGTCAATATCGAGTTCATCAAGTTCCCTGAAGACGATCTTTCCGTTTGTCAGAACGCCTCTGAGCGTCTCCCTGATGGCTGTCGGCTGTTCGTGGATCTCCTTCAGCATGAAGGAATCATAGCCGCCCTTCTGGGCCGCTTCGATATCATAGGGGATATCGATCCACTTCTCTTCGGCTTTCTTTCCTTCAAAGTCAAAAACCTCGATCCCGTCTTTTTTCAGGATTGCGATCTGTCCGTCTTCCAGAGGCAGGATCCTCTTGGTGTAGGCCAGCAAAGCCGGGGCATCCGAGGCGCAGAAAGCGGCGTCCTTTGTCCTTCCCAGAACCATCGGACTTTCCTTCTTCGCCACATAGATCGTGTCGGGTTCGATCGTCGATACGATACACAGGGCGAAGCTGCCCTCAAGTCCCTTCAGCATCTTTTTCAGGGCCTCAAACAGATCGCGGGTATCGTTGTAGTAATAATCGTCCAGCAGATTGACAGCGATCTCGGTGTCCGTTTCGGATTGAAAACTGTAGCCCTTCTTAATCAGCGTTTCCTTTAAAGAAGCGTAGTTTTCAATGATGCCGTTGTGTACCAGCGAAATCGTGTTCTTCCGGTTGCTGTGAGGATGGGAGTTCAACTGCGAAGGGACACCGTGAGTCGCCCAGCGCGTATGACCGATCCCGCAGATCTGGGGACAGTCCTTGTCCTCCAGCATCTTCTCAAGCTCACTCAATCTTCCTTTTGTTTTGTAGGTTAAAAGGCCTTTCTCATCGACCAGCGTCACCCCGGCCGAATCATAGCCGCGGTATTCAAGTTTTTCCAGTCCCTGCATGACGAAAGCAAGTGCAGGGTCTTTACCGATATAACCGGTAATTCCGCACATAACAAAAACCTCCTTAATGTCATGAAGGATACCGAATGGATCTGTTCAATCCTCACGAATTGTTTTTTCCCATCGTTCAGGCCGTATCAGGCCTCTGGACCATCCGCCGAATCTTTCGATAAGCCCAGCCCTCGTCAACTTATTCTTAATAAGTCCTGGCGCTATAGTGTTTAAAACATCATGACTTTTCTATTATATCTGACCGGGCCCTCATTTCCGAAATATTTACACTTTTTTGTTTTCTGTAAAGTCCTTTAAAAACAGACGCGTTGATGCCTGCCGTCTTTTTGTTGATATAGAAAAAGGGCTTTTTTCAAAGCCCTTGGGGTGTTTTCCTCAATGGTGCATTTTCATTCACATATCCCGTACATCTGTCTGATTACGGGTGCTCTTTTGTGTCCGGATATCATATAATCAAATTGGAGAAGATTGAAGATGAGTGAAATAATCAAAGGAAAAGTATGGATCGACAGACGTCTGTGCAAGGGCTGCGGCATCTGCGTGGTTCTCTGTCCGAAAAAGATCCTTCAGATCGACGAGGAAAACAAGGCCTTTGTCACGAAGAGGGAGGAGTGCATCGGATGCAGGCAGTGCGAATTCCACTGTCCGGACTTTGCGATCCTGATGGAAGGTGAAGATGGGAAGCTATAGGATCATAACGGGAAACGAAGCCTGCGCCAGAGCGGCAATCGCCTCCGGCATGCGTTTCTTTGCGGGCTATCCGATCACTCCGGCAACGGAGATCGCGGAACTGTGCAGCGAACTGCTGCCGCAGGTTGACGGAACATTCATGCAGATGGAGGATGAGCTGGCATCCATCGGTGCGGTCATCGGCGCCAGCGTGACGGGCAAGAAGGCCATGACGGCCACCAGTGGTCCGGGCTTCTCCCTGATGCAGGAAAATCTTGGCTGGGCGTACATCAATGAAATTCCCTGCGTGATCGTCGATGTCATGCGAAAGGGCCCCTCGGGCGGCTCTTCCACTCTTCCGGCACAGGCCGACATCATGCAGACGAAATGGGGCACCCATGGCGACTACCGCAGCCTGGTACTGACGCCGGCTTCCGTCGAGGAGATCTATCACGAGACGATCCGGGCCTTCAATCTGGCGGAAAAATACCGTCAGCCGGTCATCCTGCTCTATGATGCCGTGCTGGCCCACATGTCGGAGAAGGTCCTGGTTCCGGATGACGACGAGATCGAGATCATCGACAGGGCAAGGCCCGCAAGCAAGGAAAACTACAATCCCTTCAACTACGCCGACAGCTCCGTTCAGCCTCTGGGTCATTTCGGCGAGGGCTACAATATCCATATGTCGGGTCTGACCCACGATGAGACCGGCTTCCCCGTCAGCAACCAGAACACGACCGGACTGGAAATTCTGATCCATCATCTCTTCGACAAGATCGAAGACCATTACGATTCGGACATCAAGAAATACGAGGCCTACCTCTGCGAAGATGCGGACGTGCTGGTCGTCAGCATCGGCATCACCGCCAGAAGCGCAAAAAGCGCCGTCAGACAGGCAAGAGAGATGGGCATCAAGGCCGGACTGTTCAGACCGATCACGATGTGGCCTTTCCCGCATGCGGATTTTTCCAGGATCAACTATCATTCCAAAGCCATCGTCACGGCGGAGATGAACAGCGGCCAGCTCAACCAGGTCGTCACCGAAGACATCGACCGCAACCAGAAACTGGTGATGAAGAATCTCTACGACGGCAACCAGATCAGGGACATCGACATACTGAATTCGATCATCGAGGCAAACAAGTATGAAAAGCGCTAACATATACGACAGATACCTGGTCGAAGAAAAGCTTCCGACCATGTGGTGTCCGGGCTGCGGCAACGGCATCGTTCTGCAGTCCATCATAAGAGCCATTGATGAAATGGGGCTCGATCATCAGAAGATCGTCTTTGTTTCGGGAATCGGCTGTTCATCAAGGGCGGTCAACTACCTGAAATTCGACTGCATGCATACCAACCATGGCAGGGCCATCGCCTTTGCGACCGGCATCAAGATGGCAAATCCCGACCTGAAGGTCATCGTTCTGACCGGCGATGGCGACTGCGCCAGTATCGGCGGCAATCACCTGATCCACGCCTGCAGAAGAAACATCGACCTGACTGTCATCTGTATGAACAACTCCAACTACGGCATGACCGGCGGCCAGTATTCTCCGACCACCCCGTTAGGCTACCAGACCAAGACGAGCGTCTATGGAAGCTATGAGCCGCCCTTTGATCTCTGCGATCTGACGAAAAGCGCCGGGGCAACCTACGTCGCCAGGTGCGCCACCTATCTGCCGGTACAGATGAAAGATATCATCAAAAAGGCCGTTTCCCATCACGGACTGTCTTTTGTGGACTGCGCCAGCGACTGCCCGAGCCTTTTCGGCAGGCTCAACAGGATGGGGGATGCCGCGCAGATGATGCTGAACTGGAAAGACAGACTCGTAAGTGTCAGGCAGGCCGAAAAGATGTCCAAGGAGGAGCTTCAGGGAAAGGTCGTCTGGGGCGAATTCGTCAACAGCAGCGACCGGATGGAGTATACCGATATCTATAAGGAAAACATCAGAAAGGCCAAGGAGGCGAAACATGGCTAATTATCAATTGCGGTTTTCGGGAACCGGCGGACAGGGGATCATGATGATCGGCGATCTGATGGCCTACTATTACGGACTGATCGAAGACAAGCAGATCGTCCTGCTGAAATCCTACGGTCCCGAAGCCAGGGGCGGAGCCTGCAGAAGCGAGCTCATCGTCGATGAGAACGAATGCTACCCCGCCATCACCCGCGTCGACTTTCTTCTTGCCATGTCCCAGCAGGCCTACGACCTGTATACCGAGGATGCAGACGAAAAAACCCTCATCCTGATCGATGAGGAACTGGTCAGAAAGACAGACGATCACTTCCCCATGACCCACAGGCTTCCTCTGACCGAGATCGCCAAGCAGAAGACCGGCAGGATCGTCTGCGCCAACATCGTGGCCCTGGGAGCCATGACAAGGCTTCTGAACATCGATCATGACGCCATGCTGAAGGTATTGAAGGAAAAGCTTCCGCAGAAGATCCTGGACATCAACCTGATCGCCTATGAAGAAGGCTACAGAGCCTTGGGAGAAGCCGAATGAACATTCACGAATATCAGGCAAAACAGCTTCTGAATAAATACGGCGTCCCTATACCGGAAGGCTATCCTGCAGACAGCATCGAGGAAGTCGGGCAGATCATGGACCTGCATTTCCCCGACGGCAGGGTCGTCGTCAAGGCCCAGATCCATTCCGGAGGAAGGGGCAAGGCCGGGGGCGTCCTTTTGGCCAACAGCAAAGAAGAGGCCCTCGAGGCGGCAGAAAAGCTTTTTGGCAGGGTCCTTGTCACCAGACAGACCGGACCGCAGGGAAAACTCGTCAGAAAGGTCTACATTGAAAAACAATCGCAGATCGAAAGAGAGATCTATCTCTCCCTTCTGATCGACACCAGCCTCGCCAGGCACTGTTTCATCGCCTGCGGTGAAGGCGGGACCTCGATCGAGGAGGTCGCCGAATCGACTCCGGAGAAGATCATCAGGAACACCATCGATCCTTCCGCCCCTTTCTGCGACGGGATGGCTGAAGACATCGCCGCAAGGCTGCAACTGAACAACGAAAATTCCGCGCAGCTGGCAGACATCCTTTCTGACATGTACGACATGTTTGTTCAGGAAGACTGCACGCTGATAGAAATCAACCCGCTTGCCATCTGCGACGGTCGCCTTGTGGCCCTTGATGCCAAGGTGATCCTGGATTCCGATGCGATGTTCAGACACAAGGAAAACCTGAATCTGCAGGACCTCAACGAGGAGGACCCGCTGGAACTGGAAGCCTCCCGCTTCGGGATGAACTACGTATCCCTGTCGGGAAACATCGCCTGCATCTGCAACGGAGCCGGCCTGGGAATGAGCTCCATGGACACGATCTTCCACTACGGAGGCAAACCCGCCAACTTCATGGATACGGGTGGAACCATTACGGTCGATAAGGCCTACAAGGCCTTTGAGATCGTCTCAAGAGGGGAAAACGTCGAAGGCATCATCGTCAACATCTTCGGCGGCATCGCCAGAACGGACCTCATCGCAGAAGGCGTCGTAAAGGCCATGCGTGAACTCGATTACAGGAAACCGGTCGTTGTAAGGATAGAAGGAAACAGGGCTGAAACGGCTCACGAGACCCTGAAAAACGCCCAGATACCGGTCATACTGGCCAAGAACTGTTCCGATGCGGTACAAAAGATGCTGAAAAAGCTGGGGGAGGACTGATATGAGTATCTATGTAGATGAAAATACCAGGGTCATCGTCCAGGGCATCACCGGATCCCAGGGCTCCTTCCATACGGATCTGATGCTTCAATACGGGACAAAGATCGTCGCCGGGACAAACCCGTCCAAGGCCGGAAGCGAAGTGTACGGGGTCCCCGTCTATGCGAGCGTCAAAGAAGCCAAAGAAAAAAGCGGCGCCAACGCCTCCATCATCTTTGTGCCGCCCTTTGCGGCAGCAGGCGCGATCATCGAGGCGGCAGATGCCGATCTGGATATCTGTGTCTGCGTTACGGAAAACATCCCGATCAACGACATGGTCAAGGTCAACGAACATCTCAAAAACGCAAGGACGAGGCTGATCGGTCCAAACTGCCCGGGCATCATCTCTCCCGGCAAATGCAAGCTGGGAATCATGCCGCAGGACATTCATCTGAAAGGGCACGTGGGAATCGTCTCCAGAAGCGGATCGCTGACCTATGAGACCATCAAACAGCTGAGCGGAAAAGGTATCGGCCAGTCCACGACCATCGGCATCGGCGGAGACGGCATCAAGGGCACATCCTTCCTGGATACCCTGAAAGCGTTCAACGACGACGAGGACACCTGCGCCATCGTAATGATCGGCGAGATCGGCGGAAACGGCGAACAGCAGGCCGCCGACTGGGCCCATGATAACTGCAGAAAACCGATCGTCGGTTTCATCGGCGGAAGAAGCGCTCCTCCCGGAAAGAGAATGGGACACGCGGGAGCCGTCGTTTCCGGAAAGGGAGGTTCGGCTTTGGATAAGATCCGCTATCTTGAAACAAGGAATATCAGGGTGGCGGACATCGCGGACCATATCGGCGACGTACTGATCGAAACGCTGAAAGAAAACGATTTATATGAAAGATGCATAACCGGCTAGTTATGCATCTTTTTTATATCTGATCTTCATAAAGATTTAGTTTTCCTCTGCGTTTTCATACGTCAGGCCAAAGCCCTTTTCCAGCCAGGCGCTTCCTGATCCGATCTGACTGATTGAGGAATACCACGGACTGGGCAGCCTTCCTTTGAAGTCGGTTCCTCCGCAGATCACGTCAGCGATGCCCTGGCCTTCGGAGCCGGGCAGATAGCACATCACGACGCCATCCCACTTATCGATATAATCTGCGATAAAGACGTTTCTGCCGGCAACGATGCATGTCACGATCGGCTTGCCGCAGGAGTTCGCCTCATCGATCGCCTCCCTGTTTCCGGGCAGAGAAAATTCGCCGCACAGATCGAGATCTTTGGCGTCTCCGTTCCATTCCGCATAGGCTTTTTCCCCAACCGTCAGGACAATGACGTCCGCCTCCTTTGCGCTTTCGACAATACTGATTCCGTATGTCTGCGCCTTCTTCTGGAAGCCCTCTTTGATCGAGGTCACGCCCGGGATGTCGGGAAGATCGCTCCTGTTCCAGTCCATCGTCCAGCCTCCGCATTGCGCGACATCATCATCCGCGGCCGGACCCATGATAAAGACCTTTGTGTTTTTCTTCAGGGGAAGAACGTTGTTGCGGTTTTTGATCAGTACCAGGCTTTCTTCGACGGCTTTTTCTGCAAGCTTCCTGTATTCTTCTGAACCTGTCGCTTTCTGAGTCGTCTTCATCTTTTCGCAGAACGGATCGGCAATGATCCCCGCATCCTTCTTGACCTGAAGGATCCTTCTGACCGCATCATCGACCCTTTCCTGATCGATATCGCCGTTTTGAACGGCTTTGACGATGATCGACGCCGCTTCCTCATAGCGGTCAACTTCCATCAGCATATCGATGCCCGCATTCACGGCCGAAACAACCTGTTCATAGTAGGAGGCGCCCGATGTGTTCTGCACCGAGTTCCAGTCGCTGACGATGAACCCTTCAAAACCCATGTCGTTTTTCAGAATGTCGATATATTTCTTGTTCTCGTGCATCTTGATGCCGTTCAGGGAGGAATGGCTGATCATGATCGTTCTGACGCCGGCATCGATCTGAGCCTGATAGACGGATAGAAGCTCCTCGATCTTCTCATCGCTTAAAACGGCATCGCCCCTGTCGATCAGCATCTCTCCTTCACCGCTTCCGTAAGCGACATTGCCGTCCGCAAAGAAATGCTTGGCGCAGGCGATGATTCCTTCGTCCTGCAATCCCTTCGTATAGGCGGTGCTCAGCCTTTTGATCGTTTCCAGATCAGAACCGTAGCTTTCATAGGTCCTGCCCCAGCGGGGGTCGGATGACTGTGCGACGCACGGCGCGAAATTCCAGAGCATGTGGCACAGCTTGGCTTCATCGGCGGTCGCCTGCCCGATTTCATACATCAGCTTTTCATCGTTGGCGGCGCCCAGTCCGATATTGTGCGGAAAGATCACCGTATCCAGTGCGTAATTGACCCCATGGACGTCGTCCTGACCGTAAACAAACGGGATGCCCGCCTCGGAGTCTACCGCCATCTTTTGGAATCCGTCGACATAGTCCTGCCACTGTTTAAAATCATAGTAAAAATTCCGGGAAAGGATGCTGCCGAAACAGTTTTTCTTCATTTCCTTCAGACTTGTGTTGTAGCATGCCGGCTGAACCATCTGCATTGCCTTCTGCTTCAGCGTAAGCGTGGATACGATCTGTTCCGCGCTTATATCGGCGTATTGCAGATATCTGGCTGGTGCATCGTCCTTTTTTCCGGTACATCCCGCGATGATCAGCCAAAGCAGCAGAAACAGGATTGTCTTTTTAATTGTTTTACTGATGTTCATAAGTGTTTTGTTTCATCTCATAACGAAGGCCCTTGCGACGGGCTTTCGAGCCATTAAGATAACGTAATCAATCTTTAAAGTTCAACACCATTTTACGCTTTTTTATTTCCGTTCATTACGATAAAACACCGGTTTGCTGCGCGAACAGGTTATGAATAAGCGTTGGTTTTACACAACAAAAACCCAATATAAAGACCGTTGATCAAGATGTAAGCCTGTAATAAAAATCCCGGATGTTACTCCGGGATTCTGTATTTTTCTCACTCCCACTCGATCGTTCCCGGAGGTTTAGAAGTTATATCGTAGACAACTCTGGATATTCCTTCCACTTCATTGGTGATGCGGTTGCTTACTCTTTCAAGAAGCTCATATGGAAGCCTTGACCACTCAGCAGTCATAAAATCATCAGTAGAGACCGCTCTTAAAGCCAGTGTATAGCCATAAGTTCTTTCATCACCCATGACACCCACGGTACGTAGATCAGTCAGCACCGCAAAATACTGCTGCGGTTTATTGATGTTTTCATCCATGACCTCTTTCCTGAAGATCGCATCAGCTTCCTGAAGGAGCTTTATTTTTTCTTCAGTTATTTCACCGATGATCCTCACCGCCAGTCCCGGTCCCGGGAACGGCTGTCTGTAGACCAGATCTGCAGGCAGATCCAGTCTGATCCCCACTTGCCTTACTTCATCCTTGAAAAGTTCTCTTAAAGGTTCGATGATCTCTTTGAAGGAAATCTTCTTTGGAAGTCCTCCGACATTGTGATGGGATTTGATGGTCGCCGAATCGCCCTTTCCCGATTCGATCACATCGGGGTAAATGGTGCCCTGAGCAAGATAATCGATATCCTTGATTTTCGAAGCTTCTTCTTCAAAGACTCTGATAAATTCATTTCCGATGATCTTACGTTTTTCTTCAGGATCCTTAACGCCTTTAAGTTTATTGAGAAAACGTTTCTTGGCATCGACTCTTATCAGATTGAGATCGAATCTTTCCCTGAAGGTCTTTTCAATAAAATCAGCTTCATCTTTTCTTAACAGTCCATGGTCCACAAAGACACAGATCAGATCATGACCGATAGCTTTGTGCAGCAGCAAGGCCGCAACTGAAGAATCGACACCGCCGGATAAAGCCAGCAATACTTTCTGACCTTTGAGCTGTTCACTGTACTGCATAACTGACTTTTCAATGAAATCATCCATCTGCCAGTCAGGCCTTATCTGACACGCATTAAAAAGGAAATTGGAGATTATCTTGCTGCCATACTCCGTGTGTCTTACTTCCGGATGAAACTGGACGCCATATAGTTTACGCTTATTGTCTTCTAATGCTGTACAAGGACACTTGTCGCTGTATGCCGTAATGATAAACCCTTCAGGTACTTCACTTATGTAGTCTGAATGAGACATCCAGCAGATACTGCTTTCAGGTACATCTTCAAATAAAACACTGCCTGAATGATTAAAAAGGATCTTTCCGTATTCTCTTGAATCTTCACCCTTCTCGACCTTGCCTCCTGAAAGATAACTTAAAAGCTGGGCACCGTAACAGATACCTAAGATCGGGATATTGAGATCGAGTATCTTCTTGTCATAGCGCGGCGCATTATCCGCATAGACGCTGTTTGGGCCGCCGGTAAAGATGATACCTTTATAGTCTTCTTTGAGGATCTCATCGATATTTATCTTGTTATAAGGAACGATCTTCGCATAGACGTGCTGTTCACGTACCCTTCTGGCGATCAGCTGATCGTACTGTCCTCCGAAATCAAGTACCAGGATCTTATCCATTTTATCCTCCTAGAATTCCACCTGAGGATCATCAGGTGTCACATCTTCGATAATATGCTTTATACTATTTAGATATTTTTCGGTCTGTTCAACGCTTCGGCCGATAAACATCTGCGGTCTGATGATCGCCTGAAGTTCTTCTTTATCTAATCCGAGTTCTTCATCTTCACAAAGCATTCCTAACAGATCGGCTTTTTCACCATTATTCAGCTTTTCGATCGCTTCCATGGAATGTCTGCGGATGATCTCATGAACTTTCTGACGGTCTTTTCCCTTTTTGACCGCTTCCATCATGATGTTTTCCGTAGCCGCAAATGGAAGATAATCCTGCATGTGGGCAGCGATGACTTTTTCATTGACTCTGATATCCCTGGCGATCTTCTGGCCAAGACGCAGTATCGCATCTGTACACAGGAATGCTTCAGGAAGGGAAATGCGTCTGTTGGCGGAATCATCGAGCGTTCTTTCAAACCACTGTAAAGAAGCTGTCATCGGACCATTCAGGGCATCAATCATCAGATAGCGGGACAGCGAACAGATCCTTTCACAAAGCACCGGATTCCTCTTATAAGCCATAGCTGAAGAGCCGACCTGGCTATTCGCAAAAGGTTCGCTCATGAAACCGTCATGCTGAAGCAGACGCATGTCATTGGCAAATTTATATAATGACTCACCGATCCCTGACAATGCATTGAGGATCAGGATATCAAGTTTTCTCGGATAGGTCTGTCCGCAGACAGGAAAACACTCCTTGAAACCGAACATCTTCGCAAGTTTATTATTCAGAATATCGATCTTTTCCGTATCAGACTCAAAAAGATCCAACAGACTGGCCTCAGTTCCGGTCGTTCCCCTACAGCCTAAAAACTTTATTTCTTCCAGGACATGGTCTACTTCCTTAAGATCCAGGACCAGATCCTGCAGCCATAAGGTAGCTCTTTTACCTACAGTCGTAGGCTGGGCACTTTGAAAATGCGTATAGGCTACGATCGGTACATCTTTATATTTATCCGCAAACTGATAGAAATAACAGATCAGGCTCTGAAGCTGTTTTCTGATGTATAACAGCGCATCACGGTAGATGATTAGATCGCCATTATCGGTCACATAACAGCTAGTGGCACCTAAATGTATGATACCTGCTGCTTCAGGAACGGCCTTTCCATAGGCGTAGATATGAGCCATGACATCGTGTTTAACTTCCTTTTCTCTTTGCCTTACGATCTCATAATCGATATCATCGATATGTTCACCTAACATTTCTACCTGATCTTTGCTGATCGGGAGTCCCAGTTCGCTTTGAACTTTGGCTAAAACCCACCAAAGTTTTCTCCAGGTAGTATAGCGATGATCACTGGAAAAAAGCTCATTCATGTAGGCAGAAGCATATCTTGATGATAAAGGTGATTCGTAGGTCTTGCTCATATCTTTTTCCTCTTAACAGAATTAATTATAGTTTACTTTAACGGTAGATGATGCTTTCTCTTTCAGGGCCAACGGAAATATAGGCAAGCGGACATCTTATCCCTTTTTCGATGAATTCGATGTATTCTCTGGCCTTTATAGGCAGATCTTCATATTTTCTGATATCAGAGATATCGCATTTCCAGCCGTCAAAATAACGGATGATCGGTTCAGCTTTATTCAGCTTGGAAGGAAACGGAAATTCGTCTGTTTCTTTTCCATCGACCAGATAAGATACACATACCGGTATTTTATCCATGTAACTCAAGACATCGAGTTTGGTTATGGCTACCGCATCACAACCCTGGACCTTTACACCGTATCTGGTGGCGACCACATCAAAAGCCCCCACTCTTCTTGGCCTGCCGGTCTTTGCTCCGTATTCGCTTCCGGCTTTTCTTAATTCTTCAGCTTCTTCATCAAACATTTCACTGACAAACGGTCCTTCTCCGACACAGGTCGAATAGGCTTTGGCTACACCGATGACCTTGTCAAGTTTCAGATCAGGACAGCCTGCACCGATCGGTGCATAGGAAGCCAGTGTGTTTGAAGAAGTGGTATATGGATAGATACCGTAATCGATATCTCTTAAAGAACCAAGCTGTGCTTCAAACATGATCCTTTTATCTCTGTTTTCATTTAGATAGAGCGTCACATCACAGATGTAAGGTTTTATCTCTTCTATTGCTTCGAAGAATTCCTTTAATCTGTCTTTAGTATATTCTTCTTCCCCGTAGGCTCTGATGATCATGTCTTTCCAGGCCAGCAGATCTTCGATGTGCTGCATAAAAAGTTCATCGTCGAATACTTCACCGGCCATGACCGTCTTTTTCTGATACTTGTCAGAATAGAATGGAGCTATGCCCTGCTTGGTCGAACCGTATTTCTTGTTTGCGAGTCTATTTTCTTCAAGCACGTCAAGATCGATATGCCATGGCATAAGTAAAGAAGCTCTTGAAGAGATCTTGAGGTTTTCCGGTGAAATAGGAATATCGCAGTCTCTGACCGTTTTCATTTCCTTGAGAAGGTTGATCGGATCCAGGGCCACTCCGTTGCCTAAGATGTTTACGACATTCTTTCTGAAGATTCCCGAAGGCAAAAGATGCAAGGCAAAAGTACCGAATTCGTTCATTACTGTATGTCCGGCATTTCCTCCTCCCTGATAGCGGATGACGATGTCATAGTCTGAAGAAAACAGATCGACGATCCTGCCCTTTCCTTCATCTCCCCAGTTGACACCGACGATTGCAGTATTGTTCATGACGTGCTCCTTTCCTAGTCGACACCAAACAGCAGTTCAAGATAGGTCGGGAACGGCCAGAACTGACGGTCGGTGATCTTTTCAAGCTCATCGGCTGCACTACGCATCTGATCCATCATAGGGATCATCACATCATGATAGTAGAATGCCTTCTGTAGAGCTGATGAGCCCGGAACCTTTTCAAGTGATTCCTCTGTTTTAATTATAGTTTCGCTGAGCCCTTTCTTGAGTGAATCTATTCTTCTGATAAGACCGGTTTCATAAAGATCTTCACTGTATAAGCCTGTTTCCTTGTAGGAAATAAGCGTACTTAAGAGTTCTTTTTCAAAAGCACTTACAGCCGGTATGATATCCTTCTTCAGCATGTCCAGCATACATAAAGCCTCGATATTGATGGTCTTATAGTATTTCTCAAGGTAGATCTCATATCTTGAATGAAGTTCCGATTCAGAAAGTACGTTATTCTTTGTGAGTACTTCAACGTTTTTTTCATCAAGATAATGGCTCAAAGCCTCCGGTGTAGAGGAATAATTACTCAGACCTCTTCTTTCAGCTTCCTTGATCCATGATTCATCATAACCGTTGCCGTTGAAGATGATACGCTGATGTTCGTTTAATGTCTTAATGATCAGGCTATGAATGGCAGTATTAAGATCTTCAGCCTTTTCCAGTTCATCCGCAAATTCCTTAAGTTCTTGTGCAATCACGGTATTTAAGATCGTATTAGGCGTAGAAATGGAAGCACTTGAACCTGGCATTCTGAATTCGAATTTGTTTCCGGTAAACGCAAATGGTGAAGTCCTGTTTCTGTCAGTGTTGTCCTTCGGGAATGAAGGGATCGTATGAACGCCGATCTGGATCGATTGACGGGCCTGATCAAATACCGTATCATTGACGATACTTTCCAGGATCCCTGAAAGCTCATCACCCAGAAACATCGAAATGATAGCCGGAGGAGCTTCATGTCCGCCCAGACGGTGATCATTTCCGGCTGAAGATACGGAGATCCTGATCAGATCCTGATATTCGTCTACGGCCTTGATTATGGCACACAGGAAAAGCAAAAACTGGGCATTCTCTGAAGGTGTATCGCCAGGATCAAGCAGGTTAACTCCGGTATCGGTCTTTAATGACCAGTTATTATGCTTACCAGAACCGTTGATATTGGCATAAGGCTTTTCATGAAGCAGACATTCCAGATCATGTTTCCTGGCGACCTTTTTCATGATCTCCATGGTCAGGTTGTTCTGATCGGCTGAAACGTTTACGGTCAAGAAGTTATTGGCCAGTTCGTGTTGGGAAGGTGCGACTTCGTTGTGTTCAGTCTTGGCCTGAATGCCTAAAGCCCACAGTTCCTCATTGAGGTCTTTCATGAATTCCTGTACACGAGTCTTTATAGATCCGTAATAATGATCGTTCATCTCCTGGCCCTTAGGAGGCATGGCTCCAAATAATGTTCTTCCGGTGAGTCTCATGTCTTCCCTTAAGTCATAGTATTTCTTGTCCACCAGGAAGTATTCCTGTTCAGCGCTGGCTGTCGCCTTGACATGGTCGACATCCTCGTTGCCAAAAAGATGCAGGATCCTCATGGCTTCCGTATTCAAAGCTTCCATCGATCTCAATAAAGGAGTCTTGTGGTCCAGGGCCTCTCCTGAATATGAACAGAAGATCGTCGGAATACACAGGATACCGTCTTTTATAAACGCATATGAAGTCGGATCCCAGGCTGTGTAGCCTCTGGCTTCAAAAGTGTCTCTTAAACCGCCTGACGGGAATGATGAAGCATCCGCTTCACCTTTGATCAGGTTGTTTGGCGAAAATTCCAGTGTGATCTTGCCGCCTTTGGCTGTTGAAACGAAACTTTCATGTTTCTCCGCGGTAGCACCGCTCAAAGGATGAAACCAGTGCGTGAAATGGGTCGCTCCGTTTTCAATGGCCCACTCTTTCATCGCCTTGGCTACTTCCTCAGCTATATCCTTGTTCAGATAGAAACCTCTTTTTATCGTCTTATTCAGTTCCTGGTAGGTCTTTGCTGAAAGTCTTTTCTTCATCACTTCATCATTGAATACCTTGCAGCCAAATGTCTTCATAATGTCAGTCATAGTTTATTCCCCCTGTTTTTTATATTTTTGTGATCCAGCCATACGGATCTTCCATCTTTCCCCATTGAATGGATGTCAGTGTCCTGAACAGCTCATCACTGAAAGGACCTGTTCTGTGCTGATTGATGATCACACTGTTTGCCTCGTATGTGAGTTTTCCGACCGGTGAGATAACAGCAGCGGTACCGCAGCCGAATACTTCATTAAGTCTTCCTTCCTCACCGGCCTTCATGATGTCGCTTATTGAAAGTTTCCCAACATGGACTTTTATGCCTTTTTCTTCACAGATATCAAGGATACTCTGCCTGGTTATGCCCGGTAATACGGTACCCGTACAGGCAGCAGTATATAATTCGTGATCGATCATGAAGAAGATGTTCATGGAACCGACTTCTTCAACATATTTGTGTTCAATGCCATCAAGCCATAAAACCTGAGCATAGCCTTCCTTTTTGGCCTCCTCGCCGGCCTTGATCGAGATCGCATAGTTTCCTCCGCATTTGGCGAAACCGGTAAGTCCCGGAGCCGAACGGATGTCCTTTTCTTCCACATAGATATCGACAGGATTTAGTCCTGAGGCAAAGTAGGAAGATGAAGGAGAAGCGATGATCACAAATTTATAGGTCTTTGAGGCATGTACGCCAAGTCCGTTGTCTGTAGCAATGATGAATGGTCTAAGATACAGTGAATTGCCAAATCTGTATGGTATCCAGTCTTCAGCTTGTTTTACATAAGCTTTTACACAATCGATGAAGTCTTCTACTTCGATCGGTGGTATAGCCATCCTTACAGCTGAGTTATAGAATCTTTTACCGTTGAGATCAATCCTGAAAAGATTGATACTCTTATCATCACATCTGTAGGCCTTCAATCCTTCAAAGATCTCTTGCGCATAGTGGAAGACCATGCAGTCAGGATTAAGACTAAGCGGATGATATTCAACGATCCTGGCATCATGCCAGCCCTTATCGGGATCATAGTCCATTTCCAGCATCTTATCCGTAAAGATCTTGCCAAATCCCAGTTCATCTTCATTGAGAACTACTTTCTTATTTTCTTGTTTTTCAACTCTTATTTTCATATCATTCACCGCTCCTTCCGTAATTGCTTAGATATCTTGCACTAGGATCGCTTACCTTACAGCCTTCCCACTTCTGGTTAGGCAGCCAGTAATCGATGATCAGTTTAGCCATATCCGGATAATACTGTTCAAAGATCTCTCTGTATAAAAGACTTTCTTTGGTGTAAGGCTGACGATATACGTATTTCTTTCTTTTATCTTCAAATTCCTCATCGCTGTATTTTTCTTCAGCGTATTCCTTTAAGATCTCGACTAACGAATGTCCAACCGCATCAGAGAAAGCAGCTTTATCCCTGAACAGGATCTCTTCAGGAAGGATCCTGTCTTTTTCAAAGGCATGTCTTAATAAATATTTGCCCATATTGTATTTATTGAGTTTAAGTTCGGGATCGATGGACATTACATATCTTACAAACTTCAGATCGCCAAACGGCACTCTGGCCTCCAGTGAGTTGGCCGAGATGCAGCGATCGGCTCTTAAGACATCATACATGTAAAGTTCCCTGATCCTTTTTTCCGCTTCTTTCTGAAATTCATCTGCGTTTGGCGCAAAATCGGTATATTTGTAGCCGAAGAGTTCATCGGATATCTCTCCGGTCAGAAGCACTTTGACATCACCTGTCTCTTTTATCTTCTTGCATAAAAGATACATGCCGATCGAAGCTCTGATCGTCGTGATATCCCAACTTTCCAGGATTCTAATTACTTCCGGCAGAGCCTCTATAACATCTTCCTTAGTGATGATTACTTCAGTGTGTCTGCTTCCGATGTAGTCAGCAACTTTTCTGGCATACTTGAGATCGATCGCATCTTTTTCCATACCAATCGAATAAGTCAGGATCGGTTTATCTTCCAGTTTCTGGGCGATCGCACATACAAGTGATGAATCAAGTCCTCCGCTTAACAGATACCCTATCTTTGCATCCGCATCCATTCTTTTCTTCACGCCATCGATCAGATAATCATGGATTTTGTCACAGACTGTCTCAAGATCATCATCACTGAATTTTTCAGTTTTTTCGATCTTTGTATATCTTACAAATTCGCCATCAAGATAATAGGAACCGATCGGAAACGGATGGATGTCCTTACAGAAAGGCATCAGACTTTCTGCCAGAGAACCGAAAGCGATCTTTCCGTTATCTGTATAGCCGTAAAACAGCGGTCTGATTCCGATAGGATCTCTGGCTGCCAGCCATTCATGTTTCATCTGATCATAGATGACCATGACAAATTCCGCATCCAGCATTTCAAACATCTTCAGACCGTACTTTTCATATAACGGCAGGATGATCTCGCAATCGCTGTCGGATATGAATTCATAATCCTTTTCAAGTTCTTTCTTCAGTTTTCTGAACCCGTAGATCTCGCCATTGCACACACAGGCCTTATCATGAAGCCAGAAAGGCTGCATGCCCTGTTTACTGAGTTCCATGATCGCCAGTCTTTCAAAGCCGATGATCCCGTCAGGAACCTGTACAACAGCTGACTGATCAGGTCCTCTTTTCGTTAATGCTGAAAGACCTTCTTCAAATTTCTGTAAATCGCTCTTCTGATCGGTCGATACCAGTATTCCGCACATTTCAATGCCCCCTTAAACCAAAAACAGTCCTTATCCCCAAGGGACGAAGGACTGTCATACTCCGCGGTACCACCCAAATTATCGGTCTTATCCGATCACTTTACAATCGACTATCATCGATCTCCGATTCTAACGGTTCGGCTCCGTCGGTTACTACTGCTGTTTCGTTCCGAAGCTCCCGGGTGTTCTTTCTTCAGCATCTCATACAGATTTTCCACTGTCATCTGCTCACTATCAATCGATTATCTGCTTACTTTTCCCGATCTCAACTTATGTAAATCATTATATTATTTTCTGAAAGTATGTCAATATATTTTCAGAAAATTTCTTACAAATGTTGCTTCCCACTTACAAAAGATAAGATCGCCTCTTAGTTTCATAATGTTATTCACTTTTTAAATCCATCACAACACGCAACTTATAACGATGATTCTTTACTGTTTTTTATGAGTGATGGTTAAATGGCAGAACTGCACGCTTCAAAAAACATACGAAAATTAAGCAGTTAGTTGTCACAAGGGGAGCATATTGGGAGCACAAAAACTAAAAAAGCCTTTAAATAAAGGCTTTTCTGATTGTTTTCGTCTATTCCCACTCGATCGTACTGACCGGTTTGTCTGAGAAGTCCCAGAGCACTCTGTTGATGCCTGGTACTTCTTTGACGATCCTGTCTCTGATCTTGTAAAGTGTCTTATATGGGATCTCGAAGGATTTCGCCGTGACGGCATCCTTGGTGTTGACGGCTCTGATGACGGCTGCCCAACCCATGTAGCGCTTGCCGTCTTTGATGCCGGTAGACTTCAGATCAGGAATGACACAGAAGTACTGCCAAGGTTTGTCCTTGAGCTTTCCGATCTCTTCTCTGACGATGGCATCTGCCTCTCTCAAAGCGTTGAGCCTGTCCTTGGTGATCGCACCGACACATCTGACGCCCAAGCCCGGTCCCGGGAACGGCTGACGATAGACCATGTTTTTCGGAAGACCTAAAGCCTCGCCGACCACTCTGACTTCATCCTTGTAGAGGTACTTGACCGGTTCCACCAGTTCAAAGTCGAGTTCCTTCGGCAAGCCGCCGACATTGTGGTGAGCTTTGACGCCTTTTGATTCCAGGATATCCGGATAGATCGTTCCCTGTGCAAGGAACTTGACGCCTTTGATCTTTTTGGCTTCTTTGGCAAAGACATCGATGAAGACTTTGCCGATGATCTTTCTCTTGATCTCCGGATCAGCAACGCCTTTGAGCTCCTTCAGGAATCTGTTGGATGCGTCGACGTATTTGAGATTGGCACCCATGTTCTCTTTGAAGACTTCGATGACCTGTTCCGGTTCGCCTTTTCTCAGCAGGCCGTGATTGACGTGAACACAGACCAGCTGATCGCCGATCGCCTTGATCAGCAGAGCTGCGACAACAGATGAATCCACGCCGCCCGATAAGGCCAGCAGGACTTTCTGATCGCCAACCTGTTCCTGGATCTCTTTGATCTGAGCAGCGATGAACTTATCAGCCGCTTTCTTTGTTGTGATCCTTTTTAAACTTTCCGGTCTTTTATCCATTTGTTCTTCCTCCGTTATTGTTCTTTAACAGTACGTCATGTGCTCCGCCTTCCGTGATCGAAGTCGAGGAGACTAAAGTGAGTTTCGCTTTCTTCTGGAATTCAGGGATCGTGATGGCACCGCAGTTGCACATGGTCGACTTGATCTTGTAAGTCGTCAGTCGGACATTCTCCATCAATGATCCGGCATATGGCACATAGGAGTCGACGCCTTCTTCAAAGGAAAGCTTCTGTTCTCCACCCATGTCATAGCGCTGCCAGTTGCGGGCTCTGGCGCTGCCTTCGCCCCAGTATTCTTTATAGTAGGTCCCGTTGATCATGACCCTGTTGGTCGGCGATTCGTCGAATCTGGCGAAATATCTTCCCAGCATGACGAAGTCGGCACCCATTGCCAGGGCCAATGTGATGTGGTGGTCGAAGACGATGCCGCCATCGGAACAGACCGGTACGTAGACACCCGTCTTCTTGTAGTAGGCATCTCTGGCTTTGCAGACATCCATCAGCGCAGAAGCCTGGCCTCTGCCGATGCCTTTGGTCTCTCTGGTGATGCAGATGCTTCCGCCGCCGATGCCGACTTTGACGAAATCCGCTCCGGCATCCGCCAGGAACTCGAAGCCTTCCGCGTCGACGACATTTCCGGCACCACATTGGACTTTGCCATCATATTTCTTATGGATCCAATCCAGCGTTTCAGCCTGCCAGTCGGAGAAACCTTCCGAAGAATCGATACAGAGGATGTCTGCGCCGGCATTCACAAGAGCCGGTACTCTCTCTTTGTAGTCTCTCGAATTGATACCGGCGCCGACGACATATCTCTTGTCTTCGTCCAGCAGCTCATCCGGATGATCCTTGTGGGATTCGTAGTCTTTTCTGAAGACCAGTGACTTCAGGGCGCCTTTCTTATCGACGATAGGAAGGGTGTTCAGTTTGTGGTCCCAGATGATGTCGTTGGCTTCGGAAAGCGTGATGTTGTCCTGGGCGGTGATCAGCTTCTCGAGCGGTGTCATGAAGGTCTCGACTTTCGCTGTCATCGGCGTGCGGGAGATGCGGTAGTCTCTTGAAGTGACCAGTCCCAGCAGTTTGCCGTTGCCGGTACCATCTTCCGTGACTGCGATCGTGGAATGTGATGTCCTGGCCTTGAGATCCAGCACATCTTTCAGCGTCGCATCCGGACGGATGTTGGAATCGCTCGGTACGAAACCGGCTTTATAGGATTTTGCTTTTCTGACCATCTCAGCCTGTGATTCGATCGGCTGAGCTCCGAATATGAAGGCGACACCACCTTCAGCTGCCAGAGCGACGGCCAGTTCGTTTCCGGATACCGACTGCATGATGGCAGAGACCATGGGGATGTTCATGGTCAGTCTTGGTTTTTCACCTTTCTTGTACCTGACGATCGCCGTCTTCAAAGACACGTTGTCCGGGATGCATTTCTTTGTCGTGTGCCCCGGGATCAGCAGGTATTCATTAAAGGTATGGGATACTTCATTGATCAGTTTTGCCATTGATTTCTCCTTTAAACCAACAATACTTTAGCCTTCACTAAAGTATTGTTCCTTTTTATTTGTATCTATTATATATGATTATGCCTTCGCTTTATCACCAAGTGTGAGGATAAGGTTCAGCAGGATGCCGGAGATGGCTGCGCCTGCGACACATGGAATATTTGCTGAGAAGAACGGGATCGTTCCGCCGAACGCATACTGTCCGCCCAAGCCGACGATGCAGACCAGAGCGATGACAGCGATGTTCTTGGAATCGAACATGGAAACGCCTTTATCGATCAGGATCGCGATACCCTGAGCGGCGATGGCGCCGAAGCAGTACACTTCGATACCGCCGATGACTGCCAGAGGGATACCGTAGATGATCTGGATCAGCGGCGTGAAGCAGGATACGACCATCGCGATAATGGAAGCCGCCGCCAGTACCGGTACAGAGAAGACTCTGGTGATCGCCATCGTTGAGATGTTTTCACCGTAGTTGGTGCCGGCAGGTCCGCCGACGAAGCCGGAGACCATGTCACAGAGACCATCACCGATCAGGTTTTCACCGAGCAGTGAGACCATGTCGTATCTTCCTTTGCCCTTTTCTTTGGCAACATCATTGACGTAGATGTCCAACTGATAGATGTGAGCTGTGGATTCCGGGATCGTTGCGATCGCGATCGGCATGATGCCGATCAGAGCCTGCCATGAGAAGCTCGGGATCGTGAAAGCCGGCAGTGCGAAGAAAGAACCGTCTCCCAGTTTGAAGGAAGATGCGGCCAGTGCTTCAGCCGGGACCGTTCTGAACAGATTGATGCCACCCACCAGGCCGATGCAGGCTGCGACGAGACAACCCGTCAGGACACCCAGCAGCAGCGGAAGCTGTGAGAGCAGACCTTTGAGATATCTGGAATAGATGCAGGTCGACAGGAAAGTGATCAGCGCGACGATAAGCCACGCCGTTGAGACTGCTGAACCCTGGACCACATCCAGACCGTTGATGCTGTTGCCGATGCCCAGGAAGTCGGACATGGCGGAACCGGCCAGCGTGAGACCGATGACCATGGATACGGTACCGGTAATGGAAGCCGGCAGGAATTTTTCAACTTTTTCAGCACCGAATTTCTTGACGATCAGACCGGCTGCGATCGATACGAAACCGGACATGATGATACCGAACTGCGCTTTCGAGATCAGTTCAGGCGGCAGGATGCCGCTTGCCTGCCAGGAAGCGATCTGATCGGCGCTTCCTTCCGCCATTGCCATGGCGCTGACTGCGGAAAGGTAAGCGAAAGAAGATCCGTAATACAGAGGAATACGGCGCTTCGTGATCAAAATAAAACACAGAGTAGCGAGGCCGGACGCGAAAATCGTCGTAGAGACCTGAAACCCTGTGATCAAGGCGACAGTGATGGTAGCTGGGAACATGACGATCACCTGCTGGAGCGCATAAAGCAGCAGCTTTCCTATTGATGGTACTTCATCAGGCAGATAACCGATCTTTTGGTTTTTAACAGACATGATTAAACCCCCTTCTTTCGTAAACGGGCCCGAAGAAAATCCCCCTTTCCGGAGGATCCTTGTTATCTTCGCTTATGGCTTTCATCCCTCCGGAATCCAGACCCATTTTTTAAAGATTAACAAATTCAGATAGCGAATTCAACACAAAAACTGTCATTTTAAAAAGTTTTAGTCTATACTTATAATCAAGAATTTATCCCCTATTTGATCGAAGACAGAGAGGCTATCGGCCTCTTTTTTTGATTCCGGATCTTCGACCCGAGACTGATACACCTCTTCGATATATAATGAGAATAGAAGAGCTGATACAGATCATTTTATGAATGGAACTTCTTTTAAACTGGAAGTCTGTTCAGAAAAAGGAGAGAAAATGAAAGTCAATGAATTCAAAAACAGATTGCTGAACGGATGCAGACAGATCATCGCTGAAGAAGATATCCTGACGCAGATCGATTCCAGATTCGGAGATGCCGACCACGGACTGACGATGCATAAAGTTGCCCAGGCAATAAGTGATGCGGTTGCAGAACCGGCTGAGACGATCAAAGCCCTGCTGGACAACGTCGCTGAAAAAGTCGGCGTTCTGAACGGAGGCAGCGCGATCCCGCTCTGGACCTCGCTCTTGCAAGGAATGGCCGATGTTGCCCCGGACAGCGATGAAGTGGATGCGGAAGGTCTGAAACAGATCTTCGGAAATGGTCTTGAGGAGTTCGATTTCATGTCCGGCGCCAAGGTCGGCGACAAGACCATCATGGACGCCTTGAAGCCGGCGGTCGATGCGATGCAGGAAGCGGCGGATGATGATGCGCTGTTCAAAGAGGCCGCCAGGGCAGCGATGGACGGTGCAGAAAAGACAAAGGAATTTACAGCCAGATTCGGAAGAGCCAAGAGTTTCGGTGAAAAGACACTGGGGACACCTGATGCAGGTGCCTTGTCCATGGCTTCTTTCTTCAAAGGGCTGGCTGAGAAAGAATAATATATCAGGGGAGGAAATCTAATCATGATGAAAAAATTTATCAACGATCCTCAGACCGTAACGGATGAGGAACTGGTCGGTCTGGGTCTTGCTTTCTCGGATACCGTGATCGTCGATGGGCATATGATCATTTCAAAGGATCTTGAAAATGCCGATCGTGTGACAGTCGTCACCTACGGCGGATCCGGACACGAGCCTGCACAGAAGGGTTATGTCGGAAAAGGTGCCCTGGATATTCAGGTCGACGGCGACATCTTCGCGGCACCGAACGGTCAGCTCGTGTTTGAGGCGATGCAGAGAGCGGACAAGGGACACGGCGTCCTGCTTCTCACTTTGAACTATGCGGGCGACCAGCTTGCTGGCAAGCAGGCCATGAGACTGGCTCAGAAAGCCGGCATGAATGTCAGACAGGTATGCACCGGCGAAGAGATCAAATACGATCCAAACGGCGAAGACAACAAGAGGGGTCTTGCCGGCGCTGTTGCGATGTACCACATTGCCGGTGCTGCCGCAAGGGAAGGTAAGAGTCTCGATGAAGTTGCGGAGATCTGTGAGAGATATGCAGCCAATATGGCTTCGATCACTGTCAAGGTCACTGATGCGACACATCCGCAGAATGGCATGAGCTTCGGTGATCTGCAGGACACGGATCAGATGGAGATCGGTGCCGGTCAGCACGGAGAAGGCGGCGGCATCAGAGTGCCTCTGGCTTCAGCAAAAGAGACAGTTGGCATGATCGCTCCGAAACTTGCGGAAGCGATCGGTCTCAAGAGCGGCGACAAAGCCTTCGTCATGATCAACGGCTGCGGCGCTACGACGATGATGGAAATGCTGATACTGTATAAGGACACCGTCGCTTACCTGGAAGGAATGGGTGTCAAGGTCGTTGCCAACATGGTCGGTGAGATCCTGACCGTTCAGGAAGCCGGCGGATTCCAGATGAATCTGGCCAAGTGGGACGACGAGACCGAAAGGCTCTGGAACACACCTGCTCACACGCCTGTTTTCTACAAAGAATAAGAAAATGGAATATAATAGTAAGTAATTATTTAAGGAGGATCAAATATGGCAGAAAAGAAAGAAAAGAAATATGTTGCTGCCAGCAAAGAATCTGAAGAAGCTGTCAGGATCGCAAAGGCTCAGACAGAGAACCAGACCCGCAGCATCAAGCAGGCAAAACCTGTCGATACCAGCAAGGCCAAGGGCCTTCGCATCGGCGCTGTCGCTTTATGGGTGCTTGCTCTGGTGTTCGAAGTGCTCGCTCTCTTTGTCTTCTTGGGCAAAGTCGATCTGCGCTTCATGTCCCAGATCGCTCAGCTGATCTGCTTCCTGGTACTCGACCTGGCTGCCGTCATCGCCGGAGCCCAGCTCTGGAAGAAGGCAAACCACATCGATCCGGTATCAGAACAGAACCAGGTCAAGTTCTGGCTCTGGAACAACATGGGTCTCATCGCCATGGCCATCTGCTTCTTCCCGTTCATCATCCTCGTCCTCACCAACAAGGATGCTGACAAGAAGACGAAGACCATCGCTACCGTTGCTGCTGTCATCTGTCTGCTGATCGGCGGTGTCGCATCTTACGACTGGAACCCTGTATCATCAGAACAGAAAGCTGCTGCAATGGATGTTCTCGGATCCGAGACCGTCTACTGGACGACATTCGGCAAAGTCTATCACACACACGACGACTGCTCACATCTGAACCGCAGTGAGACGCTCACTTACGGTACGGTCGAGGAAGCGATCGCCGCCAATCGTGTCAGACTCTGCAAGACTTGCGCAAACAGAGACAACATCTCCGGCGTTGCGCTCGACGACTAGACCAAGCATATGAAAGCCGCTCATGGCGGCTTTTCTTTTGCTACAATATATTTCCTGGGTGATCAATCTCTGAATCTTTCTTTCTTGATGAAATAAAGAGTTAAGTACCCGCACGAAGTCAGGATCCAGGAAAGCGGGAAAGCAAGGACCGCTTTGATCGGATCGTCGATCGGGAAGAAGGCGATAAAAAGGATCCTCGCCACACATACAGTGAATATCGCGATGAAGAGCGGTTGTCTGATCAGACCGCAGGACTTGAACACGGAACTGAAGATGTCCACCAGGATCGTCAACGGATAGGATAAGGCGATCAGTTTTAGCATAGCCTGGGCAATATCCAAAGAGACTTCATCCTTGAGGAAGAGCGTCAGCAACGGACGTCCCCATAGCCAGAAGGCGCCTGCATAGAAGAGGACTGCGACCGCTTCGATCCCGCAGGCCGTCCACAGGATCTTTCTGACCCTGTTTTTGTTCCTGTGTCCGAAGTTCTGCGAAGCCATCGTGATCGTCGCCGTACACACGGCGTTGGAGAAACACCAGAACAGCGCATCCACACCGTTGTAGGCGCTGTATGCCGCGACAGCATCGGTACCGAAGGAATTGATCTTGAACTGGATGACGGCATTCGGTATCGCAAACATCATGCTTTGGATGGCAAAGGGGATGCCGACCGTGAAGATCCTTCCCAGATCTTCTTTTTCAATGCCAAACTGTTTCAGAGAGAACTGATAAACGTCGATCGTCTTGTTGAAGATGAAGAGGATGACGACGGCACAAATCAGATGGGAAAGGAAGGTCGCCAGCGAAGTGCCGAAGACGCCGAGCCTGAAGAC